>SXGU01273094.1_pt1 | contig 10026 bp, 7 predicted proteins | sample 3174531 | NCBI WGS metagenome assembly SXGU01 (sample SAMN11356863, study PRJNA531348) | freshwater metagenome | isolation source: freshwater sample F1-140 | place: China: Fuxian Lake, Yuxi | collected 2017-12-25 | reverse complement strand
GGATCGTGAAACCGGTGCACTGCTCGTCGCCGAGAAGTTCGACAAGGCCGTCAACTGGGCCAGTCATGTTGACATGAAGAGCGGTCGTCCGCAGGTCGTTTCCAAGTATAGTACCGACCAGAATGGTGCTGATGTGGATACCAAGGGCGTCTGTCCGGCTGCTCTGGGTAGCAAGGATCAACAACCTATCGCTTTCTCACCGAAAACCAATCTGGTTTACATCCCCGGCAACCATGTGTGCATGAACTACGAACCCTTCGAAGTCGAGTACACAGCAGGTCAGCCCTATGTCGGTGCCACCCTGAACATGTTCCCCGCTGGTGTTGATGCCAAGAGCGGTCAGAAGAATGGTTCAACCAACCTGGGTGTATTCACCGCATGGGATCCGGCCACGGGTAAAATCGTCTGGTCGAAGGATGAGCCCTTCTCGGTTTGGGCCGGTGCTGTAGCCACTGCTGGTGATGTCGTGTTCTACGGCACCCTGGAAGGTTTCGTCAAGGCAGTCGACGCCAAAACGGGTGAAGAACTGTACAAGTTCAAGACACCGTCCGGCATTATCGGTAACGTCAACACCTGGTCTTACAATGGTAAGCAATATGTTGGCGTACTGTCAGGTCTGGGAGGCTGGGCCGGTATCGGCATGGCCGCAGGCCTCGAAAATGACACCGAAGGTCTGGGTGCAGTCGGTGCATACCGTAGCCTCAGCAACTTCACCAAGTTGGGTGGTGTGTTCACCGTGTTTGCCCTGCCCGGCAAATAAGATCGTCCCGATCTGACTTGTGCAAGGTCACAGGATTGACTGACGATACCCCGGTCGACTCAGGTTGACCGGGGTTTTTTACTACTGATACGCTTGGTTGGGATATGCCTGGTAAAATCAAGAACGTGCCAATATCGGGATGGGTGGTGGTCAGCCTGCTGAGCCTGTCGACCGTGAGTGCATCGGCAGAATCCGTACTCAAAGTATGTGCGGATCCAAACAACAGCCCCTTTTCCGACAAGGAGGGTCAGGGATTTGAAAACAGGATCGCCGAGTTACTGGCTGCCGATAGCGGCAGGAAACTCGAGTACACCTGGTTTCCACAGCGGATCGGATTCATACGCAATACGTTGAAGTTCCCGCTGCCCAAATCTCAGGGCAAAGGGTATAAATGTGATGTCGTCATGGGTGTGCCCACCGGCTATGACCTGACAGCGACGACCCAAACCTACTACCGGTCGACCTATGCCATGGTCTACCGAAAAAATTCAGGGCTGGATGACATGCAGTCCCCAGCCGACCTGGATAACCTACCGGTCGAACAGAAACGAAAACTCCGCATTGCCATGTTTGATGGAGCCCCGGGTACAAGCTGGTTAATCAAACATGGGCTGGTTGAGCAAGGCATTCCCTATCAAAGCATGACGGGCGATGCAGGCATGAATACCACCCAGGTTCTGGATAGGGATTTCAGGCAAAACAAAATCGATATGGCCATTATCTGGGGACCGATTGCCGGCTATCTTCAATCGCATCAATCAGACTTGCTGGCCATGTTTCCCATGCCATCAGAACCGGGTTTGCAAATGGATTTCGCTATTTCCATGGGGGTCAGAATTCCCGATAAACAACGCAAGGAAGAGCTTGACCAACAAATTGCCCGCAATGCAGACAAAATACGCAAAATACTGACAGATTACCACGTACCACTGATCGAACCGGTAGCCGCCGCATCCAGTAAACAGTAAGCGTACCGTTTGGTAGAACTTTTCAGGGGTATGGATTGTCATTGCATTCGCTAATGCCGTGCATTTTCATGAATGCCGGCTTGAAACGGGTTCTGTAGCCCTCTGGATAAGAAATACCGGAAAATCCTGTCCGGCAGGAAGCACGCACTCCTGTTCGATCAGTGTCTGGTGAAATGCAACAACATTTGTTTTAATACCATTTCAGTGCGATCCGTGGTGATCGCTTTTGTTTTAATACAATAGGGGAGAGTGGATGTCAAAAGGGCAAAACTTACAAGATCCTTTTCTGAACGCGCTTCGCAAAGAGCATGTTCCCGTGTCCATCTACCTTGTCAACGGGATCAAACTTCAAGGCAAGGTCGATTCGTTCGATCAATATGTGATCATCCTGAAAAATACTGTCAGTCAAATGGTATATAAACATGCCATATCGACCATAGTACCCGCCAGACAGGTTCGCCTCGCTCATGGCACCGATGACTTCGAGGAAGAAGTAATCTGAGTAATACTCGTTGCAGTCACACTTTGCCACAAGGACGTGGCAAGCGTTTGCTCCCAAATAATCCGTAATAATCCCCGGACGGTGTACGCGATAGATATCCCACCCAAAACCCCAGCCTTGAGTTCAACCTTTGTTTGATCGACCCGATACCGGAGAGAGAGCCCTTCTGGTTCATCTGCTCAGGCAAGGTGAATCTGATTCGGATTCCATTAATGAACTGTGGCAGTTGGCCGTATCAGCCGGAGCCAATCCGATACAGGTTATTACCGCCAGGCGGCAGACACCTGACCCACGGTATTTCATAGGCAAAGGAAAACTGGACGAGTTGATACTCGCCATAAAGGAACACGCTATCGAACTGGTTCTGTTCAATCATCCCTTGTCTCCCAGTCAGGAACGCAATCTCGAAAACGAACTGAAAGTGCGTGTGGTCGATCGTACTGGCCTGGTTCTGGATATTTTTGCCCAGAGAGCCTCTTCGTTTGAGGGTAAGTTACAGGTAGAACTCGCTCAGTTGCGTCATGCCTCTACCCGTCTGGTGCGAGGATGGACACATCTGGAACGGCAAAAAGGGGGAATAGGATTGAGAGGGCCGGGAGAAACCCAGCTCGAAACGGACAAGCGGCTGATTGCGCAGAGAATACGCCAGATTCAGAAAAGACTCGAAAGGGTAGACCAACAGAGAAATCAGAGTCGCTCGTCCCGCAAAAAAGCCGATTTACAGGTGGTCAGTCTGGTGGGTTACACCAATGCCGGAAAATCGACCTTGTTCAACCGCCTGACCGGAGCAACCGTTTACGCAGCCGACCAGTTGTTTGCCACATTGGATCCTACTCTCAGAAGGGTGCAGTTGCCACAAAACCAGAATATCATCCTGGCTGACACGGTAGGCTTCATCCGTGAACTGCCCCACGAACTGGTGGCCGCTTTTCGCTCTACCCTGAGCGAAGCCATCGAATCCGATTTACTGCTGCATGTCGTCGATGCCAGCGACGAGCGCGTCGAAGAGACAATAAGCGAAGTCGAGCGGGTGTTGACTGAAATCGGCGCAGATTCGCTGCCACAAATCCAGATATTCAACAAGATCGACCGCGTCACCGATGGATGTCATCCTCACGTTGAACGAGACAAGGATGGCAAGATTCGTCGGATTTGGCTGTCCGCACAAACCGGAGAAGGGTTTGATCTGCTGGAGCAGGCATTGCTGGAAACGATCAAAACCGGAACTTTAAGACATAAAATTCATCTTCCTGCCAACCTGGGAAACATACGGGCCAAGTTATATCAAGCGGGAAGAATCATCACGGAAAATGAAGACGGCGAGGGTGGTTGGGAAATGGAAGTCGAAATACCCTTGCGGGAAATCGGCATTCTGCAACAAGCAGGCCTGAACCCCAGATGTCCCCCTAACACATGACGACTCACAGGTCGGCATTGCAATCCATAAACAAACATCAATAATTCGGGAGGCATACAATGTCCTGGAATGAACCGGGTGGAAATAAGGATCCATGGAGTGGTCGAGGTCAACCGACGGAAACCCCGCCTGACCTCGAGGAAGTCATGAAAGACATAAACGCTGCTTTTGGTCGGCTGTTTGGCGGTTCGGGTGGCGGAGGTGGGTCAGGGGGCGGTGATGGCCTACCCTTCAAGGCAGGCGGTGTCCTGATCGCCGGTGTGCTTCTGGTTTGGTCATTGTTTGGCTTTTATCTGGTTGATGAAGGCAGTCGAGGTATCGTGACGCGATTTGGCAAGTATGTCGATACGACCTTGCCCGGTTTGCATTGGCGCATGCCCAGCCCGATCGAAGCCGTTCAGCTCGTGAACCTTGAGCAACAACGTTTCGTGGAGGTTGGTTACCGTTCAGGTGGTCGTCAGCAAGCCATGGGTTCGGTTCCAAAAGAAGCCCTGATGCTGACCCAGGATGAAAACATCATCGACATTCGATTGGCGGTGCAATACCAAATCAAGGACGGTAAAAATTACCTGTTCAACGTCGCCAATCCCGATGAAACCCTGAAACAAGTTATCGAAAGCGCACAACGTGCTGTCATCGGCAAGAACACCATGGATTTCGTACTGACCGAGGGCAGAGGCAGGATAGCCGATGAAATCAAGACCGAAATCCAGCAAATCGTTGATCAATACCAAATGGGCATCCGGGTCAGTAATGTCAGTCTGGTCGATGCTCAACCTCCCGATGAGGTACAAAGTGCCTTCGAGGACGCGATCAAGGCACGCGAAGATGAGCAACGGCTGAAAAATGAAGCCGAGGCCTATGCCAACGAAGTCGTTCCCAAGGCGCGGGGTAGTGCGGCAAGATTGCTGGAAGAAGCCGAAGCCCACAAAAGCCGGGTTATTTCCCGGGCTGAAGGTGAAGCCGGACGATTCAGGGAGTTACTGACCGAATATGAAAAAGCCCCCGATATCACCCGAAGAAGAATGTATCTGGAAACCATGCAGGAAGTCATGGGACAAACAGATACGGTACTGGTCGATGTCAAAAACAGTGGCAACATGATCTACTTGCCACTGGAGAAAATGAAAAGATCCGCCAGCGTGGCAAACAATGGCAAAGACTACGATAACGTGGGAAGTTCCACACCGGACGGTAGCGACAATGGCTCCAGGATAGCCCGCTCCGCTTCCCAGAGAGGCCGTGAGGCGAGGGGTCAATAATGTTGAAGAATAATGTCATCATCATCGTACTGGCAGCGGCATTCCTTCTGTTCGGAGCCAGTTCGGTGTTCACGGTCTCCGAAACCGAAAAAGCCTTGCTGCTCGAACTGAAAAAAATTGTCAAAACCGATTTTGAGCCCGGCCTGCACTTCAAATTACCCTCCCCCTATCAGGAGGTTCGTAAATTTGATGACCGGGTCTTGAGTCTGGAAGCCAAGCCTGAACGCTTTCTGACCTCTGAAAAAAAGAACGTTATCGTGGATTCGTTCGTTAAATGGCGCATCAAGGATGCCGCCATATTTTACAAATCCGTATCGGGTGACAAAGCTCAGGCCAATATCCGCCTGGATCAGATCACCAAGGATGCCTTGAGAAGCGAGTTCAGCAAACGCACCATACGTGAGCTGGTCTCCTCCGAACGCGGACAGATGCGTGACATACTGCTGAAGTCAGTCAATCCGGTAGTCGAAGATCTGGGAATCGAGGTGATAGACATCAGGGTCATGAGAACCGACCTGCCGGAGGAAGTCAGTTCTTCGGTCTATCGCAGAATGGAGGCTGAACGTGCCCGTGTAGCCCGTGAATTCCGTTCCCGTGGTGCGGAAGCTGCCGAGCGGATTCGGGCCGAAGCTGACAAGCAAAGGGAAGTGATTCTGGCCGATGCTTACAAGGACGCCGAGTTGAAACGTGGTGAAGGTGACGGAACAGCTTCCGAAATCTACGCATCGACCTACAGCAAAAATCGGGAATTCTTTGATTTCTACCGTAGTCTGCTCGCTTACAAGCAGGTTTTCAACAAGGAAAACAATCTGTTGGTGCTGGAGCCTGACTCCGAATTTTTCCGCTACTTCAAGGGCATCGGTAAATGATTCCCTGACGAAGCGATCGACCGGCATGACGTTCAGGTCTGGTGAATAAGCGAACCAATCGCTTCACACCGGCCTGAACCGAAGGCATTCGCTCGCTTCGGGTATTTTTCCGCACACTGCGTTCGTGGTAGAGTGCCCCCCCTTGTTTATCCTTCCCTGAATGTCCACCTGATTAATGACATGCTGAGCCGTGATCGATGGTTGCTCCCTGAGGGCATTGATGAAATGCTGTCCGAAGAAAGCAGACGAATGGAAGTCCTGCGTCGGAGGATACTGGATTTGTTTGCCACCTGGGGTTATGAACTGGTCATCCCCCCCCTGATCGAGTACATGGATTCGTTGCTGGCCGGAACCAGTCCTGACCTCGACCGGCAAACCTTCAAACTGATTGATCCCGCCAGTGGCAGGTTGCTGGGCGTTCGGGCCGACATGACACCCCAGATTGCCCGGATTGATGCCCGCAGCACCCACCGTGGCAGTCCTACCCGATTGTGTTATCTGGGAACGGTACTTCATGCCCAACCGGATCATCTGGCCAGATCCCGCAGTCCCATGCAGGTGGGTGCTGAACTGTTTGGCCACAGCGGCCCGGCCAGCGACCTCGAAGTCATCCATTTGATGCTGGACATGCTGGCCGTATCCGGCGTCAGGGATGTCCACCTCGACCTGGGGCATGTCGGCATTTACCGGGGGTTGGCCCGGCAAGCGGGTCTCACCAGTCAACAGGAAGCCGAATTATTCGAGATACTGCAACGCAAGGATCGCGCAGAACTGAACGGAATGCTGGCTTCCCTCTCGCTCGATCAAGCACACCGGGATAATCTGTTGGCACTGATCGATCTCAACGGCCATGATGACGTACCGGGCCAGGCGCGTTCACAGTTGACCGACATACCGCCTGACGTACTCAAGGCACTGGATGACCTTGAATGGCTGCAGCGTCATCTCAAGGCACGGTTTCCTCATCTACCCCTGCACTTCGACCTGGCCGAGTTGAGAGCCTATCACTACCAAACCGGTGTGGTGTTTGCTGCATTCGTACCGGGGTGCGGCCGGGAGATTGCCCGGGGAGGGCGTTACGACCAGATAGGTAGCCTGTACGGTCGTGCCCGCCCGGCGACAGGATTCAGTGCCGACCTCCGCATCATCCTGAAACGGCTCCCCGAAGAAACCGCATCCGCATCCCCCTCATCCGTGTTCGCCCCCTGCTGTGATGACCCTGATCTGCATGAAACCGTGCGATTGTTACGGGGACAGGGAAAAATCGTCATACAGGGCCTACCCGATCAGGAAGGAGGGGCTCTTCAAATGGGTTGCACGCATGAACTCGTTCAAGGGCATCATGGCTGGGAAATCATTGAAGCCGGACCTGGCCTTGATATGGCCGGGCGCGATCGGGGCTTACCCTGAATTACAAGCCGAAGTCCTCGCCAAGCCCTTTACAAACACCGGAACCGTCGCGCCAATCCTGTCGTTAACCGCCACCCCGGCATCGGGATGGTTGCGGGCGGCAGGATTGTTTTTGCAACGGATACATAAACCAATCCAGCACAATCACATTACTTGAGTCATAACAAAAAAATGGGAAAGAACGTCGTTGTCATTGGCACCCAGTGGGGTGATGAAGGTAAGGGAAAACTCGTCGACCTGTTGACCGAACAGGCTGATGCAGTCGTCAGATTCCAGGGAGGACACAATGCCGGCCATACCTTGGTGATAGAGGGCCGCAAAACCGTATTACACCTGATTCCTTCGGGTATTCTGCGTGCGGGGGTGGCTTGCCTCATCGGCAATGGGGTAGTGCTGTCGCCATCAGCCTTGCTGGAAGAAATGGCGATACTGGAAAAAGCCGGTGTTCCGGTCAGGGAAAGAATTACCATCAGCGAGGGTTGCCCCCTGATTTTGCCGGTCCATGTTGCCCTGGATCAGGCCCGGGAAATTGCCCGGGGAGCCAAAGCCATCGGTACCACCGGTCGCGGTATTGGCCCGGCGTATGAAGACAAGGTATCCCGGCGAGGCCTGAGGGCTGGCGATTTACGCAACCCGACCTTGCTGGGTGAACGGCTGGCTCCCCTGATGGACTATCATAATTTCGTGCTGTCCCGGTACTTCGACCAACCGGAGCTGGACTACCAATCCGTGCTGGAACAAACCCTGCAACTGGGCGAAAGCATCGTGCCACTCCTGGGCGATGTCGCCGGCGTGCTGCATCAATACCGCCAGGCATCACGCAATGTCCTGTTTGAAGGTGCCCAGGGAACCATGCTGGACATCGATCATGGTACCTACCCCTACGTCACTTCATCCAACACCTTGTCCGGTGGCGTCTGTTCGGGTACCGGATTGGGATTACTGGATTTCGACTACGTGCTGGGCATCACCAAGGCCTATTCGACCCGGGTAGGCAATGGTCCCTTTCCTACCGAACTGCACGATGAAGTGGGTCAACACCTGTCCTCGGTCGGAGCTGAATTTGGAGCGACTACGGGCCGTGCCCGGCGTTGTGGATGGTTCGATGCCGTTTTGATGAAACGATCCGCTCAACTGAACAGCCTCTCTGGCCTGTGCATTACCAAACTGGACGTTCTGGACGGACTCGAAAAACTGTCCATTTGTACGGGTTACCGCTTTGACGGTCAGGCGATCAGCACGGTGCCCCAGGGCGCGGAAAACTACGCCGCATGCACCCCCATCCTGGAAACTTTACCGGGCTGGAAAGAATCCACCGGTGGGGCCAGGTCTTACGATGATTTGCCGCTCAACGCCAAACGTTACCTTGACCGTATCGCCGAGTTGGTGGGCGTTCCCATACACATCGTCTCTACAGGCCCGGACCGGAACGATACCATTACGCTTAGACATCCGTTTGATGCCTGAATCGCGAATTTCCTGACACGAACAACGCCTGGAGCCACGAATGGACGTGGTTCCGGCAAGTGTTCTGTTTAGAGAGAGGTAAATGACTTTTGGAAAAGGACAACATCCGACGAACAGGATGTGAACAGAATCCTGCAACAGCCAGACTTGAATTTAGCGAGAGGGAGATAGCCGGGAACCGGACTGGATTGGTGCCGAGGAGAGGACTTGAACCTCCACGAGTCGCCTCACATGTACCTGAAACATGCGTGTCTACCAATTTCACCACCTCGGCATCGAGATGACGGTCACAGGACTCAGTGACCGTTGAAAAGAGAGCGCATTATGGCGGATTACAGTCATTTTTGTCAAGCTTTTTTGATCCAGACTGTAATCATCTTGCAATTACGGTGAAATCTGTAAACATGCCCATCTTACCGATTCCCCGTGCACACGCTAAACTTGCAGCCTGCCTCAAGTCGGGGAGACGCTCCCCTCATATACATCATAACGATTCAAGGAAAACACTATTGATGAGTACTTCCGATGCCCCTTCCGTTCGCGAATTCAATCTCAAGGATCCTTACGCCGAACGGGAGGCGGGAAAATACGAGCGCCCCATACCCAGCCGGGAGTTGATCCTGCAGGTACTGCAAAAACAGGGAATCCCTCTTAAGCTGGATGAACTGGCTGACATCCTTGGCGTTCTGGAACCCGAGGATATCGAATCCCTGCGCCGTCGCCTGAACGCCATGGAACGGGACGGCCAACTGCTTAAAAACCGGCGTGATCGTTACTGTATCGTCAATCACCGTGACCTCATCACCGGGCGGGTCATCGGACACCCGGATGGTTTTGGATTTCTGAAACCGGATGAAGGAGGCGAAGACCTGTTCCTGTCGCCCAAGGAAATGCGGGCACTCATGCACGATGACCGAATCGTCGTCAGTATTCGGGGCATCGATCGGCGCGGCCGCAAGGAAGCCGGTCTGGTTGAAATCCTGGAACGCGGAACCCAGCGTTTGGTGGGCAAGCTATATCGGGAACAGGGGATCACCTTTGTAGTACCGGACAGCAAGTACCTCTCCCATCAGATTCTGATCCCCGAAGATGGCGAAGGCATTGCCCTCCCCGGTCAACTGGTGGTGACCGAAATCATCGAATACCCCTCGCGTCACCGCAATCCCATAGGACGGGTTGTTGAGGTGCTGGGCGAACACATGGCCCCCGGCATGGAAATCGAAGTGGCCATCCGCAACCATGATTTGCCCTGCACCTGGCCGGATGCCGTACTCGCGGAGATTGCCGGTCTGACTGAAAACATTCCCGAATCGGTCATTGCCGAACGGATCGATTTGCGCCATCTGCCCCTGGTCACCATCGACGGTGAGG
>SXGU01273613.1_pt1 | contig 10029 bp, 9 predicted proteins | sample 3174531 | NCBI WGS metagenome assembly SXGU01 (sample SAMN11356863, study PRJNA531348) | freshwater metagenome | isolation source: freshwater sample F1-140 | place: China: Fuxian Lake, Yuxi | collected 2017-12-25 | reverse complement strand
GGACGCCCAGCAGCGGGCGGTTGAGCCGGGCCGCCCAGCCGGCGCTGTTGAGGGCGCCGCTCCGGGCGGCCGCCTCCACCACCACGGTGCCCGCGGCCAAGGCCGCGATGATCCGGTTGCGGGTCAGGAAGCGGTGCTTGAACGGCGCGCCACCCGGGACTGTCTCGGAGACGAGCACGTGCTCGGCCGCGAGGTGCTCCAGCAGCTGCTCGTGTGCCCGCGGGTAGACCTTGTCGGCCCCGCAGGCGAGCACCGCAGCGGTGTGACCACCTCCGGCGAGGGCGCCCCGGTGGGCCGACACGTCGATGCCGACCGCGCCGCCGGAGACGACGGCCCAGCCGGCCGCGGCACAGCCCGCGGCGAACTCGGCCGCCACGTCGCACCCGTAGGTCGTCGCCGACCGCGACCCGACGACCGCCACGGAACGGGCGAGCTCGTCGAGACGCCGCGGGCCGCGGGCCCACAGGCCGAGCGGGGCCCCGCCCCCCTCGGTGCCGGGCTCGGCGAAGGCGAGGTCCTCCACCTGCGAGGGCCACTCGTCGTCGCCAGGGACCACGAACCGCAGGCCCATGCGTCGGGCCCGGTCGAGGTCGCGCTCCGGGTGCACGTCCGCCAGCAGGGCGGCGACCTCGGCGGCGGTGCCGGTGTGGTGGCGCCCTGAGCGCAGGTGCTCGTGGAGGTCGACGGCACCGATCTCCGCCACGCTGCGCGCCAGCCACAGGTCGCCTGGCTCGCGGGTGCGGGCCAGGGCGGCGCGCGCCGCTCGCTCCCGCTCGAGGTCCGCGGTCATCCGGCCCGCCTCGCCACCGTCGCGGCCATCAGCGGGTCACCGGCACGCAGCCGGATCGCGACGTCGACCTCGTGCAGTCCCGGCCGCTCGACGCCGGCCAGGTCCGCGAGGGTCCAGGCGAGGCGATGGACCCGGACCGCCCCGCGCTGGGTCAGCCGGCCCCCGAACATCTGCTGGTCGAGCACGACCTGGGCCTGCTTCACCAGCGGCCAGCGGTCGCGCAGGGCCGGCCCGGGAGCCTGGCCGTTGAGGCGCCAGCCCTCGCCGGCGTAGCGGTCCTCCTGTCGCAGCCGGGCGGCCTGGACGCGGTCCCGGACGGCCGCGGTCGACTCGGGCCGGACCAGCTCGTCGGTCGTGCTCGCACTGAGAGGCAGGAGGTGACGGGTGATGTCGATCCGGTCGGTGATGGGTCCGCGAACCCGGGACTGGTAGCTGCGGCGCTGCGTCTCGCCGCAGGTGCAACGCGACGTCGCGGCGCTGACGGCGTAGTTGCCGCAAGGGCACGGGTTGGCGGCGAGCACGACCAGGCTGCGCGCCGGCAGCGTGACCGACTCCTCGGCCCGGGCGATGGTGATGTCACCGCTCTCGAGCGGTTCGCGGAGCGCGTCGATGACATCGGTGCGGAACAGCGGGAACTCGTCCATGAACAGCACGCCGCAGTGCGCCCGGCTGATCTCCCCCGGCCGCACCTGGCCGCTGCCGCCGCCGACCAGTGCCGCCTTGCTCGCGTCGTGGTGCGGGGCCGCGTAGGGCGGACGGGTGATCAGCTCGTCGCCCGGCTCCAGCGCGCCGGCGAGCGAGTGCAGCGCGGTGAGCTCGACCGCCTCCTCGCGGGTGAGATCCGGCAGCAGGCCGGGGATCCGCTCGGCGAGGGTGGTCTTGCCCGAGCCCTTCGGCCCCGACAGGAGCAGGTGGTGGCCGCCCGCCGCCGCCACCTCGGCCGCGAACCGCGCGTCGAGCATCCCCCGGACGTCGGCCAGGTCGACTTCGTCGAGCCGGTCCCGCCCGCGCCAGGACAGGAGCCGGCTGCCCGACATCGGGGCGACCGGAGGTGCCTCGGGGACGTCGTCACCGCACAGCTCGGCCACGACCTGGCGCAGCGAGCGCATCCCGACGACCTCCATCCCGCCCGCGAGGACCGCCTCGTTGACCTGGGGTTCGGGCACGAACACGCGGACGATGCCGCGCTCCCGCGCCGCGAGGACCATCGGCAGGACGCCGCGCACCGACCGCAGACGCCCGGCCAGGGTCAGCTCGCCGACGAAGGCGGTGTCCTCGAGCGACTCGTGCGGCACGACGTCGAGGGCCCCGAGGACGGCGACGGCGATGGCCAGGTCGAAGTGGGTGCCGCGCTTGGGCAGGTCGGCGGGCGACAGCAGGATCGTGGTGCGCCGGGTGTTGGGCCAGTCGAAGCCGCTGTTGATCAGCGCCATCCGGCATCGGTCGCGGGACTCGCTGAGCGCGGCGTCGGGGCGGCCGACCAGCACGGTCGCGACCTGGCCGGCGGACACGTCCGCCTGCACGTCGATGAGGTGCCCGGTGGCCCCGTCGAGGGCGATGCAGTGCGTGGTGGCGAAGGGCATCAGGCCAGCCCCCGCACGTGGTCGACCTGTGCCGGCCCGCGCCGGTTGCGGACGATCCCGACGAGGTCGACCCGGGTCTCCGTCGGACGGACGCCGCGTTCCTCGCACCAGTGCCAGAGCAGGTCGTGCAGCCGCTGGAGCTTGCGGGTGTCGACCGCCTCGTGCGGGGAGCCGCCCACGGGCGTGGCGCGGGTCTTGACCTCGCAGGCGACCAGGACCTCGCCGTCGCGCAGGACCAGGTCGAGCTCACCGCGGTCGCACCGCCAGTTGCGCTCGAGGACCACCATCCCCTGCTCCGCCAGGTGCGCTGCCGCCACCCGTTCGCCGTAGGCCCCCAGGGCCACCCGTTGTGCCGCCGTCGTCATGTCCGACCTCCTGGGAAGGAGCATCGGCGCGCAAGCCGACCTGACGGGTCCGGGCTGCTCGCGCCTGTGGACGAATGACTCGCGGACGGGGCTGTGGACGCGGTGGGGCCCGTTCAGCCGGGCGTCGGGCTCACTTGATGAGCCGGACCGGGTCGCCGATGATCGTGGCGTCCCAGGTGGTCACGTCGTTCACCGTGCCGGTGCCGAACCCGACCTGGACCCGGTACCAGCAGCCGCCGAAGGAGCTGTAGTTGCAGGTGTAGTCGGTCGGGATCGGGATGGTGATCGTCTCGGTCTTGCCGTTGTTCCTCGAGTAGTCCCCGGACTTGAGGAACGGAGCGGTGCAGTTGCTCAGCGTGGATCCGGTGCCGGCCGATCCCCCCACCGCCCGGCAGCCGCCGGGGACCGGGGTGGTGGTGATGCTCCCGGTGGCGTCCGTGGGCGGCAGGACCCTGACCGACCCGGACGTCGTCGCGGCGTCGCCGGCGTCGAAGTAGCTGAACGCGATGGTCTGTCCTGCCGCGCCGGGCAGGACCCGGATCAGGTTGAAGATCGGGGCCGCGGCGTCGGCGTTGACGAAGATGGGCATGTGGTCGTAGCCCGACACGGCCACCTCCTTCTCGAAGCCGGCGGGCGTGACGGCCCGGATGGCGAAGCCGTTGGAGCCCTCGCCTGACGTCGTGTTCCCGGTCGCCGCCGCGGCGGCGGCATTGCCGGACCGCTCGTAGCTGTCCCCGGCGCCGCCCAGGCTGACGTTGGTCCGGACCTGCAGGTAGTAGTCACCGGCGCGGGTCGGCGTGAAGGAGCACATCGGCACCCAGTTGTGGAAGTACTTGACCAAGCTGGCGTCGTAGCCACTGGCGCCGGACTTGAAGACGTTCGCCGAGACCCCGCCGTTGAAGTTCATGCTTCCGTACTGCCTGATGCACGGCGTGCCGGACGTGTCGTTCTGCACCGGAGCCAGCTCCGGGTCGAGGGAGTCGACCTGCTGGCGCAGCACGAAGCTGGTCGTCAGGGCGTGCTTCGTGGTCGCTCCGGACCCCGAGCCGGCGTGGGAGTCACCCGGACAGAAGGAGGCGAAGTTCGGGCCGTCGTCGGTGTAGCGGCTGCGGGCGTCGTTGTTCTTGGTGTACGGGTTGGTGTTGTTGGTGTCGTTGGCGAACGAGCCGACGTCGGGCAGGTTCTCGCAGCGCTGGCCGACCGTCACGAACATCGGGTCGTAGAGCTGGAGCTGGATCGTCCGTCCCACGGCGCCCGGCTGGACCTTCACCGTGAAGACGTAGCCGAACGGGTCGTACTCGTCGTTGGTGCCCCAGCCGCCGCCGCTGCACCCGTCCACGCCGCCGGCCTGGACACCTTGGCCGTTGGCCTCGCACCCACGGGTCTGGTAGCGGTCACCCTGGAGCTTGCCGGTCTCCGGACCCTCCACGGTCGCCCAGAACTGCGGGACGCGGAGGCAGTTCGCGAACGGGCTCGTGCCCTGCGCCGTGCCTGCGGGTGTCGGCGAGGACGTGTTGGTCCCGGGGTTGGGCTCGTTGCCGAAGGTGTTGCACGGGCTGCCCATGGGAGCCGGCCCCTTGTAGTCGGCCGTGGCCGACATCGCGATGCTGATGTCGTCCACGCCGATCAGCCGCCCGAACTCGTTGTCGATCCGCGAGGTGATCGTGACCTTGAGCTGGCTGGCCAGGTCGCCCATCTGCACGTCGACCACCACGTCCGGGGACGCATCGTCGTAGCCGTTGCGCTTGGCGACCTCCTTGGCGCGGAGGCGGGCGTTCGCGATGTCGTACGGCATGTAGGGGACGCCGGCCAGCGCGGCCGCGTCCGCGGCCTTCTGGACCCGCGCCCGCTCGTCGTACCACCGCGAGGTGTCGACGCTGATGGCCGCCATCGCGAAGAGGAACCCGCTCGCCACCAGCACCGCGGTGAAGACCGCGACGTAGCCGCCCTCCTTCGTCCGGGGGTCCGTCAGTCTCGCGATCCGCCTCCGGAGCCAGGTCATGGGTGCGAGACCCCGTCGCCCGAACAGGACTGGGTGGCCAACGGCTCGAAGTTCATGACGGCGTGGTCCTCGAGCGTGAGCGAGTCACCGAACAGGCCGGTGAAGGTCTTGTGCCGGGCCACCAGCTGGACCCCGACCCGGTCGAGCGGGTTGGCGGTGGTCCCGGGGAAGCACGCGCTGATCCTCCGGCTGTCCCACGATCCCTCCGCGTAGCGGAACTTGTTCGCCGAGGCCCGCCAGACGAACCGCACGCAGTTGGAGTAGCCCGAGCAGGAGGTCGGCATCGTGGTGGAGCCGTTGGATCCGGGGTAGCCGAGGTCGTTGGCCTTGTAGACGAGGATGTACTGGATCTGGTCGACCGGCATCGCCGAGCCGCTGCGCTGGATCGCGTCGGCGGCCATCTGCGCCAGGGCCGGTGCGCTGGTGGGAGTGCACGGGGGCTCTTCAGGACCGGAGACGCAGGTGCCCGGCCCGGCACCGGCTCCGGTCGAGGCGATGCGGGCACCGATGCGGGTGTTGGAGACGACCACGTTGTGGTCCCGCATCAGGAAGCCCAGCTCGATGATGCCCAGGACGACGATGAGCAGGATCGGCGTGATCAGCGCGGCCTCGAGCGCCACCGCGCCACGCTCGCCGCGGCGAGCGCGCCGGCGCGCGACGAACCTCGACAAGCTCACCGCCGCCCCTCCTGCCGCCGTCTCCCACGAGATGTACAGGTCAGGCTGGCACGCGGCAGCGCTCGACCGAGGACGAACGGTGAGGTAACTGGGGTAGGACTAGGCAGAAGTGCCCAAAAGGACTAGTCCCGCGTCTTCGGGGCCATGGGACGGGGTCAGCCGGCGAGGGCCGGGTCGCTGCAGCTGGGTCTCGGGAGCGCGAACAGGTCGGCACCGCCGACGTTGGCACCGACCTGGTCCTGGAGCTGCGGGGTGACCACGGTGTTGAGCGGGTTGACCACCATGCTGTTCACGTTGGCCGTCGCCGTCGCCAGGAAGTTGTTGAGGATGCCGGCCAGGCCTGCGACTCCGGAGACGTTGATGTCCCCGTCGCGACCGTAGCCGGGAACGAAGTCGATGCTGACCTTGCTGTTGCCCGAGACGGTCGCGTGACCCAGGTTGTTGAGCACGATCCCCGACCCGTACGACTTCGGGACGCCGTAGACGTCGTCGGGGTGGCGGAACGACAGGGTGGTCGTCGGGGTGCTCTGCGCGGTCGACGTCGACTGGTACGAGGTGAGGTCGACCGTGATCGTCGCGATGTCGACCTCGAGACCGAGCGCCGTGGTCACCGTGAGGGTGAGGGAGCCGGTGATGGCGACGCTCATCTCCGCACTCATCGACGACAGCGCCGAGGCCGACACCGCCACGTCGATGCCCTCGGCGTTGCCGGGTGACGTCGCGTCGCCGCAGACGATGCCCGTGAGCAGGCCCTCGGCCCTGGCCACGTGGACCTCGGTGGCGACGTGGGTCCGGGCGGTGAGCGGCCCGCCCGTGATGACCCCGTTGGACACGCCGGTGAGCAGGCCCCCCAGGACCGCACCCAACGGGCCGAGCGCGGCGGTGAGGCTGCGGGTTCCGTTGAGGTCCGTGGTCACGTCGGCGAGGTCGCCCGACAGCTCCAGCCCGACCTGGCCGGTCCGGGCCCGGGCCTGCCCCTTGGACCCGCACGCCATCTGCGGCGCCTCGCCGACGACCAGGGAGCCGGTCAGGTTCGTCAGCCCGGGCACCTGCGCCGCCAGGCCGGGGACGCTGATGGCGTTGGTCCCGTTGGCGGCGTACGCCGCTCCGACGACCAGGTCGAGCACGTTGAACGACGCGGCCAGCGCGGCCGTGTTGCCCGACTCGATGTCGAGCAGGTCCCTGATCCCGATCTGGCTGGTCAGGTTCGCCTTGGCGCTGAGCGTCTGCAGCAGGCTGACGGAGGCCATGTCCCCGCCGTTGGCCTGCAGGGCGTTCGCGACGGCCGCGTAGAACTGGCCGAGGGTGAGGCCGTCCAGTCCCAGGAGCTCGTCCGGTGACGCCACGCCGAGGCTGCTCACGCCGACCAGGTCGAGCAGGTCGATCTCGGCGCTGGCCAGACCCTGGTAGCCCACCAGGGTGCTCGAGAACGTGGCGTTGCCGAGCAGCCCTGGGAGCAGGGCGTTGAGCAGGTCGCTGTCCTCGAGGTCCACACCGACCGCGAACGACCCGAGCCGGAAGCACGCGGACGGTGCCGCCACCGCGACCGCACGCCGCACCGCGTTGCCCCTCCCCGGCGCGAAGGCGAAGTCGACGCCGCCCTGGGCCCTGACCTCGATGGCGGTGGGGACATCGGAGCCCACCGCCTCCTTCGTGACCTGCTGACCGTCGGGACCGACCTCGGTGACCAGCCGGTGCGTCGTCGGGTCCATGAAGGCCAGCTTCGCGGTCACCTGCGGCAGGTCGCCCAGGACGTCGTCGTTGCGGCCGACGCTCTTGGCGAGGGCCGCGTCCAGAGAGGGGTGCCCGTTGTAGCCGCTCGCGATCTGCGCCGCGGTGCGCCCGTCCACCAGCCGCACCAGGTCCAGGACCACGACGTCGGCGAGGGCCTGCAGGTCGCGACGCACCACCCGCTGCATGCCCAGGTCGACCGCGATCGCGGTGGAGGGGATCAGCACGACCAGGAGCATCGAGATCATCGGGATGATCGCGCCGCGGTCTCCGTCGGTCTGGCACCGCCGGCCCATCAGCTGGTCCTCGCCACGGCGTCGTACCTGAGGTCCTCCGGCAGGAGCAGGCCGACCCCCGGGAGCTTCGGCGTGAGCGGGTTGTCCTCGTAGGCGTAGCTCAGCGCCGCGGTGACGCAGTTCTTGGTCGCGTCGTTGGCACACGGCCCGATGGTCACCGAGCAGGTCCCCACGTCGGCGCCGTCCTTGCGCAGCTGCGACCCGGCGGAGTACCCGTCGCAGGAGATGCCGTAGGAGCTCAACGCCTCGTTGAGGGCGCCGAGGCCCTCCTGCTGGCGGTCGGCCGCCAGCGGGAAGGGCGAGACCGCGGCCGCCCGGGCCCCCTCGGCGGCTCCCTGGCTGAGTGCCTGCCGGAAGCTCAGCATGTAGCCGTAGCTGATGACCCCCATCACGAGCAGGGTCAACAGCGGCGCGACGAGCGCGAGCTCGACCGCGGCCGTTCCCCTGTCACCTTGTTCCCGAGAGGTCCTTGCGTACCTCGTCACGAGTGACTTCCTTGCTCCCCCAACCAACGCGGCCCCTCAACCGCTGTTGAGAAGGTAACGGGAGAGTTACAGGAATGCCTCGATCCGCGCCTCGAATAGCCCGAACGGGCTATCTGCCGAGCCCGGATGGACCAGCAGGCGGACTAGACCTGGACCGGGCTGAGCGCAGCTGGGACACGCGACCGCGGCGTCAGGACGGCGGCTTGGGGACGTCGATGTCCGCTTGGTTGAGCTCCTCGACGTTGACGTCCTTGAAGGTCAGCACCTTCACGCTCTTGGCGAACCGCGCCGGGCGGTACATGTCCCACACCCACGCGTCGGAGATGGAGACCTCGAAGAACACCTCGCCGGCCTCGCTGCGCGCCTTCACGTCCACCTGGTTGCACAGGTAGAAGCGGCGGTCAGTCTCCACGACGTACTTGAAGATGCCCACCACGTCGCGGTACTCGCGGTAGAGGGTGAGCTCCATCTCGGTCTCGTACTTCTCGAGGTCCTCGGCGCTCACCCCGCTGACTCTAATCCGGCCAGGTCCGTCGCGAGACCGGCGGCCCGCCGCACGTTGACGAACCGCCTCCGGTGGATGGGGCACGGACCGTGCTCGGCCAGCGCGGCGCTGTGGACGTCGGTGATGTAGCCCTTGTGCGTCTTGAAGTCGTAGGCCGGGTACTCGGCGTCGAGCTCGGTCATGATCCGGTCCCGGGTGACCTTGGCCAGCACGGAGGCGGCCGCGATGCAGGCGGCGACCCGGTCGCCCTTCCAGACCGCCAGCCCGGGGACCCCGAGGCCGTCGACCGGGAAGCCGTCCGTGAGGACGTACTCCGGGGGCACGGACAGCTTGGCCACGGCCCGGCGCAGCGCCTCGACGTTGGCGACGTGCATCCCCAGCCTGTCGCAGTCCTCGTGCGACACGACGACCACCGACCACGCGACCGCGCGCCGGACGATCTGCGCGTACGCCCGCTCGCGGGCCTTCTCGGTCAGCAGCTTGGAGTCGGCCAGCCCCGGGACGATGCCCGCCTTGCCGGGCGGCAGGATCGCGGCACCGGCCACCAGCGGGCCGGCGCAGGCCCCGCGCCCGGCCTCGTCGACGCCGGCGATGACCTCGACCCCGTGCCGGCGCAGCGCGCGCTCGTAACCGTAGAGCCCGGCGTCCCGCCGGACCGTGGCACCTCGAGGCAGCGAGCTCACGACAGTCCGGCCGGTCAGGACGTGGCGTCCGGGACGTCGTCGAGGACGCCCGCGTCGTCCGGGGTCCCGAACCGGTCGAAGGGCCAGAGCAGCACGAACACCTTGCCGACGACCAGGTCGTTGTCCACGAACTCGCGGCCGCGCACGCAGTCGGTCTCGCCCTCGGTGCACATGTGCACCGTGGAGTCGGCGGACTGCGAGCGGTTGTCGCCCATGACGAAGACGTGCCCGGGGGGCACCGGGCCGGAGGTCCAGCTGCAGTTGCCGGTCATCGGGCCGGCGCAGGCCGCCTTGGTGTCGTCCTTCACGTAGTCGGACTCGTCGAGGGCGACGCCGTTGACCGAGATCCGGCCCTCGGCGTCGCAGCAGGTGATCGTGTCGCCCTCGACCCCGATCACCCGCTTGACCAGGTGACCGCCCGAGGGGAACAGGCCGAGCTTGGCCAGTGCCTTGGTGAACCCGTTGGACGGACCGGTCGACTCGTCCGCGCCGAGCCAGCCACCCGGGTCCTCGAACACGACGACGTCGCCCCGTTCGGGCGAGCCGGACCAGTAGGACCACTTCTGGACCAGGATCCGGTCGTTCTCGACCAGTCCGGGCTCCATCGACTCCGAGGGGATGTAGAACGCCTGGACCAGCACCGCCTTGATCACGACCGCCAGCACCACCGCCACGCCGAGCAGCAGCAGGGTCTCCTGCCAGATGGGCAGGTGCGAGCGTTCCGGCTTGGCCGGCTTGCCGGGCTTCGCCGTCGGCGCGGGCGCGTCCTCGGCGGGCACGGACGGCTCGTCGGCGACGGAGGCGTCGCGCTCGGCGGGGTTCCCGCGCAGAGTCTAGGCAGGATCGAGGGAGGGGCCCGGGAGCCGAGTCTCTGGCCTCGCGGCGTTCCTTGATCTTGGCGGCCTTGCCGCG
>SXGU01060488.1_pt1 | contig 10029 bp, 3 predicted proteins | sample 3174531 | NCBI WGS metagenome assembly SXGU01 (sample SAMN11356863, study PRJNA531348) | freshwater metagenome | isolation source: freshwater sample F1-140 | place: China: Fuxian Lake, Yuxi | collected 2017-12-25 | reverse complement strand
CGTAGATCGTGCAAATCTTGACGACTTCCTTCGCATCGCCGACGCTCGCCTCGACCTTGTTGAGGTCGATGTTCTTCTTGATGTAGACGACAGCGCTATACGCGCCAGTGACGACTGCTTGCGTCGCAGCACCGGTGAACCAGTAGATGACGGCTCCACCGATGAGAAGACCCAAGAGCACTTCGGGTTGCACGATCGAGAGTTTGCCCACGACGATGTTGGCGGACGCGGTGAGTTGCTCCTGCGTTGCCGCTGCCCCGCCTTCGGCTCCTGCCTTGATGAGTGCGAGGATGATGCCGAAGACCATCGTGGTTGCGCCCACCACGGCAGTGCCGATGAGCACTGGCTTCGCGGTCGCCTTAAAGGTGTTGCCTGCGCCGTCACCCTTCTCCAGCGTGTGCTTCGCCGAGTCAAAGTCTGGAGTGACACCGAAATCTCGCTTCAGCTCATCCGCGATGTTTGGGAGTGCTTCGATACGAGAGAGCTCGTACACAGACTGCGCGTTGTCGGTGACAGGCCCGAAGCTATCGACAGCAATCGTCACGGGACCCATGCCGAGGAAGCCGAAGGCGATGAGACCGAAGGCGAAGATCGGCGCGGCAAAGGCGTACGCCTGCGGCATGACTGCGGCGAGGTCGCGGTCTTGCGAGCAGAACCATCCGAGCGCCATGAGCGTTGCGATGACGAGTCCCTTCCAGAACGCCGAGAAATTCCCTGCGACAAATCCGGAGAGGATGTTGAGCGACGCGCCGCCTTGCTTGGATGCGTTGACGACTTCCTTCACATGGCCGCAGCTTGTGGAGGTGAAGATCTTGGTGAACTCGGGAATGAGTGCGCCGGCGATGGTTCCGCAGCTGATGATCATGCTGAGAGCGAACCACAGGTTGGGAAGCGCATTGCCGCCGTAGGTGATGTCGCCAAGCAGCACCTTGCTTGCCACAAAGGTGATGACGATGGAGAGGAGCGACGTGATCCAGACAAGGCTCGTCAGCGGAGCTTCTTCGTGGAAGGACTTCGAGGTTGCGAAGCGGGCCTTCGAGATGGCCTCGTTGGCGTAGTACGAGACGAGCGAGGTGACGATCATCAGTGCGCGCATCGCGAAGAGCCAGACGATGAGCTTGCCGCACATCTCTCCTGCTTCACCGGTGTTTCCGAGTGAGTACGCAAGGAACGCGATGAGTGCAACGCCCGTGACGCCGTAGGTTTCAAAGCCGTCGGCGGTTGGGCCAACCGAGTCGCCCGCGTTGTCGCCGGTGCAGTCTGCGATGACACCGGGGTTCTTCGGATCATCCTCTGGCAGCTTGAAGACAATCTTCATGAGATCAGCGCCGATGTCGGCAATCTTCGTGAAAATACCGCCGCAGATTCGGAGTGCTGATGCGCCGAGCGATTCACCGATCGCGAAACCGATGAAGGATGGGCCGACGAGTTCGGCCGGCAGGAACATCAGAATGCAGATCATGAAGAAGAGTTCGACCGACACGAGCAGCATGCCGATGGACATACCCGACATCAGGGGAATGCTGAGTACGGGAAGCGGGTATCCCTTCAGCGATGCGAACGCGGTCCGCGAATTCGCCTGCGTGTTGATGCGGATGCCGAACCAACTCACGCCGTAGCTTCCGAGAATGCCGAGGATCGAGCTCAGCAGAATCACGGTGAGGTCGCGCGCGGACTTGTGTTCGAGGAATCCGAAGTAGAAGAGGATTGCGGCGGCGATGAGAATCCACAGCACGGCGAGGAACTTGCCCTGCTGCCACATGTAGCTCTTGCAGGTCTCCCAAATGATGTTGGAGACGTTGAGCATCGACTTGTGCGCGGGAAGCGCGACGGTCTGCTTGTACTGCACAAGTCCGAAGAGTGCGCCGAGGACGGAAATGATGAGGCCTCCATAGAGGAGGAAACTGCCCGTCATTCCATTGCCGAAGGTGATATCGCTCACATTCGGAATCTGGAGGTCGGCTTCGCCTGCGAATGCGGCGGTGGACATCGCCAAGAATGGCACGGCGTACGTCAGGACGCGCATGCTGCGGGAAAGGGAGTGCTGCTTCTCCAAGTGTTCTTCCTTCATCAATGCCGCGGGTGAAGATTGCGGCGTGTGCTTCTGCATGAAATGACCGACAGCGACACTCCAAGATCTTCCTCTTGGAATGCTGCCATCAACGGACGCAACGGCGTCAGAGCGGCGGGACTATACCGCAAGCGGCCCAAAGGTGTTATCGGCGAGGCTACCGGCGAAAGGGCGCGCTTCAACGCGATGCAAATCCTCGACGAAGCTCGACATGCTTCAACGGCCACCTCGCGAGGCATAGTCTCTTCCGCAACCGAGGCGAATCGATCGTCCCCCTCAGTCGATCAAGCCTTGACGGCGTGCTTGGAAGGCCGTGCAGCGTGCACCAACCCGCACAGCGGTTGCTACCCCATGAGCCCGGCGAGCGGATTGCCCTTTACATCGGTGAGGCGGTAGTCGCGACCCTGATGACGGTAGGTCAATCGCTTGTGATCGATTCCCAAGAGGTGCAGCATGGTCGCGTGCAGGTCGTGCACATCCACGGGGTTCTCGACGATGTTGTAACCAAAGTCGTCGGTCTCCCCCCAACTGACGCCCGGCTTGATTCCACCACCCGCTGCCCATGAACTGAAGCAGCGCGGATGGTGATCGCGGCCGTAGTTCGTTCTGGAGAGCTGTCCTTGACTGTACACAGTCCGCCCGAACTCTCCGCTCCACAAGACCAGAGTGTCTTCGAGCAGGCCGAGGCGCTTGAGGTCTTTCACCAGCGCCGCCTGCGCTTGATCCACCGCCATCGTCTGCGCGCGAAGTTCGCTCGGGAGATTGCCGTGTTGATCCCAACCGCGCATGTAGAGCTGCACGAATCGCACGCCTCGCTCGGCGAGTCTTCGTGCGAGCAGGCAGTTCGCCGCGAAACTTCCCGCTCGGTGCACTTCAGGCCCGTACATCTCAAGCGTTTCTTTGCTCTCCGCGCTGAAGTCGGTGAGTTCAGGCACGCTCATCTGCATGCGATACGCCATCTCGTACTGCGCAATTCGGGTTTGCACTTCCGGGTCGAGGCTCGCTTCGAACTCACTCGCGTTCATCTCTTGCACGGCGTCGAGCATCTTGCGTCGATCTTGGCGCGACACGCCCGTCGGATCGTTGAGATAGAGCACGGGATCCACACCCGATCGCAGCTTGCACCCTTGATGCTCGCTCGGAAGGAATCCACTTCCCCAGAATCGTGCAGACAGCGCCTGCATGTTGCCGACACCCTGCGTGATCATCACCACGAAGCTCGGCAGACTGTTGTTCATGCTGCCGAGCCCGTAACTCAGCCAACTGCCAAAGCTTGGTCGACCGGGTTGCTCCGAACCAGTCTGGAAGAAAGTGATGCCAGGCTCGTGATTGATCGCATCCGTGTGCATCGATTTGATGACGCAGATCTCCTTCGCAATGCTTCCGGTGTGCGGGAGCAACTCACTGAGCCAAAGGCCATCTTCGTTGTTCTCGTAGCGATCGAATCGGAACATCGAAGGCGCGACCGGAAATCGCGCCTGTCCGCTCGTCATCGTCGTAATGCGCTGCCCATTGCGAATGGAGTCGGGCAGTTCCTTGTCGAACTGATCGACGAGCGTTGGCTTGTAGTCGTACAAGTCCAACTGGCTCGGGGCACCTTCCATGTGAAGATAGATGACGCGCTTGGCTTTGGGTGCAAAGTTGGCGAGGTTGGGAATGCTCGGCGCGGCCGGCGGCACGAACATCCCTTCTGCAACGCGTGAAGACAAGAGTGAAGTGAGCGCTGCGCCACCGATGCCCGCGGCGAGTCCACTCGAGAGTTGCCCGAAAAATCTTCGCCGGGTGACATTCAGCAGGTATCCCTCGAGCGGATCGAACGGGCCTTCGCGTTGCTGTGGATTTGTCGGCATGAGAGCGTCAGTCCTTCACGATCACCGCGTCACTCGCGAGGATGGTGTTCGCGAGCATGGTCCACGCGGCGAGTTCCGCAAGTGGAATTCCATTCGGAAGTGGAGATGCGCCGGTGACGAGGAGTGCTTGTGCGTCCTGTGGCGCGCTTTCGTAACGGGTGCGGAACGAAATGAGCGCCGATTGCAGCGCGGCTTCCACGCGAGCGTTTGGCAAGGCGCCCGTCATACTGCGGACGAGGCTTTGAATGCGAGCGGTATCCGTGAGATCGCTCTTTGCGAGGCCGTGCTTCGCAGCCTCGCGAGCCGCTTCGACGAATTGTGGATCATTCCAGAGTACGAGCGCCTGCAGCGGCGTGTTCGTAGTCATGCGTCGCGTCGTGCAGAACTCGCGCGTGGGTGCGTCAAGCGTCAGCATCGTCGGTGGTGGAACGGCACGCTTCCAGTAGGTGTACACACTTCGGCGGAAAAGATCCGCGCCACTGTCTTGCACATAGCTGCGAGTATTCGACTGCGGCATCGAGACTTCTTCCCATAACCCCGCGGGTTGATAGGGCTTCACGCTCGGGCCGCCGAGGCGCTCTTCGAGTAATCCTGCCACAAACAACGCCTGATCGCGAATCTGCTCCGCGCTCAGTCGCGAGCGAGGGAACCAGCCAAGAAGGCGATTGTCTGGATCGATCGCGGCGAGTTCCGGTCTGAGGCGGGATGACTGCCGATAGGTATCGCTCAAGACAATCTTGCGAACGACTGCGTCGAGGTTCCATCCGCTCTCGCGGAACTCAACAGCAAGCCAGTCGAGAAGCTCAGGGTGTGTCGGCCATTCGCCTTGATAGCCAAAGTCTTCGACCGTCCGCACGATACCTTGACCGAAGAACTGCGCCCACAGTCGATTCACGGTCACTCGTGCGGTGAGCGGATTCTCCTCCGACATGAGCCACTGCGCGAGACCAAGCCGATTGCTCGGCGCATCAGCGGCTAGTGCGCCCAGTGACCTCGGGACAGCACGCTCGACGCGGCGCTTGGGATCAGGTTGATCGTAGAGGCCGCGCGCGAGCACGAAAGTGTCGTTCGGCTTCATCCGCTCCTGCATCACCATCGTGCGCGGGCTGGACGCGAGAAGTGTGCTTCGCTCCCCTTCGAGCGCAGCGATTTGCGCATTCAGCGCTTGATACCGCGGAGAATGCGCGCTTCTCCACGCGCTGTCGGCCTTGATCAACGCGTCGCGACTGGCGCGTCCCTCGGGAAGCGCCAACGCAAGCGTTGCAGGAGCGATGACTCCAGTCCGCTCGGCTGCTCGGTGATAGAAGCCACCTTGGCCACCGGTGTTGACCACCTTGCAAACGAGCGCGTTTGCGCCTTGGCGCAGTGGCAATCGGACGCGATCGCTCTCTGGAATCACACCACGATCAACTTGGTTGCGATGGACTTCTCTTCCATTGAGAGAGACGACGATCCCGTCGTCGCTTGAGAGGAATAGGTCCACTTCGCAATCCGCAGGCGCAAAAATCTCACGCGCCACATACTCCGCACCGATCCCCTGCGCGAGTGGCACGGAGGTCGCCTCAGACACACCAGGCGCGAAACGGAAGTTGAAGTTCCTTTCGACGCCAAACTTTTCCCGAAGCGGAAGAACGTCCCCAACTTCAGGACCAAATGCGGTTTCGTAAAGATCCTTCGTCGTCGGCGCAGGAAATGGTCCTGCGATGTACCAACGCGACGAGGCAAGCGGGAGTTGCTTGACGAAGCCTTCGGAGAGTTTCGCAAGCGTGAGGCGTGGGCGCGCAAAGCTGTGCTGGGGGTATTGCGATTGGTACACAAGGCGAACAGTCACCTTCGTGCCGCCCGCGAATCCAAACGGTTCGCGCGCAAGGAAGAGCGCGGCGCGGGCACTCGGCGCCCCGCTGTGCGCATCCACGGCCCACACGCGGCCGTCGCCGCCCACGAGCGCGTTGACGGCGTTGTAATCGCCGTTTTGTTGTTCGACATCCGCCCATGCCCATGTCAATGGAACGCGGCGCGTCTCGCCGGTCTGTACCGATGTCGCTTCCAACTCGATCGCATCGAGGACCGCGTTGCCATTGGGAGCACGACCCACGCGCGCGTTGGGATTCGCAGGGTCAAGGACCGCCTCGAGCAAGATGCCCCGAATGTCAACGGCATCCGTTTGCAAGACGATGATCTGCTCATCGTTGTCGGGATTTACGCCGGAGACCAGGACCGATCCGTCGGGCTGTGCGACCATGGTCGCTCCACCCGCCGAGGTTGCGCTGACGATGGTTGGTGCCACCCACGCAAGATTCTCTCCCGAACGAAAACCAGTTTCGAATGCGGTTCGCGCATTTCTCTCGGTTTCGTCTGGGGTCTCTCGTGTCGTCAGCAGTTCCTTCAACTGTCGCTCGAGCGACACAACCTGGGATGCGTGCATGGGCGACGGAACTTCGATGGCAGGTTCGAAGGCGCGCTTGGCGTCAGGGAGCTGTGAATAGACGCCAGGTTCTTCGTTGGAATTGAAAAACGCGAAGAGCGAGTAGAAGTCCTCGGTCGTCACTGGATCGAACTTGTGGTCGTGACATCGCGCGCAACCAACCGTGAGCCCGAGAAAAACCGCGCCCGTCGTGTTCGTGCGATCCGCGGCATACTCGACGAGGTACTCTTCGTTGATTGCGCCGCCCTCGTCACTGGTGACGTGGCAGCGATTGAAGCCACTCGCGATTTTCTGATCGATCGTTGCGTCGGGAAGGAGGTCGCCAGCGAGTTGCTCAATGACGAATTGATCAAACGGCATGTTGGCGCGAAAGGCATTGATCACCCAGTCGCGGTAAGGCCATATGGACCGCCCAGCGTCCATATGTATGCCGGCAGTATCAGCGTAGCGTGCAGCGTCGAGCCAAGGCACCGCCATGCGCTCTGCGTAGCGCGTGCGATAGGGCTCGGCGGTGAGGATTTTCTCCACGAGTTGCGCGTAGGCGTCGCTTCGCGTGTCGGCGAGGAACGCGTCAAGTTCGGCCACCGTGGGAGGAAGTCCGGTCAGGTCGAGGAAGAGCCTTCGAGCGACTGCTTCGCGAGGAGCGTGTTCGGCGCGATCGAATCCACGCGCTTGCAGGGCGCTGCGAGTGAATGCGTCGATCTCGTTCGAAGTCTCCGCAACACCCTGCGGCGTCGCTTTCACCGGAAGCGTGAAAGCCCAGTGGGATTCATAGGCCGCTCCTTCGTCAATCCACGCGCGGAACAACTCCCGCTCCTGGGTGGAGAGTGCGTGTTTGCCGCTGTCGCTCGGAGGCATTGCCTTTGAGAGATCTGCGCTCTGGACTCGTTGCATCAGTAGGCTCGACGCAGCATCGAATGGCACGATCGCCTGACCGTGCTCGCGAGGGGCGATCGCGTCGGCGAAGCTGTCGAGCCGCAGGCCTGCTTGTTGCTTGGCACGGTCAGGTCCATGACAAAGGAAGCACCGATCAGAGAGGATTGGTCGGATATCGCGACCGAAGCGAACGCCATCGACAGGGGCCGATCCAATTCCCTCGCGACCGGCGTCCCGTTCTCGCGTGAATCTGGTTGGATCGACCGTCGCGATGGCCGCAACGCCAAGCAGCGAGAGTATCCCAGCAATGACGGCGCGCTGTGCGGGACTCATGGCGCACAAATACTACCTTGCCTATCCAGATTGCCAAATGGGTGGCGGCTTGTTGCGAGCGAACCATGGGTCCGCTGCACTGCACGATCGTGTGAAGGGCGGGGCGAAGGAAGCGGGCGACGGGATTCGAACCCGTGACATCTTGCTTGGAAGGCAAGAACTCTACCGCTGAGTTACGCCCGCAGTAGCGCGGCGAGTATAGCGCAATTGTTTCTTTGCGCTCGCTCTCACGCGCGCTATTGCGCCGCTTGCACCGCTTGCAACAACGCATCGAAGTCAATCTGTTCCTGAGGTGATTCCTGCACGCGCATGTAGGAAACTCGACCCGCGCGATTGACGACAAACACGGCGCGCTTTGTCACGCCTCGGAGTCCCATGAGTTCTTCATGCAGAGCACCCCACTCCGCCGCGACGGTCTTGTTGAAGTCCGACAGCACTGGGAATGGAATATTCAACTCACTCCGGAATCTCTCGGTGACGAAAGGACTGTCGATGGAGATTCCAAAGATCTCGCATCCAAGATGACTCCAGCGAGCCCAGTCGTCACGAAAATGGCAGAGCTCTGCGGTGCAGGTCGAACTGAACGCGAGTGGGAAAAAGAGGAGTACGACTGGGCGCTTGCCGAAAAGCGCTCCAACATCCACGAGGTCGCCTCGTTTGGATGGAAGGCTGAAGGGAAGGGCCGCGTTACCTAGCTCAATCGGCATACCGAACGAACCATAGCGCGCTGACGCGCCCGCGCGACCGCAATGGAGCGTCTTCGAGAGAATCGTTCCGAAAACCGTGGTGTCTCCGAGGTCGCACCCGTCCTCGAATTGACGACTTGTTATCAGTCCTTTCAGTATTCAATCGACTCGCCTAGGGAACTTCCTCATCTGGCTGAAATTGGCGGAAAACACGAAATCGCGATTGGAAGGTGCCGAGAACGGTGTAGTTTCGAGTGGCCTATGGGTGCGACAGGGGTGTCCCCTGTCCGCGTTTGGTTTTTGACGGATGTTTTTGACCTCACACTCAGGAGAGATCTGATGCGTTCTAAGAATTGGTTCCTCTGCGCGGCGGTCGCTGCGGCATGTTCCGCAACGACCCTCGGACAGGATTGCGGCGCCCCTATCGTTGCTGTTGAAGGCGCGAACTTGATCGATACAACCTCGCAGACGGCGGACATCGACCTCACTGGGATTTGCGATCCAGGCCCCTTTGGGACCGACTCGATTTACAACGTTGCGTACTACTCGTTCGTCTCGACGCTCGACGGCGACTGGACACTTTCGACATGCAACATCGCAGACTTTGACACCCGCATTGCGGTGATGTCGGTGTGCGGTGATGTCACCACGACGATCGTCTGCCTCGACGATACCGCCGGCTGCGCGAACTTCACGACGACGCTCGTGCTTCCTGGCACGGTTGCCGGGACAACCTATTACATCGCGGTTGGTGGCTACTCGAACGCTGACTTCGGCACCGGCACCCTGCAGATCACTTCAGGCGGTGGTGGCGGCGGCGGCGGCGGAACGGGCTGCGGCAGTGACAATCCTCAGGATTGCTGCGTTGCAGGCTCCACCCCTGGCTGCAATGATGAAACTTGCTGCACCACGGTGTGCGCGGCGGACGCGTACTGCTGCGACACCCAGTGGGATCAGATCTGCGCCGATGAGGCCGCTGGCCTCTGCAAGATTTGCGGCGCGACACCATGCGTTCCTGATTTCACAGTTTGCAATGTCTTCGAAGGCGAGGATTGCGGCCTTGATTTCAACGGTGGTTGCAACAGCCCAGCGCCGATCTACGGCACGATTGCAGTGGGTGACAAGCTCTGTGGCAACATGTGGGCCGACGCGAATGTGCGAGATACCGATTGGTTCTTGCTCACCTCGCCAGGTCGCTACGTGACCTTCTCGCTCACGAGCGCGGTGCCTTCTTACCTGTTCGTCGCCGATTACGCATGCCCACCAGGCATCGTCGCAAGCAACACGCTTGGCGGTTGCCCAGTCGTCGTTCCCAGCGTGTGCCTCCCGGCAGGCGATTGGGTCGTCATCGCCCTTCCGTCGCTCTTCGGTGGCTTCCCCTGCCCGGGCGGCGACTATGTTCTTGAAGTAACCGATGATGGCCTTGATTGCACCGGACCGGAGAACGACGAGTGCGACGGCGCGCTTGAGATCCTCGAAGGTGTGACGCCATTCGATACCAACGGGGCTTTCACGGGGACCGTGATTCCTGAGTCGTGCGACGAAGGATTCGGCGTGGGCTTCGCGAAGACTCTCTGGTACACCTTTACCCCATCAACCTCGGGCATCTGGACATTCTCGACTTGCAATACCTGTGATTACGACTCGCGCTTGGCGATCTTCACCGATGACTGCCTTGCGATGCAGATTGTTGCTTGCAACGATGACGGCGCGGGCTGTGGCCTCACCTCAAGCATGAATGCGCAGCTCGAGGCAGGCATACCTTACCGCCTCGCCATCGGCGGCTTT
>SXGU01121607.1_pt1 | contig 10030 bp, 7 predicted proteins | sample 3174531 | NCBI WGS metagenome assembly SXGU01 (sample SAMN11356863, study PRJNA531348) | freshwater metagenome | isolation source: freshwater sample F1-140 | place: China: Fuxian Lake, Yuxi | collected 2017-12-25 | reverse complement strand
GTCCGGAATCCAGCCCTGATGAAACCTGACCGCATCTTCACCGAACTCCGACAGATTGTCCTTGACCACATCGAGCGAACAGGCAAGATCGCCGGCAGACCAGAAAGCACCATCCGCGGATGAGGGCGCAGATAGACCTGCAAATGAATCGAATATATGATGCATACGCCGGTTCCGTGCCTGCTGATTGGCCTGGCAGATCAGGTAGGAACTCGCTCCCCTGAACACCCCGCACTCTGCCGTATCCCCCGACACATCCGAGACCAGATGCATTAGTTGGGCAAGCATCCAGTGCCGATGTGAATTGCTATCCTGCAACTGGTCAAATTTCTTTAAGTAGGCCGTAAAGTCTGTATTTACCCACCAAAGCAATTGTGGCCAATGAAACCGATAGCCGGGAAATATCCACCCGGCCACCATGCGCATGATCAAGAATCTTAAACGGGAATCACGTCGGTAGGCCAAGCGCAATAAAGTAAGTAATTTTCTTATGAAGATCTTCATACGCCGTCTCGTACCGCCTTTATGCAAACTGTATAGCCTCTATTGCGAAACCAACTTTGCATGAGTGGCTCCAATATGCCGACCAACCAGACCACAAATCTTTGCATCACCGAGGGTAAAATAAAGTAGGTCACCATGAAACCTGGCACGAAGCAGACGCTCCGATGCTCGGACAACTTCAACCGACCGTGCTCCACCAAAGCGAGCACCTCCGCCATGGTTCGCCACTCGTCGCAGGGATGGGGCCACTTTCGGCGCAGCACTTTCTCCCAAAGCCAGTAACGCTCAAATCCGTACCAGCTGCCCCTATTCGGGGTCGAGAGCACCAGGCTTCCGCCCGGCTTGAGAATCCGGCGCATTTCGCGCAATGCCCGCGGCGTGTCGGGAATATGCTCGATGACCTCGCTGCAAAGCACCTTGTCGAAACTGGCATCAGGGAAATCCAGGTTGGTGGCATCCCCGACTTGCAAGGCAATGTCGTTCTTGCCCATGCGCTCCAGTTCCTTCCTGGCCGCGGCAACCATCCCTGCGGAGATATCCACTCCGACGACCTCGCCACCAAGTTCGGCGATCCGCGCGATATCGCGCGCATTGCCACAGCCAATATCGAGGATACGCTCACCCGGCTGCACCGCCAGCAGCCCAAGCACGGTACGGGCACGCAACTCCTGTTCGTAGGAAATGATCGGGTTCGCCCGTATCGTCTCGTTGCGGCCTACGGACATGTCATCGAAGAATTGTCTAATCTCTTCCTTGGCGGATGCGGAAGCCGCGGCATTTTGTTTGTGTGTGTCCTCAGATTGATTGCTGTTCATGACTGACTCTGTAACAGGTTTTCATAGGCCGCAACTTCATGGCTATTTAATTTTTCGGGGCTCATCATCTCCAGAGCCAGGCGACGTGCAGACCTGCCACGTCTGGCCGCTTCGTCTGGATTATCGAGCAGCCAGAGGGCACGTACCGCCATCTGCTGCCAGTTACCGTTTTCCACCAGCTCTCCAGTTTCGCCGCTACGGATAATCTCTCCCTGCCAGTCGTAGTCGTAAGCAACGATGGGCGCGCCAGCGAGGCATGCCTCGGTGAGCCCACGCCCCATGTGGGGGGATAACACCAGCCGTGCATGGGGAAGCAGGTTCGCGATCACTTCCTGCGAGCGATTGCCGGCAAACCGTATATTCTCAATAATACCCAGGTCCCGAGCGAGTGTTTCGAGTTCAGCCCGCATCGAACCATCACCGACGAAAAGAAAGCTTACATCACGACCTGCCTTGCGCAATTCGCTGAGCACATGCAGGTTCTCCTGCGGCTGTTTCATTTTTTCCAGACGACTCACCGTCATCAGGAAAGTGCCGTGTAGTCCCAGCTCATCTCGTAATGGCGATATGTCATCACGCGTTTCTGGGTCGGTGAAATGAACGGGGTGAATCAGGTTTCCATAGCGGAACACGACGCCACGCTCACGTCTGGCGCCGTTCGCAATAGCATATTCAAGATTGTTCTGGTTCGCTCCTGCGACCATGTCACAGCGAGGGAAGACGAAGCGTTCGATTTTCTTTTCGATGAAACGAAAGCGAAACAGTTTGGGGAAAACCGCCTTGCCGCTCGTCGCATGCAGAAGGTCGTAATCAAAGCATGCCCTCACGACCAATGGCACGCCAAGCATTTTCGACAACAGCCACCCGAGGATGCCCAAATAGTAAGGATCGCCGATGCGAATCACATCGATTCTGGCATCACGCGCCATCCGAAGCAGCATGACGAATAGACGAAGCTGCGCCAGCAGCAGGTTCAACGGTGGCAGCCACGCCAGCAGGCGACTGGTGCCGATAGTGCCTTCAACGAAGCTATGATCCTCGTCGAGTTTCGTCACACTCGGCGCACCGAACCGTTTCTCACCTTTTTCAAAGATCCCCGCCAATGGGTGCACCGAGATCACCCGGCTAAAATATCCGCCCAGTTTTCTGCTCTCCAGCGCCTGATGCAACTGGCGCTCACGAAACATGGACAAAGCAAACGACATATCCAGCACCATAATAGAGCATGATTTATTTCTTAACATTACACTCGCTGCTCAATAATATTTGATTTGAAATTAAATATTCTTAACTATCTCACTGAAGCCACGCCGCAAATTCGAACTTACACTTACCAACAACCCCCATGTACAGATAAGAGCCACCCCTATCATCCACAGAACTTGATCATGGTGTAAAAATTCCCCCAGTAACTGCTTGAATGACAAACCAACGACGGCAGAGATGGCGAGCGTAGAAATGAAGACTTTCAACAACCCATTTGACAATTGCCTTCTGTGTCTTAAAGACATCAGGATGAAATGGGATACAAATAACCCTGCGCCGTAAATGGACCAGCATAATGCCGCCCCCCAAATACCAAAGGATCCTGTCAGCCATAGCAGCACGGGAAAAAACAGCAGCAAGCAAGCCAGTTGGATCAATATCGCCTGTTTGAATTCTTTTTTTGCATATAGGGCGGCCAGCAATGGATAAGTACAGGCCACCATGGCTGTGCCCATGGCCAAAAATGAAAGCGGGGCAGACGCGGCGGCAGCAACATCCATATTCCGAACCCAGGCCAACAGGATGCTTTCCGGAAACAGGGCAAGTATTGCTGCAGGCGGGATCACCAAGGCATAGGTCAATTGCGAAGCCATGTTGATCTGTGTTTCCAGTTCATCCTGTTTTTCCGTAGACGCGAGCGCCGAAAAGCGCACACCAAAACCCTGTACCACAGGAGTGGCGATTATCGTCAGCCCGCTGGCCAGACCCCAGGCTAATGTGTAATACCCAATTGACTCGAGTGGAACCATGAAAGCCAGAACGATTTTATCCATCTGGCTCAGCATCATGCCCAGAGCAGTAATCAAAAACATTGCCCCCACCGCATGCCTGATCGACACCAATGATGTGGCCGAGAAAAAAGCTTGTCCACCCAGTACCCGAACATACGACCAGACCTGCCAACGCAAGCAAAGGATCTGCGCCAGGCCTACCACGACATGCCACATAAAAAAGGCACGGATGTCGCTACTAACTGCCCAGGCTATCAGTGCGGCCCCCAAACCACGTACTGTTCCGAACCCGGCCAATAGTCCTGCAGAGCATGCCTGCCGGTGCAGTCCGATCAGGCTCGCGGTATACAGGCCGCTGGGGAGCTGGATTGCCAGCGATAACAACATCAGCGCTAGAGCACCTTTGACCTGATAATCCGGCAATGCCGAGTTCTGCAACCATCCCGAGCCGAAAACCGTGCCCGCAACCAGCAAAATCAGCGACAGCGCCGATACGGCAATCCAATAGACGATTTCGACGCTGCGCAGCAAGGGCGCGACTTCATGCTGCTCCGCTATCCGCGCCTGCTTCCATGCAATCTCACGCGAGACGGTGGCAGACAATGCGACATCGAGAATTCCACCGATTGCCAGCGCTGCCGTGTAGAGTCCGATCAGTCCATAACTCTCGATGCCGAGCAAATGAACATAAACCGGGGCGAGGACCAGAGACAATAGCGCCAACCAGCCACTGGAAAGCAGGCCAGCCCCGATCCCACGGCCTAGTGAGCGCACCAGCTTTCAACCCTCATTTCATTACACACCTGTCGCATCACGGCCCAAGGCAGCCCGCATTTTCGGCAGTGCCTCAATGACCTGCTGACGACTGAAGAGAACCATCCTTCGGGGCAGATCCGGTTCCTGCCAGTCGTCGATCGCATCCAGACAATCCCTCGGTAGAAAGAATGGATGCGAAAATAGGTCAATCACGCGCGCATCCCCGGTTTGGATATCCATGTTCCGGAACCCGGCTTCATTGATATGCGTTGTCGTCAGCAGATAATTAATTTCCGAACGCGCAAAGTTCTCAAACGTTGAAAGGATGTCACTGAAAGAAAAATGGATGAGGCAATCCCGGCATATCCAGATATCGGCCTGAGGAAACTTGTCCTCAATGACGTTCGCGACGACAAAGCGGATACGGTCATTCTGATAGTTAGCGCTATTGCTCTCGATCAGTTGAGGAACAATATCGCCCCCGACGTAATCTATCTCGCATGATTGAACAACATGGCGCATCCAGTTGAAATCGCCACAGGGTGCATCGAACACCTTGCGCACAGCGAGCTTTTCGAAGAGTTCAGGAAGCTTCTCCCGAAGATTGGCCGTATAGGCCATGGTGGAACCCGTTCCACTGACGCTTTCCCCGCTACCCCACCAGTTTGCTTCATAGATGCGAGTAAAAACACTGGCAGCATCGGCTGTACCAAAAACCCGACTACGCACATTGGCAGACTGCAGACGAATAAACGGATAGCGAAATAGACGATATATCGTTCCCGCCAAGCCGTGAACGCGCAAGGCATTGGACAATCGTAATCGAACTGCTTGCATGCGAGACAATAATGCCCCCAAAACCTACTCCTTACGAGACCAATCAGTACGCTTTAGCCATAAATCACACCACCATGCAGCCCCGAATCCGATCAGCAGCATATAAAAACCGTAGCGGTAGCGTATCAAGGTTCCTATGTTTGGATAGGTAACGGCATAGACAAGAATTCCCGTCAGGCAGGCTCCAATCATCACCCATAGAGATAAGTTTTTTTGCATGCGCCATAGCCCAAATGCGAGTCCGAGCAGGCATACATAGAAAACCAGCGTGACCCCACCAACCACCTTGCGCGCCATGGTCATCGCCGGCGTACTCGCCTGCCCTCCCCATAGCTCAGGGAAAGGACTGAGCAACCCAAGCTGCAAGGCACGTGGAAAATATTTCACTATCGCACCTGTGGAATCCAGGCGCCAGTCGGCATCCACAAGAGAGTTCCCTCCCTGACTGATTGCCCCAAGGCGGGCTGTCGCAATGCGATAGAAACGGCCCTCAATTGATTCAGGCAACCATTTTGAACGTGACCAAGAAAACGGTTTATTCGCCTGGTTATTCGCCTGGTTATTCGCCTGGATAACCGAGCTAGGGAGATCGATCGGTTCGTACGGTGTGTGAAAGCGAATCAGCCACAACTGAAACAGGCCCACCAACAAGACCATTCCGGCAAACCAAACCATGCTGTGTCTGGCAGTCATGCTGCGAAGCAAGCTCGCAAGCATCACGGTAACAGCTGCCAGCACCAAGGTTAGCAGTGCAACTTGTACCCAGTATGGCCTGGCCACCCAGATCAGGAATGTCCCAGCGACAGGAACCATTACCCAACACAGCCAATACCAAACCTTCATCCGCACAACATCAGCTTCTGGCTCGCGAATGAAACGTAATACGCCCAGTATCAGCAGCAGGTTACCGAGAATGAAGATGCCATCCCGATGAATCTGTGCCACCCACTCGAAGGAAGCAGGATTCAATGCGAACACCAACGCGCCCAGGAGGGCGGGCATTGCAGCGAAGAAGTATCTCAGGATCATCATCACCACGCAGGTACTGATTGCCTGTACGGCAGCATTGAAAGGCAGCATGCTGGCTGGCGTGGGGCCGAGCAACACATAAAAAAACGATGCGATCCCGACTGGAGATTGCCCCTGATGGCGCAACTCCCAGGCCGACCAGCCTAGGCTGCTGATTGACGCTGCATGCGTTTTGGCTTGCCGGTCAAATCCGATCGAATCGAGAACCACCAGCCCTTCTGCAGCGCCGGGCTGGGAAAACAAGGCCGGAATCACCCATAACTGCAGCAGCATGCTTGCGAACCATGAATACAAGAACACGAGCATACCCAGCCATAAAAGCAGCCGCGGTGACTCAATCATTCGTTTCAGCCAGCTCATCATGCGCACCAACGCTCCTGCCACGATTGAAACATGAGTACGTTCCACAGCCAGTATTGCCAGTTACGGCGGCCAGACAAATGCTCTTCCCATTTCTGGCGAATCGGCTTTGGATCGAAATAGCCCTCACGGCGCAAACGCGATTCTTCGAGCAAACTCTCAGCCCAACCACGCAACGGCCCGCGCAGCCAAGCGTCGATTGGTACGCCGAAACCCTGCTTGGGTCGCTCGATCAGCGTCTTCGGTACATAGCGGTAAAGCACCTGCCGCAATAGCCATTTGCCCTGACCTTCGCGGATCTTCATGTTCAATGGCAACTGCCATGCAAACTCCGCTAGGCGATGGTCGAGAAACGGCACCCGTGTTTCGAGACTTGCCGCCATGGCGGCCCGATCAACCTTGCACAGAATGTCATCGGTGAGATAGCTGACTTGATCATTGAACATCATGCGTTCGCTAAAGTCAGTACGCAGCAACAAGTGCATTTCATGTGCAGCCCATAAGCCTCTGCCCGATCTATCTTCATACCCATCCACCACGACTGACTCGGGATTACGCTCGTGGGAAACCAGCCATCGGTAAACTTCGTCCGCATTCCCCGCCGTCATGATGCTGGCGAGTTTATGAGCCCGATCGCCGATCATTGGCTGGCGCAAGCGACGCGGCAACAAGCGGCCTAGGCTGTCCCAGCGAGCCGGACTGGCGGCAGTGATGCCCCGGGCTAGTATGCGGCGTATGCCAAGCGGCACCTTGCGCATGCCTTGCCATAGCGAAGGTCCCAGAAAATAACGATTGTAACCACCAAACATTTCGTCGCCGCCATCGCCCGACAGGCTCACCGTCACATGCTGCCGGGCCATTGCCGCGACCAGATGGGTAGGAATCTGTGACACATCGCCAAACGGCTCGTCATACATGTCAGGCAGGCGAGGAATCACCGCCATGGCGTCGACTGGGGAGACATAGAGCTCGGTGTGTTCGGTACCGATATGCGCCGATACAGCCTTTGCGTACTCGGCCTCGTTGTAGTCCCCCTCGGCAAAACCGATGGTGAATGTTCTGACCGGCCGCGACGACAGGGCCTGCATGATCGCCACTACGGCAGACGAGTCTACGCCGCCGGAAAGGAATGCGCCCAATGGGACATCGGCGAACATCTGTCCGGTAATTGTCTGGCGCAATCTCCGGTCGAGTTCGTCGGCAGCATCCTGGTCGCTCAGATCCTCGCGGGATGCGCTGTTGGCTGCATGCAAGGCACGCCAGTAGAAAGTCGGCGCTGGCAATACGCCGGCCGGTGCATCTGCCGGCAATGTCAGAAAGCTGCCGGGCAGCAATTTGGACACGCCACGCCATATCGACCGCGGCAAAGGCACATAGCCATAGCGCATGAATAGCGCCAGAGCATCGCGATCCACTTCGCCGCACCATGCCGGATGTGCGGCCAACGATTTCAACTCAGAGCCGAAAAGAAAACTGCTGCCCTGCCAACCATAGAACAGCGGCTTCTCGCCGAATCGGTCACGTGCCAGTATTAGCTTCCGCCCCTGCTTGTCCCAGAGGGCCAGGGCGAACATGCCCACTGCACGTTTCAGTGCTCCTTCAATGCCCCAGGCCTCACAAGCGGCCAGCAATGTTTCCGTATCTGAATGGCCGCGCCATGCCTCCTTTTGGAGTTCCTTGCGCAAATCCAGATGGTTGTATATCTCTCCATTGAAAACAAGTATGTAACGCCCGGATTCCGATGCCATCGGCTGATCTCCGGCGGGTGACAAATCCAATATGGAAAGGCGGCGATGGGCCAAAGCCACGCCCGCCCCATCGACCCAGACTCCCTCAGCATCGGGTCCGCGATGGCGCAGTGCGCACGCCATATCAAGTGCTACTTGCCTGGCATCCACAGACCCTCCGGTCGCGGCTGACTCTACAAATCCGGCAATCCCGCACATGGTAATTTAATCTTCGTTCAAGAAGCTTGGGGGGGGCTATTCAGCGCATCGTCCGACTTGATGGCAAGGGCACACCAATACGGTTCTTTATCGGAGAAGCTGATTTTTTCAAACCCCGCGTCGCTTAGCAGTCTGGCAATTTCATTCCGTGTATAGCGTTTTTCCAAACTGGTCCCGAACCGGTCGAGCGCATCGGTCCGCATGACATAAAAGGACTTATCAGCGTAATAGGCAAGCGGATGGTTTTTTGTGGATAGATTCATCCACCGGCACAAGGCGGCCAGCCGGCCAAGCGGCCAGTAGACAATTGCAGCGATGACTTCACAGACAAGAAAGCGCGGAATCCGCGGCAAATGGCTGATCAGACGTCGCGCCAGATCCGTAATGCGCCAGAGCATTCTGAACCAGAGTGGGCGGTTATCAAATGCGTAATAGAGATACACGAGAAAGAACCCGCCAGGCCGAAGAGTCCGCGCAATGCGCCTTAATGCCCCTTCCGTGTCATAGACATGGTGCAATACGCCCAGGGAGTAGGCAAAATCGAGTTCCCCGTCGGCAAATGGCAGATCGTTGACGCTCGCCTGCTTAAAGTCCACATTGCTGCAGCCCGCCAGATTCTTGCGCGCAACCGTCAGAGCGGCACTACTCGCATCGATGCAGGTCAGCCAGCCGACACGGGGTGCCGCCACACCTGCCCATCTGCCGCTGCCACAGCCTATATCGGCCCCTTTCGCTCCCTCAGGCAAATCGTCCCAGGGGAAAATGGCAAAGTAATCATCGAATATTTTCTGTCGTTCTTCTGCGGTCATCTGCTGCTGGTCGAAGCGTGTCCACTCTTCGCCAAATCCAGCGATGACGCGATTGCTCACACGCCGCGAATGTGAATGTTTTCTGAGGGTGCGAAACAATAATGCGAACATCTTGCTGGGGAGTATCCAGTGAACGGATAACCAGATGAAATAGAGCCAAAGCGGATAGGTAGAGGGCTTCAATCGCCACGCCTGCCATAGCATCAGCAAGTGGGACAGTTGGTATGTGGTTTTGTTCTTTTTTTGGATCTCGCTCCACAACTCGCCGTGCAACTGGTTGGAACGTGCCAACAGCATGCCGGTACTGGCAACTCGATAATGAAACAATGGTCTGGGCACCACGACTCCGTAATGCCCACTGGCGCCGAGACGTATGTTGAACTCCCAGTCCTCATAACCCCTGCGCATCGATTCATCGTAGCCACCGATATCCTGCCACAGCGACCTGCGCATCAGAATGGAATACGGCATCTGGTTCAGGAACAATTGCTCGAAATAATTGTAGGATTTCGCCAGTACCCCTTTGGCCTCACCCTCGAGCCAAAGGTAGCTGTAGGCAAAAGACGCGTCTTGGGACGCTTCCAAGGCCTGTACCAGTTCTGCAATCGCGTCTGGCTCCAGCCAGTCATCCGCATCCAGGGGCAATACATATTTCCCTGTCGCCGCTGCAAACCCTGCGTTCCGTGCCGCGGGCAAACCGGCATTTTCCTGCCGCACCAAGCGCACACCGCGCAAGGAATCGAGAACAGCGATGGTCGCGCTATCCGTAGATCCATCGTCCACGACGACGATCTCCGTATCGCCCCAAGTCTGGGCTTGTACCGATTCCACGGTTTGGCGGACCGTCGCGCCGCTATTGAAACAGGGGATGACTACACTGACGCGCTGCATTCTCATGCTCCCGCCCGACGGCAGTCGGCCCAGATCTCACCCCACCGGGTTTGCAACTCGACAGCAACCAAACCCGCTTGAGTGAT
>SXGU01215601.1_pt1 | contig 10031 bp, 9 predicted proteins | sample 3174531 | NCBI WGS metagenome assembly SXGU01 (sample SAMN11356863, study PRJNA531348) | freshwater metagenome | isolation source: freshwater sample F1-140 | place: China: Fuxian Lake, Yuxi | collected 2017-12-25 | reverse complement strand
GGCCGCCGAGGCAGCCGAAGCCGCCGCGCTGCCGCTCGAGGTGGGTCCAGCTCCTGACGAGCCGGCCCTGCTGATAATCGAGATGCGCGAGCTCCACCTGCAGCCGCCCTTCCGCGGTCGCAGCACGCTCGCCGAAAATCTCCAGGATCAGGCCGGTACGATCGATCACCTTGGCGCCGGTCGCGGTCTCCAGATTGCGCTGCTGGATGGGCGTAACAGGCGCATCGACGATGACGAGTTCCGCCTCCGCCTGGCGCACGGCATCGCCGATCTGCTCGGCCTGACCGGAACCGAACAGGGTCGCGGCATTGGGCGCGCGCACGCGAAAGGCCCGCCGGTCGGCGACGACGATACCGATCGCCTCGGCCAGGCCCGCCGCCTCGTCGAGCCGCGCCTCGGTGTCGCGGCGATGCCCGCCGCCCAGCTCAGGCAGCGCGATCACGGCGCGCGCGCCGCGGGAGACGTCGTTCTCCGCAGCCCGATCGAAGACGCTCAGGCCGCGTCCTCCTCTTGGCTGTCCTGCAGGTTCAGCGGCCCTTCCGGCTGCACCGTGGAGATCGCGTGCTTGTAGACGAGCTGTGACAGGCCCTCACGATGCAGCAGCATGCAGAACAGGTCAAAGGCCGCGATCTGGCCCTGCAGCATCACGCCATTCACCAGGAACATGGTCACCGGGCCGCCGGAGCGCTGCACCGCGCCCAGAAACACTTCCTGGAGCAGGTGCGGCTTGCGGCCGCCGGCATTGTCGGCGAACGCCCGCTCGATCTCGCCTAGGTCGATCGGCTGGGCGGGCATGATCGTGGAGATCGCGTGCTGGTAGATGAGCTGTGCATGGCCGTCCCGGCGCAGCAGCACCGAAAAATTGTCGAACCAGGTGATGACGCCCTGAAGCTTCACGCCCTTCACCAAAAACATCGTCACCGGCATCTTCTGACGGCGTAGCGAGTTCAGGAACATGTCCTGGAGATTGTTCAACTTATCCGCCATTGTTCTTGTCCTTGTCGGCAGGCAAATCGACCGGGGCTGGAGCGCGACATCGCCCTGATCGCGCCGGTCGTTTCCCATTATCACGGCTCACTCGGAGGCGCCAATTACTCGGGTTCCTCGCCGCGCTGCTCAGCGAGGCCGAGTGCCTTCAGCTTCCGGTGCAGGGCCGACCGCTCCATGCCGATGAAGCTCGCCGTGCGGGAGATATTACCGGAGAAACGCCGGATCTGGACTCGCAGATATTCCCGTTCGAACGTTTCCCGCGCTTCCCTCAGCGGCGTGCCCATGATCGCCTTGACTGCCTCGCCGGGGTTGAGCTGCGCCTGCTCATTCAGGATTTCGGGTGGCAGCATGTCGACATCGACGTTGGAGATGCGCTCGCCGGGCGCGAGGATCACCGTCCGCTCGACCACGTTGCGCAGCTGCCGAACATTGCCGGGCCAATCATAGGCCTGCAGCGCCGCCAGTGAGTCGGCCGTGAAGGCGGGGTTCTTGAGCCTGAGCTCGGCCGCGTAGCGCGCGGCGAAGTGGGCGACCAGCTCCGGTATGTCCTCGCGTCGCTCGGCCAGCGCCGGCAGGTGCACCGGCACCACGTTGAGCCGATAGACCCGGTCTTCCCGGAACCGCCCGCCCGCAATCTCGTCAGACAGCGTGCGCGCGGTGGACGACACGACGCGCATGTCCACCTTCACGATGCGCTGGCCGCCGACGCGCGTGAAACTTTGGTCGGTCAGCACACGCAGGATCTTGGCCTGGGCGGGCATCGGCATGTCGGCGATCTCGTCGAGGAACAAGGTCCCGCCATGCGCCTGCTCGAGGAGGCCGGGCCGGGCGAGCTCGCCCCCCTCCTCCACCCCGAACAATTCCTCTTCGACGCGTTCCGGAGTCATGCGCGCGGCCGAGACCACCACGAAGGGTCCGCGCGCCCGCGGGCTCCAGTCGTGCAACAGGCGCGCCGCCACCTCCTTGCCGACGCCGGCCGGACCCGTGATCAGCACGCGGCTGCCGGTTCCGGCGACCCGCTTGAGCGTCGCGCGGACCGTGTTGATGCCGATGCTCGATCCGGTGAGCTCCGTTTCCTGCCCGATCTGCGCGCGCAGCGTCTGGTTCTCGCGCTTCAGCCGGTCGGTCTCGGTGGCCCGTGCAACAAGATGAAGCAGGTGGTCGGCCTCAAAGGGTTTCTCGATGAAATCGGCCGCGCCCTGGCGGATCGCTGCCACTGCCGTGTCGAGATTGCCGTGACCGGAGATCATCAGCACCGGCAGGGTCGGATCGCGGCGTTTGATTTCCTCGAGGACCTGGAGTCCATCGAGCGCGGAGCCCTGCAGCCACACGTCCAGCAGCACCAGCGACGGCCGCCGCTCGGCTAGGGCAGCCAGCGCGGCGCCGCTGTCGGCGGCGGTGCGGGTCGAATAGCCCTCGTCCTCCAGGACGCCGGCCACCAGCTCGCGAATGTCCTGCTCGTCGTCGACGACGAGGATATCTAGCGACATGACATCAACCGTTTACCGCCTTGTCCTGCAAGCTTTCCGCACCATCGTCGAGCCGGACCAGTGCTGCTGCGTCGAACACCAGTCGCACCACGCCGCCGCCACCCGGGGCGTCGTCGAACTCCACTGATCCGAAATGCTCCTCCACGATCTTCTTGACGATGGCGAGGCCGAGGCCTGTGCCCTTTGCGCGGGTCGTGATGTAGGGCTCGGTGAGCCGCGCCCGATCGGTCGGAAGGCCGATCCCGGTGTCCGTCACCTCCAGCACTAGGCGCTCGCCCGCAGCGGCGATGCGGATGCGGACGGCATCCGCGCCAGCCGCGCCGTGCGTTTCACGCTTCTGCTGAATGGCTTCGACGCCGTTCTTGACGATGTTGGTCAGTGCCTGGCCGAGCTGTCGGCGATCACAGACGAGCAGCGGCGCGGCCGTCGGAGCGTCCAGCGAGAACGCGATGTCGGGATGCGCGACCTCATGCAGGAACAAGGCCTGCCGCGCGATCTCCGCCAGATTTTCTTGCCGGAAGACCGGCTTGGGCATGCGCGCGAAGGACGAGAATTCGTCAACCATGCGCCGCAGGTCACCCACCTGTCGGACGATCGTTCCGGTCAGGCGCTCGAACGTCGCGCGATCCGACTCGATCTCGCTTCCGTAGCGGCGCTGAAGGCGCTCGGCGGCAAGCTGGATGGGCGTGAGCGGATTCTTGATTTCGTGGGCGATACGCCGCGCCACGTCGGACCAGGCTGCGCGCCGCTGGTCGAGCAGCTGATCGGTTATGTCGTCGAAGGTCAGGACGTGCCCCGCCTCCACCTTGACGCGCTTGATGGCCAGCGTCCGCGGCTCGCCTCCGCTGGCGAACTGCACGACGTCCTCGCGGTGCGGGCTGTCGAGATGGGCGTCGAGCTCCGGCGCCAGCGTGCGCAGCTTCTGGCCGACCGCGGCATCCTTTCCGGTCCTCAACAGGGTCTCCGCCGAACTGTTGATGAGCCGCACCCGGCGCTCGGGATCGACCGAGACGATGCCGGCGGAGACCCCGGACAAAACGGCCTCGATGAAGGCGCGCCGCGTTTCGAGCTGGCTGTTGGCCGCGACCAACGCGCCGGTCTGCTCCTCCAGGCGGCGGGTCATTCGGTTGAAGGCGTTGCCGAGCGTCGCCACCTCGTCATTGACGCGCGTCGTCCTGACCCGCGCCGAGAGGTCGCCGCCGGCCACCCGCCGGGCGGCATCGACCAGCGCTCCCACCGGCCGCACCAGCCGGTCGGCGAGCGCCAGCGCGATCCAGATCGAGATCGCCACGATCAACAGCGACACCAGCAGCAGCACCGCGTTGAACCGGAATTGCAGCGTGCGCGACCGCGCCAACGTGCGCTGGTAATCGCCCGCTGCGCTGCGCGCCTCCTGGATCTGCTGGATCGCTGCGGGATTCACCTTGCGGGAGGCGTAGAGATAAAGGTCGGCCCCCGGATCGAGCCGGACGACCGCTTCGACACGGTCGCCGGCATCCGAGACGACCCGCGCCTCCCCTCCCCGCAATTGCGTCAGCACCGGCGCCGGGAACCGCCGCTCGAGCGGGCGATCGTCGAGATTGACGCCGGCCCGCAGCTGCAGCTCGCCGCCGCCGCCGGACACTGAGATCACCGCGGCTTCCGTGAGATCGCGATAAACGGTTTGCAGGAACAGCGCCTCGGCGAATGCGGGGGTATCTATCCCCGCCGCGTTGATCGAGGCGATGACGTCCTGGGTCATCGCCTGAACATCGCGGTAGATGCGGTCCTTGTTCTCCTCCGCGTAGATCTGCGACACCTGATCGGCATTCTCCAGCACGGTGCGGGCACGGTCCGAGAACCAGAATTCGGTGCCGCTCTGGAAGAGCAGGGACGCGAAGATCACCACCAGCAGCGTCGGGACGGCGGCGATCGCCGAGAACAAGGCGACGAGCCGGACGTGAAGCCGCCCCCTGCCCCCGATCGGCGATTCCTGCGCGCGGCGCATGGCGAGCCGCCGCGCCATCAGCACCATCAATGCCATGGCCGGCACCAGATTGGCGACCAGCAAAGCCGCCACCAGCGGCGGCGTCAGCAGCGTCTCGCCATCGCCCTGCCGCGTGACGATCACGTAGCTGATCGCGGCCATGGCGATCAGGACCAGGAGCGTCGCCGCTTCGATCAGCGGAAAGATGCGCCGGCGCCTCACGCCGACCTGCAGCAGGCGCCGCCAGCGGGGCTGCGGCTCAGCCCGGATTGCGCTCTCAGCGTTCACGTGGCGGCTCTACCACAAGCTTGTGGCGCAAAGAACACAGTGTTTCGTCAGGCCGCCGCGCGCCTCAGATAAGGCGCGTAAAATTCCCGCAGCATCGCTCTGGCGCGATCCGGATCCGCTTCCTTGTTGAACGCGTTACGGAACTCCGCCGAGCCATGCAGCCCTCGCGTGTACCAGCCGATATGCTTGCGCGCGACGCCGACCCCCACCTGATTGCCATAGTGGCTCAGCATGCCTTCATATTGCGCTGAAATCACGTCATATTGCTCGTCGAGATCGGGATCAGCCCGCCGCGTGCCGCTCGCCAGCCACTGCATCACCTGCCCGAGCAGCCACGGCCGTCCATAGGCGCCGCGCCCGATCATCACGCCGTCCACCCCCGACTGCTGCAGCGCGATGTCGGCATCGTCGATCGAGTTGATGTCACCGTTGACGATCACGGGCAGCGAAACGGCTTCCTTCACCCGCCGCACGAACGCCCAGTCCGCCTCGCCCTTGTACATCTGGTTGCGGGTGCGTCCGTGGACGGTGATCATGCGGACGCCAAGGTCTTCGGCGATCCGGGCGAGCTCCGGCGCATTCAGGCTGGCATGATCCCAGCCCATGCGCATCTTGAGGGTGACCGGAACGCTGACCGCCTTCACCGTCGCCTGGATGATGGCCGCGGCGAGCGGCAGGTCCCGCATCAGCGCGGAGCCGGCGTCCCCGTTCACCACCTTCTTGACGGGGCAGCCCATGTTGATGTCGATGATCGCCGCGCCGCGGTCTTCGTTCAGCCGCGCGGCCTCGGCCATCTCGGTCGGCGCGCAGCCGGCGAGCTGCATCGACACCGGCTCCTCGCTCGGGTCCCAATCGGCTTTCTGGAGCGACTGCCGCGTCTCGCGGATCATCGCCTGGCTTGCGATCATTTCCGTCACCGTCAGGCCAGCGCCGTAACGCTTGACGAGCGTGCGGAACGGCCGATCCGTCACGCCGGTCATCGGCGCGAGGATCACCGGCGTTTCGATCCGAACCGGGCCGATCTCGATGGGCTTGAGGCGAGACATGGAAGGAGCAGAACCTAGTGACGAACCGGCTGGCGGGCAAGGCGGGGCTCCGCTAGGCGCCGGCGCATGGATGCGCCTCACACTGTCGCCCTGGTGGTCGCTGCCGGCACGGGCAGCCGTTGTGGCGGTGAGGTGCCGAAGCAGTTCCTGCCGATCGGCGGCCGGACGCTGGTCGTCCATGCGCTTGATCACCTTCGTCACCCGGCGCTGAGCGAAGCCTTTGTCGCGATCGGTGAAGGCCAAAGCGAGTTGCTCGCCGAAGCCTTGGCAGGCCGCCATGACGTCACGCCTGTCATCGGTGGAGCGACGCGACAGGAGTCCGTTCGCCGTGGGCTCGAGGCGATCGCCGCGGCCGGCGGGGCCGACCGGGTGCTCATCCACGACGCCGCGCGCGCGTTCCTTCCGGCCGGCGTCGTCGATCGACTTTCAGGTGCGCTGGAATATGCGGACGGGGCGGTTCCGGTGCTTCCTCTCGTGGACAGCCTCGCCCGCCTCGAAGGCGACAATCTCCACGCTCCGGTTCCCCGCGAGGGGCTCGCCCGGGTGCAGACCCCGCAGGCATTCCGCTTTCCAGAGATCTTGGAGGCACATCGCTCTTGGGCGGGCGAGCTGCTCGCGACGGACGATGCCCAGGTTGCCCGCGCAGCCGGCCTGCGGGTCGTGGCAATCGCGGGCGACGAAGCGCTGGAGAAGATCACGCTGCCCGGCGATTTCGTCCGGGCCGAGCGTCGCCTCGCCGGGCGGATGATCAGCCGCACCGGGCTCGGCTTCGACGTGCATCGGCTCGAAGCGGGCGAGGAACTCTGGCTTGGCGGCGTGCTGATCCCGCACGACCGCGGCCTCTCCGGGCACAGCGACGCCGACGTCGCGCTGCACGCGCTCACCGACGCCCTGCTCGGCGCGATCGGGGCCGGCGATATCGGCACCCACTTCCCCCCGTCCGACCCGCAATGGCGCGGCGCACCCTCGGCGACGTTCCTAAGGCATGCCGCCGGTCTCGTCGCGGCCGGCGGCGGGCTCATCGACCATGTCGACCTTACCCTGATCTGCGAAGCGCCGCGGATCGGTCCCTATCGCGAGCAGATGCGCGCCTGTATCGCCGAGCTGCTGGGAGTGCCCCCGCATCGGATCAGCATCAAGGCGACCACCACCGAGCGGCTTGGATTTGCCGGCCGCGGCGAAGGGATCGCGGCGCAGGCCGCTGCCACCGTGCGAACACCGGAGCCTCTGTGACCGATCCTGACGATCACCCTTATCCCGTGCGGCTCGATTTCACCCTCCCCGCACTGCTCGTCGATGCGGCGCGCAAGGTCGTCGACGGCCATCGCCGGCGGGGCACCCGCGTCACCGTCGCGGAGAGCTGCACCGGCGGTCTGGTCGCGGCCGCGCTCACCGAGGTGCCGGGCTCGTCGGAGGTGCTGGAGGCGAGCTTCGTGGTCTACTCGAATGAAGCAAAGGCAGCGCTCGGCATCTCTTCGGACGTGCTCGAGACGTTCGGCGCAGTCTCGGAAGCGACCGCCTGGTCGATGGCGCAGGCGGCGTTGAAGCGGTCCGATGCGCATCTCGCAGTTGCCATCACCGGCATTGCCGGGCCGGGCGGCGGCAGTGATCGCAAGCCGGTCGGTACCGTGGTGTTCGCGCGCGCCGAGCGCGGCGCCGATCCCAAGGAAGTGGCCGCCGATCGCAAGCAGTTCGGCGATCTCGGCCGTGGTGGCGTGCGGCTTCAGGCGGCGTTGTGCGCGCTCGAATTGCTGATGCCGGCGGATGGCGGCGCCGACGCCCCATAGAGCTGGTGCGCGCGCGTCTCGAACGCGCCGATCATGCGGCGCAGCGCGCGGTCGAACATCTGCCCGGCCAAGGCCTCGAACAGCCGTGACTTGAACGCGAAGTCGACGCAGAAGTCGATGTTGGTGCCGCCCTCGCCGTCCGGCTCGAAGCGCCAGCTGTTGTGGAGGTAGCGGAGCGGGCCTTCGAGATAGTCGACGTTGATCGCTGATGGCCGCTCTTTCTTCACACGGGATGTGAAGGTTTCCTTGATCGCACCGAAGCCGACCACGAGATCGGCGACCATCAGCGCCTCCTCGTCCGAGCGGACGCGCACGGCCGCGACCCACGGCAGAAACTCGCGGTAGCGCCGCACGTCCGCCACCAGATCCCAGCTGAGCTATACCCCCAAAAGAGTTCGCCATTCTACAGACGGCCCGCACGCCTGTAAAGAGTCTCCCGAAACAATTGCCCGCAGACCATAGCGAACCCTTCTGTAAACGATTAAACTCCCCTCCACAGTTGCTTTCCGAAATTGATGATGCCCTCCTTTGCCACGCATAAAACGCTGTCTGGCGCCGCACTTGTCCTGGTCCTCTCGGGTTGTGCCAGCCATGGCGATCCGCGTGATCCCCTTGAGCCCATGAACCGGGCTATCTACCATTTCAACGAAACGATAGACAAAGCCGTCATGAAGCCTGTGGCCGAAGGCTATCGGGCCGCCGTGCCCAAGCCCGTGCAAACCGGGGTGCGGAATTTCTTCTCGAATCTCAACGATGTGACGGTGCTCGCCAACGATGCCCTCCAACTCAAGGCCGAATACGCCGGCCGTGATTTGCTCCGGATCACCATTAACACCAGTTTTGGTCTTCTGGGGCTCCTGGATGTAGCACAGGACATGGGCCTGAAGAAACGCAACAAGGACTTTGGCCAGACCCTGGGTTACTGGGGCACAAGCAGCGGACCCTACCTCGTGCTACCGTTTTACGGCCCCAGCTCGGTACGCGATGCGGCCGGACGGGTGGTGGATAGTCTGTATTTTGATCCGGTTCAGAATCCCGAGGTCTTTCCGCAGCGCACCGTCCCTGTCGTTCTGGATGTCATCGACACTCGGGTCGAACGCCTCAAAGTCAAGGACGCCCTTGATTCAGCGGCTCTCGATCCCTATGAATTTACCCGCGATGTTTTTCTGGAGCGCCGCACCAGCCTCATTCACGAAGGCCATCCGCCTGCTGATAAGGAATGAGCCCGGCCTTCCCGTCTGATCCACCCCGGGACGACGACGAAGCAGACGATCAACCGGACAGCGCCTTCATAGGGGCCGGCAACTATGTCACCCCTGGCGGCTATGCCCGTCTGCAGGCCGAATTCAACCAACTCCTCAAAATTGAACGCCCGGCGGTCGTGAACATCGTGTCTTGGGCGGCCGGTAATGGCGACCGCTCTGAAAATGGCGACTATATCTACGGCAAGAAACGCTTGCGCGAGATTGATCGGCGCCTGCGTTTTCTCGGCAAGCGCATCGACACCGCCATCGTGGTAGACCCGGCGGCCCGCGAAGAAACCCTCGATCAAGTCTTTTTTGGCGCAACCGTGACGGTGGCCGATGCCTCGGGCGAAGCAACAACCTACAGCCTCGTCGGCATTGACGAGGCCGACCCGGGCCGTGGGCGGATCTCATGGGTCTCGCCCTTGGCCCAGGCCCTTCTCAAAGCCGAACAAGGTAGCGTTGTGCGTTTTCAGGCCCCAGGGGGTTGGCGCGAACTGGAGATTGTGGCCATCGCCTATATCGGCCTGGACGACTGATCAGATCTTGTAGCCGATATGCAGGGCCACCACACCCGCCGTCAGATTGTGATAATCCACGCGCCCAAAACCGACGCCTGACATCATCTGCTTGAGGGTTTCCTGATCCGGATGCATGCGGATGGATTCAGCCAGATATTGGTAGCTCGCGGCATCGCCGGCCACCTTCTCGCCCATAAAGGGCAGGAGCTTGAAGGAATACAAGTCATAGAACGGTTGCAATGGCTTGGCCACCTTGGAAAACTCCAACACGAACAGACGCCCGCCGGGCTTGAGTACCCGCCGCATCTCGGCCAAGGCCACCTCTTTGTGGGTCATGTTGCGCAAACCAAAGGCCACGGTGACCAAGTCGAAATGGTCGTCCGGGAAGGGCAGTTTTTCGGCATCGCACTGCGCGGTCGCGACCGGGCGGCCTTCATCGAGCAATCGGTCACGACCAATACCGAGCATAGAGCCATTGATGTCGGTCAGCCAAATCTCGCCCGTCGGACCCGCATCCTTGGCCAATAGGCGGCTGATATCGCCCGTCCCGCCCGCGATGTCGAGAATGCGGGCTCCTGGCCGCACCCCGGCGCGCAGGCGCAGGAACTGCTTCCAGACCCGATGCAAGCCCATCGACATGAGGTCGTTCATCACATCGTAGTTACTGGCCACGGAATGAAACACCTCGGCGACCTTGCC
>SXGU01562905.1_pt1 | contig 10032 bp, 8 predicted proteins | sample 3174531 | NCBI WGS metagenome assembly SXGU01 (sample SAMN11356863, study PRJNA531348) | freshwater metagenome | isolation source: freshwater sample F1-140 | place: China: Fuxian Lake, Yuxi | collected 2017-12-25 | reverse complement strand
GAGATGGCGCTGCCGACCTGATCGCGCAGCCCCGCATCCTCGATCGTCCTCCCGAGAAGAGTTCCCGTCGCGGATGGATCGAGAGCTGCCGATGCCTCCGACGCCGCCCGGGAGAGGGTGGCGGCCGGATCGACGACCTCAATAGGCACCACATTGGCTTGCCCAGTGCATCCCGCAACGAGTGCCACAGCGAGAGAAGGCAGGACCTGGTTCATCGGAACTCGAGGCTACTCGCCTCGTGAGCGGCTACCTTGCGGCAATGCCCCGTCGCGCCGCGAAGCCGTCCCATTCGTTCACCGACTCGTCGCACGGCGTGCGAATTCAGAAACTCCTCGCCGATGCGGGTGTCGCGTCTCGCCGCGCCGCTGAGGCGCTCGTCGCTCAGGGCCTGGTCACAGTCAATGGCGAAGTCATCGATGCGCTGCCCGCCTGGGTCGATGCGTCGAAGGACCGCATCGTCGTTGAAGGCAGGCCGCTCAAGCGCTCGAAGGAACTCGTCTATGTCATGCTGCACAAGCCGACGGGATTCGTCTGCACCAACAGCGATCCCGAAGGCCGACGGCGTGCGATCGATCTCGTCGAGCACCCCACGAAGGCGCGGCTCTATCCGGTCGGTCGCCTCGACATGGACTCAAGTGGCCTCCTGCTTCTGACAAACGATGGTGAACTCGCCAACCGCCTCACGCATCCGCGCTACGAAGTCCACAAGGAGTACGAAGTCCTCGTGAAGGGAGTGCTCGGCCCATCCGATGCCGCGCGCCTCGAAGAGGGGATCTTCCTTCCGGCGGGGGAGACTCCTGGCTCGCGCACGCGCGACTCACACATCAAGATCCTCCGTCGCGATGGCGATCGCACGCTGCTCACGCTGGAACTTCGCGAGGGCCGCAATCGGCAAGTGCGGCGGATGATGGCGGACCTCGGCCACCCTGTGAAACGGCTCCGTCGCATCCGGATGGGACCGCTCAAACTCAAGGGCCTCGCCATCGGTGCGTGGCGCGACCTCACGCCCGTCGAACTCGCGATCCTGAGGCGTCAGGCGTTCGCCGATGCAGCGACGCTGCATCGACGCTCGCGCCGCTGATCGCCCTACACTTGCTTCGATGCCACAGTACGAGTACATCAGCGACAGCGACGGCGCGGTCATCACGCTGCTTCGGCCGATGGCCGACGCCGACAAGCCCGTTGATGATCCTGAAGGGAAGGGGCGGAGCTTCCGTCGGACGCTGAGCGTGTTTGGGACGCGTGGCTCGACTGGCGCCTCGGGCGGCCATGTCCATTCGGGCGGGTGCTGTCCCTGTGGCAAGCCCCAATCGCAGTGCGGCAGCTCCTGAGCGACAATGCACCGCGTTGGTGTCGACTTTTCGGGAGCTGAAGATGGCGGTGGCCACAAGATCCGGGTCGCGTCGTGGCGCGCAGGGGAAGAGGTTGTCGCGGCGCGGACCGATCGACGCGGACTGGTTCGGCTCATCACTGAGAGCGCGCAGCGGGGGGAACCGAGTCTCTGGCGCATCGACGCTCCTGGGGGGATCCCGCGAGCGACGATTCGCGAGCACGGTGCGACCCAAGACTGGCTTGCGACGGCGAAGTGGATGCACTCCTTCGGGAGCCCTCGTGCATGGCGGACCGCGCTGCGCTCGGTGTCGCGTGTCGAACCAAGACGCCAGACGGATCTCGACCGGCACGCGCCGCTTGCGCCGATGAACCTCCGCGTCTTCAAGCAGACCTGGACCTTCGTGGCCGAGATCCTCCTGCCGCTTCACAACGCTGGTGTTTCGATCGAGCCGATGGCTCCGCGTCAGAGCCCGTGCGTTGTGTGCGAGGGGTGCCCGGCGAGCGTGCTCATCGCCCGTGGCTGGCCCTCACACAAGTACAAGGGAGGCGGCGAGCCTCCCGCGCGGGTGCGCCGGACGATCGCGTCGGCGCTCGTGGAGTCAGGGATTCCGCTGCGCAGGGCACTCGTGGAGGAGGCCGTCGCCGATGAGCAGGGCGACCTCCTTGACGCCTTCGTGCTCCTTGGCCCGGAGTTTTTCGGGGCTGTGAGTACCGATGGGATCATCGAAGGTTGGATCTACTGAGCTGCGGCCACGCGCGCGTGGTGGACGGACTGGGCTGAGGGACTCGGCTAGACGCCGCGCGTGGCGGGATCCCAGATGAACTTGTGCATTTGGAGTTGCACGCGCACCGCGAGTCGGTCTTCGAGAATCCACTGCGCGAGGACGCGCGGCTCGAGTCCTCGTGCGCCACTGACCTCGGAGCAACTTGGCTGTTCGTGGACGGGGGAGAAGTGCACGCACCGGCATCTCGTGGGCAACGAGTGCTCTGTGGTCAGGGCACGCGCAAACTCGTAATCCTCGCGCGAAGTGATAACGAACTTCACTTCGTCGTGCGCTCGCAGGCGCGTGATGTTGCCGAAGTCGTTCCGGTTCGACTCGCCAGAACCGGGCGTCTTCACATCAAGGATGATGTGGGCGCGTGGATCGACGGGTGTGGTATCGATCGCTCCGGAGGTCTCAATGAGGACCCTGCATCCGGCGTCAAGAAGTCGTGCCACGAGCGCGTGCACCTCGCGCTGTGCAAGAGGTTCGCCGCCGGTGATCTCCACGAGGAGGCATCCGAATGCCACGACTTCCGCCGCGAGGTCCTCGACACTCCGTTGTGAACCCTCCCGAAATGCGTATGCCGTGTCGCAGTAGTGACAACGAAGTGGGCAGCCAGTCAGCCGCACAAACACGCATGGTTCTCCAGCGAATGTCGACTCGCCTTGGATCGAGTGAAAGACCTCGTTGACTCGCAGCGGCACGGACCCGTGAGGCTAGCAAGCGCCTTTCAAACGAAAGCGCCCGCACGATTGTGCGGGCGCGCTTCGACTGCGCAATGCCCAGAAGAGGACTCGAACCTCCAAGGGATTTCTCCCACCAGCACCTCAAGCTGGCGCGTCTGCCAATTCCGCCACCTGGGCAGTCGGGGGGCGGAGAGTATACGGACTCAGCCCCAGGATGCGAACAGGGCGGTGATGTCGGTCGCGTTGGTTGTGCCGTCGCCGTTGATATCGCCGCCGGTGCTGCCCCACGATCCAAGTAGAAGACCGAGGTCGAGCCCGTTCACAGTGCCATCGTGGTTGAGGTCGGCAGGAACATATGGAGGTGTGCAGTTCACGCCGCTGACCTTGAAGTCATCGACGCCTGCTTCAACGACCGACCCCGAACCGAGATCGCTCGCTTGGAATCGCACTTGCATCGTCGCCGTGGGGGTGACAACATCGGCAATACGGAAGCTCTTGAACACCCACGCGTTCGAGTTCGTTGAGACCGTCTCAAGTGCCACCCACGAGGTCCCGTTGTTGTTTGAGATTTGAACGGGCATCGTGTCCGCATTGGGACTCGCGCCGGTGTCGTTGGAGTACCAACGCCAGTAGCTGACTGATGCGTTCGCCGCAAGAGTGCCATCGAAAGAGGGCGAGGTCAGCGTGGTCGTGCCGCCGTCGATGTCCTGCTCGCCGAGCGCGCCGCCGACCGTTCCCTGCCCGGTGACGAAGCACATCGTGCCGGGTTCGGAGTGGTCATTCTCGGGCTGCGCTGCGGTGCCAATGGGGTCGACCCGAGTCCAAACTCCGGTGGTCGCGTTGTCGCCGGTTGCGCCGACGACCCATGCCGTGGCGACCTCAAACTTGTCGTCGGTGATGACAGAGTCGCCGAATCCAGCCGCCATCGAGTGGAAAGCGGTTGGAGCGGTCGACGGGCTCGTCACAACCAGATTCGTGGTCGTGCGCGCCTCGAAGTAGAAGTCGACGGATGTCCCGCACGCGCCGATCGCGAGGTTTGCGGTGTAACTGTTCGCCGAAGTCTCGGTCATCGGGGCGCTCTGGAAGGCAGAGGTTCCCGTTCGCCAATACACGCGCCCCGTCCCCGACAGCGGTTGCCCGCCAAGCGGCTGCACCTGCACCGAGACCGCGGTTGTCGCGTTGGGCGATCCAGTCGTGGGCAGCCCGCTCGGAAAGTTGAACTTGATCGGCGCGATCGCCGGCCCCGGGAGGCCGTGCAGAGTGAACCCAGAGTTGATCTCGGCGTAGTGGGGCGTTCCGTCGTTGATGTCCGCGTTGTCGTCGTCGAGCGTCAGGAAATCAATCGTGATGTCGCCGGCGATCGTCGTGCCACCGTGCAGGAGCACCGAGTTCACGGAAAGGTTGCGCAAGATCGTCTTGAAGTTGACCGGTTCGGTCACGAGCAAGTTGGTTCGAGTGCTCCACACGCAGCCCGAAAGCAACTGGCCGCACGCGTGAATCTCGCTGCCGCAACTCGAGCAGCCCGTCGCGCTGTAGGTGCAGTTGTTGAGGGCATTGCGAATGCCGGTCGAGCAACTCTGGAACCCGACCGCGAGCATCGAAGTGTCGGTCAGCAGTGCGCCCACGACATCGCCCATGCCCTCGCCGTACGCGCCTTGGCCACTGCCGCCGGAGGCAACCAGGTGGTGGCCGTACTCGTGATGAACGACCGTGCCGAAGGCTGTGTTGTTGCACCCGCCGCCCGAAAGGTAGAAGTTGATCGAGGAACCGTCGTAGTACGCATTGCAGGTCGACGCGAGATTCGCGTTGATTTGGAACGCTGTCGCGTTCTGCTGCGTCGAGAGCGTCGGGTAGGTCGGGTGTGCTGCGAGGATGAAGTCGCGCACATGGTTCGAGGCGATGTAGGCGTTGACTTGCGCCCGTTCCTGCTCGGCCGAGTTCGCGGCGTTGTGCATGAAGGTGGTGGTGCCGCCGCTGGCCACATTGGTGGTGAGCGTCGAAGTGGTTCCAGAAATGTTCGTGACCTTGAAGTACTTGCCGGCCGCGGCGAGGTCTGAGGTGAGCGCGAGCGACCCAGTCCCTGAGTAGGGAACCGTGAAGACGCCGCTTGCGTTCGCCGTCGCCGTCCCCCCCGGGTAGCTGACCGTTGCGTAGGGCAGACCGGTGGGAACTTCAGCCGAGCACGCGTCGGCGGAGTATCCGGTCGTCGCGTAGCCCTGCACCGCGCCGGTGATGTCGGCGTTGAGAACTTGCTCCTCTTCGAAGAGGATCTTGCCGGTGGCGGCTTCGGCGACATACAGCATTCTGGAGAGTCCCGCGCCGGGTGTGCCGCGCACGACGAGGTAACTCACGGCAAGGGTCGGCGTTGCTGGCGAGTCATCGGTGCCCGCAAAGATCACGAGCTGCGCGTCAGAGGGCTCTTCGGCGCGATTTCGCACGCCGTCCTTCGACCACACCGCGCGATCGAAGTTGGCGATCGTCGGTCGGGCGGGCATCGTCGCGATGAAGTCGCCCAGATTGCGAAGGTCCGCGGAGGCCAAGACCATCGGATAGCCCGACTCGTTGCGCATGAGCAGGCGCACGGACGAGCGGAAGACTGGCACCTGGTTCACAACCTGCGAGTAGCCAAGGAGCGTGAAGCCGTAAGTCTCAGTGACCTCGTCCCACATCACGCCGACGGAGTGGATTCCCTCCGGGAACGCACCAAATGGCGCGATGTCCACCGCACGAGCACCGAAGACATCCGCATGATCTCGAATGAACCGCGATGCGCTCTCGGAAGGGTTGCGTCCCGTCGAGAACGCGCGCCCGTACACGCGTGTGATCCGGTCGCCACGCTCGAAGAAGTCGGCCGCAGGATTCGCGTCGAGGAAGTCGCGCCTCGCCTGCGCCACATCCACGGAGGATCCCTTCACGCCGCCTGCGCCGACCTGTTGCGCGGCTGCAGGCCTCAGTCCAGATGCGACGACAACGGCTGATGCGGCGACGATCAATGCGATGTTCCGTGGACTCATGTCTTGGTTCTGCCTCGTGAAACGGGGTGGCTGATCGAGTGACGAAACCCAACGCGGGCACAAGCGCGATCACAACACCGCTGCGCCCTGCGCCTTCGTGGCACACAATACGCAGGAGTGCTAGCGTGTATCCAGTAATCTGCACGAAAACCGCGCCGTGGCAAGTTGGATCGTGATCCAATTGCCATTGCGCCTGCAGAATCGACCACGCGATCCATTCCATGGCCAAGAAAGGCGACAATCGCTCCGCGGCAGGTCCCACGATTGAGAATCGCCGTGCGTTCCATGACTTCGCCATTTCCGACACGATTGAGTGCGGCATGGAACTCAAGGGCACCGAGGTCAAGTCCGTTCGCGCCTCGCAGGTGAGTCTTGCTGAAGGCTGGATCATGGCGGAACCGGCTCCGCCGAGACTCAATCTGCACGGGGTCCACATCGCCGAGTACCCGCCTGCAGGACGGGATCGCCAGCACGCGCCGGTCCGCGTCAGGCGACTCCTCGCCAAGCGTCGAGAAATCGAGCGACTCGCCGAGGTGGTGAAGGCGAAGGGAGTCTCCCTCGTCCCGCTCAAGGTCTATTTCAAGAACGGATTTGCGAAGTTGCTCGTCGGTATCGGAACTGGGAAGACGAAGTCCGACAAGCGGCAGTCGATCACCAAGCGCGAAAGCGAGCGCGAGATCGACCGTGCGATGCACCGCAGGCGATAGGGGGCATCAAGGACTCGGCATCGGAACGCATTGGCCGCTGTCGCCGTCGCGTTCGCCATCCACGAACGGTTGGATGAAGGCCGCTGCGGCTTCCGGCGAGTGCGTCCGCTCTGCGGGGATGTGCGCCGTCGAGAAGTTCTTTCGCAGCATCTCTGTGTCCACGCAGCCGAAGTTGATCGAGAACGCCACGATGCCGTGGCGCTTGCCTTCGCGCGCTGCGCTTCGGGTCATCGAGTCAAGTGCGCTCTTGGCTGCCGCGTAAGCGAAGTACCCCTCGAAGGGGTCAGTCGTTCCCAGCGTCGAGAGATTCACGATCCTTCCGCAGCCCTGTGCGACGAAGGTCCCCCAGCATCGATGGATCAGGGCGGCCGGTCCGAACGCATTGACCGCGAAGGTGTCAATGAGCAACTCTTCGGTGGTGGCCTCGAGTGCCACCAGAGGCGCAACTCCGGCGCCGTTGACGAGGGTGTCAATTCTGCCGAATGTGTGGAGCGCGGCGCGCACGACTTCCTGCGCGGCCGCATGCCCGCGGCAGTCCGCAGCCCTGACGAGTGTTGGGCCGGTGCAGCGGGTGGCCGTCTCGTCGAGCCGATCCTGCCGCCGCCCCACGAGGACGATCGCGTCGCCTCGCCGCGAAAGAAGTTGCGCGAGCGCACGGCCGATGCCGCTGCCCGCGCCCGTGATGATCGAGACCCGCGGCGCCATCGGGGCGTCAGCTCGCCAGCCTCATGACATCGTTGTAAAAAGTGACCGCGAAGAGCAGTCCGACAATGACGAGCCCCGCGAGGAGTGCGCCGCTCTGGAACGCCGGGCTTGGCGGTCGCCCACGCAGCTTCTCGTAGAGGAGGAACACCATCAGCCCGCCATCGGCGATCGGAATCGGCAGGAAGTTGATGACCGCGAGGTTGACACTGATCATCGCAAGGAAGAACACGAGGTAGGTGAAACCACGATCGGCGACCCGCGTCCCGATGTGCACGATCCCCACGGGGCCTCGCAACTGTGAGACGCCGACGGTCCCACGGAAGAGACGATCGAGCGTGAGATAGGTCATCAAGACGAGTTTCTTCGTCTCGCCGAGTCCCATCGCGACGGCTCGGAGCGGGTTTCCGTCCGCTGCGAGCACGACCTCGGCGGGCTCGAACCACTGCGGACCGAGCGCGGGTCGCCACCCAAGCGCGAGGATCTCCGCTCGCGTGTCGGAGGCAAGCGGGATGCTGGCAGCTTGGTGCGTCCCTGACTCGCCGGGAAGGACGAGCGAGACACGAAGCTCGTTTGCTCCGCGTGCGGCCGCCTCGCGCGAGGCGCGGAAGAGGTCGGTCCATGTCCCGATGGATGTTCCGTCGACCGACTCGATCCGCGAAAGTGGGGGAAGATCAAGTGCCGCAATGGGCGTCGCGACTCCTGGTGGCGGCCCGGTGCGCGCGAACGGCCGCGCGAGCAGCGGCGTGTCCCACGCACTGCCGACCTCGACACCGAGCCGACCGTCGCCGCCGACACGGACAACTCGCTCCATCCCCTCACCCGCGCGAAGCACGCGCATCGACAGGGTTCTCCCCGAATGCTCGGCGAGGGCAAGCCGAAACTCCATGAGCCGCGGACCCACGACATCGCCCACGCGGAGGACAACATCGCCGTCCTCAAGCGTTCCGTGAGCGGATGAGCTTGCGGGAACGCGCCCGATGCGCGTGAGCGGCGCCATTCCGAGGAGCCCGTACTCATAGTCGACAGTCGCCTGTGCAGGCTTCTCGGTGTACACGAGTGCCTGCCACGATGGGACCGTGTTGAGTGCGATGTTGCACACGCCGGCACCCTCGATAGACCAGTGTGTGGCGAGCGGGCGGCCACCGCTGGCGGCGGCGCGCCGCACGAGCGTCTCGTACGAAGCAACGCTCCCCCCCGGGCGTGTGCTCATGAGCGCCGCGCCGCGGAACGAATCATTGAACTGGCTTTCCAACGGGGGCGTGCCGCCTGGCCCAGTCAGAGTCGCAGCGCTGATTCCCCAGGGCCCCGGCTCGCTCATGGCGTCTGGGGCGTGGTTCCAGAATCCGGCCCGTTCCATGGCTGACCGCAGGAAAGGGAGTGCATCCGGATCTCTTAGCAGGGTCCGGCTTGAGGCGGGCGTCACGCCCATGATGCGAATCCCTGCCGTCGGGCTCGGTTCCGGGGCAACACTCAAGTGAACTTCGTGGCCAACCGCGTCGTCGCTGTACCGCCGGATCGTCATCGCCAACGGGATTCCCGGCCGACTCATCGCCGCCGCGATCTGGAGATCCGCAAAGGTGGACACGGGCGCGCCGTCGATCGCAATGATTTCGTCGCCGGGGAGGATGCCTGCCTTCGCTGCGGGATCTTCAGGGCTCACGCTTCCCACGATCGGCGCATCGAAGCGCACGCCGATCATGAACGCGACCATGAAGAGCACGATCGCCAGTGCGACATTGCAAGTCACGCCGGCTGAAACGATCACCATCCGCTTCCAGATCGGTGCCGACGAGTAGGAGCGCGGATCCGTGCTCGCGGCATTCGGGGCCATGTCATCTTGGCCGAGCATGCGGACGAATCCGCCCAAGGGAAGGACGCGCAGGGAGTACTCCGTTTCGGAAATCCCAAGTTCGGCCAATCGCTGTGGCGTGAGCGTGATGGCCGGGCCACCGCCGCGCGCGTTGACTTCGCGGTCGGTGCCCCCGAGTCGCAGGCCGATGCCCTTGCGGTACGAAATCGCGATGGGCCCCATGCCGACGGCAAAGGCATCGACTCGAACGCCGGCCCACTTTGCCGCGATGAAGTGTCCGAATTCATGAACAGCGACGAGAAGCCCGAATCCGAGAATGACGAGCAACAGGTTCGCGCCGGAGTCAAAGAGCGCCATCCATCTAGCGTAGGCGAGAGCGCGAGGGTCGCGCCGGGACGGTCAGGGCGAGGTACGCGCGCCGACGATGGAGCTTTGTGCTGCGACCTGGCCGCGCACAAACTCGCGCGCACGGGCATCGGCGGCGGCGACATCCGCGAGACTCGCGATCGCCGAACTGGGGAGCGCGTCCATCGCCTCCGCCACGAGTCGCGTGATGTGGCCGAACCTGATTCTGCCCTCGACGAATGCATCGACGGCGGCTTCGTTGGCCCCGTTGAGTGTCGCGCCGGCGGTGCCGCCGTCGCGGATGACTCGCCAGGCCAGTTGGACGGCAGGGAACCGCGCGTGGTCGACGGCTTCGAAGTCGAGCGATCGCAGGCGGCTCCAGTCCAATTGGACGCTGCAGCCAATCGCCCGAGCGGGCCAGGTCAGCGCGCACTGAATGGGCAGCCGCATGTCCGGTGGCGACAACTGCGCCATGACGCTGCCGTCGCTGAACTCGACGAAGGAGTGCACAAGCGATTGCGGGTGGACGATCGCGTCGATCTGATCGGCGCCGAGGCCGAAGAGCCAGTGGGCTTCGACGATTTCGAGCGCCTTGTTCATCATCGTGGCGCTATCGATGGTGACCTTTCGTCCCATCGACCAGGTGGGATGCCTCAGGGCGTCTTCAAG
>SXGU01253390.1_pt1 | contig 10032 bp, 8 predicted proteins | sample 3174531 | NCBI WGS metagenome assembly SXGU01 (sample SAMN11356863, study PRJNA531348) | freshwater metagenome | isolation source: freshwater sample F1-140 | place: China: Fuxian Lake, Yuxi | collected 2017-12-25 | reverse complement strand
AGGCGTCGGCGATCGTCGACAACATCGTCCTCCTGAACTACGTGGAGATCTCGACCCAGCTCCGCCGGGCCATCACGGTCCCCAAGGTCCGGGGGACGTCGATCCCGCAGATCACCAAGGAGTTCGTCATCGAGGCCGGCGGGATCCGGCTGCTCGAGGACGAGGCCGCCGGGGACGGCGTCGAAATGGTGCCGCAGCTTCCGCTGTCGAGCTACTACGGCATCCTCTCCCGGGCCCCGGCCCGGCAGAGTCCGGCGATCGAAAGTAAAATTGCCAGAGGTGAGGATCTTCCCGAGTCACCTAAAATGAGTTAGGGTGTCGCTGGAGCTTGAGAAGAAGTTTGACCTGATCACCGACTTCCTCCCGGACTGGGAGCGGATGCTGGAGCTCTTCAGCAAGGCGAGCGGCATGACCTCGAGCCTCTACCTCCCGGACCGGACCCGGGTCGCGGGGCCCTACGCCGGCTCGGCCTTCGGGAAGTTCCTCGTCGACTCGGGCCTCTTCGCCGTCGACGAGCTCGCCCACACCTTCGAGGCCGAGCGCTCGTACCTCGCGACGGTGGAGAAGAAGTTCGAGGACCTGCGGTTCAAGGACGGGCTGACGGTGAAGCTCCTCCCGATCCTGTCGCACAACCAGGTCCTCGGCGTCGTGGTCTTCGGGTGGTACTTCGACCACTTCCCGGATCCGGTGGAGTGCTTCAAGCTCTCGAAGGTCTTCAAGCAACCGGAGACGGCCTTCTGGCAGGCCGCCAGCGTCCAGGCGCCGACGAGCAGGGAAAAGGCCACGAACCACGCGGAGATGCTCTCGCTCCTCTGCTCGACCCTCACCCAGCAGCTGACCTACCTCAAGCACGCGACAGTGAACGCCCGGCTCAAGGACGAGCTCCTCGCGGTGGTCTCCCACGAACTGAAGACGCCGCTGACCTCCATCCTGCTCCGGGTGCAGATGCTCAAGAAGAACGGCCTCCAGCCGGAGAAACTCATGGACTTCGCCCACTCCCTGGAGTCCAACGCCCTGGTGCAGGTGAAGCTCATCGAGGACCTCCTGGACGCGGCCAAGGTCATCACCGGAAAGTTCAAGATCGAGTTCCTCCCCATCGACCTCAAGACCGTGGTCCTCGCCGCCGTCAACACCGTCGAAGCCTCGGCCAGTAAGAAGGACATCGCCATCCTCACCACTGGCCTCGACGCGAGCTACCCCTTCATGGGAGACGGGTTCCGGTTGCAGCAGGCCTTCTGGAACGTCCTGGCCAATTCGGTGAAGTTCTCTTCCCCGGGGGGGAAGATCCACGTCTCCCTCACGCAGAACGTCTCGAGCTACGTGATCAAGATCCAAGACCACGGCCAGGGCATCGAGCCCTCCTTCATGCCCTTCCTCTTCAACAAGTTCTCCCAGCACGAGTCTGAGGAGATCCATGGCAACGGTGGCCTGGGGCTGGGCCTCTCTCTGGTGAAGACCATCATCGAGCTGCACCACGGGACGGTGGAAGTGGAGAGCGCCGGAGCTGGGAAGGGGAGCACGTTCCAGATAAATCTTCCGCGGACCGCATCCTAGCCTCCGTCGTCGAGCGAACCGGTCGGATTTAATTCCCGCAATCTTCAATTTACCGATCGAGCTTTTTTGCTAAGATCTTCCCACGGGAGATCACCATGAAAATCAATTCCATCCTCGGTGCCATCGGAAACACCCCCCACGTCAGAATCAACCGCCTCTTCGCCGGCCACGGCGGGGAAGTCTGGATGAAGCTCGAGCGCCAGAACCCCGGGGCGAGCATCAAGGACCGGATCGCTCTGTGCATGATCGAAGAAGCGGAGAAGCGCGGGGACCTCAGGGCCGGGATGACCATCATCGAACCGACGTCGGGGAACACGGGGATCGGCCTCGCCCTGGTCTGCGCGGTGAAGGGCTACAAGCTCCTCCTCGTGATGCCGGAGTCCATGTCCCTCGAGCGGCGCCGGCTCATGAGCGCGTACGGGGCGAGCTTCGAGCTCACGCCGCGGGAGAAGGGGATCAAGGGCTCCATCGAGAAGGCGAAGGAGCTCCTGGCGAAGACCCCGGGCAGCTGGATGCCCAACCAGTTTGATAACCGGGACAACCTCAAGATCCACGCGGAGACCACCGCCCAGGAGATCTTGGAGGACTTCCCTCAGGGCCTGGACTACCTCATCACGGGCGTGGGCACCGGCGGGCACATCACCGCGGTCGGGAAGATCCTGAAGGAGAAGTTCGGAACGAAGGTCGTCGCGGTGGAGCCCGCGGATTCGCCGGTGCTCTCCGGTGGCCAGCCGGGGCCCCATCCGCTTCAAGGGATCGGAACCGGGTTCGTCCCGAGCATAGTCGACCGAGCGGTCTTCGACGACGTGGTGACCATCACGAAAGAAGAAGCCTTCGAGATGGCCCAGCGGTCGGCGAAGGAAGAGGCCATCTTCGTGGGGATCTCCTCGGGCGCCGCCCTCGCCGCCGTGAAGAAGTACCTTCCGAAGACAAAGGGCGGGCGGATCCTGACCTTCTGCTACGACACGGGGGAGCGCTACCTCTCGGTGCCGGGACTGTTCGAGTGAGGCCCGGGCACGCCTCCGTGGAAGCGTGCCCGGAGGCCTAGGATTTCTTCGAGCTCTTTTTGCTCGTCTTCTTCTTACCACTGGCCTTTTTCGTGGCCGTCTTGCCGGCCTTCTTCGTGGATTTTTTCTTTGAAGCCTTCTTCTTTTTCTTCTTCGCTCCACCGTCCTGCTTGTTCACCGTGGCCCAGGCGATCCGCTCGGCGTCCTCGGACTTCCCGCCGCGCATCTTCACACTCTTCTCGATCTTCGAGGCCTGTCGCTTCTGCTTGCTTGAATAGCTGGCCTTACTTCCTCTTGCCATGACGAACTCCTTAGAAGTGTTTTTGCCGCGTCTGTGCAGCTTTTTATTCCACCAACTCTAGCAAAAAAAAACCTTTAACCAATCGGAGCACTGCCATCTTTAGGATAAATTGAATCTACTGCTATCGAATCGTTGGCCCTCGGTACCTCTACGCAATCTTAAATTTTTTAAAAAACATGACTTCAAAAGTTCAACTGTTTTAATCTTTCTTGAGCTATCTGATTAACCAACGGAATGGTGAACCATGAAGATTACCAGCATCAAAACGATCTCCGGGCCCAGCGTCTACCACCACCGCCCCGTGCTCATCATGACTCTGGATCTCGGAGACCTCACGGAGAAGGCCAGCACCGATTCCCCCGGCTTCACCGATCGCCTCCTCGGGGTCCTTCCGATGCTACGGGAACACCGCTGCTCTCCGGGATACGTCGGCGGCTTCGTGGAACGCCTGAACCGCGGAACCTTCGCGGCCCACATCACCGAGCACGTGGCCCTCGCACTCTCGGAGCTGGCCGGGATCGGCGTCGGCTACGGCAAGGCGATCTACGGCGGGGCCCCGGGGATCTACAAGGTCGTCATCCGCTACAAGTCCGAAGAAGGGATGAAGTGCGTCCTCGAGGTGGCGACGGAGCTCGTGTGCGCCGTCTGGCAGGGCCGCCCCTTCGATCTGGAAGAAGGCCTGGGCCGGATCAAACGAAGCGTTCGGAGATCCGAGCTTGGGCCCAGTACGAAGGCCATCGTCCAGGCGGCGCAGGAAAGAAACATTCCGTGGCGCCGGCTCGACGACCTGAGCTCCGTCCAGCTGGGGTACGGGAAGCACCGGAGGATCATCCAGGCCACGACCACCTCGGAGACCAGTGACATCGGCGTCGCCATCGCCCAGGACAAGGGGCTCACGAAGAAGTATCTGGAAGAAGCCGCCATCCGCGTCCCCGCGGGGAGGGTCGTCGGTGATCTGGAGGAGGCCCTCGAAGCCTTCCGGGACCTCGGGGCACCGGTGGTGCTCAAGCCCCTGGACGGGAACCACGGCCGGGGAGTGTTCCTGAACCTCACGACCGAAGCCGAGGTGGCGGAGGCGTTCAAGCTCTCCCAGGTGCATTCGGCCGAGATCCTGGTCGAAGAGTCCTACAGCGGGAAGGACTACCGGGGCGTCGTCGTCGGGGGGAAGTTGGTCGCGGCCTCTCACCGCATCCCAGCCCACGTCATCGGTGACGGCGTGAGATCGATCCGGGAGCTCGCCGAGGTGGAAAATAGAAGTCCTCTCCGGGGCGAGGGCCATGAGAACGTCCTCACCAGGATCACCTTCGATGATGAAACAGAGATCTTCTTAAAGAAAAATGGAATCGCACTTACGGATATTCCGAAGAAGGAGCAAATCGTCTACCTGCGAGAAACCGCGAACCTCTCTACGGGCGGAAGCGCGGACGACGTGACCGACGTCGTCCATCCGGAGATCCGGGTCATGTGTGAACGGGCCGCGCGGATCGTGGGCCTGGACGTGTGCGGGATCGATCTGGTGATCGAAGACATTGGCCAGAGCTTGAGCGGACAGAGGGGTGGGATCATCGAGGTCAACGCGGGCCCCGGGATTCGCATGCACCATTATCCGCGCAGGGGCAAGCCGCGGGACGTGGCCGGTGCCATCGTCGAGAACCTCTTTCGAGAAAACCAAACCGGTCGGATCCCCATCATCGCCATCACCGGGACGAACGGGAAGACGACCGTCACGAGGATCGTCAGCCACATCCTCGCGGGCTCCGGGGAGAACGTCGGCACCACCACCACCGACGGCATCTACCTCAACGGGAATCTGCTCTCCGCGGGAGACACCACGGGCCCGGTCTCGGCCCGGACCATCCTCGGCGACCCGTCGGTGGACGTCGCAGTGCTCGAAACCGCCCGCGGCGGGATCGTCAAGCGGGGCTTGGGCTTCGACTGGTGCGACGTGGGGATCATCACTAACATCCAGGCCGATCACATCGGCCAGGACGGGATCGAGAGCGTGGAGGACATTCTCTGGATCAAGTCCCTGGTGGTGGAGAGGGTCCGGAAGGGCGGGACCCTCGTGCTCAATGCGGATTCCCCGGAGCTCCTCCGGCTTGTCAAAGAAAAGCCCCAGCTCCTGGAAGACGATCGGAAGCTCGTGTACTTCTCCCTGGAGGAGGAATCGGAAGCCATCATGGAGCACGCCCATCGTGGCGGAACCTGCTACTTCCACCGGCAGGGAGCGATCTACGAACTCAAGGAAAACTCCGCCAGACTCCTCCTCCGGTCGACGGAAATCCCGATCACCATGGGCGGGACTTCCACCTACCAGGTGGCCAACGCTCTGGCAGCGATCGCGGCCTCTACCGCCGTCGGCGTGCCGATGGACTCCGTCATCGAGGGCCTCCGGTCCTGTAGTAACAAGCACAACCCTGGCCGCACGAACCTGTACCAGATCGGGAAGGGGCACCTGCTCCTGGACTACGGACACAACCCGGACGCCTTCATGTCCGTCGGAGAAATGGTCCGGAAGTGGGGGACGAAGGTCGTCACCGGCATCATCGGCACACCGGGGGACCGCGCCGACCGGATGATCTCTCTGGCGGGGATGGCGGCGGCGCACGTCTTCGACAAGATCATCGTCCGGGAAGACGACGACCTCCGGGGCCGGAAGGCCGGGGACGTCGCCCGGCTCCTCCTCGGGGCCATCGCGACGGAGAACAAGACGATCCCGACCGAGGTCGTCCTGAACGCCCGGGAGGCCCTGGACCTCGCGGTGAGAGAAATGGAAGAGGGGGAGGTGCTGGTGTACTTCTACGAAGACCTCGAGGCCATCACCCGTGCCCTCCGGGAGCACGGGGCCGTGCCGGTGGACGGGATCCACGCCGATCCAGAAGAAAGGGAACACCATGGCCGCCTTGATCATTAAGAACTGCGAAGTCTACTCGCCGAAGCCCCTGGGGAAGAAGGACGTCCTCACCATCAACGGAAAGATCATCTGGATCGGAAAGACCGACGAGGCCGCCCTCGAGCGCACCGGGATCCGGCCGGAGGTCATCGACGGCGAAGGCACCTACCTGACACCCGGATTCATCGACCCTCACGAGCACCTCGTCGGCGGCGACGGCGAAGGGGGCTTCTGGGCCCGGACCTTTCCCATCACGCTGCCCGAGCAGGTCCTGGGAGGGATCACCACCGTCGTCGGTTGCCTGGGTGTGGACACCATCACGTACAACATGCTCTCGATCCTGGGCCACGCCCGGTCGCTCATCGACGAGGGGATGAACGTCTTCCTCTGGACCGGCGGCTACGTGCTCCCGAGCTGCACCGTCACCGGCGGGATCCGCTCGGACGTCCTCCTCATTCCGGAGATCATCGGGGCCGGCGAGCTCGCCGTCTCCGACCCCCGGAGCATCCTCCCGCGCACCGACGAACTGGCGAAGGTCGTCACCGAAGCCTACACCGGTGGGATGCTTTCGCAGAAGTGCGGCTGCACGCACTTCCACATGGGGGACGGGAAACGCAACCTCGAACAGATCTTCAAGCTCCTCAAGGACTATGACATCGAGCCAGAGGTGGTCTACCCGACCCACGTGAACCGGAACCCCGAGCTCCTGAAGCAGGCGGTGGAGCTCACCCACCTGAAGGTGACCGTGGACATGGATACGACGGAGGAGAAGCTCGCGGAGGAGCTCGGGAAGTTCGTGGAGCTCGGCGGGGACCTCGAGTACGTGACAATTTCCACGGACGCCTCCTTCAGCTCGCCGAAGACGCTCTACGGCCAGCTCCGGGACGTCATGCGGGAACTCAAGTGGCCCCTGGAGAAGGTTCTCCCGCTCGTGACGACGAACACGGCCCGGGTGCTCAAGCTCGGCGCCAAGGGGAAGATAGAGATCGACGCGGACGCGGACCTCGTCCTCCTCGACAAGAAGGACCTCCGGATCCGGGACGTGGTCCTCGCCGGGAAGGTCTACGTGCGGGAGGGCCGCTTCGTCCACCGGCTCAAGCAACTCGAAAACTCTAACAGGAACATCGAACTCCATGGTAAGAAAGAAATCCGGTAAGCTCATCATCATCGGCGGGAAGGAAGACAAGGAAAACGACAAGGAGATCCTCCGGGTCGTCGCGGAGGGGGTCGGGAACGGAAAACTCTGCATCGTCTCCGTGGCGAGCGCGGTGGGCGACGAGCTCTGGGAGATCTACCGGAAGGTCTTCCGGGACCTCGGGGTGAAGAAGCTCAGCCACCTCGACGTCTACCACCGGCACGAGAGCGTGGACACCAAGGCCCTCGCCGCCGTGAAGGACGCCGACGCCATCTTCTTCACGGGCGGGGACCAGCTCAAGATCACGAGCGAGCTGGGCGGGACCGTGGTCCTCGACCGGATCCTCGAGATCTACCACGGAGGAGGCATCATCGCCGGAACCTCCGCCGGGGCTTCGGTCATGGGAGAGACCATGATGATCGAGGGGAAGTCCGACGCCTCCTTCCGCATCGGCACGGGGCTAAAGATGGCGCCGGGCCTCGGGCTCATCCCCTGCATGCTCATCGACCAGCACTTCGCCGAACGGGGCCGGATCGGCCGGCTCATCGGGGCCACCGCTCACAATCCGAAGAACCTCGGCATCGGCATCGACGAGGACACGGCGATCGTGGTGGACAACCAGCAGCGGTTCCACGTCCTGGGCTCCGGGGCCGTCTACGTCCTCGACGCCCACGAGGCGAGCGGCTGCAACCTCTCCGAGGGCGAGGAGAACTCGGCCCTCTCGATCTTCAACGTCAAGCTCCACCTCCTGGTGAAGGGAGACTGGTTCGACGTGCACAGGAGGATCCCCCACAAGCAAGACCTAAAACCCAAGAGCTGACTTAGGAGAAACACATGGGTCACCCGCGAACCGCACTAGTCATCCACGGAGGCGCCGGCCGGTACAAGTCCGGCATGACTCCGGAAAAAGAACGGGCCTTCCACGCGGCCCTGAACGAAGCCCTGCTCCAGGGCCACCAGGTCCTCCGGCTCGGCGGCTCCGCCCTGGACGCGGTGGAGAGGGCGGTCAATTCGCTGGAGGACTGTCCGCTCTTCAACGCTGGCCGGGGCTCGGTCTTCACCCACAACGGGAAGATCGAGATGGACGCCGCCATCATGGACGGGAAGAACCTCTGCGCCGGCTCCGTGGCCTTCGTCACCAGCATCAAGAATCCCATCACGGCCGCCCGGGCGGTGATGGAGAGGACGGAGCACGTGATGCTGGTGGGGCCCGGGGCGGAGGAGTTCGCCCGCGACGCCGGGGTGACCATCGTCGACCCGTCGTACTTCTTCACCGAGGCCCGGTGGGAGAGCTGGCAGAAGATCAAGAACCAGGAGCACACGGAGCTCAACCTCGGGACCGTGGGCGCCGTGGCCCTGGACCAGCACGGGAACCTCGCCGCCGCCACTTCCACCGGCGGGATGAACAACAAGAAGTTTGGCCGCATCGGCGACTCGGGGATCGTCGGCGCCGGCGTCTACGCCAACAACCGCACCTGCGCCATCTCCTCGACCGGCCACGGGGAGTACTTCATGCGCCTGTGTTCGGCTTACGACATCTCGGCGCTGATGGAGTACCGGGGCCTCTCGCTAGAGGAAGCCGCCCAGGAAGCGATCAACCGGAAGATGCACGACCTCGGCGGGACCGGCGGGATCATCGGCGTGGACCGGGTCGGGAACGTCACCATGGACTTCAACACCGACACCATGTTCCGGGGCTACGTGAAAACCGACGGCGTCACCTGGACCGGGGTCGGCGACGACGTGACCCACAAGGAATTTAGAACTTGAAGGAGCAGAAGCCCTGGCCCCAGTTACTTCCCTGCATGTAGCGGTTGGTATCCACCCGGAAGTTCTCGGCGCTGTTCCTCACACCCACGTTCCCGCGGATGTGGGAGACGAAGTCCAGCGACTCGTACCCGACGCCGAGGATCTTCGGGATGACGCTCGAGACGAGGGGGCCGTAGGCCTTGAAATGGCAGGCGAGGAACATGGACATGAAGTCGTGGCGGTTTAGGCCCTCGACGCCGCGGCCGTGGGTGAGGAAGGTGAGGTTCCGGTTCTTGGCGAGCTTCTTGATGATGTAGCCGTAGCGGTCGATCTTCTGCCGGAGGGCGAAGAACTCCCCGAAGACGTCTCCGGATGAGTTCCCTTCTCCGAGGGCGCGCAGCCAGTAGTGGTCCGCGATCCCGTCCAGGTACCCGCCGGCCGTCCCCATGGCGTAGTAGAAGAAGTTCATCATGCCGAGGAAGCGCTTGCGGTTGTCGTAGTCGTCGTAGTTGGCCTGGAGATAGATCTGCCACAGGTCGATGGCGGTTCCCGGGCGCGAGGTCTTCACCGCCTGCTCGAAGGCATCGAGGAATTCCCGGAGCTGGTCCTGATCGGGATCCGAGCTCTTCCGGAGAGTGTCGGCGAGGATCTTGTCCCCGGCCATGCACGGGTTCGGATCCTTCACCCCGAAGTAGTTGTTACTGTTCTGGGTCGCGCAGAAGGGGTCGAGCTCCTTGATGATCGCGTCCACGTTCCGCCGACACTGGAGGATCTTCAGCGGCGGCGTGGCCAGGCAGGCCGCCTTCGCGATGATGGCCGGGAGCTTGAACTTACTCCGCTGGATCCCCCGGAGCCGGTCGTCGGCCGCGGCGATCTCCGCGCGGCAGAGCTGGGTGTTCTCCGTGGTCGAGAGGAGGTCGAGGAAGGCGACGAGCCGCTCCTCGTAGTTGGTGAAGTAGGTGAGGTTGAGCCGCTGGAGCCTGCCGTGGAAGGCGGAGCTCAGCGCCGCCGCCCCCGGCCTGTTGTTCCGGGCGCACTGGGTGAGCCCTTCGCCTCGGAAGTTCAGGATCTCGATCACCCGGAAGTTCAGGATCTGGGCCTGGAACTCTCTGACGTTCGCGGACGCCGCCCGGGTGAGCGCTACGAGGGCGAGGAAAAGGATGAGGGTTTTCATGGGAGGATAGTACCCGAGGGAGGCGAAAAGGTCCCGGGCGGGTAAGGAATTACAGGGGGTGTCTAGGGATTAGACAGCGTTTTTGGACGTCTATTGATAAGAAAAGCAATTAATAAATACGAACCCCTCGTAATTTTATAATTACTTTTAGGCCAACTTGGCATTACTCCAGAACACGCTTAGATCAATTCGTCCGTTCCCGCTTCTGCGAGGTCTTTT
>SXGU01062173.1_pt1 | contig 10032 bp, 9 predicted proteins | sample 3174531 | NCBI WGS metagenome assembly SXGU01 (sample SAMN11356863, study PRJNA531348) | freshwater metagenome | isolation source: freshwater sample F1-140 | place: China: Fuxian Lake, Yuxi | collected 2017-12-25 | reverse complement strand
TTATGGCATCATGCCCTTAATTGCCGGCACCTTGACCACCTCACTGGTGGCCCTTGCTGTAGCGATGCCGGTTGGCACCATAGCCGCCATTTACTTATCCGAATTTGCTTCACATAAAACCCGTGAAATAACCAAACCTATTTTAGAGTTGCTAGTTGGTGTGCCTACCATTGCCTTTGGTTATTTCGCCTTGTTGTTTGTGACCCCATTATTGCAAATCATCTACCCGGACTTGCCTGGCTTTAACATGTTAAGCGCCGGTTTGGTGATGGGCGTGATGATCGTGCCCTACATCGCCTCCGTCGCCGAAGACGCCATGCGTGCCGTGCCCATGAGCATGCGCGAAGGTTCTTATGCCATGGGTGCTACCCGCTTTCAAACAGCCCTACGCGTGGTTACCCCGGCCGCCACATCTGGCATAGTCGCCGCTTATATCTTGGCTATTTCCCGCGCTGTGGGTGAGACCATGGTGGTGGCCGTCGCCGCTGGCCAACAGCCTAATTTAACTTTTGACCCAACCGAAGGCGCAGCCACCATCACCGCCTACATTGTGCAAGTGGCCATGGGTGACTTGCCGCACGCCAGCATAGGCTACCAAAGCATTTTTGCCGCAGGTTTAGTTCTGTTTGTCATGACCTTGGCTTTCAACATCATAGGTTATGTCGTACGTAAAAAATTCCGGGAGCAATACTAATGCAAGCGCAAGACACCCAAAGTAACAAAAAAGCTTCCATATTGGCTGATTTAGAAGCCGTGCGCAGCATGATACGCCGCCACAAGTTCAACGATTTGGTGTTTGCCAGCATAGGTTTAGTCGCCTTAATGATAGGCTTGCTGACTTTGCTGACACTGTTTATCGACTTGGTCATGGACGGCTACCCGCGCTTTAACATGCAGTTTTTCAGTGACTTTCCCTCCCGCCGCGCTGGCAGTGCGGGTCTTTTGTCCGCCTGGGTAGGCTCAGTCTTGGTGATGGCCGTTACCTTCCTTGCAGCCGTGCCAGTAGGCGTGGCAGCGGGCTTGTATTTGGAAGAATACGCACCAAAAAACTGGTTCTCAGACCTGATCGAAATCAATGTGTCTAATCTGGCTGGTGTGCCTTCTATTATCTACGGCTTGCTAGCATTGGGCTTGTTCGTTTACGGCTTAGATTTGGGACAAAGCATACTGACCGCCGGCCTTACATTAGGCTTGTTAATCTTACCTACCGTGATTGTCTCTACCCGTGAAGCCATACGCGGCATACCGGTAGCCATACGCGAGGCAGCCTATGCGGTTGGTGCGACCAAATGGCAAGTGGTGAGCGACCACGTGGTGAAATACTCGCAAGGCGGTATTTTGACTGGCGTCATCATCGGCATGTCGCGCGCCATCGGTGAAACCGCACCGATTATTACCATAGGCGCCTTAACCTTTATCGCTTTCTTACCTCCATCACCCGTGACGGACGTGGCCCCTTACCTAAACTTCGAATGGTTAAGCTCAGGCTTCACGGTCTTGCCCATACAAATGTTTAACTGGCTATCACGCCCAGACCATGCGTTTCATATTAATGCCGCCGCCACCGGCGCCATCATTATTTTGGTGACGCTGTTAATGAATGGCACGGCCATCTACTTACGTTACAAAATACGTAAAAACATTAAATGGTAAGCACGACCTTATTAAATACACATTAGGACAACCATGGTTAATACATCTACCCCGCTAAAAGCAGAAGCAAAGAATTTGAATTTTTATTATTCAAACGGCCACCTAGCGCTAAAAAGCGTCAGCATGCCGATTTATGAAAATAAAATCACCGCGCTAATTGGCCCTTCTGGTTGCGGCAAGTCTACTTTCTTGCGCTGCTTCAACCGCATGCACGATTTGTACCCAGGCAACAAATACGACGGTCAAATTGTCATGCACCCAGACAACACCAATATCCTGGCCGACGGCGTGGACCCAATTGAAGTGCGCATGCGCATCAGCATGGTGTTCCAAAAACCTAATCCATTCCCTAAAACCATCTTTGAAAACGTCGCTTACGGTTTACGTGTGCGCGATGAAAAAAACAACCGCGTGGTGGCCGATAAAGTGGAAGAAGCTTTAAAAGGCGCGTCCCTATGGAATGAAGTAAAAGACCGCTTAAATGACTTGGCCTTTAACTTGTCCGGCGGCCAACAGCAACGCTTGTGTATTGCCCGCGCCTTGGCGACCGACCCAGAAATAATGTTGTTTGATGAGCCGACATCGGCATTGGACCCCATCGCTACCGCCAACATTGAAGAATTGATGAACGAATTGCGCGGAAAATTGACCATATTGGTCGTGACGCATAATATGCAACAAGCGGCGCGGATTTCGGATTACACGGCCTACATGTATTTGGGTGAAATGATGGAATACGGCGACACCGACACCATCTTTACCCGTCCAGTCCGCAAAGAAACCGAAGATTACATTACCGGCAAATTTGGTTAATTGTTTTAACCTCGCCAAAAGCATTTACATAAGGATTACTCATGTCATCTGAACACATATACAAACAATACGATGCCGAACTAGAATCGGTACGCGCTAAGGTCCTAGAAATGGGCAGCTTGGTGGAACAACAGATAGTCGACGCCTTGGAATCCTTGGTTAAATCCAATACCCAATTGGCCGAAAACGTCATCAAAAAAGACCATTTGGTTAATGATCTAGAAGTGCAAGTGGATGAAGACTGCAGTCACATCATCGCCCGCCGTCAACCGGCAGCCAGCGATTTGCGCATGATCTTGATGATGATTAAAACCATCACCGATTTGGAGCGCATAGGCGATGAAGCAACTAAGATTGCCCGCTTTGCGCAAAAAACCCAAGAAACCGATCGCATGTGGACGCCGCGTTTTGCTGAAATCAAAACCATGGCCAACATGGCCCGTGAAATGCTGCACATGGCATTGGATGCCTTCGCCCGTTCGGATTCAGCCAAGGTGTTGGAAATTGCCGAAATGGACCAACAGTTGGACGAGCATTACCAAATGTCCATCCGCCATTTGATTACGTTTATGTTGGAAGACCCTCGCACCATCTCCATGTCCTTGGAAGTGTTGTTTATTGCGAAAGCCATAGAACGCATAGGCGACCACGCGAAAAACATCTCCGAATACGTGGTTTACATGGTGAAAGGTAAAGACGTACGCCACATCAGCATGGATGAAATGTTAGACGAAGTAAGAGACTAGTTCGTACTAGTCACAATAAAAAAGCCAGCATAATGCTGGCTTTTTTATTGGCTGGTCTTAAGTGGCCAATCGAACTTGACCTACTTATTATTGGCCATGCGATTTTGGTAAAACAATTCCAAACGTTGCGCTTGCGTCTTAGCTGTCCAATGGGCCGTAGCGTATTCTAAGCCTTGCCGACCTAACTCAAAACAATGCTCAGGATGGGACAACAATTGCGCGACTTTTTCAGCAAACTTGTTGGGATCATCGGGGGCAATTAATGCGCCCTTGCCTTCAACCAATATGGATGCCGTGCCCAACTCAGCAATCGCCACCACCGGCGTGCCTTGCGCCATGGCCTCCAAGATCACCAAGCCTTGCGTCTCGCTTTTGGAGGCGAACACAAACACATCGGCCGATTGGTAGCAGGCATTCAGCTCGGTAGCGCGGTCCAAGTATCCTATAAATTGCACGCTTTCTTCTATGCCCAATTGCTTGGTCAATTTATGCAAACTGTTTTCCGCTGGGCCTTCGCCTGTTACCACTAGCAAGGCATTGGGCTGTTGTTGCAATAATATTTGGGTCATGTGCAGAAGAAAGTCTATGTTTTTTTCAAACGCGACACGACCGACATAGAGCATCATGGGCCTATCCAAGGCTATGCCGTATTTTTCTCTAAAAGCTTGCCCGTCCGCTTGTTTAAAGCTGTGGGCTTGCAAGCCAGTCGGAATCACCTCTGCCGGCACCGCCACGCCATAGTTACGCAGCACGTCCAGCATGGGTTTTGAGGGCGACACAATGGCGTCCACGCTGTTGCATTGGCGCTTGGAAATAGCCCGTGCCAGGCCTTTGGCCAGCACCTTAGGTAGCCATGGCAAATAGTGATGCAGATAGTCTTCAAAGAAGGTGTGGTAGGTTTCCACGCAAGGGATGCCTAATTCTTTCGACAGCTTTAGGCCCAAGTAATGCGCCACGAACGGCGTGTGCACGTGTATCACGTCGTAGCCTTGTTCGGTTAATTGTGGCAACAAGGCCATGGCTGAGCCAAACTTCATCAACTTATCTTCGGGATCAAAATAAATGCTGCGTGCCGCCACGCGCATGATCCAGGCATCGTCTTCGGTGAGGGATGCGTAATCAGGGGCAATTAAAAGCACGGTGTGGCCTAAGCCCTGCAACTGCTCGACAAAAGTGCGTATGGAGGTGGACACGCCATTGATGCGCGGAAAATACACGTCCGATATGAATAAGATTTTTAATGGCCGGGTTATGCTGCTGTGATTGCTTACGCTGCTGTGCTTGGTCATGGGTGCCTTGTCTGTCATTAGAATGAGATTGGCTACTGATGCTTAGCAAGATAACGCAGCAATATGACACTTTAATGAAAGTAATTAAATTTCGTCATGAAATCATCATGTTTTTGTCACGATTTTTTCATGTGCGGGCGTCACATTACTAGTCATGACTCAGTTAAGCTTTATGCGAAAATGGTGTTGGTGGCTGCCCTGCTGCTTGTATTCAGTGGACGCCAACGCCTGGGGCTTGGTCACGCATTTGTACTTTGCCCAATCCTTGCTTTGGGCCATGCCATTATTGGATCCGCGCCTGCAAGCAGCCATTAAAAAATTTCCAGAATTGGTCATGGCTGGCGCTTGCCTCCCCGACTTAGCCATCATCAGCCACCGCTTTCGCCACACCCACTTATGGGAAAATGCCCAGCAATTGATGCTGTCGGCCAAGACCGAGCAAGAAACCGCGATTGCCATAGGTTACGTGAGCCATCTTTATGTGGACGTGATTGCTCACAACCACTTTGTACCGGCCCATGAAGCCAAGTGGTTTAAGAACGAAATTCTTACCCACATCACCTCCGAATGGGCCATGGACGCGCACTTAGCGCCACTCATCAACACCTCCCCACGGCGCTTAATCACCGAGCACCATGCGCTCCTAAGTCAATTCATGGCTGGCCAATTTAGATGCAGTGTAACGGTCACCTCCGTCGCGTTAAAACGCTTGGCATTTTGGGATAGTGTGTTACGTGGCATACGTTTACCGTATTTAATTTACCGTACAGTTAATGTGTTAGATAAAAAGGTATTTAAGCACTTTGTTTATTACATCGCCAAAACCCAAGTGGCGGTGCAAGACATAGGCTTGGTGTTTAATGGCGACCGTCCCTTGCTGGAACCGGAATTGAAAAACTTAAGCGTGCAACAACTCGATGATTGGCGTGAGGAATGCTTAAGCCACTTGCACATCATGCACCCGCTACCGGTGCGCTACTTTCCAGCCAATAGCTGAAGCATGCAAACCGGGCAGCCTTAGCTCGCAACAGGGCAATCTAGGGGGAAAATTAAACCAGCAGAAAAGACAAGGCGGCGATCAAGCTGCCTATGAGGGCGCCAGCTATGACGTCACTGGGGTAATGCAAGCCCAATACCACGCGCGATAAGGCCACCATGCTGACAAACGGCATGATGATGAAGGACAGGGCTGGGTAATAATTAATCGCCACCAAACCAAATACCACGGCATGCAGGGTGTGGCCAGATGGAAAGCTAAATTTATCCAGCGGTTTGCCGGTCATGAAGATGTCTTGGTGCACTTCAAAAGGACGCGGGCGCAGTGTTTTGCCTTTTAGCCACTTGTACAACAAGGTACCGGATAAACCGGCTAAGGCCGTGTGCAACACAGGCAGTAAGCCATCCCGGCCTTCAAACAGCAAGATCAACAGCATGAGAGCATACCAAAATAGGCCATCGCCTAAGCGACTCACCAATCTAAACAGATCGCGTATTAAGCGAATCTGACTGGTTTGGTTAACGGCGATGCACAGGTTGCTGTCCAAGCGGTGCATGCTATTGAGATAGCTGCGCATTTTATACGGCATGGCACACCTCGTTTGTTATGGCTATTGAATTAGGCATAACAGCGAGGATGTCATTGTCGTGTGAACGAAAGATGAAAAATATATGAAGGATTTATGACGCCCATTGCCCGCTAGCTAAGCGGTTTAGGCTAGGCAGGAAAAAGTCTGTTAGATTTAAGCTGCAGCCAACTTGACCGCAGCGGCGATGGCTTCTGCCAGCTTTTGCACCAAGCCCGCGTCTTGCCCTTCTACCATGACCCGTATCTTGGCTTCGGTACCGGAAGCCCGTAACAACACGCGACCGCTGCCGGCTAAGGCCTGTTCCGCTGATTTGACGGCCGCTTGGATGGGCGCGTGCTCGTCCAAGTTGATTTTATTGGCAGTGCTAACGTTAATCAACACTTGCGGGTACAAGCTTAACTTGGCGCCCAGGTCGCTTAGCGTCTGGCCACTGAGGATCAGTGCATGCAAAACTTGCAGGGCGGCAATGATGGCATCGCCGCTGCTGTGTTTATCCAGGGTTAAAATGTGGCCAGAATTTTCGCCGCCTAACAACCAGCCTTTTTCGTTGAGCAATTCCAATACATAACGGTCGCCCACCTTGGCACGCGCAAACGGAATGGATAACTTTTCTAGGGCGTGCTCTAAGGCTAAATTGGTCATCAAGGTACCAACTACGCCGCCTTGCAATTGGCCATTTTTATGCAGACCACTGGCAATAATATAGAGCAATTGATCGCCGTCTAACAAGCGGCCTAGGCTATCCACCATCATCACCCGATCGCCATCGCCGTCAAAGGCTATGCCTAAATCGGCTTTTTCCGCTAACACGGCTTTTTGCAGGGCTTGCGGGTGGGTAGAGCCGACTTGCTCGTTGATGTTTAAGCCATCGGGCTTGTTGCCTATGGCGATGACTTCTGCGCCCAATTCGTGAAACACATTAGGGGCGACGTGATAGGTGGCGCCGTGCGCGCAATCCAAGACAATTTTTAAACCACGCAGATCCATGCTGGATGGGAAGGTGCTTTTGCAAAATTCCACGTAGCGACCGGCCGCGTCGTCTATGCGCTTGGCTTTACCCAATTGGGCCGATTCCATAACCTGCATGGACTGGGCCAATTCCGCCTCTATGGCGTGCTCGATGGCATCGCCTAATTTAGCACCGGCGCTGGAGAAGAATTTAATGCCGTTGTCGTAATAGGGGTTGTGTGAGGCAGAGATGACGATGCCAGCTTGCGCGCGCAGTGCACGGGTTAGGTAGGCCACCGCCGGAGTGGGCATGGGGCCAGTCAACAATACGTCCACGCCGGCGGCCGACAAGCCGGCCTCTAAGGCGGCTTCCAACATGTAACCGGAGATGCGCGTGTCTTTACCGATCAAGACCGCCGGATGGGCGCCTTTAGCTAAATTACTGCTAACTTGGGTCAAGACCTTACCGGCCGCGTAGCCTAAGCGCATAACAAAATCCGGGGTAATCGGCGACTCGCCCACCCTACCGCGTATGCCATCGGTACCAAAGTATTTTTTTGTCATGTTTTATCGTTCCCGTTATTGCACGGCGGCCAGCACTTTGCAGGCTTGCAGCGTGCCTTTTACATCGTGTACACGCAGTATTTTAGCGCCTTTCATGGCGGAAATCACGGCGGCCGCGAGGCTAGCCGGTAAGCGTTGTTGGTCGTCACCGGCAATCGCCGCCAGGATGGATTTACGCGACAAGCCCACCAGCAAAGGCGAATCCAAATCAGACAAATCTTGTAAATTTTTAAGTAAGGCGATGTTGTGCGCCCGGCTTTTGCCAAAGCCAAAGCCGGGGTCGAGCACTATACGATTAGCGGCAATGCCACTGGCCAGCAAAGCCTGCTTGCGTTCGTTTAAAAACGCCCGCACCTCAGCCACCACGTCTTGGTAATGCGGCTCCAGCTGCATGGTTTTGGGGTCGCCCTGCATGTGCATTAAACACACGCCGGCTTGGCTGTTAGCCACCACATCCAGCGCGCCTGGCATGCGTAGGGCCTGCACGTCGTTCACCATGTCGGCACCGGCTTCTATCGCCAATCGCATCACTTCGGGTTTGTAGGTATCGATGGAGATGGGCAGCTTAATCTGTTTGGCCAAGGCACGTATGACCGGAATGACCCGATTCAGCTCATCTTCCAAACTCACCGGTTCGGCACCAGGGCGAGTGGATTCGCCACCTATGTCTAAGATGTCAGCGCCGTCTTCGACCAGCTTTAATGCGTGTTCTACCGCTAAATCAACGCTGGTATAGCGACCACCATCGGAAAACGAGTCTGGCGTGACGTTGACTATGCCCATGATGTAGGGGCGATCGAGTTGCAGTAGGTACTGACCACATTGAAAATTCATAAGCGCAATTATACTTAAAAAAGACGCGCATAAAAAAAGGGCTAGTTGCCTAGCCCTTTTTACTTAGCCTTAAGCTACTACCCTTAGGTCTTAGCCGTAGGGTGTGCTGCTGGGCTAGTAGCCAATTCATCTGGTCCACTACCTTTAGGCGGCTTAGCCTTACTTTGCGTAGGCTTAGGCGGACGCACGGCAATGCCGGCCATGATGTCATTGATTTGATCGGCATCGATGGTTTCGTACTCCATCAATGCCGCGGTCATGGCTTCGACTTTATCGCGGTTGTCTTCCAACAACTTACGCGCCAAGCCGTATTGCTCGTCCAATATGCGACGTATTTCCGCATCGACTTTTTGCTGCGTGGCCTCGGACACCGTTTTGGAGCTCATGCTGCCAAAAAACGAATCCTGTTCACTGCCAGCATAGACCATGGTGCCCAGCGCATCCGACATGCCGTAGCGGGTGACCATGTCACGGGCTAACTTGGTGGCGCGTTCAAAGTCATTGGAGGCACCGGTCGACATTTGATGCATAAAGATTTCTTCAGCGATGCGGCCGCCAAATAAGATGGAGATTTCTTCTAGCATTTTGTCTTTGTAATTGCTGATGCGATCGAATTCCGGCAACTGCCAAGTCAAACCCAAGGCCCAGCCGCGAGGCATGATGGTGACCTTATGCACAGGATCAGCCTTAGGCAACAACTTGGCCACCACCGCATGGCCAGACTCATGGTAGGCGGTATTGCGGCGCTCTTCTTCACGCATGATCATGGATTTACGCTCAGGGCCCATGAAAATTTTGTCTTTAGCGTCTTCAAAATCTTGCATGTCCACCGTGCGTTTATTGCGGCGTGCGGCAAACAAGGCCGCTTCATTGACCAGATTGGCTAAATCCGCACCGGAGAAACCGGGAGTGCCACGCGCCAATATGTCGGCTTTCACGTCCACATCAATCGGCACTTTACGCATGTGCACCATTAAAATTTGCTCACGGCCTTTGATGTCCGGCAAGGACACCATGACTTGCCTATCAAATCGGCCTGGCCTTAACAAGGCTTTATCCAACACGTCAGCACGGTTGGTGGCAGCAATCACGATCACGCCGGAGTTGCCTTCAAAGCCATCCATTTCCACCAACAATTGGTTTAATGTTTGCTCGCGTTCGTCGTTACCGCCGCCGGTACCTGATCCACGGCTGCGTCCAACCGCATCGATCTCATCAATAAAGATGATGCAAGGCGAATTCTTCTTGGCTGTCTCGAACATATCACGCACGCGTGAGGCACCCACACCGACAAACATCTCCACAAAGTCAGACTGGAGACGTAGCGCGGGCCGGCACCCTGGCGCGGATAGTATTCGAAGGTCTCGCTGGACATCCCCAGGATAAGACCCGAAACCGCCACGCTTGCGCACGTGTGCGTTTCGTGGAGCCCGGGCCACGCCCTGACACGGGCGGTCCCCGTGTCGGAGACGTGTCAGGGATATGTCCGCCTTGGTCTTACTTGGCGGCGGCCTTCTTGGCCTTGGGCTTCATCAGCCCCAGGGCGACGAACTGGGCGCGCCGCTCTTCGCGCTTGCGGCTCTTGCGCTTGGCGGTACC
>SXGU01512225.1_pt1 | contig 10033 bp, 7 predicted proteins | sample 3174531 | NCBI WGS metagenome assembly SXGU01 (sample SAMN11356863, study PRJNA531348) | freshwater metagenome | isolation source: freshwater sample F1-140 | place: China: Fuxian Lake, Yuxi | collected 2017-12-25 | reverse complement strand
TGGCGTTATTCAGGTTTTGAGGCACGCAACACTGGCATTGATGCGGCGACCTCTGGTTTTGCAAGCGCAATGACCATTCGCGCCAACAAGTCGGTAGCCATCACCGAAAGCAAACATCAGCATCAGTTGATGTTTATGTTTGTCTTGTCTGGCTCAGCAACGCTCGAAGCCGGCAACGATCGTGAGACCAAACAATTGCATGTCGGCACATCCGTTACTTTGCCGAGCACGCTCAACTTCAAATTCGAAGTGACTGCCGACGACACTCAGTTTTTGCTCGTCGAAGTCGGCAGGATTATTTGAGTTCTTAATCCGCCTAAGTGACTAGGTGACATGCGTAGTTCGCCGCCGTGCTTTTTGACGATCGCGGACAATATCGACAATCCGAGGCCGAATCCACCCCCAGTTTTTGAGTGGGCCTTATCAAATCTCTGGAATCCAGTATTGAGCCTCGAATAGCTATCTGCTGGTAGACCTGGACCCGCGTCATCAAAATATAAATGGGCGAATTGCTGATCGTCAATCAACAAAACTTCAACTGCTGCAGCTTCAGGTGTATGACGTTCTATGTTCGATATTAAATTTGCAATCATTCGTGACAATTGCTCAGAGTTACCGCTCACTAATACTTTTTGTGCAATATTTCGATGAATCACTCGGCACGGATTTCTGTCCGATAGGTCTTTGACGAGATCTTCAGTCAATGCCGATAAGTCAACTGATTCAGAAAAATTATTTTCTATCTCTCCAATCTGAGCGAGAGTCAATAAGTCGTCAATTGTCTTAGACATTCGAAGTGACTCGCTCTTAAGTCTGTAGAACGCGCGCTCTCGTTGTTCATCACTGATTTGCTTCTGACTAGCGAGTATCTCGACGTATCCTCGGATGACTGTGAGTGGCGAGCGTAGCTCATGTGAGGCGTCACCCATAAATTCTTTCATGAGAATTTCTGACTTCTTTGCTGATGTAGCCGCATCTTGTAACTTGCCAAGCATCTCGTCAAGAGAATTTGTGAGTTGCGCTATTTCGTCATCCCCTTTAACTTTGCGCAATTTGATTTCTAAAGATCCCATGGCGATCATCTTGGCGTCTTCGACTATATGTTCGATAGGTCGAAGTGCGCGTTTTATCAAATAGCGCACTAACAGTGTCATCAAAAGTGCGATTATGAGAGTAAATACGAGGCCTCGATTTAACGAATTTCGAAACTCTTGATTTACATCAGAAATCGAAAGGCCAACGACGAGCCACTCACCGTTACCAATTGAGAGAGCCGAAATTCGCATCTCATTGGGATCGCCAAGATTCGTTGGCCTTTCTGCTGCATCGGTTACCTCTCTGGTCTGTAGTTTCGGAATGTTCAATACTCGAGTCCCATCTGTTCCTTCAATTAAGACGACCGAGTCGCTGTCATCGAAGTAAAGAGATGCACTCAGTGGCGCAGTACTTGATTCGGCAAAAAGCAATACCTCAGATACATCTTTTGATGAGCTGTCGCGTACGGTTTTGAGCGCGTTAGCCAAAAGTTTGTCTTGAGTTTTGATTCCCTCGCTTCGCGAAATAAAAGAGTTTGAGCCATTAATTAACAGGCTGCCCGTTGTAAAAACAATGCCAACGACAATTGATAGTTTCACCTGAAGTTTCATCGGGACGTCACCAGTTTGAACCCTATTCCTCGCTCGGTTAATAGCATGTCATCGATTTCTGGGGACAGTTTGCGACGCAAGTATGAGACGAATGTTTCTACCACTGAAGTATTGCTTTCAAAGTCAATTCCCCAAACGGCATCAAGAACTTGTTGCTTTGTTAGAACTCGGTTCTGATTTTCAAGGAAGTATTCAAGAAGTCAAAACTCTGTCGGCGAGAGTTTTACTTTGCGATCTGCGCAAAAAACTTCATGCTTTGAAATATCAAGTAAAATTGGTCCGCAAATCAAAGTTTGATTTTCGTGTGGCGCTAGGCGTCTCAGAATCACGGAAACTCGCAAAAGTAATTCTTCGATTCCGAAGGGCTTTTTCACGTAGTCATCGGCACCGATTTTTAGCCCAGAAACTACATCTTCACGATTGTGGCGGGCCGTGAGAAAAATTATTGGAGTGTCGATACCTAAAGTCCTCATTTTTTGAACAAGTTCAAAACCACTTAATTTGGGCATATTTACATCAAGGATCGCTAGGTCCGGACGTTGCTTACGTATTTGATCAAGCGCCTCTTGGCCGTTACGTGCACGAATTGTTGCATAACCGGAGAGATGTAAGGCGTCTTCAACGGTGTCGCAAATGGCTTCATCATCGTCAGCAACCAAAATGCGGGGCATTGTCACAAGAACAAGATACAACTAACAAAAATTCCTCATTCAATTACTGACAAATTCACAGGATTTTCACAAAGTCGCCCAATAACTTGTCTGATGTAATCACAAATGCAATTGAAAACCAACAACCAAGTATTAAAGGAGAATTTATGAAGTCTGTAAGTAAAAAATTGCTTGTCGCTGCTGCGACAGTATTAGTTTTGTCAAATGGTGCGACGGTGGCTTTGGCTGACGACGCAGCATCGCCGACTACCACTGTTCCAAAAGCCGCAAAGACTAAAAATCCAGAGTACGCAACATCGTTAGCGAATTATCGAACCGAACTCAAAGAGTACAACGAAGCAAAAAAATCAATCCTCAAGGCATTCCAAAATGCGACTAAAGCAGCAAATGCTGCTCGTAAGACTGCTCGTGAGGTAGCAACAACTGACCAAGCAAAGACAGATGTGATGACAGCGTTTCAGTCAGCGATTTCGTCTGCGACAGCAGCACGTATTGCGGCGTTGGCAGCTCTCGGAAATCCACCGACTAAACCAACTCGATAGTTAAAAACTTTGTTCCCTCTGCGGGGCCTACACAGAGAAATCTGTGTAGGCCTTTGCATTTATTTGAGATGCTAGTTATTGAGTCGAGGGTTTTGGTTAAAAGCATCACCATCTGGATACGGAAACCATTCGGGGTCGGGCTCTGCGGTTGGCGCGATCATCACCATCTTTGAGCGGCGAAATTGCTCAAGACCCTCTTGACCTAGTTCGCGGCCAGCACCTGTGAATTTGCGACCACCAAACGGGATGGCGTCATTGTCGTTTAGCGGAGTATTCACCCAAACAATGCCGCTCTCGATTTCGTTAACTGCGCGGAAGGCTTCAGCCAGATTTTCGGTATAGATATTTGCGCCGAGGCCAAGTTTTGAGTCATTAGCAAGAGCGATTGCTTCGTCAAGATCACGAACTTTGCAAACTGGTGCGAGCGGCCCGAAGCATTCGCCATGCATTATGTCGAACTCAGGTTTAACTTCGAGAACTGTTGGTTCGAAAAATGCACCATCAGTTAGATGCTTTGGTCGTTTACCGCCAGTTACTACATTCGCGCCTTGCTCAACAGCGCGAGCAACTATTTTTTCAACTCTGTCCCGCTCGCGAGCAGACGCCATCGGTCCAATGTCGACTTTTTCGAGTCCGTTGCCGAGGCGAAGGGCGCGAGCCTGCTCTGAAAGTGCAGCCATAAATTTGTCATAGATTTCTTCGTGCACATAAAAGCGCTCGGCTGATGTGCAGACTTGTCCGCAATTTAGAAATGCTGCAAACGCAGCACCCCGCGCGACAGCATCGAGTGGCACTGATGGCATCACAATGAACGGGTCGTTACCCGACGCTTCTATTAGCGCTGGTTTGAAACGTTCGGCAGCAGATTTTGCAACTGCTTGGGCAGCAGGCACGCTGCCAGTAAATGCGATGCCGTGCGTGCCTTCGTGTGCGACTAAATATTGGCCAACTTCTGCACCACCAGTTACGACTTGCACGAGACCTGCTGGTAGATGATCAAATGCCTGCATTACTGTGAGCAAAGTCAATGGTGTGAGTTCTGACGGCTTGACAATTACTGCATTGCCGGCGCCAAGTGCAGCGGCTGCTTGCCAACCAAAAAGCAAAACCGGAAAATTGAACGGCACAATCGACACGATCGTGCCGAGTGGCTCTTTGATTACCATGTGCAATTGACCGGCGATCGCTGGCCCCGCGATTCGTCCTTGGTCGTTGCGCGCAATTTCGGCGTAATAGCGAAACGCAGATGCGGAAGCGCCACCTTCCCAATTGCTTTCACGAAACGGTTTGCCCATTTCCCGTGTCAAGACTTCACCGGTTGTGGCAGTCATCGCCAACATTTTGTCTGCCACGCTGTGCAGGGCGTTTGCTCGATCGAGAGCACTCATTGACCACCACTCGCTTTGTGCACGATTTGCATTTCGCACAGCTGAATCAATTTCGGCATTTGTGGCGTGGGCGAATTCACCGCATTGAATTGCCGTCGCCGGATCAATTACTGCTGTTCTAGACCCGATGCCTGAAACATATTTATTGTCAAGCCAATGAGTGCCCGAAATTCTCTGCATAAGTTCTTGAGTCGGTGTAGGCGATTTATTCATATAAATACAGTAGACCTGACTCAACTACATAGCCAGATTGCAAACAAATGCTGAAAACCAAGTGGAGCCCGAGGCGGGAATTGGACCCGCGACCTACGCATTACGAGTGCGTTGCTCTACCACTGAGCTACCCGGGCGCGACGCTTAACTCTACTAACCAATTTCAATTATCATTAGCCGACGAGTGAGGTGATATTGCGCGAGACTTCACTAAGCGAAGGACATTTGAGTAGTAGCGCGTGTAGTGCGAGGGTCTCGTTGGTGTTGAGACCTAACGCCGAAATTGTTTTATGGATCAACTGAATTGCGTGCATGATTTCTTCACCATCACTCAAGTCGGGCTGGGCACAAATTAGGTCGCTGTAGGTTTTTGCAAACTGGCCCAACCCGCTGCGCAATTCGTCGGTTCGTAGTTTTCGAAGTTCGCGCTTGTGCCGGTAACGGGCTAGAAAAAGTTGATGTTGGACAAGACGAAACAATTGCAGGTGGGTGTATCGGTAACACCGCCCATCCTGCTCGACTACAAACTCGAAGTAGTAGCTGACAAAACTCAGTTCCTGGCCGTCAAACTACCAACCTAAATTTGGCAGAAGTACTAGGTTATTTCCAGTGCTTATACCAATTCGTTCTCGCTTATTGTCATTTCGGATTCTTGTTTTAATACTTCTAGGCCTTCCAGGCTCAGGAAGGCTCGTTCTTGACGGTTTGCCGTTTGACTCAAAAGCCGAGTTCATTTTCTTGGTTGGCGTGATGGGTTTTATTATCGCACCAAAGACTACGGCGTTTCTTAAAAATTGGTTGACTTCACTCGACAATCGTCGGCTATTTCTGATTCTCGGTGTATTTATTCTGTTAGTGATTGTAAAGTTTTTAACTTTTGTCTACTCGCCACTGGCGAACGGCTTTGAGGTCTGTTATCGAAGTGTTTACGCCCCGCTTCCTGCTGGTGAATGCGAGAAATCATATGACCAGCCATTTATTTCAAATGGGACATTGTTAGAAAAAATCTCCTCGGTCGAGAAAGAAATTAACTTTGGGCCAACTGATGAAGGCTCGGCAAACACAGGTACATCAACATGGCGCTTGCCATTTATGAATGAATGGGGCCGTTTAGAACCTCTATGGCTTGTGCGTCTCCCATTTTCGGCTGACTTTGCCGGAAATATAGTTGTGCCCACTGATAGCCGGATTCCTATTGTTTTTCTTGGCGACCTGCGGGTAAATGTCGACGGTCAAAAAGTGAGTATTAAACACTATGTCGGGAGTCCGAGTTTAATTTTTATTCCCGTTTCAAAGGGTTCGCACAACTTGCTGATCAACTACAGATTTAGCGATGGAAACGACTCTGTTTTTCCAGACAGGCAACCCGAGACAATCGGCGACTACGCGTCGTTGCAGGTTTATGAACCAGTTTCTCCTACGAGTCAAGTGGACATTGAAAAAACATCCAAATTAATTTCAGCATCTAAACATACTTGGCTGCTAAAAAACCTATTTTTTAAAATATTTGATTTTGTTATGTTTTTGTTTTTTGGATTTTTGATCGGCAACTTATTTGTCAATCATCTTAAGCAATTTATTATTGCCCCATTTTTTGCAGCTGTTGCATGGGTTGTAATTAATTCAAACAAGATATTTCAATCTTTGGGGCTAAGTAGAAGTTCATTACTAGTTGGATTTATATTAGGTATTGGTCTTTGGATCATTCTAAAAAAGTACCCAAAATACGCCTGGCTTTTTGGGGGATCAATCGGATTAGTTCATTTTGTTTCCAATAAATCTTTTTTCCCGGCATCAAGATGGTGGAATATCGCTCTGTTCAGACAGCGCGATAGTGACTGGTTTGCACACGAAGGCTTGGCCAGAATTATTTTCAAAGAGGGATCGCTTAAAGGCGGTGAGCCTGTCTTCTATTTTCAGCCAGCCATGCGTTATCTAATTTCTCTTGGACACATAATTTTAGGAAACAATGATGTGTTGCTGCCGTTATTGGCATCGGTAATTCTTTTCCTGGCAATTGCCCTAGCACTAAGTCAAATCGAGTATAAAAATATGTTTTTTGGATTTTTGCCGGTCTTGTCTATTAGCGCTTTAATAGTACTTTTTTCGGATCTCAATATGTCCTCATATGTTTTCAATTTGACGACCGAACTGCCAACTTGGATACTTTTATTCGTCTTTACTTACCTGGTTTGCACCGACACATTCTCAAGTGGGCGCATTGTAAGTGTTGGACTGATAGCTGGTCTGGCAATGAGTTTCAGACCGAACCAGCTGCCTGGCTGGGCGTATTTGATCGCAGTAATACTATTTAGCCTGATTCTTAAAGGTCAAAGCAAACTCTCGGCCAAGAGTGCACCTTGGCTTTTTATTCTTGTATCTGTTTCAAGCGCGAGCCTAAGCCTGATTCATAATCTTTATTATGGAAAGTCGTTTGTGCCTTTTTCTTCCTCCGGTACGGGCAGTCAACAAAACTCGTCAAGAATATTCCTTGAGATATTTTACGATGCAGAAGCAAGAAAAGTAGTTTTGGATAAATTTCGATTCTTGACTCTGTTTACATTGCACCCATTGCCGAAAGATAGATTCTGGCCCTATACGAATTCTTTTCAATTAATGCACATTTCCTGGTTAGTTAGTTTAGTTTTGGCTTGTCGGATTAGTAGAAAATATTTTGAAATAGCGATCTACGCAATTTTTCCATTTATGTTTCTTATGCCAATGGTTATGTATGACGCCTCTAGCTACTTTCCAAGACACCTTGTCGTTATAAATATTTCATTTTTGTCCTCTTCGTTGTTGATGCTTTTTCATGCTCAAAGGTCTCAACAGAGTACTCCTTCAAGTAGATAACAGATGCTTAATCGTCGTAAACGCGTGGGTGTCTACGACTATGTCATTGCTTTGAACTACTACTCGCCGCATATTAGTGGGCTAACGGATATGGCAAAACATATTGCAGAACAGATGGTGACAAGTGGCTTGACGGTATGCGTGGTATGTCAACGACACGATCGATCGCTGATGAAATTTGAGACAATAAATGGAGTTGATGTGGTTCGCGCAAAAGTGATCATGCGTATTGCAAATGGTCTGATTAGTGCGTCTTTCCCTTTCTTGGTCTATCGCTATAGCAAACGAACTCGCTTGCTTCATCTACATTTACCGATGATTGAATCAGGATTAATTTCGTTGATATCTTCTACTCCTAAGTTGGTGACTTATCACTGCGACTTTGTTGCGCAGAGATCTTTTTTTGGACGTGCTATAGAAATCCTCATCGACCTAAGCTCTCGTTTTTCGCTTAGACGATCAACATCTTCAGTAGTTTCGAGCAGAGATTATGCTGATTTTTCGAGGATTAAGTCTTCACTTGTGAAATCAGTTGCGATCACACCGCCGTTGCAAATTCGACACTCATCAAAGCCTTCGTTTCGCAATTCATCGGGCTATCACTTCGGATTTCTTGGACGGATAGCCCCGGAAAAAGGTCTTGAAAATTTAGTTACGGCGTTTGGTTTAATGGCAAGAGACGAGGACCGTCTATTAATTGCTGGTGGCGCGGTTAGCGCGGAAGGTGAAGAAATATTCAAAAGATTGCAGGCAAGTTCGATCCGAGACCCTCGAATTGTTTTATTCGGCTTCATTCCCGAAGCCAATGTCGCAGATTTTTATGCGTCTATTGACTCATTTGTATTTCCATCAATAAATGCTCTTGAGGCATTTGGAATTGCTCAAGCTGAGGCAAAGGCTCTAGGGGTACCTCTTGTCACGAGTGATTTACCTGGAGTGAGAACTTTGGTCGACTCACCTGCGACTGGGATACTTGTTCGACCCAATGATATCAACGAACTAAAACTTGGGATGGAGAATGTACAAAAAATAACGAGGAAGTCAACGCAAACGAATAGTTCTTCCGGCATGCAGAAATATGAAGAACTGATTTCACGGCTTCTGGAATAAATATTTAAGAATTGATATAAAGCCCGAATACCAGAAAAACCAAAAAAAGTGCTCCAGAAATCTGCATGGTTTGGTTTGAGAGCAGAAATTCTTCAGGCTCTTCAACTCCGCGAGTTCGATCTTCATGGTAAAACTTGCCAACGCCAACAATAAATGGAATGCAGGAAATGTACAAAAGAAGTCTGTCCGTGAGTGTTTCTTGTTGGCCGAAAAATGTCCACAAAATATAGGTAGTGATCAGACACAACGATGTGAAAAACCCAGTAATTTGAAGAGTCTTCTGTTTATATTTCAGCACTACTGCTCGAACTATTTGTGGGTCATGGAATCTCAACTCGGCGTGTCGTTTGGCAATAACGATCATCATGGAACCTAAATACACGCAGACGCAGAGCCAAACAGACATTGGTACGTTAATTGATGATGCACCGAACCAAATTCTCAAGACGAAACCAGTTGACACAACAAGTATTTCCACGATGCGAACGGACTTTAGTTTCAGTGAGTAAAGCAAAGTCATAAGAAAATAGACAACAAGTAGAAGTAAAGACTTTTTTGGTAGGGCCATGACTCCGATAACGCTGATTGACATGAGTGCGGCAGCGGCCAGAAGGGCAGCACTCGGCGACAATTGCCCAGAGGCAATAGACCGATATTTTTTCTTAGGGTGCTTGGCATCAACTTCCTTGTCGTAGACATCATTAATCAAATACATTGCTGCTGATGCTGAAGTAAAAATTAAAAATGCGAGCCATAATTTTGGCCAAACTTTGAATCCGAATACATCCCCAGACGTGAGACCCGCAATAAATACCAAAAGGTTTTTGCTCCATTGGCGAGGTCGAGTGGCGCTTAAGAGCAAGGCAGGCATTCTTAAATTATAAGATTAAGTTTTGTCAGGCATTTATTGAAGCGGCTATCAATTAAGCACATGCTCCACTTGATGTGATTATCGCAACGAAAAACCTTATTAGTTGAGCCCGAGGCGGGAATTGGACCCGCGACCTACGCATTACGAGTGCGTTGCTCTACCACTGAGCTACCCGGGCGTGACGCTTTACTCTACTGCTCTTTCAATTGTCGTTAGCCGACGAGTGAGGTGATATTGCGTGAGACTTCACTAAGTGACGGACATTTGAGAAGTAGCGCGTGTAGTGCGAGGGTTTCGTTGGTGTTTAGACCCAGCGATGAAATTGTTTTATGGATCAACTTAATAGCTGCCATTATTTCTTCGCCGTCAGTCAGATTAGGTTGGGCACAAATTAGGTCGCTGTAGGTTTTTGCGAACCGACCCAACCCGCTGCGCAATTCGTCGGTTCGTAGTTTTCGAAGTTCGCGCTTGTGCCGGTCTGTGATTGTTTTTCGTCCACTGCCTCGTTCACCGGTTAGTGCGACGCGGTCTTCAAGTTCTTTGATTTCTCGCTCGTGTCGAATTTCGAGTGCACTTGCCGCCTGATCAAGTTGCTCAACTATTTCAGAGACGATTTTGACCACGGCCGCACCTGTGCCGTCAAGTCGCATTGCGATGGTTGCAAACGATTCTTGTCGTCGCAACAAGTGACTATCGGTTACGAGAAGTCTTGCTCTATCTAGGTTGCCTTGACTTGCTT
>SXGU01415459.1_pt1 | contig 10034 bp, 9 predicted proteins | sample 3174531 | NCBI WGS metagenome assembly SXGU01 (sample SAMN11356863, study PRJNA531348) | freshwater metagenome | isolation source: freshwater sample F1-140 | place: China: Fuxian Lake, Yuxi | collected 2017-12-25 | reverse complement strand
GGTGGCGGAGAGCCCCTATCTTGAACCGCATGATCTATCGCGTACTGACTCATGCGGCCGCGGCGCTCATGGTGGCGACTAACGCCACGGCGCAGAACGCGCCGGTCCTGGTGTCCGCTGATTGGCTGGCCAAGAACCTGAGCAATCCAAGAGTTGTGGTCATCCATTCCGCGCCGCAGCGGTCGGATTACGATGCAGGGCATGTCCCCGGATCCCGCTGGCTGGCCTGGAGTGCATACACTGTCTCGACGCCGGGCGGCCTCTCCACCCAGCTTCCGGCTGCCGAGCCACTTGATTCAGCCCTCGAGGCGCTCGGCGTCAGCGATGATTCGCACATCGTAATTGCCGGCGGGCCTATCACGAATTCCGGCCGCCTGTTCTTCACCCTCGAGTATTTCGGGCTCGCCGGGCGCGTCTCGCTTCTCGACGGTGGGATTGACGCGTGGCGCGAGCAGCGGCGCCCCGTGGAGCGTGTGGAATCCCGCGCGTCTGTCCGTGGGTCGGTGACGCTGCGCCCGACGCCAGCGCGATTCGCCGACGCGGTATACGTCCAGGCGAGCAGCCTCGCCCCCGGCGTTTCCATCCTTGATGCGCGCACACCGGAGTTCTACCTCGGCGAGTCATCGGGCAACCAGCCGCGCGCGGGCCACATACCCGGCGCAAACAACATTCCCTTCGCCTGGCTCACCGGCGAGCTCGCGGTGTTTCGCGACAAACCCAAACTGCAACGCCTGTTCGATCAGGCCGGCGTGCGCAGAGGGAACAAGGTCGTCACCTACTGCCACATTGGGATGCAGGCGTCCGCACTCTACGTCGCCTCACGCATTCTGGGGTACGACACCGCCGTCTATGACGGCTCGTGGGAAGAGTGGAGCCGGCGCGCCGAGTTGCCGATTGTCGGGAAAACCCCGTAACACTTCAATCGTGGTTGCGCTCGTACTCCGCCTGCGTAGCCTGACGCTCGATTCCCTGCGCCTTGTCGCGCTTCCGTGCTGCGCGCATGGCAAGCGCGTGAGTGGACTCGGACTTGATGGACGGCAGGGAGAGCAGTTTCTCCAAGTCCTGACTCGCGCACGTCTCGCAGGCCGGAGTGGCGTTTCCGCGCACGAGTAGCTCAAACTCGGCGTTGCATTTCCGGCAGCGGTATTCAAAGATCGGCACGTCATGCTCCGGCGCTGAGGAACCCAGATCAATTCTAACGCGCAATGCGCGGATGCAGAACGCAACGAGGCCCGGGATTCGTTCCCGGGCCTCGTCACATCCTGTGGCTACCTGGCTACTTGGCGACGATCGACTTCCGCGTCACCACTTCGCCATTCACGTTGATGCGCCAGTAGTACACGCCTGACGCCACTTCACGTGTCGAGCCGAGATACTTGCCGTTCCAGTATGCGGTGTATTCTCCGCACGGGAGCGACACATTTTCCAGCTTCTGACCCCCTGCCACGCCACCCGCACTCCCTTCCAACTGCGGCACCGCGACGAGCTGTGCAAGGATGTTGAACACCTTCAGCGTCACGCGGTACTGCTTCGCCCGATCCGTGCACGCCGGGAAATCTTCTCCCACCGCGAACTTGATCCTTGATTCAGGATTGAAGGGATTCGGGTAATTCTGACCCATCGACACAGCGGACTTCTTTTGATTCTGCTGTGTCCCTTGCGACTTCCCATCTCGTGGCATGAGAACGAGGGTCAGCACGGCAATTGCCAATGCAGACCAGCGACTCCTCATGTGAACTCCGTCGAACTAGGTAGGGGCTATGTACCAAGCTCCAAGTGAAAGTGGACCTAACTGCTCTACCCGCAATGTATTGCCCAGTTTCGCGACCGTCAATATTCGCTATCGCCCTCCAGGAAGCACCCGGACGTCGCCCCGCCGCACTGTCACGCCCACCCGGTCGCAATACTCAAGAAACGGGATCAAGTACTTCCTCGTAAGTCCAGTCGTTTCACGGAGTTCCGAGGCCGTAGCCTCTGTTCCGCCGGCGAGGCGGGCGCGCACCTGTGCGACCAGTTGAGCGAGCGGCTCCGCCGCGAAGTATCGGTCGAGTGCCACGGCAACAACGTGTCCTGACCGCGCCAGATGCTTCAGCGCCGGAAGCGTACCAGGGCCGAACTGCGAGCTCAGTTCGTCGATGCTTGGCGGCTGCCCGCCGGCCGCCTGAAGAACAGCGAGCAGTTTCGCAACGCGATCGCGGTCCGCATCAGACCCGCCGGGCGCCCACCCTGACTGCGCGACGGCCCCGTCGCGAAGGACGAGTTTCTCCGCTTTCAACAACTCACTGAGCGCATGTTCCGCGAGGGACAGCGCCACACCGGCACCTGCTCGCAATGCCTCTATTGGCGCGCCATCAGCGAGCGGCGAAGCCCTGTGGAACGCTGCGACCGCCGACCGAATACGGGTCTTCACAGTGTCCGCGAGTTCTGCGCCAAAGAGTCGCTCACCGACGCGCACCACGTCTCGCGTCTTCGCGACGAGCGCTGCCGCTTCAGTTGGCCTGAGACCGAGTCGCACAGCGAGTGCGCTCACGGCGAGTCCTTTTCCGCCCGACTCCTCCACCAACCAGATCAAGCGCTGCCCGGACGTGGCTGCGAGCGCGGCCCAAGGCCTCACGCGGCGACCCGCAGGTGCAGGGTCGGTCACCACGCCACCGCCGATCGTGCCTGACGGTGACGCCGCCCGCAGCACAAACCGGTCCCCGGCACGGGCGACGACAGGTGCGTCGAGCGAGAGTCTCGCGGGTGCTCGCGTACCCGCCGAAATTGGCCCGCCGACGGCGACCACGCGGGCGCCGACCTCTGCGGTGCCGATGTGTAGCCGCACGCGAGTCCGTGGCCCCAGCGTTGGCGCGGTATCCAGCAGCGACACGTCCGCGCGAAGCAGCGTTGACTCCGACCAGGGATCACCATCCAACACAAGCATTGCGCCGCGCGGCGGCACGGCATCGCGATCCACGCCCGCGAGCGCGACCGCTGCCCGCATGCCGCTGGTCGCCGTCCCGAGTGATGCGCCATGCGACTCGATCCCGCGCACACGCGCGACGATGCCGCCCGGACGCACGGCAACCTGTTGTTCGGCGGCAAGTGCACCAGACCAGACCGTGCCGGTCACGACCGTTCCCGTCCCCTTCACGGAGAACGCACGATCGACAGGCATGCGAAAGAGATCGTCCAGCGCCCTCGTGGGTACCGACCGCGCCGCGACTCCGAGTGCAAGACGCAGGTCGTCGATCCCGGCACCGGTGGTCGCGGAGCAGCGCACGATCGGCGCACTTGCCAACGGTCCTCCGGCGAGCGCCGCGCGCGCGTCGTCCTCAACCAGTTGCATCCAGTCGGATTCAGCAAGGTCGCATTTGGTCAGCGCGATCACTCCCGCGGTCACACCGAGCAGGCCGAGGATCGCGAGGTGCTCGCGGGTCTGCGGCATCAAGCCTTCGTCAGCGGCGATCACAACGAGGGCGAGGTCGATCCCGGTCGCGCCAGCCAGCATGGTACGGACGAACGCTTCGTGACCGGGAACATCCACGATGCCGATGGTCCCGATGCCGTCGAGGTGTAGTGGCGCGAAGCCAAGTTCAATCGTAATCCCGCGCTTCTTTTCTTCGGGAAGTCGGTCGGTATCGACGCCGGTCAGGGCCCGCACGAGCGTGGTCTTGCCGTGGTCAATGTGCCCCGCCGTTCCGAGGATCATGTTGCGCGCTGCCCAAGTTGCCGCGCTTCCCAGGCCACAAACGCACGTAGCGGGCGCCCATCGCCGAGGTGTTCTTCAAGAAACTCACGGAGGAGCCGCAGATGCGCGCGAGCGGCGCCGGAATCGACGGCAGCCGATCGGCGCGCAATCCAGCTGACGAGCGTGGCACGCGCATCGGCGGGCAGGCGCCTGCCCCCTCGCGCTTGTCGAGCGCAGGTCGCGCAGAGCGCCCCACCGGCGCGGTGGTGGAATGTCACGTCCGCATCGGCCGGCAGCGGCGCATGGCAGGATGCGCAGCTCTCGAGTGCCGGCGCGAAGCCCAACTCCGCGACGATGCGCCACGCCGCGCCCAGTCCCGTGGCGTGGACGTCGTGCGGATCTGACGCAACGACCGCATCGAGCGCTTCGACGACGCGCTCGTAAAGCAACCCCGTCTCTGATTCCTGGCCGAATCGAATGCAGAGTTCGGCGAGCGCATTCGCTGCGGCAAACCGATCGAGCGAACTGCCCAGTTCGGGACGAGAGTGCGCCGCATCAAATGCGTGCAGCGTGTGCAAGTCGCGCGTCCCGTGCATGACAACCTGCGCTTGGCCTGACGCGAACAGGTCCAGCCCCGCCCCGAACCGATTCTTCGGCTTCCGCGCACCGCGCGCAACCACAGACAGCACCCCCGCATCGCGCGTCACGAGGCGAACGATGCGCGACGTCTCGCGATAGTCGAAGGTGTGCAAGACGAGTGCGTCGGTTCCAAGTTGGCTCACCCCGGAAAATACCCGGTGCTGCTCGCGATGGGCGCCCGGCTGCTACTGTGGCCCGCGGCGCCGCATCGGCACCAGCACGGGCGCGCCAACGGCAGGGTCGCGTGAGACAAGGACTGGCCATCCATAGACCCGCTCGAGCAGATCGCCGCGCATCACGTCGCCGGGCGGGCCGTCCGCCGCTACACGCCCTTCGTGCAGGAGCACGAGTCGGGCGGCAAATCTCGCGACGAGGTTGAGTTGATGCGAGATCAATAGCACCGCCGTTCCCGCACGCGCCACGGAATCGAGGAGCTCGAAGAGGGACATCTCATGCGCGATGTCGAGAAACGAGTTCGGCTCATCCAGTACGAGCGTCGGCGCTTGTTGCGCGAGAGCCCGAGCCACCCGCACCCGCTGCCACTCACCGCCCGACAGTTCGTCCGTGCGACGATCGAGATACCCGGTGACGTCCGTCCGCGTGGCAGCGTCCGCGCAGGCATCGCGGTCGGCTGCAGATTCGGGGCGCCAGGGCGACCGGTGTGCGTAGCGGCCCAAGGCGATGAAGTCGCGGACGCTCCGCGGAAATGATGGATCCTCGCGCTGTGGCACCACGGCGGCGGCGCGCGCCACGGCCCGGCGATCCGCCCCGGCGATGGAGATGCCGTCCACGGCAATCGTGCCGCGCTCCAGCGGTACGCGTCCGATCAGCGCGCGCACCAACGTGCTTTTCCCGCTTCCATTCGGGCCACAGACAGCCGTAACGCTTCCGCTGGGCACCTCAAACGACACGCCGTCCACGGCAGGAGTCGCTGCGCGCGCGTACCGAATGCGAACGTCCGAGAAGGAGAGCACGGCGGCTACTGTGTGTGGCGCAGACGCGCGAGAAAGAACGGCACGCCGATAAGCGCGGTCACGGCGCCGAGCGGCAGCTCTGCCGGCGAACGCACCGTTCGCGCAGCAACATCTGCCAGCACCACCAGCGCGCCACCGGCAACGGCAGCCGCACCTATGGCCGAACGTGTGCTGCGCGCGCCGAGCGCACGTACGAGCGCAGGCACCACGAGACCAACAAAGCCCACGAGCCCTGCGGCAGCCACGGTGGACGCCGCAAGGAGCGCAGAGAGCAGGAACACCCGGCGCACCGCGCGATCGACATCGACGCCGAGCGCGGCCGCTGGATCGTCGCCGAGGGAGAGGACATCCACGTCGCGGGCCATCGCGACCAGCGCGCCGATCCCGACTGCGACGAACAGAGTGAGCGAACCGACCAGCGGCCAGGATGCGCCAGCGAGTGAGCCCATCATCCACCAGAGCGCATCGCGCACAACGCCGGAGGGTGCACCGGCGAGAATCACCAGGATCATCGCGTTCGCAAATGCCCCGATGACGACCCCGGCCATCACGATCGCCGGCGAGCTCGCCCGCGCGCCCGCCGCGTGGGCGAGCGCCATGACGAGCGCCACCGAAGCGCCTGCCCCGATGAATGCCGACGCTTCGATCGCCGCGGTTTGCGTCAGCCCGGCGGCCGTCGCCAAGACCGCCCCCACCGCAGCCCCGCCCGAGACACCGAGGAGATACGGTTCGGCGAGCGGATTGCGCATCGTCGCTTGCATGGCGACGCCGCTGGCGGCGAGACCCGCGCCAACGACGATGCCGAGTGCTACGCGAGGGAGGCGGATTGCCTGAATGATGGCCGTCGACTGCGCGTCACCCGATCCCGTGAGCGCAGCCCAGATGTCGGACAGCGGAATTGCCACCGGCCCGACCACGAGGCCCGCGACAACTGCAAGCAGCAACGCCGAAACGATCGCGGCCCAGATACCGGGACGCATCAGGGCGTGGAGATGAGCAGACGGAGGTGGCGCGCGGCCTCGCCCATTCGCACCCCGGGCCGACTCACCAGCGCTGTGTCGACCACGAAGATCCGCCCGGCACGCACGGCTGCGAGGGCGCGCCATGTGGCGCTGGCCCTGATTTTGGCTGCGCCATCGGGTCCTGTGAGAATCGCTGATGGCTCTCGACGGACGATCTCCTCGATCGACACCTGCGGCGACGGCGCTTCGGCATCAGCGAACGCATTTACGCCACCGGCCACCTCGATCAGTTCGCTCTGGAAACTGCCGCGACCGGCCACATAGATCGGGGGCTCACCTTGCCGCCAGACGAGGCTTGGCGAATTGGCGGCGCGCGGGAGTGCGCGCACCGAATCCACCGTCCGGCGCGCGCTGTCGGCCACGAGGCGTGGGATCGTATCGCCAGTCACACGCGCATATGCATCGGCAAGTCGGGCGAGATCGGCAAGGTGATCCGTCCGGATGCTCAAGGTTCGTACGCCCGCGCTCTGCAGCGCCGTGGCGGCGCGCCGGTTGGATGTACTGGCGTAGAGGATCACCAGGTCCGGTCGCGCGCCTATGACGGCCTCGACGTTCGGCCCGATACCATTGCCGAGGTCAGGAATTGCCGCCGCGCCCTCCGGGTAAAGATCCCAGTGCGTGCGTCCAACCAGACGGCTCGCGCCGCCCGCGGCGAAGAGCAGCTCTGTGGAGACCGGATTGAGGGAAACGATCCGCGACGCCGGGCCGACTGCCACGGTATCGCCGAAATCATCCACCACCATGGAATCGGCGGCAGAGGTGGCAGGCTCGCGACGCTCGGTTGAGCAGGCCGCGAAGGCCAGGCAGGCCGCGACACGCGCGGCATTGAAGACATTAAAAGGCACCGCACCCTCCCCCGAGGACGCTACATGTGATGCGATCGCCGGTCGTCTCCTGGCTTCGGGCCCACGACTCGCCTTCCCAGGGAATCCCCAGTGGCTGATGAGCGTGGTCTGAAACAAAAAAACCTGCTGCCCGATACAGTGGCGGGGCCGCGCCGGATTCACACCGGCTTCCGTGTCCCGCGATCGCGTTGTGCGGGGAGCCTACCCTGCGCCAGCGCGCGGCGCAAGCAGGGACCGCCGGAGCACGATGAACATCACCGCTCCCGCGCAAAGCGCGATGATGGCGACGATCCCGATTCCGGGCGACGCGCCGACAGGCGAGATGCTGAAGGTGACCCCCTGAGTCACGCCGCGAGCAGTGAAGCGCCGAAAGCCCCGCCCGGCCACGACGGTTGGAGCATCTTCATGCAGGGGCCCGCCCGTTACCACAGCGAGTGAATCCTCGACCAGCAGTTCGAGCAACCCGACGTCTGCCGTCGGCGTGATGGCCAGCGGTTCGTCGGCAGCGACGTTGTATGAGTAGGACACGCGCTTCGTGCCCGGGGCGAGGGGCGCCGACACGCGCACGATTCCCGCCCCGAACGTCACGGCTGCGGCTGCCACGTCACCCTCGGCGACTTCGGGGTCGGCCGCACCGGGCGGAAGGGCGACCTCAAACGTAGGCCGCCCACCACGTGCCGTGACCAGCGTTCGGTCGCCACTGTTCGTGAGGACGAACAATTCAATCACGCTGCGCCGCGCTTCGTTTTCGCCCGCGCCTACGATCACGTGCCGACTGGCGATCGTGGGTGGGCCTGCGGCGCTGGAGGTGTCAAAGAGCGTGATATTGGCGGCGGTATCGGCCGAGCCCTTCCGCCCAAGGGGTTCTGAGAAATAGGCAATACCGCCGTACGTACTCGACACGAAGTAGACGGCTGTGGAATCGCCGAAGGGCGAATAGCGAAAGGCAAAGCGCCCAGCCGCGTCGCTTCGTCCGGAATCCGAAGGGGCCGCGGAATCGCGGCCGACGCGGTGGAGCACGACCCAGTGTCCGGGCATCGGCGTCTCGGAGTTGCCGCGCTCAAGCAGGACGCGCCCACGCACCTGGCGAGCCGTGGGCGCCTGTGCCAGCGCAGTGTGCACCACACAGAGCAGCAGCGCCGCGATCTGTAGCGCCGGCTGCGCCTGTGGGCGCCAGAAGGGCTTCACAGAAGACAGTGCCTTAGAGTGAAAACTTTCCAAAATCCTCTGGTCTCAGCTGCTGGAGGTGCCGACGGAGGCTCTCAGCGTAGGTCTGCGACTCCGCGACGGCAGCATCGCTGCCGCTCTCGGCCGCGTCCTCCAAGGCAGCGCCGCTGGCCAGCTGCTCGTAGTCGCTCAACAGCTCCTCGACCACGAACAACGGGGCCGCCATGCGCAGGGCGATGGCGATGCCATCGGACGGGCGTGCGTCGACGACGAACGATTCCCCGCCCCGCGTGAGGTGCAGTTCGGCGTAATAGGTATGCTCGACCACCCGCGTGACGACGACACGCGCGAGCGTTCCATCAAGGCCGCCGACGATCGCACGCACCAGATCATGCGTCATCGGGCGCTCGCGCGGCACACCATGGATGTGCGCCGCAATGGCCTCAGCCTCGGGTCGCCCGATCCAGATCGGAAGCACGCGGGTGCCTCCAACCTCCTGCAGAATGACGACGAAGGTGCGCTGCTGCCCATCGTGCCCCAGCTTCGACACCGCGACTTCCACCACGGCCCCTCCCGGGCTTCAGCGCTCCCCACTCAGCTGCGAACGGCCTTCTTGAGGGCCGCGACCTTGTCGGTGCGCTCCCAGGTGAAGGTGGTCACCGACTTGCCGAAGCGGCGCGTACGTTCGCTGGTGCGGCCGAAATGGCCATAGGCTGCCGTGTCGCTGTAGATCGGCTTTCGCAGATCGAGCGCTTCGATGATTCCCTTGGGCGTCAGATCAAACACCTGCTCAACTGCGCGCATGATCTTGCGTTCGTCAACGGTGGCCGTCTCAAAAGTGTCGACCATAACGGAAACCGGCTTCGCAACACCAATCGCATACGCGACCTGCACCTCACACTTGGTCGCGAGCTTGGCGGCGACGATGTTCTTCGCCACCCAGCGCGCGGCGTAGCAGGCCGATCGGTCCACTTTGGACGGGTCCTTTCCGCTGAAGGCACCGCCGCCGTGCCGGCCCATACCACCATAGGTATCCACGATGATCTTGCGGCCGGTAAGTCCGGCATCGCCGTGCGGCCCACCGATGACGAAGCGCCCAGTGGGATTGATATGGACCTTCATTTTGCGGGGTCGCAGCTCTTTCGGGATCGTCGCTTCAATGATCTCGCGGGTCACTGCTTCGCGAATGCGCGCGTTAGTGACATCGGGGCTATGCTGCGTCGAGATCACAACGGTATCCACGAGCACCGGGCGGCCGTTCTCATAGAGCACGCTCACCTGAGACTTGCCGTCAGGCCGCAGCCACTTCAGCGTCTGATCCTTGCGCCGCGCCGCGAGCGCCTGCACGAGCTTGTGCGCCAGCATGATGGGGAGCGGCATCAACTCTTCAGTCTCGTCGCAGGCGTAACCGAACATCATTCCCTGATCGCCGGCGCCGCCGGAATCGACGCCCATCGAGATATGCTCGGACTGCTTGTCGATCGTGGACATCACCGCGCACGACTCGGCGTCGAAGCCGTACCCCGACTCCGTATAGCCGATCTTCGCGATGGTATCGCGCACCAGCTTGGGGAGATGCACGTACGATTTCGTCGTGATCTCGCCAAAGATGGTCGCGAGACCGGTAGTGACCATGGTCTCGCAGGCCACACGGGAGGCCGGATCATCCGCGAGCAGTGCGTCGAGCACCGCATCGGAGATCTGGTCGGCGACCTTG
>SXGU01310269.1_pt1 | contig 10034 bp, 19 predicted proteins | sample 3174531 | NCBI WGS metagenome assembly SXGU01 (sample SAMN11356863, study PRJNA531348) | freshwater metagenome | isolation source: freshwater sample F1-140 | place: China: Fuxian Lake, Yuxi | collected 2017-12-25 | reverse complement strand
CGCGCGAAGCCCGCAGGCGCGCCCCGAATCCGCGCATGGGAGGATCGGACACGGCCGAGAACCTGAACGAGAAGGAGCAGATCGTCGGCGACCTCGAGGTGCCGACCGGGTTCCGACGTCTCGCCGGGAAAGCACTTGGCATGAAGAAGCAGGAGTACACCGACGACGTCTACAGGGCGCTGGGAGATCGGCTCTCAGCGACTGGAACTCGACTCACCCCGATGCTCGAGGGAGTCAAGCGCGACGTGAAGAACCGAAAGCTGCGCACCGACCTGCTGAACCTGATTCGCAACGCCGCGGTGGCGGACGCGACAGGGCGTGAGTTCCCACGATGACCGTCGAAGCCGTGGCCATCGCTTTCTCGGGTGTCGTCCTGATCTGGCTTGTTCGGGTGACGGTGGAGAACCGCGAGCAGTTCCAGATGATTCGCCAGGTTTTGCTCGGCGTCCCCGGGGAGAGCTCGCCGACGGGGCTCGTGCATCGCGTGGAGACGCTTGCGGAGACGCTCGACGCCCACTGCACGGATGAGCGGGTCTTCTGGTCCGAGGTCAAGGACCAGCGCCGGGAGATCAGGGATGAAGTGGTCGATGCCGCGACGGCGGTGGTCGGCACGGCGCAGCTCGAGCTCGCGGAGCAGATCGACAAGCTCCGCAAGGAAGTGAAGACACTCGCGGACCGACGCTTCAATCCACGGCCGACCTCGGAGAGCGGATGATGTCCCCGACGAAGCACCTCCTCGCGATCCTGGTGGGCGCCATCTCGTTCGGCGTCGCGGTTGTGATGCTGCTCGCCCCGATCTTCATTGAAACGGTGGACCACTCGACGACGCGCGATATCATCGCCGCCTCGCTCGCGGGCTTCGCCTTCGTCTGTATTCTCCCCGCCAACGTGGAGAAGGCAGCGAGCATCTTCCGGAAGACGGCGCCCTGGGGACGTCGCTCCAGTGATCGCCACAGCATATCCGGCGGCGACGTCGAGGCGAAGCATGGCGACTAAGTTCGGGATCGTCCCGACCGAGGTTCGTGTCCAGCGAACGTCGGACGGATGCGCGCCGGCGTTCGTGCGGGCCGTCGAGGCCACGCTTCGAGAGCTCGAGGGCGGACTGCCCGAACTGCCCTTTGAGTGGATGCGCACGGATGAGCGCCAGCGCTTCCTCTTCGGTTTCGGGCGTGACTACGACGACGGCCGCGGCCGCGTCACGAAGGCGCGCACCGCGGAGTTCACCTGGCACCGCTACGGGCTCGCCGTCGACGTGGTCGAGAAGGACGCCACGCCCTGGAATGCGCCGATGTCGTTCTGGGAAGAGCTCGGGGAAGCCGGTGAGCGGAATGGCCTGGACTGGGGGGGCCGCTGGCCGAGTCCGGACTGGCCGCACCTGCAATGGGGGCGCTGCCCCGCGTCGCCGACAGCCGAAGACATCGCGCTCTATGCCACGCGCGGGATCGTCGCCGTGTGGGAGAAGTACGGAGCCGCCGCATGATCATCGCGGCGATCGTCCTCCTGGCGAAGATCCTGCTCAGCATCGTCGTCGCCTGGTTTCCGTTCATCTGGTGGCAGACGTTCCTCCGCGGCGAGTTTCGGTTCGTCTACAATCCGGTCATCGCTCCGCATGTGCGGAAGCAGGGCGCCGACGGAACGACTATCGGCGCGCGCTGCTACGTCGCGCATCCAGGTCTGATCACGGAGTTTCCCTCGGGCCTCGAGCCGGTCACTCTCCCGTGGAATAGCTCGGCACGTCGGTGGTGGCGGCATGAGAAGCGCCACAATCGCCAGTTCCGTGTGCGCCCCTTCATGGGCCCGGTCTATCTGTTCTGGGAACTCGCGGTCGGCTGGAAGAACAACCCGCTCGAGATTGAGGCAGAGCGGGAAGAGGACACGCCGGAGCCCAGCGCGTGAAGCTTGGCGAAGGTCTTGCCGCGATCGGCGCCGGTGTGGCGATCGGGCTCGGCATCGGCTGGCGGCTTTGGGTCTCAGCTCCTGTCGTCGAGACGCCCGCACCTTCGGTACGCCAGGCCGATTCGAGCTTGGTCCTCGCACGCCGGCCGGATACGACGGTGAAGATCGTCCACCGAATCCCGCCAGGGTTCACGCCCGAGCGTCACATTGAGCTCGCGGTGCAGCCGCGGCCGCCGATCGCGCTGACAGAAACAGGCCGTGTTTTGTCCACGAATTCGGGGACTGTTGTCGTTGCACCATCGCTGGTGCGGATCCGACTCACGCTCGGAGTACTCCGTGACGGCACGCGACGAGTGATCGCCTCGAGTCCGGATGGCGAGATCCTCGACTCGATCTCGATCGACATTCCTTTAGCGCACACGCCGGAGGCGAAGAAGTTCGCCTGGTCAGTCGGTCCGACTTACGACGTGCTCCGCGGCCGCTGGGGTGGCGCGATCACTCGAGACGTTGGCTACGCGCGGATCTTCGCCGCCGGCGAGCCGGGGTCGATCGACCGCGGTGCCCAGCTCAAGATCGGGGCGATGATTCGGTTCTAGTCCCTCGAGAGATGGGAACGCTCCGTAGAAATCCCTCTCCATTCGACGGATCGTTTCATCCGCCAAGAGTTCGGCGCGCGGCTTCGATCGCGCGAACTGGGCCTCGAGGACATCCGTTCCGAGGCTTCCCCGTTCTGATGGCAGAACGAGGGCAAAGCGCGCGTCGAATCGGTCGTGGTAGAAGGCGCGGAAATGAGCTGGGTGCGGAGGCGCGATCCATTCGAGGGTTTCAGGGTCCAACTCCTCCGGCCAAACGCGGTCGCCGATCAAGGCGACGTCGCTGGTCGAAAACACCTCTCCGGACGGTGCGATGAAGGGCCTCATTTCTTGGCACAAATCCGCTGTTTCCTCACTGTCTCAAAACCGTACATTCCTCCATTAGAGCGGAATCCCCCGCTCTTTGCAAGGAGAAGTGTGCCATGTTGCGACGTGCCTTGATGTTGCTCGTGCTGGTCGGCGTCCTCGGCGCCGTTTCCGCTTGTTCGGCGCCGACCGCGCTGAAGGCGGACTGCTGGGATGACACGATGGGTTGGCACGCCTGCTAGTTCCAGGCGTCCGGTGATCGGTGGAGGTGGGTGTCTCAAGCACCCACTTCCACTGCCATTCGGCGAAGCTCCTGCTCGATAACCGGAGCAGGCGTCGGACGACGGACGGTTCGTGCTGGGAGGTCCGTCTCCGCCTGAAGTCGCTGGACTTCGAAGCTGGATCGGTGCAACCCGTACTGGGTGCAGACATCCGCGGCTTCCTGGAGAAGTGCCACGCGCGAGGCGCGGCTCCCGAAAGCGCCGAGCGCTTTCGCGCTCTCGACGAGGAAGTTGACGCGGTGCTCGGGTAGGAGTTCAGTGTTCGCGAGGATCCCGTAACACCGGTCGAACAACGGCCGGTCGTCGGTGCGCGCGGAAACAGCAATGAGGTTCAGCCGCGCGAGGATCCTCCCCTCTTCGGCCGCAGTCGTGCGCTCGATCACCATGAGTGCATCGCGGGCCGCGTCGTATCGCCCGAGCTCGAGGAGATACACGCCAAGGTTCAGCAGGCTCCGCTCGCGCTCAATGCCCACGGAGAACTGAAGTGCCTCATACCCGAACCAGACGGCTCCCTTGAAGTTGCCGACCTGCTTCAGCGTCAGGGCGAGCTCGTTGACCACCTCGAAGCGCACCGCGTGGTGGGAGCGGTCGCCCGTGCGCTCTGCGAGACGCTCGAGCTGCTTCACCGCAGCTGGCATGTTGCCGCGCATCCGGCTGACGACGGCGCGGCCGACCTCGGCCCGTACCTCGAGGCAGCTGTCGCGGCGCCACACCGCGAGGCGAGCGGCGCGGGCGAAGGTTTCCTCGGCCTCGTCGAGATTGCCGAGTTTCCGGATACAGTTCCCCAGTCGAACCAGCGCGATCGCGAGACTGAGGTCGGGGTCCCCATCATTGGCGAGATCTCCAATGGTTTCGTAAACGTCGGCCGCCAAGGCGAAGGCTCCGCGGTACTCGAGCTTCTCGGCATACGCCACGAGCAGCGGGACAACCGGCTCTGACCCGGCGATCGGACAGGTCTGAAGGGTGTTCACGAGCGAGAGCAGGGCGTCCCGCTCGGCGTTTGGTCGGCCGACGGTCTGGATGATCTCCCGAGCGACGGCGATCGCGCGCGAGTCGTCGGCGGCGATGCCCGGGCCGTAGTGCGCCCAGTTGCTCACGAGCCGCATTGTCAGTAGCCCGGCGAGGACCGGGCCCGCGTGTGCGGGATCGCGATTCTCCTCGAGCGCCTTGAAGAAGCCGACGTGTTGTCGGGGGCTCACCATCACGCGTCCCTCCCGCTCAGGGTCTGCGTCGCTTCCTTCGTCCGAGCGGCGTAGAGGAGAAGTCGGTCGGCGAGGCGTCGGGCGTCCTCGACGATCGACATCAATGTCTCTACCCCCTCAGGGGCGGGTGGAGTTTCGGACACTCCCCGCGGCGGTGTGACGCGCGGCACAGAGAGAATTTCTTCCGGCGTCGTCTTGAGCGCGCGCACCAGACGGGGAAGGAGCTCCCGGCGGAGCGCCAGGGTCGATCGACCTGCCTCGAGCTGGGCGACGGATTCGACGGTGGGGAGCTTCAGCTTCGGCCGGAGCTCCCCTGGTGCCATGCCCAGCTGCAGACGCCGGCGCTCCACGTTGGCCCCGAAGACCTTCGGCGGAACGAGCTCGAGGGGAAGCGGAGGCACGGTTTCACGTGGAACATCATGCTCCGTTTGCCACACGTCGGATTCGGGAATACGGAGCACGGCGGCAACGGCTCGGCGCTCCGATGCCTGAACTGGAGACTCACCCCGTTCCCAGCGGCCGACCGTCTTCCAGTGCTTCCCGAGGGACTTGGCGACCTCTTGCTGGCTCAGGCCGGCGACGATTCGCGCGGCCTTGAGCCGTCGACCTTCTTCCGTCCGTTGCTCCCTTTCACGCATGAATTTCCCGGGCGCCGTTGACAAAAGGAGCGTCCTGCTCCATTATTCCATCGCGAAGTAACGTAACTCTTACGTCAGGATAGACAATGGCGCTGACGAGGCATGAACGCAAGGAGCAGTTGGGACACGGTGCGGTCGCGGAGATCGCGCGCCGCACGGGTCGCTCCGAGGGGCATGTCTCGCAGGTCCTGAATTGCGAGAAGACGGGCCGGCGCGATCGCAAGGTGGAAGTCGCCGCGGCGCGAATGCTGAACAAGCCGGTCGATGAAGTGTTCCCGGCAGCCGAGGCGGAGGTGGCCTCGTGAGCGAGGATCGCGAGCACGGGATCCGGCACAAGACCTCGCGTCGCTGGCTGACGGAGGACGAGACGGAGACGACGCGCGAGGACCGCGCGGCCCGGTTTCCGAACTTCGACGCCGCGGACACGGCGCGTCAGGGCGTGGTCGACTTCGCCGACGCCTACGCGGCGGAGCCCTTCGAAGGGGAGGCCAAGTAATGCCGATGCTTCTCGGATCGCAGCTGCGCGGGAGCGCGTGGGAGGGCGTCGAGTTCGCCCAGGACAACCTCAACCGGGCGGCTGAGCGGGTGCCGGCTCTCGCGGAGCCGTTCGCCCAGTTCAAGGAAGCCTGGGCGGCGTTCTCGGCCGTGTCCGGGAGCTCCGCGACGGCCGCGGTGAACTGGCGCACGTGCGCACAGGCCCAGCAGGAGCTGAACCGTCAGGCTGACGAAAGCGGGCTGCTTCCCGACGAGGTCCGGAAGCTCACCGAGGCGCTCGCAGTCTACGTGAAGAACGGCGGCTCGAAGGACCGACTCCCGGGCGTGGGCGGCCTGTCGTGAACGAGATCACTACTGCTCCGGCGTCCGTAGCGGTGCCTGCTTCGCGGTTGGCGGGGGCCTCATCGCAGCAGCCCGTTACGGCGCCGGCGCAGTTCTCTCCGTGTCCGAAGCCCCGGTCGGAGCCGAAGGTTCGACTGTCCTTCCGGGACAAGTACATCGCGCGGATTCGGGCGATGAGTCCGGAAGAGCGGCGCGCGACGTTCGAGCGGAAGCCCCGGAAACCCATCGCTCGGACGTCGTGGCTGCCGCGGTCGGCGAAGCCGATTCCCCAGCGGAACGAAAAGCGCATCGCCCGAAAGGCGGTCGGCTACCGGAAGGTGATCGCCTCGGACTTCCACAAGAAGCTCCGCTACGACGCGTTCCTGCGATCGGGCGGCCTCTGCGAATGCGAGCGGTGCGCGAAGATCCGGCGAACGATCGTGCCGGAGAACGTGTTCACCCTCTCCTGGGGATTCCCGGACCAGCGGTTCGCCGACACGCCGTGGACGCGAGGCGAAGTTGAGCGCGCGTACACGCCGATCCCGGTCTGGTTCACGAAGAAGGGCGGGGAGCCCTGGCGCCGGTTCCGGTCCACCCTCGGAGAGACGCACCACACGAGCTACAAGTTCTTCGGCGAGGAGAATCCCGCCGAGCTCGAGTTCGTGGAGTGGCAGTGGGACAGCTGCCACCAGCGCATCGAGGCTGAGAAGGGGACACGCCGGCGCTTCCTGAAGGGGAGGAAGGCGGCGTGAGCGTCCCGATTGTGCTCCCGGACGCGGCGCTCCAGAACCATGTCGCCGTCCTCGGCAAAACGGGCAGCGGGAAGACGTCGACGTCGAAGCTGATTGTCGAGGCGGTCGTGGCGAAGGGCGCGCGTGTGTGCGTGCTCGACCCGATCAAATCCGACTGGTGGGGCGTCACCTCGAGTGCCGATGGGAAGAAGCCAGGGCTTCCGTTTCATATCCTCGGCGGCCCTCATGGCCATGTCCCGCTACACTCGCGCGCCGGCGCCGCGATCGGCGAACTTGTCGGCACCGGAAAGCTGCCGCTGTCGATCGTCGACATGGCCGACTTCGAGGCCGGAGGCGTCCAGCGGTTCTTCGTCGACTTCATTCCCGCCCTCATGAAGTCGATGACGGGCGTCCTCCACCTCGTGTGGGAGGAGTCGCACGAGTACGCGCCAAAGGAGCGCAGCGGCTTCGAGAAGGAGAACATGGCGATCCACTACGCGAAGAAAGCCGCGACGGCCGGGCGCTCGAAGGGGATCCGGCTGATCGTGGCCACGCAGGCGACGCAGCTCCTGCACAACCGGATCCTCGGGAGCTGCGAGACGATGATCGTCCACCGGTTCACGGCGCCGGCGGACCAGAAGCCGGTCGTCGATTGGCTCAAGTCGAACACCGACAAGGCGCACGCCGACACGATCGCGCGCTCGATCTCGTCGCTCAAGACCGGAGAGGCGTGGGTGGTCTCAGGGGAGGCGAAGCTCCTGGAGCGCCGTCAGTTCCCGAGGATCTCGACCTACGACAACTCGGCGACGCCAACCGACGACGGGAAACAGAAGGAAGTCAAGACGGCGGCGGTCGATGGGGACAAGCTGCGCGCCATCATCGGCGACGCCGTGAAGGAGGCGGAGGCGAACGACCCGGCGAAGCTGAAGGCGAAGATCGCCGAGCTCGAGCGCGAGGCCAAGAAGAAGGCAACCGAGCCGGTGTTCCCGGGGAAGCCGGTCGTGAACGACCGCATGATGGCGGCTGCGCAGGATGCCGGGCGCCAGATCGGCTTCCAGGACGGCTACGCGGCGTGCGCGCAGAAGATCGCGGGGATCGTGACCGCGCTCCCCAGCGCGATCGCGGCCGCGGTGGAGACGCCGGTGCAGCGGATCTTCACGGAGCTCCGGAAGCCGGCGCCGAAAGCGCCCCCTGCAGCGGCACCGGTTCGCGCGGATCCCGCGGTGCCTCGCGGTGAGGTGCACTTCGTCCAGGGTGGCCGACAGGTCGGCAAGATCGTGAACCTCACGACCCAGAACGGTGACGGAAACGGGGAGCTCGCGCCGTCGGAGCGGAGGATCCTGAACGCGCTGGCGTCATTCGAGCAGCTCGGTATGACGCCGGTCGTTCGCGTGAACGTCGCGTTCTTCGCGGGCTACACGGAAAACGGGCACTTCAATAACATGTGCGGCCGCCTCCGGACTGCCGGCTACATCGACTATCCGGGAGGGGGCCAGCTGGCTCTCACGGATTCAGGCCGCGAGCACGCCGACGCCGGCGCGCATCCGATCGCGACACTCGAGCAGCTCCACGACCGATGGCTCGGAAAGCTCTCGCCGTCAGAGTCGAAGCTCCTCAAGGTGCTGATCGAGGCCTATCCGGAGTCGGTGACGCGCGCGGATCTCGCCGAGCGAACGGGTTACACCGAGAACGGCCACTTCAACAACATGCTCGGCCATTTGCGCACGCTGGGTGCGGTCTCATATCCCGCCGGCGGCCAGGTCGCGGCGACGTCGGTCCTCTTTCCGGAGGGCCTCGCGTGAATCCCGTCGAACTGTACCGGCAGGAAGTCGCGAAGCGCGTCGGCCGCCTTGAGCGTGAAGCCGAGCGCGTGGACATGGTGATCCACGAAGCGGCGATGAAGCTCGAGGCCGAGCGGGAAGAGCGCGTGAAAGGGGGCCGACCGAGGAAGGGGCAGGCCATGGCGATCGCGGCGAGCGAGCCGACGATTCGTCAGACACAGCACGGTCTGAGGTGGGAATGAGGCTCGAGCACCGCGGCACCTACCCGCCCGAATGGGGCATCCTGGCCGACGCCGTCGAGCGCGCCGCCGGGGAGCGCTGCATTCGCTGCCTGCATCCGAAGGGCGATGGCCTTGTGCGCCGGATGCCGTGCGACGATCGCTGCTCGCACAAGCAGGACGGGAAGATGCGCGTCCTCACGGTCCACCATATGGACGGCGACAAGGGGAACCTCCATTGGTGGAACCTCTTGGCGCTCTGTCAGATCTGCCACCTGGTCATTCAGGCGAAGCTGATCCCGGAGCGTCCGTACCTCTGGGAGCACAAGGAGTGGTTCAAGGTGTACGCCGCGGGCTTCTACGCCTGGCACTACGGCGGCTACCGCATCACGCGGCAGGAGGCCGAGGTGCAGCTCGAGCGCTGGCTCGCGCTCGGCCAGCCGTGGCTCGCCGGGACTCTCTCACACTCACCGCAGATCGCCAATGGCTGATGCCACGCTGGTCCTGAAGGGACGTTCTGAGCTCGCGGTCCGGATGGCACTCATCGCCTACCAGGACGAGCTCGGGAAGATCAAGAAGAAGGAAGAGGCCGCGGGCGTCGACACGACGCACACGGAGGAGCTCATGGCAGAGACGAAGGACATTCTCCAGCGGCTGGGCTGGAAGCCGAAGGAGAAGGGGGGAGCGGAGGTCGTGCGCCAGGACGGCCCAACGCTCTTCGACGAGCCGGCTGATGACGCTGAGGACTCTGGAGATCTGCTCGCGGGTCCGCCTGCCAACCCGCCGGGCCCGAAGGTGTTCGACGTCGTGTGCCCGAGTCTCAGCTGCCGCGAGAAGTTCCAGGCGCGCGGCACGACGGCGACGTGCCCGAAGTGCGCCGAGGTCTACGAGATCCTCGCGGACGAGGACGGGGAAGTCGTGCGCCTCAACCGCAAGAAGAAGAAGCGAGGAGACAAGTAGTCGTGGCTGACGACGCGCCTCCGCTTCCTGAGCTGGCCATCCACGACCGGTTTCCCGGTGCGTGGCAGAACTGGTCGCCGGAGGCGCGTGCCCTGGTCACGGAGCTGCTCGTCGCGCGTGCGCTCGAGATCCATGAGGGACCGGCAGGCCTGCTGAAGTTCCTCTACGCCGGCACGGTCCGCGAGGGCAAGATCGTGCGCTACCTGCTCAAGCCGTCGGACTACTGGCGCTACCTGCTCGAGGATCTCGCGGAGCGGAAAGGTCAGGAAGCTAAGGAGCCCGAAAAAAGCTTAGCAGAGGCGGAGGTTTCCGCGTGACGGAAATGCTTGAGCAGCTTGCGTTTATCTGCGTGGGCATCGCCTTCCTTGTGCTCTTCGTTGCGATGTGGATCTACTTCCTTAGCAATCACCACCTGCAGGCCTGGACGTGCGTGTTCGCGTTGGCCTTTCTCGGCTCCGCGATTTTCCGCGAGGTGCGCCTCCGGCGCGAAGTTGCTGCCCCCGTTTCCTCCATTCAGTAGCCACCCCCAACCGGGTCACTGATCCACCATGCCTGCAGCTGCCGCGCCGAAGCTCTCGATCATTTCCGTCAGCGATATCCACGAGTCGCCAT
>SXGU01221508.1_pt1 | contig 10034 bp, 12 predicted proteins | sample 3174531 | NCBI WGS metagenome assembly SXGU01 (sample SAMN11356863, study PRJNA531348) | freshwater metagenome | isolation source: freshwater sample F1-140 | place: China: Fuxian Lake, Yuxi | collected 2017-12-25 | reverse complement strand
GAGGGCGTCGACCACCACGGCGAGTTCTTCTCCTTCGACCGGGCGGTCGGCCGGCCGCGGCCCGCGCAGGCCGGCGGCGTACCCATCCACGTCGGCGGGCACTCGGTGGCCGCAGCGCGGCGGGCCGGCCGGCTCGGCGACGGGCTCGAGCTCTCGCTCGGCCACCTCGTCACCCGCATCGACGCCCCGCGCGCCGAGCGGCTCGCGGAGCAGGGTGCCTCGCGGGTCGTGCTGGCCGCCTCCGCCGCCGCGGACCTCGAGCAGGCCAAGGACGAGCTCTCCGCCTGCGCGGAGAGGCTGGGCCTGGCGTGACGCCCACCGAGCTGCCGCTGGCCTACGCGGCGTACGTCGACGCCGCGGACGTCGACGGTCTGCTCGGGCTGTTCACGCCGGACTGCGTCCTCGTCGTCCCCGATCCCCCGACACGCCTCGACCCGGTGGTCGAGCACCGCGGCGCCGCAGGCGTACGCGCGGCGCTCGCCCCGCTGGCGTCGTTCGCGTCGACCCGGCACGAGGTGGGCTCGGCAGAGGTGGACGGGTCCGCCGGTGTCGTCCTCGGGACCGCACACCACGTCCTCGAGGACGGGACCGACCTCCGCTGGGAGGTGCGGTACGACGACGAGTACCGCCGGCACGGCGACGGCTGGCTGATCGCCCGGCGCGCCGTGACCGCGCTCTCGATCGAGAGGATCCGGCCATGACCGAGGACGCAGGGCTGCGGCGCGTCTGCGTGGTGACCGGAGGCGTGCACGGCATCGGCGGTGCGGTCAGCCGGCGGCTCGCCGCGGACGGCGACTGGGTCGTCGTGGTCGACCTCGACGAGTCCGCCGACGTGGTCGGTGACGTCACCGACCCGTCGACCGTCGCCCGGCTGGTGGAGGTCGTCGACGGGCTCGGGCGGCTCGACGTGCTCGTCAACAACGTCGGCGACTTCCGGCCCGCGTCCAAGACGTTCCTCGACAGCACGCCCGGGCAGTGGCAGCGGCTCTACGAGCTCAACCTCGGGCACGTCCTGTCGGTGACGCACGCCCTGCTGCCCCGGATGGTCGCGCAGGGACACGGCGCCATCGTCAACAACTCGACCGTCGAGGCGTTCCGCGGCATCCCGGGTCACGCCGTCTACTCCGGTTTCAACGCCGCGGTCTCGGCGTTCACCAAGAGTCTCGCGGTCGAGGTCGGCCGGCACGGCGTCCGGGTCAACGCGATCGCGCCCGACCTCGCCGACACCGACCAGACCCCGGCGGCCGCGATGCTGCGCGGCCGCGACACGGCGTCGGTGCCGTTGTGGGTGCCGCTCGGCCGGTTCGGCCGGCCAGAGGACTACGCCGAGGTCGTCGCGTTCCTCGCCTCGGACGCCGCCCGGTTCGTGACCGGCCAGACCCTGCCGGTCGACGGCGGCACCCTGGCCGCGTCGGGCTGGTACGCCCGTGAGGACGGCAAGGGCTGGACGAACATGCCCGACCACCCGTAGGCATGGGGAATGGGACGTGACCCGAACATCCCCGACGCGTTCGACGTCTACACCGTCGTCGTCCTGCGCCGACCCACCGATGCGCCCGACCTGCCTGAGGACGAGCTCGACGCGCTCCAGTCGGCACACCTGGCCTACCGCGCGGAGCTGCGGCAGCAGGGGCTGATCGTCGCGAACGGGCCGTTCGGCGAGCAGAGCGACGAGTCCTACCGCGGGATGTCGGTCTTCGCCTGCTCACCCCAGGAGGCCGCCCGGCTGTCCGACGGCGACCCGTCGGTGGTCGCCGGACGCCTGGCGTACGACGTCATGGAGTGGTGGGTCGCCGCCGACTCGCTCGCCTTCCCGCAGGCCGTGCGTCCCGTCGGCGACCGCCGGGCGATGCCCGACTGAGCTCCGACCGTTGGTGACCGCCTCGGTGCAGCCCCACCGCGCGGGCTGGGACAAGCCACCAACCGTCCACAGCGGGAGGCGATGAGCGCTTCTCCACAGACCCGCGGACGGTGTCCGTGCTCGCGGATGAAGTGGAGCCATGACCGCACTCACCCAGCACCCGCACCCTGTCGCCAGGGCGGTGGCCTCGACGCGGGCGGAGCTGGCCGAGGTGGCCACCACACCGTTGTGGTCGATGGACGCCGCGCAGACGGCGGCGACCCTCGCCGAGGTCGAGGCCGGCGAGGCGCAGCTGCGGGCGCTGAAGAGCCGGCTCCTGACCCACGCCGAGACCGTCGACCTCCCGGCCCGGTCGGGTGCGGCCTCGACGGCGAACTGGTTGGCCCACCGGCAGCGGCTCACCCGCCGCGAGGCGCACCGGCAGACCCGGTTCGCCCAGGCACTCGAGACGCACGACCACACCCGTTCCGCACTCGCCGAAGGCCGGGTCAACCTGGAACAGGCCGAGGCCATCCTCCGCGGCCTCGAGACCCTGCCCGATGACCTCGATCCCGATCTCCTGGTTCGCGCCGAGGAGCACCTGGCCGAGCTCGCGCGGGACCTCGACGCGAAGGCCCTGAAGAACGTCGCTCGGACGATCCTCGAGGTCGTCGCACCCGACATCGCCGACGAGCACCTCGCCAGGCAGCTGGAGAGGGAGGAGCGCGACGCGGCTGCCGCGGCTCGGTTCTCCATGTGGGAGGACGGCCACGGCAAGGTCCACGGCAGGTTCACACTCGACGCCTTCACCGGCGCCTGCCTCACGAAGGCCCTGTTCGGACTCGCGGCCCCCAAGCACCGCGCCAGCCAGGGCCCGCTCGGGGAGCGCAAGCCCACTCCCGAACGGCTCGGCCAAGCGTTCATGGAGCTGGTCCAGCGCTATCCCGCGGACAAGCTCCCACACGCCGGCGGCCTCAACGCCACCATCGTCGTCCTCATGGACCTGGACACGCTCCTGGGCGGCCTCAAGGCCGCCAAGCTCGACACCGGCGAGACCATCTCCCCCGCCCTGGCCCGGCGCCTGGCCTGCGAGGCCGGCATCATCCCGGCCGTTCTCGGCGGCAAGTCCGAGGTCCTCGACCTCGGCCGCTCCCGTCGCTTCCACTCCCGTGCCCAACGCCTCGTCGCCACCATCGAGCAGGGCGGCTGCCTCGAGGAAGGCTGCGACGCACCACCCGCGATGACCCAGATGCACCACCCCGACGAGTTCGCGCAGGGAGGTGAGACCAACCGCGACGGCTGGCTGCTCTGCCCCAGCGCCCACCGCCGCGTCCACGACCCCCGCTACACCCACGAACGCCTACCCAACGGCAAGATCCGCTTCACCCGCCGGGAGTGAGCGGCTCCTGGGTACCTCCGACCAGGCGACGACCTCGGAGGTGGGCGATGTACTACGACAACAAGCCGTGCCAGGTGTGCGGCTCCGAGGTGCGCCTGAAGGCCAAGGAGCCCGGTGACATCCAGGAACCGGACGGCCCGGTCGGACCCGCGGATGGGTACGTCGGCGGCGGCGACCCGACGGTCGACACGCGGATCTGCACCAACGCGGACTGTCCCACCAACAAGGAATCCGAGCGCGCCGGCGACGTCTGACCCATAGCCTCGAGGGCGTGACTGAGCTCGCATCCCGCCTGCGTGCCGACCTCTCGACGGCCATGCGGGAGCGGGACCGGGACACGGTCCGGGTGCTGCGCACGATCCTGTCAGCGCTCGCGAACGCCGAGGCCCAGCCGGTTGAGGACGCACCGGCCGCCGGGCTGGCGAGCGGCCCGATCGCCGGGGCCTCCCGCGGGCTGGGGGCGACCGAGGCGGCCAGGCGCGACCTCGACGGTGACCAGGTCCGAGCGATCGTCTGCGCGGAGCGCGACGAGCGGGTCGCGGCGGCCGACGACCTGGCCAGGCGCGGCGCCCCGCAGGCCGCCGCCGACCTGATGGCCGAGGTAGCGGTGCTCGACCGCTACCTGTTGTGATCCCAGACCCATGACCCGTCAGGTCTCGAGCACGTACTCCCAACCCGGCTGCCAGTCGAACTCGGCCGCCAGTGCCTCGTCCAGCGGCACACCGAGCAGGTGGTGGTCGAGCCCCAGCCGGGTCGCGACGTGCCCGACGACCAGCACTCTCGCGCCGTCCCAGCGCGGGGACAGGTCGTCGAGGAAGCGCCCGACCCGCTCCACGGCCTGCTGCCAGCTCTCACCACCCGGGTAGGGCGACGCCAGGTGGTCCAGCCGCGGCCCGCGGACCCGTTCGCGCGGGGCGCCGTTGAGCTCGCCGTAGTCACACTCCCGCAGCCGCCAGTCGAGCAGCGTCGGGGGGCCATCGGCTTCCGGGAAGGCCAGCTCGACCGTCTCGACCGCCCGGCGCAGGTCCGAGCTGAACACGGCCGCCAGCCCGTCGTGACGGCGGCGCTCGCCCAGCTCCCGGGCCTGGCGCCGGCCGAGGGCGGACAGGCGACCGGGCAGCCAGCCGGTCGCGACCCCGGCCTCGTTGTCCTCGGACGTCTGGTGGGTCTCGAAGACGATGCGCACGCTCACCGGGCGATCACCCGAACCGGTGCGTCCGCCACGCCTCGAACGCCTCCGCCGAGGTCTTGGAGGGCGTGTAGCCGAAGACCGTCTTGAGCCGGTCGTTGGCCAGGACGGGCCGGTGCTTGAGGAAGATCGTCTGCTCGGGGCCGTACGCCGTCAGGCCGAGCCGCCGGCCGACGCCGAGCGCACGCCGGAGCACGCCCTCGGGCAGGGCCAGCACCGGCTTGCCCAGCCGCTCGGCGATCTCGTCGACGGTCAGGGTGCCGTCGCCGGCGACGTTGAAGATGCCGGTGACAGGGGACGTGACCGCGCGGATGATGATGGCGACGACGTCGGTGTCCCAGATGAAGACGAACGGCGAGTCGGAGCCGCGGATCTTCAGCAGCCGCGGCCGCTCGAACAGGGCCGTGATCTGGTTGTCGACCCGCTCCCCCAGGATCGTGCCGATCCGGAGCACGACCTGCTCGAGCTGCGGGTCGGACGCCCGCAGCGAGGCGAGCATCTCCTCGACCAGCCGTTTGTGGTGGCTGTAGGCGAACACCTCGTTGCCCCGGACGGGGTCGTCCTCCGTGAGCCAGGTGGGGTTGTCGGGGTGGTAGCCGTACGCCGCGCCGCTGGACGACACGACGATCCGGCGCACCCCGTGGGCCAGGCAGGCGTCGAGCACGTGCTGTGTGCCGGTGACGTCGACGGCGTACTCGCGCTCCCGCGACGAGTCCCGGCCCGGCGTGACGATCGAGGCGAGGTGGACGACGACCTCCACCTCGTGGCCGGCGAACACCGCCTCGACGGCGGCGGCGGCGGTGACGTCCATGACGACGTGCTCGACAGCGGGCACCGGGGTCGCCGGAAGCGCGAGGTCGGCGCTCACGACCGCCAGCCCGGCGTCGGCGAGCCCGCGGACGACGGAGGATCCGAGGAAGCCGTTGCCGCCGGTGACCAGGACCGTCGTCACGCCGCGGGCTCCGCCACCGAGGCGGGCCGCGAGGGGCGGCTGCCCCACCACTGGGCGAGCGCCAGCCCGGCGATGATGTCCCAGATGCCCCACCATGCGGCGACCAGCGCCATGCCGCCGAGCCCGTCGAAGTAGGTGAACACCAGCAGCAGGCCGAGCCCGGCGTTGCGGATCCCGACCTCGAAGGTCATCGCCCGGGTGGCCCGCTCGGGCAGCCGGGTCGCCTTGGCGATCGACCAGCCGAGCAGGAGCGCGAGGGCGTCGTGCAGGAACACCGCGAGCAGGACGACGCCGATGAAGTCGACGAAGATGTCCCAGTTGTTGGTGACGCCGATGACGATCACCGCGCCGAGGGCCAGGAAGGCGACCGGGCCGATGATCTTCCCGGCCCGCGAGGCGACCCGCGGCCACAGCCGGGCGATCGTGATGCCGGCGGCGAACGGCACCCCGATCACCAGCCCGATCTCGAGCAGCATGTCGACCGCGTCGAGCTCGATGTCCTCGAGCAGCTCCTTGCCCGTCGGGTGGATCGAGCCCCAGAAGGCCACGTTGAGCGGCATCAGGAAGATCGCCAGCACGTTGCTCACCGCGGTCATCGAGACCGACAGCGCCACGTCACCCTTCGCCCGGTGGGTGAGGATGTTGGAGACGTTGCCGGGCGGGCAGCAGGCGACCAGGATCATGCCGAGCGCCACCGACCCGCGGACGTCGAGCAGCAGGGTCAGCAGGAACGTGAGGGCCGGCAGCAGCAGGAACTGCGCGACGACGCCGATCGCGATGACGCCCGGACGCCGGGCGGCGCGACGGAAGTCGTCGAGCGAGGTGTCCAGCGCGATGCCGAAGAGGATCGCGCCGATCACGATCTTCAGCGTGGTGAGCGACCCCTCCTCGAAGGCGATCCGGATGCCGTCGACGTCGCCGGCCAGCGGAAGGACCAGTGCGCTCACGAGTGATCCCCACCGGACGTTGCGCGGACGTGGCCCGTGCTCCGAGTGCGTGCATCGCAAGGCGCCGGAGCGACGCCGTACTTGTTCGTCCAGCGAGCGACGGCAACGCCGCGAAGTGCGTGCTCGGGGTGCGGGGCACCCGCGCAACGTCCGGTGGTGATCACGCGAGCTCCTCGATCTCGGCCCGGACCGCGGCGCGGTAGGCGTCCTTGTTGACGTAGTAGCTCATCCGCTCCAGCGCCAGGTACTTGTAGCCGCCGGACAGGTCGGGGCGCGGCCCGTGCACCCGCGCCTCGAGCTCGGCTGCCCGGGCCGGGGAGGAACGCCGGGCCGCGAGGTACGCCGCGACCAGCTCTGCCTGCTCGTAGCGGCCCTGCCAGCCGATGCCGGTCGCCTCGATCATCCCGACGACGAAGAGGTTCGGGTCGGCCTTGCTGAAGACGTTGAGGTGGAGGTCCGGCGCCCCCTGCGCGCCATCGCCGGTCCAGCCGAGCAGCGCCGGGTCGAGGAACGGGTAGTGGAGCCGGTAGCCGGTGGCCAGCACGACGACGTCGTACTCGCCACGCTCACCGTCCTTGAACACGACGCCGTCCCCGTCGAGCCGCTCGACGTCACGGCGCATCCGGATGTCGCCGTGCCCGAGGTGGTGCAGGACCAGCGTGTTCACGATCGGGTGCGACTCGTAGATCTTGTAGTCCGGCTTCGGGAAGCCGAACCGCACGGGGTCGCCGGTGAAGGCGCGCAGCAGCCGGCTGTCGACGGCCTGCTTGACCCGCGGCGGCAGCGGGCGGCCCTGGTTGAGGGTGTCGGCCGGCTTGCCGAAGAGGTACTTCGGCACGAAGTAGTAGCCCCGTCGCACGCTGAGGTCGACCGAGGCGGCGTGGTGCACGGCGTCGACCGCGATGTCGCAGCCGGAGTTGCCCGCCCCGATGACCAGCACCCGCTTGCCGGCGAACGCCGACGCGCGCTTGTAGCGGCTCGTGTGCAGCACCTCGCCGTCGAACGAGCCCGCGAACGTCGGCACGGAGGGCTCGCTCAGGGTGCCGTTGGCGACCACCACGCCGGCGTGCCGGGTCGTCCGCTCCCCCGCGGCGGTCCGGACCGTCACGTCCCAACCCTCGCCGGCCGGTTCCGCGAGGACGACCTCGGCGCCGAACTCGAAGCCGTCGCGCAGCCCGAAGTGGTCGGCGAAGTCGCGGAAGTAGGCCAGCAGCTCGCGGTGGCTCGGGTAGTCGGCCACCTCGTCGCGCATCGGGAACTCCGCGAACTCGGTCGTGCGCTTCGAGGAGATCAGGTGCGCGGACTCGTAGACGGTGCTGCGGGGGCCGTCGATGTTCCACAGGCCCCCCACGTCGTCGCCCAGCTCGTAGCCGGACCACGGGATCCCGCGGCGCTGGAGGTTGCGCGCGGCCGCCAGCCCCGAGGGGCCGGCACCGATCACGGCGTACGTCAGCTCGGGCACCGGGTCAATGTAGTGATCCGGAGCGAGGGAGCGCAGCGACCGAGGCGAGCGATGGCGAGCGGAGCTCGCGCGCCCCGCGATCGGGCTCGTGGGGTATCAGGACAGGGCCTTGGCCCGGCGCCTCGAGTTGAGCTCGCCCCCGACCACGATGACGACCGAGACCAGGAACATCACGGTCCCGACCACGTTGACCTGCATCGGCACACCGCGCTGCGCGACACCCCAGACGTACATCGGGAAGGTCGTGGTGTTGCCGGCGTTGAGGTTGGTGATGATGAAGTCGTCGAAGGACAGCGAGAAGCTGAGCAGGGCGGCGCCGAGGATCCCGGGGAACACGAGCGGGAACGTGACCCGCCAGAACGTCTGCGCCGGTGTGGCATAGAGGTCGGCGGCCGCCTGCTCGAGCGTGTCGGTCATGCCCGCGAGCCGCGACCGGACGGTGACCACCACGAACGACAGGCAGAACATGATGTGGGCGATCAGGATCGTCCAGAACCCGAGCTGGCCGGCGAACCCGGCGCCGACGAACAGCGCGAGGAGCGACGACCCGAGCACGATCTCCGGGGCCGCCATGGGCAGGAAGATCACCAGGTTGGCGACGGACCGGCCGCGGAACGAGTGCCGGACCAGGGCGAACGCCGCCAGCGTGCCGAGGATGGTGGCCCCGAGCGTCGACAGCAGCCCGATCTGGATCGACCGGCCCAGGGCCTCGCACATCGAGGGGTCCTCGCACGGGTTCGCCCAGTTGTGCAGCGTGAAGCCGTCGAAGCGGTAGATCAGCCGGCTGGCCGGGTCGTTGAAGCTCATCAGCACGACCACGAAGATCGGGATGAACGTGTAGACCAGCACGAGCAGCCCGAGGATCAGGACCAGGTGCTTCCTCACCCACGTCACAGGAGTTCCTCCGTCCCGGCCCGGCGGACGAACAGGAGCACCATGACCAGCACGAGCAGCATCAGGATCATCGACAGGGCAGCGGCGGCCGGGTAGTTGTTCGCGTCGGTGAAGAGGCTCTGGATCACGCTGCCCACCATGCGCTGGTTCGGGCTGCCGAGCAGCTGGGCGTTGATGTAGTCGCCCGCGGACGGGATGAAGGTCAGCAGCGTGCCGGAGACGACGCCCGGGAGCGAGAGCGGCCAGGTCACCCGGAAGAAGCCGACGATCGGGTTGGCGTAGAGGTCGCCCGAGGCCTCGATGAGCCGGTGGTCGATCTTGTCGATGCTCGCGAACAGCGGCAGCACCATGAACGGCAGGAAGTTGTAGGTCAGCCCCGCCACCACCGCGACGGGAGTGGCCAGGAGCCGGCCGTCGTCGCCCAGCAGGTGCAGGGTCTGCAGGGCGTCGACGACGAAGCCGTCGTCGGCCAGTATCAGCTTCCACGACAGGGTGCGGACCAGGAAGCTTGTGAAGAACGGCGCGATGACGAGCACCAGCATCAGGTTCTTCCAGCGTCCCGCCTTGAACGCGATCGCGTAGGCGAGCACGTAGCCCAGGACCAGGCAGATCCCGGTGGCGATGCCGGCATAGAGCAGCGAGCGGAGCAGCGGACCCTTGTAGTCCTGGATCGCGTTCCAGTAGTTGGCGACGTGGTAGGTCATCTCGTAGCCGCGCGAGTCCGACCCGCTCGGGTCGAACAGGCTGGTCGCGACCAGCGAGTAGAACGGGACGACGAAGAAGAGCCCCAGCCAGATGACCGCAGGCAGGAGCAGGAGGTAGCCGACGCGGCCGCGGCGCCGGCCGCTGGCGTCCTTCGTCTCCTTGATGTCCGTCACCGCCACCGGCGCGGTGCCGGCGGTGCTAGCCATCCGAGTCCAGCTTCTGCGCACCGGCGAACGCGTCCTGCGCAGCGTCCAGGAGGAAGGCGTACTCCGGCCTCCACGACAGCTCGACCTGGTCGCCGACCGCGAAGAGCCGGTGCCGCCCGGTGTTCTGGGAGAACACCTGCAGCTCCTGGCCCCACGGCATCCGGACGAGGTACTGCGTGCTGACGCCCACGAAGCTGACGTCGCTGACCACGCCGCCCGGGATCGTGTTGCCCGGCGCGTCGAGCTCCTCGCCGACCTCTCCGATGAGCACCTTTTCGGGCCGGATGCCCACCCAGCCGCGGTCGCCGGGCGCGTGCGCCCGGGGGGCGGGGATGGAGACGTCGATCCCGTGCATGTCGACCGTGACGATGTCCGCGGCCCGGTTCTTGATGTTCCCCTCGATCAGGTTCGACTGGCCGAGGAAGTTGGCCACGAAGGTG
>SXGU01207650.1_pt1 | contig 10034 bp, 9 predicted proteins | sample 3174531 | NCBI WGS metagenome assembly SXGU01 (sample SAMN11356863, study PRJNA531348) | freshwater metagenome | isolation source: freshwater sample F1-140 | place: China: Fuxian Lake, Yuxi | collected 2017-12-25 | reverse complement strand
TAATTACTAAACCTGATGCCAACTCATCACGGAATTTGGCGGGAAGAATCAAGCGCCCTTTTTCATCTAAGCGAGGTTCGTGGGTGCCAAGAAACACTTAACAGACCTCCCCTACTTGCTTATTGCGCAGAACCCCCGTTCTGCTTAATTCCCCACTTTACTCCCTTTTCCTCCATTTTCAACCACCTATCTCCACACGCAAGGAGGCCCGAAAAAGCTCTCCTCCACTCTCCGGTTTTGGGCATAAAAAAACCCGCCAGAGGCGGGCGGTTGTGCTGATCTAACTAACTATTCACCAAGATTACGACGATCCCATCTCTGCTCGAAGCCTTGGCTCCACTTGCCTGGCCCTTTCTTAGGCCCTCTGCTCTGGGCTTTGGAGATAACCCCATTCATTAAACCCCCAAGATTTGAGATAGCAAGAACTGCCCCCACAAGTGAGGCGATAAATCCAGCAACCCCAACAAGTGGAACTTGAGAAATCAAGCCACCAAAGAGGATGAAAATGCCTAGAAGGATTAGGGCAAAACCAATCACCACCCGGCTCCTAGATGGGCTCTTGCCGCTAAAAGTTGAAATCAGACGAGGGTCATCGGCGGCTAGCGCCTCTTCCATCTCGGCTAATAACCGTTTTTCATGCTCAGATAGTGGCATAGGACTGACAATAGTAGAGGCGGGGCTATCTGGAAAGTCGAAAGCGTGAGAAGTTGCAATCAATCCTGGCTCTCATCATCGCCCTCTCCAACTAGGCGAGCAGGTTTTACAGAGCCACTTCCAAAGCGAGAAATAGCCCGATCAATAGCAACCTGCGCCTGGCTCCATCCAAGCTCCCGCTCTCCGAGCTCTAACTGCTCCACTGCTCCACTTTGATCAACTAATTGCTCGAGTGAAACCCCTAGAAGTCGGATTCTGGAACCAGCAATTTTGAGCCCTAGATAGAGATCCTTAACTACTTCATAAATTTCATGGCTGCCACTTATTGATAGTGGCAGAGTTTTAGAGCGCGTGAGATTAGAAAAGTCAGAGAAACGTACCTTTAAACCAATGGTTTTACTGCGCAAACTGCGAGCCCTAAGCCTTGCGCCAGCCCTTTCAGTTAATCGAAGAAGTTCTCTAAATATCTCATCTTGATCCTCGAGGTCATATGCAAAAGTTTCTGCCGCGCTGATGCTCTTCTCGGGAGCATCTGCTACTACTTCGCGATAATCCCTCGCCCAAGCAAGTTCATAAAGTGAGACTCCAGCACTCGGTCCAAGTGCTCGCTTTAAAGTTTCAAGAGGAGTATTGGCAATATCAGCAACGGTTCGAAGGCCTAGAGCTTGCAGTTCTTCATTAGTTTTTGGCCCCACTCCCCAGATCTCTGAAACTGGAAGTGGATGAAGAAAGGTCAATACTCGGTCATGGGCTATTTCAAGTATCCCATTTGGCTTACAGCGCCCAGATGCTAATTTAGCGATGAATTTAGTGGTAGCAATTCCAACTGAGCAGGTTATTTTCTCTGATGCAAATACTCTCTGCCTTATCAACTCTGCAATGTTTCGACCACTGCCAAATAATTTTCTTGATCCAGTCACATCAAGAAAGGCCTCATCTAGGGAGAGCGGCTCAACATGAGGAGTAAACTCAAAGAAAATCTCCATTACCTTTCTTGAAACTTGTGAATATCTCTCATGATCTGGCGGAATAAATATTGCATTTGGCGCCATCCGCTGCGCTCTAGATACTGGCATCGCAGCTTTAATTCCAAATTTTCTAGCAGCGTAATTTGCCGAAAGAACTACTCCCCTAGCCCCTGCGCCAACTACTAACGGCTTTCCTTTATATTGCGGATAATCCAGCTCAGAAACTGATGCAAAAAATGCATCCATATCAACATGGAGAATGGTGGAATGCTCGCCCATCTGGCTACTCACAGATGGCTAGGCTACGCCACTTTTGATAAGCAGCTGATAAATCCCATGCCCCAATAGCTCTAAGTGAGATACCGCGTAGCCCAGTTCTACGGGTAGCGCCGCGAATTAATAGTAGCTGCGAGTTATAGAGCACCTCGGCATAGCTATGTTGAGCATCTTCAAAGAATGTTGCATCGCTACAGCCATATCCATCATCAAGAGTTAGAAAGATAACTCGCTTACCGGAGCGAACTGGTGGGGTTTGCAGCGCTACTTTAACCCCAGCTACCAATACTAAAGATCCTGATCTTTGTTCTAGGAGCTGGTTAGATTTTATTGCTCCGATTTGATTGAGAAAGTCAGCATAAAACTCAATCATATGGTGAGAGATATCCATCCCTAGATACTTAACTTCATTTCTTACCAGTTCATGATCTTCTAAATCAGGTAGCCCTGTCTTAGATAAAGTGGGGGTAAAACCTAGACTTAGCTGCGAGCCAGTAATTACCTTAGTTCTACTACCACCAGACCATTTATATAAATCAGTTAGATGTAGTAGTAAATCTCGACGATTTATCTCAGCGCCATAGAGCTGATCAAAGGCCCCCACCATTAATAATGCTTCAGCAGTAGGCCTACTAACTGAGCTGCGATGAACAAAGTCAGCTAGATCTAAATAAGGGCGATTAGCAATAATTGCTGATATCTCTGCGCTACTAATTCCTGAGATGTCGCTAAGAGATAGCCTGATACTTCTCTGATTATCGCCTTCCACTCGATAGCTAATATCAGAGTGATTAATATCAAGAGGGGCGATAGTTAATCCATTTCGTCTAGCCTCATCTAATAGCAGGCGCTTGGGATACATTCCAGGTTCATGAGTTAGAACTCCGGCAAGAAATGCTGCTGGGTAATGGCGCTTTAACCAAGCAGATTGATAGGTGGGAAGAGCAAAGGCAGCGGCATGGGCTTTGCAGAATCCAAAGGAGGCAAAGGCTCTTAAAACATCCCAGATTTGAGTAATAACTTTTAGCTCATAGCCTCTTGATAAAGCTTGGGCAAAGAACCAATCACAGACCTCCTGCTGCCCCTCTCTACTGCCAAGAGCTCTTCGCTTCTCATCAGCTTGGCCAAGAGAGGATCCAGTTAGGGTGGCGATAATTTCAATAACTTGCTCGTGAAATACCACTACCCCTTGGGTATCACTCAAGATTCCAGCTAAATCAGGGTGGAATATCTCCCTAGTTTTAAAGCCTTGGCGGGCATTTAGAAATGGAGTGATCATGTCGCTCTTTACTGGCCCTGGTCTAAAAAGTGAGATATCGATTATCAAGTCAGTAAAAGTCTCAGGGGTTAACTTTCCAACTAATTCACGCTGGCCTGGGCTCTCTATTTGAAAGATGCCTAAAGTCTGAGCAGATTGGATGAGCGAAAATGTTTCACTATCATCTAAAGCTATTGCATCAATATCTATTACTTTTCCAGTACTTCGCTCTATCTCAGATATGGCATAGGCCAGAGATGATTGCATTCGAACTCCTAAAATATCTAGCTTTAAAAGCCCAATAGCTTCCACATCATCTTTATCCCACTGCACCATCGGATAATTACTAGCATTTATCTCGATTGGAGCTCGCTCATATAGCTCAGCGCTGGAGATCACTACTGCGCAGGGATGCATCGCAACATTTCTAGGTAGGCCATCTAAGCGCTCTGCAAGACCAACAGCCATTTTCCAGGTCGGGCTAGTTAGATTTAAATTAGCAAGCTCAGGAAGATTAGTTAGCGCCTGTGAAATATTGCGAGCTCTTATATGAGGAAGTGATTTAGCAACTAGATCTATCTCCATAGGAGCAAGTGATAGAGCTGCTCCCACATCTCTAATGGCATGGCGAGCTCTATAGGTATCAAACATTGCAACTGTTGCAGATCGCATCGGGTAATTTGCAAATACCTGATCATAAATTTCTAACCTTCTAGCAGATTCCACATCAATATCAATATCAGGTAGAGCTCTTCGAAGTGGAGAGCAGAAGCGCTCCATTAATAAACCTAGTGAGAGTGGTTCAACTCCAGAAATTCCTAAGAGATGACAGATTAACGATCCAGCCCCACTTCCCCTTGCCGCTACTCTGATTCCAGAGGCTCGCGCGCGATCTGTAATATCGGCAACAGTTAGAAAATATGATTCAAAACCTAGACTCTTAATAATCTCTAACTCTTTTTCTAGTCTTTGGTTTACCTCACTATTGCTCTGGCCATAGCGCCAATTAATGCCAGCAATTGAGCGCTGCCTTAGTTGAAGGCTTAGCTCTGCTTGATTTTTAGCCCCTAAAAGCTCAGGCTCTGGAAGATGGATAGATCCCAGGCCAATATCTTGGCTAGGTGATAGCTCTGCCTGCTTAGCAAGGTCCTGGGTAGTACTTAGTAATTTACGGCTATTTCTCTGGCCCGAGGCGCGAGTAATTATCTCTGCTAAGTGATGCATCTCTTGAGAGCTTTTAAGAAAGGCCTCACTATTTTCTCGCTCTACAACATTTTTATGAAGCGGCAAGAGCCTTCGACTTGCATCGAGAATATCTGCTATCGGCGCATCCTGCCTTAAACACATTCTGGCAGCATTACTAAGTATCGCTGGAAGATCATTATCTTCAGCAAAACCAAGCATCCTTGAAGCATGGGTGGTTGATCTTGGTCCATCTCCATAAATTAGATGAGAGACGATTTCAATCACTTGGCTTTGAAATAGTTCGCAGCTATCGTTATATAGCGATAGCGCTTTTTCATATTGACGATTGGTAATAGCTCTAGCAATTAAAGAGTCTGGGCCTTGTAGCGATATCAGGTTACTGGTGTAGTTAGAGTGTTTCCTTAAAAAGTCTAAATCACACTCACCATAGCTTTTAAGTTCGCTCACTAGCCTTACTAAAGATCTCCAGCCTTTACCTGGGGTGGCAAGTAATGTGATTCGACTCTGATTCTTGCAAGTGATATCAACTCCAATAATTGGAGTAATGCCATTTTCAACGCAGCTCTGAGTAAATCGAATTGCGCCATATAAGCCATCACGATCAGTTAGAGCAAGTGAGCTCATGCCGAAGTCGCGAGCCTTCTCAACTAAGAGATGAGGAAGAGTGGTTCCATATTTAAATGAAAATCCACTAGCAAGATGAAGGTGAGTAAAACTCATGCTGGTCTTGAGGTGGGGCGAATCTGCCAAAGGCCAGGAGCGCTACTGGCCCCTTCTGGAATTACTTCAATACGTTCTATTTCAAAAGTTTTCATCACTCCAATAGGAGCTGCCTCTACGCGCCATAAAATCCGTCCACCATCATCTGGACGAAATAAGCCATCGCTAGCTCTATTCCACCAACCACCAGATTCACGCCAAGAGCTAAGCAGAGCGTAAATTCGATAGCGCTGACCTTTATAGGTGAACTCAATTGGCTCACCGCCGGATAGGTAGATCTCCGGTCTCTGATTCTCCATTTTTTCGAACATTTGTTCGAATACTAGCCAGAGCCTCTGACGCCAGCAAATTGCCTAAAGGCTCACCTTAAGGACATGCCGCACTCACGCGCCATTAACCAACTTGTAACCAGGGCCATGCCAGTATCCGCCAGTGATCACACATACCCAAAACCCAAAGACCCAGGGCCCCTCCCTCCGTCTGCGACTCTCCGCAATTGCCAGCGCAGTAGCGCTAGCAACATCTGCATTAGTGGTGCTTACTTCCCCGCAAGTTACTGCAAATACCTTTTCAGTTCCTGCTGCTCCAGTAATCAAAAAAGCATACTTAGCCTCAAATGGCATAAGAGTTGTCTTTGACAAAGTTTCAGCCACACCTGCAGTCACTGGATATGTTCTTTCAAGTGGCGCAGGATCATGCGCAATTTCGCTCCCTGCGACAACATCAGGAGTAGTAACACTTCCAATTATCACCGGACAGAGCAGCGCAACAATTTCCATAAAGGCAGTTAATGCCTATGGATTCTCGCCAGCAAGAACTTGGAGCAAGACATTTACTGCTGCAGAACTAGCTGGCGTTACTTCAACTTCATGGCAGGCAGTTCAACTACTTCAACTAAGTGATCTACATGGCGCTATTGAAGGAACCGCTACTAATGCTGGAACAGCACTATTAACCACAGCATTTGCAGCTGAGCGCGCCAAGAATCCAGCAACCTTTACCCTCTCTGCTGGAGATAACATCGGAGCTGCTCCACCAATTTCAAGTCAGTTTGAAGAATTGCCAACTATTGAATCCATGAACCTAATGAAGTTTGATGTTTCTGGATTTGGCAATCACGAACACGATAGAAATATCGCACACGTTCAGAAAATTATTGGTGCATCTGATTTCCAGTGGGTGGCATCAAATTACAACACCCTAGAGCCACTAAAGAGCGGTAACAAGGCAGCTAAGAGTTACTTAGTTCTTGAGCGCGGCGGAGCCAAAGTTGGCTTTGTTGCTGGAAATACTGAAGATACTAAGGAGCAGATATTTCCTGGCAACCTCTCATTCGGTGGAAAAGAACTAGTAATTTCACCTGATGTCACTGGCATAAATGCAGCTGTGAAAGCAGCTAAGGCCGAAGGAGCAGACTTTGTCGTTGCGATTCTTCACCAAGGATGGCAAGAAAACCGTGATGGCGAAGCAAAAGGTCGCCTCATTGATTTAGCAAAGCAGATTAAGGGAGCAGCAGTGGTATTTGGTGGCCATAGCCATCAGACCTACTCCTCAGCTCTTGCTGGCAATGCTGCAGTCAACGGAACCGTTATTGCGATGACTAGAAATGCTGGTCAGGAATATAACCGAGTCACTCTCTGCCTAGATAGCTCACGTCGCGTTCGCGGCACAACAGTTGATTTAGTAACTCGCGCCAACATCGCAACTCTTACTCCAAATGCTGATGGCGCAGCGCTAGTTAAGAAATATAAGGATCAGCTAAATGCCAAGCTTGATGTGAAGATTGGCCAAGTCAATGGCATATTCCCACAAGGTGGTTCGCCACAGGTTCAAAGAGCTGGCGAAGCTGCAATTGGAAACTTCACTGCTGATGCAATGCGAAAGAAGTATGGAACTGAATTTGCATATATCAACGGTGGTGGAATTAGAGATAAATTCCCAGCAGCAACATATGTTGCCGCAGATAAGTCTCTTAATCGCCCGGGAACTGACAAAGTAGCTCCATACGATGTAACACTTGGTGATGCCCTTGCGGTATATCCATTTGGAAACACAATTGGAGTATCAGTAATTACTGGAGAGAATCTCTGGAAGGCCCTCGAAAATGGCGTAAGTAACTGGCCAGGCGATGGGCGCTTCCCACAGATTTCTGGTTTCAAATTTAGTTTTGACACCACAAAAGCTGTTGGCTCGCGCGTACAAAGTGTGACTAGAGCCGATGGAACTGCTATTGCTAAGGACTCTAAGGAGTACACAGTTGCAGTGCCAGACTTCATGATCTATGGAGGCGACGGATACGTTGGCTTCTTTACGCCTTCTAAGGCGAAATTGCGCGGTCTATTAGTTGATGTCTTCATCGAAGCAGTTACTGAAGCATCATCTGGTGGTAAGGCAATTACTATCCCAGCCCTTGATGGACGTATTACTAAAGTAAATCCATAAGTAAAGATAAAAAGCGCCTCAGTTTCGGCTGAGGCGTTTTTTTATTGTAAAACTGACGCTCAGTTAAGCACTTTTCTACTCTTTTGGATTTACACTTTCACTTCACGGAAGTAAATCACTTAGCGAAAGGCTTTAAATGGATATCGCTTTAATCGTGGGAAGAGTTTTATTCTCCCTTCTATTCATCTCATCAGGAGTAGCCCATCTAACAAAGCTTGAGGCAATGACGGGATATGCCCAATATAAGAAGGTTCCAGCAGCGAAGTTATCTGTGATCGTCACAGGTCTAATGTTGATTGTTGGCGGTCTATATGTAGCTCTAGGTATCTACGCTGATTTAGGTGCGCTACTACTCGCTATTTTCCTTCTTCTTTCAGCATTCAAAATGCATGACTTCTGGAAAGTTACAGATGCACAGGCAAAGCAGTCTGAGATGACAAGTTTTATGAAGAATCTCGCCCTTGCTGGCGCTTCTCTGATTATCTTTGTTTTGGTTGGAAGCGGCGGAGAATTTGGCCCAACAATCACAGAGGGAATCTTTAACCTATAGTTGAACAACAGTTGAATTCTTAACAGAAACCCCCGCTAATTAGTATGAGAAGCGGGGGTTTTTCTTTCGACTTAGGTAGCCTCCTCTAATGGAGATAGCACTGGCAATTCTTACCGGGATCGCAATTGGAGCAATTTTAGGATATGTCGGAGCTGGTGGATCGATGTTGGCAGTTCCGGCCTTCATCTACATCTTTGGATTTAATCCAGTTCAAGCAACAACAGCTGCTCTCATAGTTGTCTTTATTGGCGCAGCTTCTGGAGCGCTCCCAAAACTTAGAAAAAACGAGATACTAATTAAGGAGGCCCTAGTTATCTGGGCCATAGGACTTAGCACTAACTTCACCGGCGCATATTTCCTGCCACAAATTCCAGAGAAGACAATTCTTACCGGCTTTGCTTTAGTTCTTGTTGTAGCTGGAACTTCAATGCTGATTCCAGCTCCCAAGGAATCTAGTGAGCGCAAAGTTTCACCTCTTGCTCTTATCGCTATCTCGCTAGTTATTGGAGCAATTACTGGGCTATTTGGTATTGGTGGTGGTTTCTTAGCTATTCCAATCTTGATTCTCTTCTATAACGTAGCTCCTGCTAAAGCTGCTGGTACCTCGCTATTTATAATCGCCATTAATACCTTAACTGGATTCTTTGCTCATTATCGCCATTGGGATGAGGTCAATTGGTCGATTCCTTTAGTTGTTGCACTTATGGCCCTTGTCATCTCGCGCCTTGCCTCAAGGCATAGCTCTAATATCTCTCCAGCTACTCTTAAGAAGGGCTTTGCATTCTTTGTCTTTGCAATCGCCACATTTACCCTAGTTGATACTTGGCTAATCTCATGATTGACTCAAAAGCACTTGCAGAGTTCTTTGGGACTGCAACTCTCCTTCTTGCAGTCGTTGGATCATCTTTTATGGCCGAGCGATTAACACAAGATAGCGCTCTTGCGCTTTTGATAAATGCAACTGTGACAGCGGCGGTCCTAGCCTTGATAATTCGAAGCGCAGTTAATCTAAGTGGGGCTCACTTTAATTCCGTGGTGACGCTAACTGCTCTCTTGCTAGGAAAAATTAAAGCTCTTGAGGCGCTGGTCTATTTGATCGTTCAAGTTCTTGGCGCAATCTTTGGGGTAATTCTTGCAAATCTTATGTTTGCTGAAGTGGCCTTTAGTAGTAGTTCGATTCAAAGAGATGGGGCTGCTCAATTACTTGGTGAAGTAATTGCCACAACTGGCCTAGTCTTTATAGCTTTTAGTGCAAGGAAGAAGCTTGTCTGGAAGTTAATTCCACTATGGATATTTGGCGCATATTTCTTTACCGTCTCTACATCCTTTGCTAATCCTGCAGTGACTTTAGCGCGATTCTTTACTGATGCCCCTGCTGGAATTGCAAGCTCCTCGCTGCCTGGATTTATTGCAGCGCAATTACTAGGGGCCCTTTTAGTTCTAGCTTTATTAAGAAATAGAGAGAGAATTTCTCGGTGAGTATTAAGAGAGCATCAGTTCTCTTTGTCTGTGTTCATAATGCAGGGCGCTCTCAAATGGCCTCAGGCTATCTCCAGCACTTTGCTGGTGATTGGATTGAGGTAAGAAGCGCAGGTTCTGCTCCGGCAGATTCAATCAATCCTGCTGTGGTTATTGCAATGAAAGAGGAAGGTATCGATCTAAGCGCGCAGAGACCAAAGATTCTTACCGATGAAGCTGTTGAGGCCTCAGATGTTGTTATCACAATGGGATGCGGAGATGTATGTCCCCTCTATCCAGGAACGCGCTATCTAGATTGGAAATTAGATGATCCTGCCGGGCAAGGCATCGATGCAATCCGCCCGATTCGCGATCAAATCAAGTCGCTAGTTAAGGAATTGATAAGCACTCTCTAGAATCCAACTATGGATTCGATATTGGAAAAAGCTGCAGTTAAGCGCGCCCAAGCAGCCCTTGATAAGCATGGTATTTCAGGGAAGAT
>SXGU01075313.1_pt1 | contig 10039 bp, 11 predicted proteins | sample 3174531 | NCBI WGS metagenome assembly SXGU01 (sample SAMN11356863, study PRJNA531348) | freshwater metagenome | isolation source: freshwater sample F1-140 | place: China: Fuxian Lake, Yuxi | collected 2017-12-25 | reverse complement strand
GACGACGCTATTGACCAAAAACGGCTCGTAGCGGCGTGCGAAGCCGTAGGTGCGCGCCTCCATGGTGGTCTGGTCGGTGTCGTAGTGGGCGTTGGCCGACAGCGCGGTACCTTGGCCGGTCTCGAAGTACATCACGTGCGGGCCCTGGGCTGAGCCCTCGCGGCGGGTCAGGTCGGCGGCTTCGTTGATGAGCGGCACCGAGATGCCGAAGTTGCGATTGGCTTTCTCGGTACCGGCGAGCGACTGGAAGCACAGATCGACCGGCGCCTGGAATCGTGTAATGGCGTCCATTTGCACGGTGACGTGCGCCAGCACGCACACCTGGGTCGGAATGCGGTGCTGCCGCATCAAGTCCTTGACGGCGTGCAGGATGGCCGCGGTGTTTTCGGTGGACTCCGTCGCCGGATTGATGCCGATGACCGCGTCGCCGTTGCCATACGACAGCCCGTCTTTGACGGCGGCCAAGATGCCGGCCACGTCGTCGACCGGGTGGTTGGGCTGCAGCCGCGAACTGATGCGCCCGGTCAGCCCGATGGTGTTGTTGCAGCGCCGCACCACGCGGATCTTGCGGCCAGCGACCACCAGATCCATGGTCGACATGAGCTTACAGACCGCCGAGGCCATCTCGGGTGTCAGGCCAGGGGTGATGGCCGCGACGTCTTCGCCGCTGGTCCTGCGGTCGAGCAGCCACTCGCGCAACTGCCCCACGGTCCAGGCGTGCACCCGCTGGTAGGCGCGCTGGTCGAGGTCGTCGACGATGAGCCGCGTGATCTCGTCCGCTTCGTAGGGTACGGACGGATGCTCATACAGGTGGCGCAACTGCAGGTCAGCGAGGACGCGCTTGGCGGCGACCCGCTCCGACGTCGAGCGGGCGGCGAGGCCGGCGGCGCGATCGCCCGATTTCTCTTCGCTGGCGCGGTTGAGCGCATCTTTGACGCTGGTGAACGCGTACGACTGGCCGTGAACGGTAGCGGTGAGCTTCATGGGCGGCCAGTGTAGTGCGATTGCGCGCGGCCGGCTACGACTGCTTTTGCGACGAGCAGACCTTGAGCGCCCCGGCCGAGAACACGCCCTTGACGCCGGTGACGCAGTACGGCTGGTTCGGGTTGATTTTGCCGCAGTCGGCGTCGGTCTTGCAGGTGACGCCGCACTCGCTGCCGGAGCCACTGGCGGCTTTGATGCAGGTAAAGGCCAGGCCCTTGGTGTCGTCGTTATCGATCGAGCACTGCGAGGTGGTGCCGCCGCACGAGCACTGCTTGGTGCACACGCCGGTAGTGGACGACTTGCCCTGTTGCATCGCGGTCTTGGTGCAGGTGCCGTACTTGCACTGGCTGTTGTCGGTGCAGCCGACACCGTGCAGGAGTCCATTGGCATTGCCGACCACGGGCGAGCCGAACGGGCACTGGCCGTCGGTGGGCGTGGTGGTGGTCGTGCAGGCGGCCAGGGCCAGCGTGAGGAGCAAGAGCGTCGCTTTCAAGGGGTCCTCCGGTCAGTTGCACAGGGTGTTGCAAGGCTTCTTGTAGCGATCGCAGCTCCAGCCGATGGTGGTGTCGTCCAGGTTGACCCAGCCGGCGCCTTTGGGCTCGTAGCGCCAGACGTCGCGCAGCACGCCGCAGTCGCTCTTGCCGCCGAACATCCACAAGTTGCCCTTGGTATCGGCTGTCAGGCCCATGGCCTCGCGGCGCTCGGGCGACGCCTTGTCGAGCACCATGAAATCCGGCGGGAAGTCGCAAAACGCGTTGGCCGGCTTGAACACCACGTCGGGGTTGTCGTTGGCGCCGAGGTCGCCCTTGTGGATGACCTTCCAGCCGAGCTGAGCGGCATCGAACTGCCACAGATCGTTGCGATTACCGACCGCGCCGTCGTCGTGTCCGCCGAAAAGCCAGATGGTCGAACTGTCCGGCGCCGTGGCCATACCGGCTTTGATGCGCGCCATCGGCGCCGGTCCGGCGACGGTCGACCACACCAGCGTTGCCAGGTCCAACACGAAGGTGTCGCCGTAGAAGGGACCCTGAAATGCGTTGACGCCGCCGCCGCCGTAGACCAGCAGCAGCTTGCCGTCGTCGCTGACTGCGCAACTGTGAAAGAGGCGGGCGCTCGGCGCCGTGCCGGTGGTCGCGACCTTGGCCCACTGCGCGCTGCCGGCGTCGTAGCTCCACAGGTCGGCCAGCGGCGTGAACTGCAGGCCGCTCGTCGAACTGTTGCCGCCGAACACCCACAGTTTTTGGGTCTGGCGCTGGTAGCCCATGCAGGTGTTGGAGCGCGCGGCTGGCCCGGCCTTGCCTTCGTCGACCAGCAGCATCTGGCCGTCGCTGCCGCCGTAGCGCCACAGGTCGTTGTAGTTGGTGTAGGGGCCGCTGTTGGTCTTGCGGTAGCGGCCGCCGAACAGCCACAGTGCGTCGTTGTCGCGGTCGTAGGCCAGCGCGGCACGCGCGCGCGGCGCGGGCATCGCGGCCGACTTGGGCGCCTCCCAGCCTTTGCACGGGTCGAACACGTGGGCATCGCTGGTGTACTTGGGGTTCGACTGGCATTGCAGCGGTGCGCCCTCGTCGCCGTACAGCACGACCAGCTTGCCGCCGGCATAACCGGCTGCCACGTCGCCGCGCGGTGAGGGGCCGCCAGAGGGATCCGCTTCGCAAACGGCCGCCGCTTCTGCCGCGACTTCGCCACCACCCAGAGCCGCAGCGTCACCTGCCTGACCGCCACCGGCAGCGCCGTCCGCTGCGGTTGCGGAGTCGCTACTGGCTGCGCCACAGGGCTGGCAGAGGCCGGCGCTACAGCACTGCCCGCTTGGACAGGTGCCGTCCTTGGCGCAGGCCACCACCGTCACCTGCTTGGCCGACTCGGCGCAGGCGACCGCAGCGATCGCGCAAAACAGCGCTGCCAGCGCGCCAGGACCATTGGAGGTTCTCGTCATCCGGCACCTGCACCGCGCGCGCTCGCAGGCCTTTGGGCGGCGTCGCGCAGCTGGTAGTACAACTTGAGGATCTTGCGGACGTAGTCGTCGGTCGCGGCGTAGGGCGTGGCGCCGCGGCGCTGCACCTTCATCGACCCTGCGTGGTAGCCGCTCAGCACCTGCACCATGTCGCCGGCAAATCGGTTTGCCAGCACCCGCAAGAAGCGCGCGCCGCCCATGATGTTCTGGGCCGGATCGCGGATGTCGTCGACGCCCAAAGCCTGTGCGGTCGCGGGCAGCAGCTGCATCAGGCCCACCGCGCCAGCCGACGACACCACGTTGGGGTTGCCGCCACTCTCAACCATCATCACCGCGCGCACCAACTGTGCGGGCAGCTTGTAACGATCGGCAGCGACGGCGATCTCTTTGGCGTAGATCCCGTCATCGATCGCCGCGGGCGGTGTCGGCGCGGGTTCGACCGGTGCCGGAGTCGGCGACCGCTTGCCCCAGGCGTCGCGCTTCGCACCCGGTGCCGCGGGCGTGGGCGTGACGGGCGCGGCGTCGGTGAGCACGATGGTCTGGCCGCCGCCGCTGACCGCACCGCCGCCGCCGCGCCAGTTGCAGCCGGCTGGATCAGCGGACACGAGGCGGCATTGCTTGGCGATCTGGCCGTCGCTCAGACGCTTGGCGCGCAACTCTTTGAGGTTGTAGAAGCTCATGCCGTCTTCGCCCTTGCGGGTGCAATCGAAGAAGGCCTCTTTGCACGCCGCGTGAGCCGGCGCACCGAGCGCCATGAGCACCGCGACGGTGGGCAGGATGAGCGAAAGGAACCAGGTTTTCATGCGTTGTAACAACCGGCGGCGACCACCGCGCTCCGGTGGAACTGCGAAGTATTGCAGAATCTTCCCCTTGCGCCAGATCGGCGATTGGCGATGGCTGGGGTTGAGGATTTGGCCTGGCCCAACCTTGACACCCGCGCCTACCTCATGCATCCTGTCGCCCCGCTCGCGCGTCTTTGGACGTCGGGCGCTTGGTGGCGCCTGCCGGTCTCAACCCGGAAAAGCCACTGGAAATTCGGGGTGTAGCGCAGCCTGGTAGCGCACTTGCTTCGGGAGCAAGGAGTCGCTGGTTCAAATCCAGTCACCCCGACCGCAACACAAGCAACCACGGGAAATTGCTGCGGCTTTTGCGCAATTTGGCGGGCCGCGACGCGGATCGCCCCTACGATCACGCCAATGACCGCCTCCGCACCGCTGGTGCTCTTTGAAGACGACCACCTGCTGGCGATCGACAAGCCTGCTGGCTTGTTGGCGCACGCCGACGACGCCACCCACAGCGCGCTGACCTGGGCGCAGGCGCGCGAGGTGGCCCGCGGTCGCGATCCGGCTGAGCTGCATTTGGTGCACCGCTTGGACCGCGACACCAGCGGCGTGCTGCTGTTTGCCCGCGGACAGGCCGTCGCCGAGACGGTCAACAGCCTGTTCCGCAACCGCAAAGTGCTCAAGATGTACCTGGCGCTGTGCTCGCCGGTGCCGACCGTGCGCTGGCAGCGCCTGTCGCAGCAGCTGCGCCCCCAGCGGGTCGGGTCGGGCGAGCGGATGACGGTCGTGCAGACCGAAGGCGCGCATGCGGACAGCGAAGTCGAAGTGCTGGCGCGGGGTCGGCGGTTTGCGTTGGTGCGGGTGATTCCCGAGCAGGGCCGCAAGCACCAGGTCCGCGTGGCGCTGGCGACGGCGGGTAGCCCGATCGCGGGTGACTACCTGTACGGCGGCGCCCTGTCGCGACAACTGGCGCCACGGGTGATGTTGCACGCGCGGTCGCTGCAATTCGCGCACCCGACGACGGGCGCGCACCTGGAAGTCAAGGCGCCACTACCCGCGGACTTCAAGGCCATGATCGCCCAGGACGGCGGGTCGGTGCCGGGCGATCTGGATGTCCGCCACCGGTCAGCGCTCGCCGCAGGCCCGGCGCGCAAACACCTGCCGACCGCCGCCGATGGTCAGGCCGGTGCGGCGGCTTTGCCGCAACCGCGCACCTACGCACGGGGCGGACCGCGCAGGCCGCCAAAATCGTGACAAAGCGCCCACTGGTGCGACGATGAGCCCGTGGCCGCGGCCGGCCGAGGCGACCCGATGATCGCGTGGATCCGCAGTAAACTGGTGCCCCAGCGCGCGCTCGGGCTGTCGTTGGCGCTGCTCGCCGTGCGGGTGGTGTTGGGCGGGGGCCTCGTCATCGCCGGCCAGGGCAAGATCGCCAAGCTGCAAGGCAAATGTGCAACGTCGCCGCTGCCAGAGTGCGAAAAAGAGGCCAAAAGCGGCTGCGGCACCGACGCCGACTGCCTGGCCAAGGTCGGCGCCAACTGCGAGAAAGAACGCGCTCAAAGCTGCGCCGATGACGCGGCCAAAACTGTGGCGTGGTTTGAGGGGCTAAAGCTCTGTGGCCGCGACGATTGGAAGTTGCCGGGCGGCGGTCGGCTGAACCTGGCGCTCGCTGCCGGTCAGGAAGTAGTGTTCGGCGCGTTGGTGTTGGTGGGCTTGCTGGCGCGGTTTGCCGCTGGACCGTTGGTGGCCGTGATGGCAGTGGCGATGGCCTCGGCGCACTGGACGACCTTCAACCACCAATTCGACTTCACGTCCGAGGTCGCCATGGCCTATCTGACGATGGCGATGGTCATCGCAGCGACCGGGCCAGGCCTGCTGTCGGTCGATGTACTGTGGGCGAGTAAAGGCGGTGGCGCTGCGCCCAAGCCCAAAGCCAAGGCCCAAGCGTAGGCACAGCGGAGAATGCGGCCGCTCAGCCGGCGAGCGACAGCTGCCCGATGCCGATGAGCTGGCCAAACGGCACGCGCTCCTTCGCCGTGACTTTGGCGTGACGGTCGATCAGGTCATCAATCTCGTCGTGGCAGGCCCCGCAGCAGGTACCCGCACGGGTGGCGCGACCGACGGCCTCAACGGTCCGGGCGCCTTTTTCAATCGCCGAGCGGACCTGGCTGTCACTGACGTTCTTGCAGATGCACACGTACATGGTCTGGGCGAGCGGGCGTCGGCCCGTGTGACCATGATTATGAATTTCATTTTCAGTTGTCAAGTTCCAGGCAGGGTGCGATGCTCGACGGGCGCGCAGCGGTCACCGTTGCTGGCAAGGGGCGAACATGCAGGGCAATCCAGAGATTATCGAGGTGCTCAACGAGGTGCTGACCGCCGAGTTGACCGCCATCAACCAGTACTTCGTGCACGCCAAGATGTGCCAGAACTGGGGCTACAAGGCGCTGTACGCCAAGATCCGCGCCGAGTCGATCGACGAGATGAAGCACGCTGACCAGGTCATCGAACGCGTGCTGTACTTGGACGGTCTGCCGAACTGCCAGCGGCTGTGGAAGCTGCGCATCGGCCAGTCGGTCAAGGAGATGATGGAGTCGGACAGGCAACTCGAAGTCGAAGCGATCGCCCGACTCAACAAGGGCATCGAGGCGGCCGTGCGGCTTTCAGACAACGGCAGCCGTGAATTGCTGGCTGGGATTTTGGTTTCTGAGGAAGAGCACCTGGACTGGCTCGAGGCGCAACTGACGCTCATCAGCCAGGTGGGTGAGCAGAACTACCTTGCGCAGCAGATCCGCGGCTGAGCGTTGTCAAAACAGCGAAGGCTGCGCTTGCTCGGTCACCTCTGCCACCACCCGGTCCGCTTCCGGCCCGACGACAAACAGATACTCCAGATTGCGCAGGTGGCTGACCTTGCCGACGCGCTGACCCTCCGGGTTGTAGATGCCGATCTGGGCGCCCACGTAGCGCTTGAAGTCGGTCTGGATGACCGCCACCGGCCCGCGCCGCGCCAACATCGTCTGTAGCTGTGCGCGGTCGAAAAAGCCCTCGTTGTTGAACGAGACCAGCAACCACCGGGCTTGCACGCCGTCAATGACCTGCTGCATGGCGGCCGCGGCGTTGACAGCTGAATTGAAATCGCTTTTGCGTTGCCGCACGTCGGTACGCTTGCAGGCCGTGCCGTAGACATCGGGCTTGTCCCACAGCACTAGCGACTCCCAGATGTGGTAATTGCCCAGGTATTTGTGGGCGTTGTACGGCGGATCAAGGTAGGCGACGTCGGCGTGCAACTGGGCCACCGCCGCAATCGCGTCCAGCTGGTGGGCTTGACCCTTGCCCGCGCGGGCCTGCGCCAGCACCTGTGGCATACGCAGCTCCAGCGGTTTGTGCGCCCGCGCCGCCCACTGCTTCAAGTACGCCATCTGCACGCCAGTCGTCGAGTCGACGCGGTCGGCGGCCTCCATCAGCGATACCAGCAGCACCGCGTGCAGTTCGGGTGGCAGCGCCTTGGCGGCGATGGCCTCGCGGATGGCGTCGATGCGCGCGCCATTGGCCGGGTGAAAGAACCGGCTCTGCTCGCACCAGACCGCAGTCGCGTAGCCGGGTTGGCCAGGCAGCACGTTGAACTCGGCGATGAGCTGTCGCGCTTGCTGTTCGACATCGCCAAGGTCGGCCTGGACGTAGCAGCGCGCCAGCGTGGCCGCATAGGCGTTGTGATCGTTGGCAAAAACCTGGTAGCCGTCGCCCTTGAGCGCATGCCCGACCCGGCTGGTGCCCGAAAACAGATCCAGCACAGATCGCGACGTGCCGAGCGCAGCAACCGTGCGGCGAATTAGCGGCAGCAGCGTGCGCTTGGAGCCGAGGTACTTGATCACAAGGTGGCGGCCGCGGGGCCTACAGTTCCAGAACCAGCGTGACCTGCTGTGGCTCGACGTGGCACTCGCCCATGTTGACGACGATGCCGGTCTTGGTGGCGGACTTGAGCCCAGCCTTGGTCGCGATGACGGTGTAGGTGCCCGGCTTCTCGTAGGCGGCGGTATAGACGCACGGCGAGCCCTGCGCCGACACCTTTTCGGTGGTGGCGCCATCGGAGACCGTAACCTCAGCGTCGCAGAGGATGGGGCCGTTCAGGTTCTGCGTCACCGTGATGACGAGGCCTGCCGTCGCCGAAGTGTCGCACGCCCTCACGGATTCGCACGCCGACCAGGCGCCCAAGCCGAGCGCGGCAATCCCGGCGGCGACCAGCGCAGGTTGACGCAGTCGACGGCTAGACATCGAGCGTCTCCCCTTCCATGGCTGCGAGAACCGGCACGTCGCTCAAGGTCTGCGCTTCGGCGAGCAAGGCGTCCAGATCGCGGTCGGTGTGGTGCGGCGCATGGTGGGTGAGCAGCAGCTTGCGCGCCCCCGCCATCCGTGCGACCGCCACCGCCGTGGCCGCCGTTGCGCCGCCCCAGCGCTGGCTGTAATGGTCGCTACGGCTATGCCAGGCGGCGTCGTGGAGCAACAGGTCGACGTCGCGCGCGAGCTCGACCGCCGCGGCCAAGGGCCCGTTGGCCGGATGGTCGATCGCGGTCACGATCGCCAGCGACCTGCCGTCGGCTTCGATGCGCCACGCCACGCCGGTGGCCCGACCATGCGGCACCCGCAGCGCCTGCACCTTGAAGCCGTCGATGGCGACCGGCCCGTCGCTGACGTCGTGCACGGTAATGCTGGCGTTCAGGTTCTTTTGGCTGTTGATCGGGCAGACGTGCGGATCGAACAGCGCTTCTAGAACGTCATAAAGCTTGGTGTTAGAAGCCGCGCCGTAGACGTCAATCTTGTTGCCCGGGATGAACACCGGGACGAAAAACGGCATCGCCGCCGTGTGGTCTAGATGGGTGTGACTGAGCAGGACCGGCAGAACACCCTTGCCCGCGCCGAATCCCGCGCCAAGCAGCGCCCGGCCAAACGGCACTGCACCAGTGCCAAAGTCGATGCCGATGCGGTTGCCGGCGTCGCTGACGATCTCCAGGGCCGCAGTGTTGCCACCATAGCGCACATAATCCGGGCCGGCAGCTGGGTAGAAGCCGCGCACGCCCCAAAAGCGGATCTTCATGCGACCGCCTGGATGCGCCGTGGAGCGCTGCGGGCGCGAGAACCGACCGCCAGCGCCATCCCTTCGCGCGCCGTCACGACCTCGATGCCCAGCGTCTCGCCTTTGCGGCGGTACTGCGCGTCGATCTCGTCCATCATGGCGTCGGAGTGATTGGGCGCGTGATGGAACAACACCAACCGCGCGACGCCCTGGCCAGCCAACAGGTCCAAGGCGTGGTCGGGGGTCGAGTGGCCATAGTGCGGAAAGCGCGCGTACTCGTCCTGGGTGTAGTGCGTGTCGTAGATGACCGTATCGCAGCCCTGCACCGCGTGCAGCAGCGACGCACGCAGGGCCTGCAACTGGCGGCGGTCGGAAGGCGACAGCGGCTCAGGACCCTTCAAGAAGTGCTTCTTATGCAGCAGCAAGTCAAACGGCGCCGTATCGCAGACGTAGGCGCAACTGCCATCCTGCCCGTCGATGCGGTAGCCGACGGCGCCAAATGGGTGATTGAGGCGAAACGGCCGCACCGCAAAGGCAGTGGCCCGAAAGCGCCGGCCCGGGTGTACCTCGTGGAAGTCGAACTGGGCGGCCATGTCGTCGAGCGCCACTGGAAAGAAGGCGTGACGCGCCACGCCGCGGACGATGTCGCGCAGCTTGACGACGTCGGGCCGCAATGCGTGGATGGCCACTCGCGCTTTGTCGTGGTGGCACGGCGCGAAATAGGGCAGCCCCTGCACGTGGTCCCAGTGCAGGTGCGACAGCAACAGGTCAAAGCTGCCGCCCGCCTCGTTGCTGGCAGCGAGCGCCTCGCCCAGGCGTGCCAGCCCCGTGCCGGCGTCGATGACGACCCGGTCGCCGTCCGTGCTGCGGATTTCTACGCAGGCGGTATTGCCCCCGTAACGGACCGTCTCGGGTCCCGGGGTCGGGTAACTGCCGCGCACGCCCCAGAAAATCGCTTGCACGTGGGACCTATTGGGCGGACGAGTGAAGGCGGCGCCGGGCGATCCGGCACGTCGCAAATCGCGACTCTATCCGCATGTGGCATGGGGCGCAAGAAAGCGATGGTTCGCGCGCAGGGCGATCGCTAGATCGCTAACCTCCGAAACAGTTTACAGATAATGCCTACCGCGATCAACTGGTTTGCCGCAGACCTGTGATCTGCGGCGGCCCGCCGTGACACCTGGCGAACTAATCAGTGAACTATACAAGGTTTCTTCGGCAGAGCCCGATTGGCGGGACGATCGCGGAAAG
>SXGU01036662.1_pt1 | contig 10040 bp, 8 predicted proteins | sample 3174531 | NCBI WGS metagenome assembly SXGU01 (sample SAMN11356863, study PRJNA531348) | freshwater metagenome | isolation source: freshwater sample F1-140 | place: China: Fuxian Lake, Yuxi | collected 2017-12-25 | reverse complement strand
GCCGGCAGACCGCCGACGGTCACGTCGAACAACCCGCCGGCGAACACGGGACCGAGAATGCGCGCGCGGCTGCCGTCACTCTGCGCCACGCCGATCGACTCCCCCTGCTCCTCCGGTGGCGTAAGAATGGAGATGAGTCCGAAGAGCGGAGCGCGCGCGAGGCTCGAGCCGATGGAAAGCCCGCCCAACACCACGAGCATCAACCACCACGCCGCACTGCCCGATTGGAAGAGGGCGCCGAAAGTGAGCTTGCCATCGCCCCGGATGAACGGCAACGGGATCAGGCAGACACCCACCAGCAACAGGCTGAGAGCGATGAGCCGACGCTCGCCCAAACGCTTCACAATCTTGCCCAGCGGCCCGCCCTGCACGAACGCGCCGATCACGCCGCAATAGGTGAAGAGAATCGTCGCCGCCGTCGCCGCGTCCGCGAACTTCTCCTTGCTGAGCAGATCGAGCGTCGTCACCGCTTCGCCCTTCACGAGATTGAAATTCTTCGCGATCAGCAGGCTCAACGTCGTCTCGAAACAGGTGAAGCAAAACGTGGCGAGGAAGAACACCAGCACCAGCAAGCCGATCTGCGGCCGCGCCAGCACGTGCGACCATTGGTTCAATCGCGGCCGCGCGCCGTGACGCGTCGCGCCCGTGGCCGGGCGTGTCTCCGGCAGGATGGCCAACGCGAGGAGGAAATTCGCCGCACACAGGCTCGCTGCCACCCACCCCGGCCCAGCCATCCCGAACAGCTTGATGGCGACACCGCCGATCGCCGGGCCAAAGATGAAACCCAAACCGAACGCCATTCCGATGAGTCCCATCTTCTTTGAACGCTCCTCCGGCGGCGTCACATCCGCGATGCACGCTTGCGCCACCGTGATGTTCGCCCCACAGACGCCCGCCAGCAGTCGCGAGAAAAGGATGACCACCAGCGCCGTCGTCGCCTCGGTAATTCCTGAACCCAGCCCGAAGATGGCATACGATCCGGCCGCGCCCGCGGTGCTCACCAGCAACACCGGCCGCCGTCCGATGCGGTCCGAGAGCCGCCCCCACACGGGCGCGAAAAGAAACTGCATCGCCGAGTAGGCGGCCATGATCAGGCCGATCTGCCAGCCTTTGGCGCCGAACTGCTCGCTGTAGAGCGGCAGCAACGGCAGCACCACGCCGAACCCGACGAGGTCAATGAAGACGGTCAAAAAGATGACGAAGAGTGACGGCTTTTTCATCGGTCTAAAAACGAACGCTGCACGTTAGCTTAGATGGTGAGGGCGGGTTAAGGAGAAAATGAAGCCGCTACCACCGCGATCACGGCGCGATCGGTTTCTCCACTTGAAATCCGAGGCCGATGGCGCGCTCGAGACGGGCGCGGGCCACCGAGTAATCGTGCTGCGCCTGCACCTGTGTGCTACGGGCCTCGGTGAGCGCGGTCTGCGTGGTGAGCACGTCGAGCTGCGTGGCGGTGCCGGCGGCGGCGCGGGCCTGCGCGAGCCGCAGCGCCTCCTCGGCCTGTTCCTGCACTTTCTCCTGCGAAGCGAGCAGCTCGCGCGCCTCGGCGAAATTCAAGTGGGCCACGCGCACCTCGTGTTCGATCTGCAACATCCGCTCCTCAATCTCGATGCGCGCCTTCTGCCGTTTGGCGGTGGCTTCCGTGATGCGGCCTCGGGTCAGGTTCCCATCGTAAATATCCCATGTGGCCTGCAGGCCGCCGAACCAGCCGGAGATGTCGCGCGTGAGATCGCGCGTGAGGTTCGAACTGCGCGCACCATAGCCGCTGAACAGCTCCACCGTCGGCTTGCGGCGGCTCTCGGCGATGATGATATCCTCGGCGCGGATCTTCTCGGTCACGCGCAGGGCGGCCAGCTCGAGGCGCTGGTCGAACGCGCGGGCGATGGCTGCTGGCAACTCGATCGTCCACGGCTCCACGGCAAGCGTGCCGCTCAAATCAATCGGAACCTCCACGGTTCCCTTCGGTGCGGACTGGCCGAGCAGGAGGGCGAGCTGGCTTCGAGCGAGCCGCAACGCGTTGCGGGCGCGGATGAGCCGCGGCTTTGCGTTGGCCAGCTCGACCTCGGCACGCAGGACGTTGAATTTCGGCGCGGCACCGGCGGCATAACGTTTCTTCGCATCCTCCACCTCACGCTCCACCAAACGGACCGACGCCTCCTGCACCGCGATCTGCTGCGCGGCGAGGAGCACGTCATCATAAACCACACGGACGTTGAGCAGCGTATCCGCGATGAGCGTCCGGTGTTGTAGAACGGCCTGTTCCCAAACGAGCTTCTCAAGGCGAAGCGCGGCGGTGAGCCGGCCGCCCTCGTAAATGGATTGCACGATCCGCAGGTGGCTCGACCAGCGGTGATCCGGCGCCTTGATGCCGCCGACCGGCACGGTCTCGACCGAGTTCGGATCGCTGGATTGGAAATCGGTGAACCAACGCACCCTCGGCAACGCGACGGCGCGCGTCTGCACCACGACCCCGTGCGTCGCCTCCAGTTCCTTGAGGTTTTTACGGATGCTATGGTTCTGCGCCAGCGCGAGGTTGTAGGCATCCTCGAGTGAAAGCGGTCCGGCGAAAGGCGCGTTCGTCGCCGCGGCAAAAACGGTTCCGCCCCCGATCAGCAGCACAAGGAAAACAAAGGCCCGCTTCATGGCGACTTCCTTCCGTTGATGGCGTTGGTCTGAACCGTGATCGAAGGCGCGTTGGTGGCGGGCTTCGGCCGCGGCGTGCGTTGAATGAAAACATCCACCTGCTGGCCGACGTAGAGTGGCGCTGTCGGGCGGTCGAGCTCGTAGATGATCTGGAGCACGCGCGTGTCCACACGCTCGAGGCTGTCACCGGTGAGCGAGCGTTTCGGGACAACGAACGGCTCGACGCGGACGAACCGGAGCGGCATCTCGTTCCGCGTGGTCCCCTTAAGAAAGGCGACGGCGGGCTGCCCAGCCTCGAAGAGCGGCGCGTTCTGTTCATCCACGTCGGTACGGACTTGGAGCTTCTCGACATCGCCGAGCATCATCAACGGCTCGGGCGCGGACACATTCGCGTACTCACCGGCGCGGACATTGACCTGCAACACGGTCGCATCGCGCGGCGCGCGCACCGTGAGCAACTCGATCTCGGTCTGCGCCTGCGCGATCTGGCTCTCGATCACCGATTGGTCCGCCTTCAACTTCACCACACGCGCCTCGGCCACGCGGTGGGAGAACTCCCTTCGGCGCAACTCCTCCTCCGTGGCGACCTCGGCCTTGGCCAGCTTGCGCATCCTCTCCAACTGGTCGAACGCATCCGCCACGAGCACCTCCTCGACCGCAATGGCCGCGCGCAACGCGCCCAGTTGCGCACGCACAGCCTCCACTCGCGCGAGCGCCTCGCGGTCATCCAGTTGAAGCAACGCATCGCCGGCCTTCACCTTCTGCGCGACTTCGACGAACACCTTCTGCACAAGACCGGGCCGCGGCGGAGCGATCTTCACATTCTCGCGGACCGCCTCGACAAGGCCGCTGGCCGCGAGTGATTCCGCGTACGGCGTACGGGCAGGCTCGGCGAAGGGCGGCGGCGCGGGCGCTTCCCGGCTGGAATTCTTCACGAGCAGGATCACGCCGACAATGCCGGCGAGGGCGAGGTAAAAGCTCGGTTTGGTGAGAAGCATCATAAATCAGTTGGGCGTGAAGGGAGGAGGCTGGCCGTCTTTGATTTCGTGTACGCGCGCGACGCGGCCATCCTCCATCTCGGTCATCCGGTCGGCGTACTTGAAAATGCGATTATCGTGCGTGACGACGACAACGCAACGGCCCGGCGCCCGCGCGACCTGCCGGAGCAGCTCCATGATCCGCGCGCCGTTCTCTTTATCGAGCGCCGACGTCGGCTCATCACAGATGATCAACCGCGGCTCGTGGACCAACGCGCGCGCGATGGCCACGCGCGGCTGTTGCCCGCCGGAAAGATTGGCGGGCGGTTCGTGTCCGCGCCCTTCGAGCCCCACCTGCGCCAGCAGCGCGTGCGACTTCTTCTCGGCGACGGCACGCGAAGCGCCGTTGATGAGCAGCGGTACGCTGACGTTCTCCACGGCGCTGAGTGCGGGGATGAGGTGGAATTCCTGGAAAATGAATCCTATGTTCTGCCGGCGAAACGCGGTGGTCTGGCTTTTGGTCATCTTCTGCAAGGCCGAACCGAACACGTCGATCTCACCGCCATCGAACTGAAGCGTGCCGGCGATGGTGCTGAGCAACGTCGTTTTGCCGCAACCAGACGGCCCGACGATCATCAACAACTCGCCCTCGCGCGCGTCGAAGTTCACGGTCTTGAGCGCGGCCACAGCGGTCGTACCCGCGCCGAAGGTCTTCGACACGCCGCGCACGTGCACCGCGTAGTTGTTTTTATTCTCAGCCACGGAAAACGATCGCCGGTTCGAGTTTACGGATCTGCCGAATACCGAGCAGCGCGGCGAAGATGCAGATAAGCAGGACCACCGCCAGCGCGCCGAGCGGGACTTGATACGGCAACATGAACGGCGGCTCGCCCTTCTTCAGGACCAGCACACCGAACAGGCAGGTCAACCCGATGCCGAGCCCATAACCGATCAGCCCCACGGTGAACGCCTGAAGGATCAACATCCGCGCGAGCAGCCCATCGCTCGCGCCCATCGCTTTGAGCGCGCCGAGGTGCCGCAGATTTTCCAGCACGAAGGTGTAGAACGTCTGCCCCGATACCGCCACACCCACAAAAAATCCGAGCAGGATCGTGATGCCGAATGACATCGGGATGCCGGTGTTGCGGAAATACCAGCGGATGGTCGCCCAGAAAAAATCCTCCTCCGTATACGCGCGCAGGCCGGTGGCAAGTTCGATGGACCGCGCCGTCGTCTCGGCCGTCCATCCATCCGCGGGCTCGGCGAGAATGAACGAAAGCATCTTCCGCGTCTTCGGCGCGAAGTGAAGCGCCTGATCGTACGTAGTGAAAATGTACGGCATGCCGAAGAACGATTTGGCTGTACGACAAATCCCCACGACGCGCGCCTCGCGATCGTTGATTTCGAAGGCGTCGCCAAGTCCAATCGGTTTCGCGCGCCCCGCACTGAGCCGGATGATCGCCAGTTCGTCGATGACCACGGCGTTCGGCAAGCGCACATCCTCGATGCGGCCGGCGACCATCTGGTACGGCCGGCCCACCAGCGTGGCGCTCTCCAGCCCCACGAGTTGGATCTGCTTGAACGTTCCGTCGGCGAGCTTTGCTTGTTGCAAGCCCCAGAAAAGCGGCACGGCCCACGCCGTCCCCTCGACCGAGCGCACGCGGCTCACATCCGTGTCGCGCAACTGGCGCACCTCATTCACCTGCTCCACCTTCGGGTCGGTCACCCAAATCTTGGCGCGCATGTTTTGAAGGCTGCCGGTGGTCCAAAGCATCAGCCCGCAGAAAATCGCGCACTGCTGCGTCATCAGCAGCGTCGCAAAGGTCAAACCGCTCACCAGCACGACGTACTTCGAGCGGTTGCCCAAAAGCATTTTCAACGCGATGTGGTACATCAGCCGCGTCCTCTCTTCGTTCCCTTCAAGCCCGCCAACGAGAAACGTGTGATGTGCGCCGCCAGCCGCCGCAGGGCTTCCGGACTGAAATCAAACCCGGAAAACATCCGGCTGATGACCGGGCGACAGTGGTGGTAAAAAAGGCACTGACTCACCACGCTCATCTCGCACAGGCGCACCTGTTCCTCCGTGGCGCGCGGACCGAGCAGCCGGCGCAGGACCCCTTGAAAATGCCGTGAACTGGGCCGTATCTGCTCCTCCACCACCACATCCAACGCCGCCGTCGGCTCGACCATTTCACGCGACATGAGCTTGCCCAACCACCCCGTACTTCCCTCGTCGAACAAGCGGCGCAGAAAGGAGTGGACGAACAGCTCCAATTCCTCCTCCGGCGCCAGTTTTTTGTTCGGAGCCGTACCGGCTGGATACCGTTCCTCCGCGCAGCGGTGTGCGTAGCGTAGCACTTCCGCGTACAGTCCCACCTTGCCGCCAAAGTAGTAGTTCACCGCCGCCACATTCGCACCGGCTCGCTGGCATATCTGCCGGACGGTCGCCGCGCGGAAGCTTCGCTCGGCAAAGACCGCGCCCGCCGCCTCCAGCAACTGCTGGCGGGTCGGCCCCGCAAGAGCGGGGGCTTGCTTGTCTCGCGCCATTTCAAACAGATGTTTGAAACAGATGCTTGCAAAAGCAAGCTGTTTCTCGAGCGGGTTCGCCGCCGAAAGCCCTCGGCCATAGGGAGGGGCGTCGCATTTTCCCCTTTGCAGAAGACCGCCCGCCCTTATCATCGGATGCAATGCATCTGGCCGACGCTTTCGCCCACTCCGCCTGGAACCACCCAAACAAAATCGCCCTCTTCTGGGGCGATGATGAGTTCACCTATGCACGCCTCCATGTGCAAACGCGCTGGCTCGCGGCGCGCTTGATAGGCGAGCTGGGCGTGCGACCCGGCGACCGCGTGGGGCTGTGGTTGAAGAACTGCCCGGAGTTCGTGCCGGCCTACTTCGGCGTGCTGGCGGCCGGCGGCGTGGTGGTGCCGATCAATAATTTTCTGAAGCCGGACGAGGTGGGCTACATCCTCAACGACGCGGACGTGGACCTGCTCATCACCGACGCGACCATGGCCGAGACATTGCCAAAGCTTGTTACGCTGCGACCGAACCTTCGCGTAGTGCAGGTCGAGGAGTTTGCTCAGGCGATGGACGCGCCGGAATTCGCCTCACCCACGCGCAACTCCGGCGACTTGGCCGTCCTAATCTACACCTCGGGCACTACCGGCCGGCCGAAAGGCGCCATGCTCTCGCACGGGAACCTCCTCCACAACGTCGCGAGCTGCCGCGTGGCGCTGAACGCGGACGAGCGGGACCGCTTCGTCGTGTTGCTGCCGATGTTCCACAGCTTCATGATGACCGTGGGAGTGCTACTGCCGCTTCTGACCGGCTGCGCGATGGTGCTGGTACGCTCGCTGCATCCGCCCAAGAATATCGTGATGGAAATCTTGCGCCGCCGCGCGACGATCCTGCCGGCGGTCCCGCAATTCTTCCGGGCGCTGGCGACCGTTGAAGCCGGACCGGACTTTCCTCTGCGCCTCTGCATCAGCGGCGGCGCGCCGTTGCCCGTGGAAATTTTGCGCGAATTCAACGCCAGAATGCCCATCCCGCTCATCGAAGGTTACGGCCTCAGCGAAGCAAGTCCCGTGGTCTCGCTGAACCCCCTCGCCGGCCCCCAGAAGGCCGGTTCCATCGGCGTGCCGATCAGCGACGTTGAAGTGAGTGTGCAGGATGACGCCGGCCGGCATCTCCTCCCCGGCGAGACAGGCGAGATCTGCGTACGCGGCGGCAATGTGATGCTGGGCTATTGGAATCAGCCCGAGGAAACTGCCAAGACACTCGTCAACGGCTGGCTACGGACCGGCGACATCGGCCATCGCGACGCCGACGGCTACTTCTTCATCACCGACCGCAAGAAGGACATGCTTCTGGTGAACGGCATCAACGTCTATCCGCGCGAGATCGAGGAGATCATTTACCAGTTCCCCGGCGTGAAGGAGGCCGCCGTCATCGGCGTGCCCGACGCGCGGCGCGGCGAACAACCGCTGGCCTTCATCGCCGCACTCGAAGGTACCACCATCGACGAGAAGGCGCTGCTCGGGTTCGTCCGCGAGCGCTTGGCGGACTACAAGGTGCCGCGCCACATCCGCCTCCTCGCCGCCCTGCCCCGCAACGCCACCGGCAAGATCCTCAAGACCGAGCTGCGCAAACTGGCGGCGGAGTGAGTCCGTTCCGCCGCAGTGGTGCCGGCCCTTTTCGCAGTTGACGCTTCGGCGCGGCGGCTCGTAGGGTCTCACCACACAGGGCGACCCACCAGCAACGTCGTCCGGAAAGGTTCCCATGTCGGAAGGTTACTGCGTCAAGTGCAAGGCCAAAAAGGAGATCACCAATCCAGTGGAGGAGACGATGAAAAACGGGCGCAAAGCGATCAAGGGGAAGTGCCCCACCTGCAGCACGGTGATGTTCAAGATTCTCGGCAAGGCTGCCGGCAGCGCGCCGGCCGTCAGTTGATTTAATCGGCGAGACCCGTTTCCAGCCGCATCAAAAGCCACGGTCAACCGTGGCTTTTGTTTTTCATGAATTGACGCCTCCATTCCCCGGCCCTACGCTACGAGGGAGTTACTTGCCCGATGCCTCCTCTTGATTCAACCCACGAGATGTCCCTGGCCCGCTTCGCCCGCCAGCTGCAGATCCTGCTGATGCTGCGCACGGCATTGCGATGGACGGCGTGGTGGCTGCTCGCGCTCGGCGTGGCCGTGCTCGTCGCGCGGATGCTGGGGCGCTTCGATCTGATCTTCCTGTGGATCGGATTGGCTGCGTTGTTGCCTTTGATCATCACCGTCGGCGTCATGGAATGGCGGCGCCGACCTGCACTCGCCTCGTTGCGCGCGGCCTTCGATCGGCACAACCACTGCGGCGGCCTCGTGATGGCGGCGGCGCAAGCGGACACCTCTGCATGGCAAAACGCGGCCGCATCGAATCAGCCCCCCCCGCTGCGCTGGGATGCCCGCCGCACGCTCGGCCTCATCACTGCCGCCGCATTGTTTCTCGCCGGCACGTTGCTGGTCCCCGATCGTTTCGCCGCGCTGGCGGCGGCGCGCCCATTGGATATCGGCAAGCAAGTCGAGGAACTCCACACGCAGATTCAAGGCCTCGAGGATGAGAAAATCCTGAAAGAAGAAAAGGCCGTCGAGTGGAAGCAGGACTTGTCAAAACTCGGTAAGGAATCCTCCGGCGCCGATCCGGCAAAGACGTGGGAGGCGCTCGATCACCTCAAGCAATCCGCCAGCGACCTCGCCCGGCAGGCTGCCGAGGAAGCCATTGCGAAGACCGCGCAGCTCACCAAGGCCGAAGCGCTGGGCCGCACGGCGGGATTGCTCCCCGAGAAATCCGAGCCGCTCGCCGGCAAGTTGATGCAGGAATTGGCCGCACTGGCCAACGCCGCCAAACTCGACGAGGGATTGTTCAAAGGCCAGATTCCGCCGGAGTTGCTCGAGGCCGCCAAGAAAGGCGCACTCGATCCGGCGCAGCTCAAGGAGTTGCTTCAGCAACTGCAACTGAACAAGCAGCAACTCGCCGACGCGTTGCAGCACTTGAACGAACTGAAGTTGATCGATCCCGCCAAACTTGGTGAGTGTAAGAAAGCCGGCCAATGCCCGAATCCAGAAGGTCTCGCGGCCTTCCTCGCTGAACAGGGAGCGGACGCCGAGGCGCTGGCGGCACTGGTGGAAATGCTCGGCAACGGCGGTGTCCAACGCGGTCCCGGCGCGGCGCCCATGACGTGGCAGGATCCCTCGAACGAGGACGGCGCGCGGTTCAAAGAACAAGCGCTGCCGGTGAAACCGAACCTCAAAGACTCGCAACTCGCCGGCGTCAGCCGCAGCACACCCGAGGAAAACAAGGACAACACGCCGGCTGTGACCGGCGCATTGGCCGGCTCGGTGGCCGGCGGCGGCTCGGCGCAAGCGCAACTTCTTCTGCCGCGCCACAAAGGCGCCGTGCAACGGTATTTCAAACGCGAAACGCCCCTTCCTCCTCCGACCAAATGAGCGACACCACGCTGCTCCGGCCTGACGAACTCCGCCCCGCCACCGAACTCACCCAGCAAATCCTCGCCCAGCTCGACCGCGCCCTGCTCGGCCGCGCCGAGTTGCACCGGTTCGCGCTCATCGGCATCCTCGCGCGCGGCCACGTGCTCCTCGAAGGACTTCCCGGTCTCGGCAAAACGGCACTCGTCAAAACCATCGGCCGCATCCTTCAACTCGACTTCAAACGCGTGCAGTTCACACCCGACTTGATGCCCGGCGATGTGCTCGGTACCCATATCCTGCAGGAGACCGCTGCTGGCAAACGTGAACTCCTCTTCCAGCCTGGCCCGATCTTCACCAACATCCTCCTCGCCGACGAAATCAACCGCGCCTCCCCGAAGACGCAGTCGGCGATGCTCGAGACAATGCAGGAAGGCGCCGTGACATTGCT
>SXGU01086444.1_pt1 | contig 10043 bp, 8 predicted proteins | sample 3174531 | NCBI WGS metagenome assembly SXGU01 (sample SAMN11356863, study PRJNA531348) | freshwater metagenome | isolation source: freshwater sample F1-140 | place: China: Fuxian Lake, Yuxi | collected 2017-12-25 | reverse complement strand
GTTTGCTTCACCTTCGATTCGGACTGTTAATCAATTTCCATGAAGTGAAGTTGGTCGATGGAGTGCATCGAATTGTGAACGGGTATTGAGCTCTCCGTGTCCTCTGTGCCTCTGTGTTTCAAAAAAAGAAGAATGGAAACACAGAGGCACAGAGATAACAGAGGAAAACAAATGTCGCGTCGAAACTTTCTGAAGTTGTGCAGCCTTGCGGGCCTGGGCTTTGCCGCCCCAATTGGGGTGTCGTCGCTGCTGCGAGCCGACGAAAACAAGAAGGACTCAGCCGGATATGCCGGTCCGTTCTACGTCGTCTTCAACGCGAGCGGCGGTTGGGACACGACGTACCTGATGGACCCGAAAGGTGTCGAGGGAATCAATCGCCTCTACAAAGAAGAAGACATTCTCACGTTCGGCAATCATCGCTTCGCGCCGATCGCCAAGCACATCGTAAAAGGGATGAGCAACGAAGACTTCTTCGCCAAGTACGGCCCGGAACTGCGGACGCTCAACGGATTAGACTTCTCCGTCAACAATCATTCGCCGTGCGCGCGGTATATGGCGACAGGCAAGCTCGACAGCCTCGCGTTCCCAACGTTTCCGGCGCTGGTCGCCGCCTGTTTCGGTGCCGAAGCGCCGCTCGCGTTTCTGACGTTCGGCAACTATTCGGCGACGGGCAACCTCGTGCCGATGTCGCGAGTTCCCTATCTCCAGTCGCTGAACTTGCTGGCGAAGGCGGACAACGTCGAAGGGAGCACGCATCCGTACCACGATCCGTTTGTCTCCGACCGAATCGAACGAGCACTCGAAGAACAATTCCAAGCTCGGGTGTCGGAGACGCGCCTGCCGCGCGTTGAACGAAGTCAGAGCATGCTCTACTCGGCGCAGGTCAACTCGAAGGCGTTGCAGCGTGTCGTCCCGTTCATCCCCAAGGAGCAATCGAAAGATCGACTTGGCCAGCAGGCCGATATCGCTCTGGCTTCCTTCAAGGCGGGTGTCTGCGTCTCTGCCAATCTTTCGATCGGCCAGTTCGACAGCCACAACAACAACGATCCCGATCAGATGAAGCTGATCCCCGAATTCCTCGCCGGCATCGACTACGTCCTTCGCCGAGCCGAAGACTTGAAGATCCGCGAAAATCTGGTCGTCATCATCCAAAGTGAGATGGGACGCACGCCGACCTACAACAACGGCAACGGCAAGGACCACTGGTCAATCGGCTCGATCATGTTTCTCGGTCCCGGCATTGCCGGCAATCGGGTCATCGGAGCCACTGATGAGAAACAGCTCCTCGTGCCGATCAACCCGAAGACGTTGGAGATCGATAAGGAGCAGGGGATCCGCGTCCGCCCCGAGCACATTCACCTTGCCCTCCGAGAATACGCCGGCATCCAAGGCCATGCCTTCAGCAAACAGTTCCCGCTCGAAGTCGCGGCCAACGATCAGCTCCGTGACTTCTGGAAGTAGGTTCAAAAGCAACAAATGCGAAGTGAGCGAACAATGTCCGAAACTTCTGCTGATGCTGCGCGTCTCCTATTGGCCGGCGTGGCGCGAGCGATCATCACGCCGCCGATTGGGATTCGCCTGCTGGGTTATACGGTTCAAGAGGGGTGCTCCCAGGATGTCGAGCGCGACCTGACGGCCACTGTGCTCGTCCTGTCCGACGGTGTGACGAGCGTTGTGATCGCGGGACTCGATCTGCTGTTCGTGCCGATGCCGTATTCGGATCGCATCCGCGCGGCGATTGGGCAGCGGCTGGGGATTCCGGGTGAGAACGTGCTGCTCAACGGAAGTCACACGCATCTGGGACCAATGTTTCCTGGCTGGCAGCAGGAAACGTCTCCACAACGGGAACTGCAAGAACGATATGTCGAGCACTTGGAAGACGTGCTCCTCGGCGCGGCGAGTTCAGCTTGGTTGAAGCGACAGCCGGCACGGTTGGGGAGCGGACGAGGGGCCGCGCCGCTGGGGATCAATCGTCGCGAGAAGATGCCCAACGGCGGAATCATCATCGGCGAGAACCTGGACGGACCGATTGATCGCTCGGTGGATGTGATTCGCATCGACGATCTCGTCGGCAAGCCGTTGGCGGTAGTGATGTCGGCGGCGTGTCATACCGTCGTGCTGGGACCGAAGACGTTGTCGTATTCGCCCGACTTCATCGGGCCGGCTCGCGAATTGATCGAGTCAGCGATCGGTGTTCCGTCGCTGTTCCTGCAAGGAGCGGCCGGCAACATCAACCCGGCGTGTGGCATCGGCAGCGGCGGGCCAGAGCAGTTCGAGGACATGCAGCGGCTCGGCCTGATGCTCGGCGGAGAAACGCTGAAAGTCTGGGCGCAGATTCGGACCCACAACCAGCGCGGGCCGCGACGGATCGTGCGGTCGGTCGCCGCGATTTCAACGTGGGATTACGAGCCGACCCCACAAGCCACAATCAATCATCTGTCGGTCACACGTCGCCGATTGAATCTGCCGCTGGCACTGCTACCAGATCTGACGACGGTCGAGTCAGACCTCGCTCGCACAAAAGCGGCGCGTGATGCCGCATTCGCAGGGAGTTCACTGGGGGCTCAGCAGGTCGCGCAGCGAATGTTTGCCTGGGCAGAGCAACGTCATCGGCTCGTCTCGGCCGGACATCGCATCGTCACGCGCGAGATCGAACTGTGGGCGCTGCGCATCAATGACATCGGCCTCGCCACAGTCTCTGCCGAACCGCTCGCCGAGTTGGGCCTCGAAATCAAACGCCGCTCGCCTCTACCGCACACGATGTTTCTGGGCTACAGCAATGGCTGCATCGGCTACATCCCACCGCCGGAAGCGTTCGCCGAAGGAGGCATGGAAGTCATCGAGTCGCACTACAACTACTTGTTGGCCTCGCAGCTCACGCCCGAATGGGCTCCGACGGTGATTGAGGCGACGCTGGAGATGCTGGCGGAACTGAAGTGAAGAGGGTGGATTACAAATTGCAAAATGCAAAATGGAAGAGCGGGACTGCTTGCTGTTGCTGGCCGTCAATTTGATATTTGCAATTCGCAATTTGCATTTTGCAATGCCTGACCGGATCGGAACTCATTCAATGTCAGATCAATTCTTCACAGGTCGGACGGCTTTGGTAACAGGTGGCGCGCGCGGCATCGGGCGGGCGGTGTGCCGGATGCTTGCAGCTCAAGGAGCTCGAGTGGCTGTGAATTTTCAGCGACAGTCGGCGGCTGCTGACGAAACTGTGCGGTTGATCGAAGCGGATGCGGAGCGAGTCATTACCGTGCAAGCCGACGTGTCGAATGAGGAGGATGTGCGGCGGATGATCGACACGGTGCGTCGCGAGTTGGGGCCAGTCGATCTGCTGGTGAACAACGCCGGCATCGCGGAATCGAAGCCGCACACGGCGGTGTCGTACGCTCGGTGGCGAGAGATGTTTGCCGTCAATGTGGACGGGCCGTTTCTCGTGACGTGGGCGGTGAAGGACGAAATGATTGCGCGCGGCTTTGGGCGAATCGTGAATGTCTCGTCGCTGGCTGCAAAGGTGCTCAAGCCGGACATGATCGACTACGCGACGACGAAAGCGGCTGTGATCGCCTTCACGCGACACTGCGCGGCGGCGCTCGCGCCGCATGTGCGAGTCAACTGCGTCGCGCCGGGACTCACGAATACCGATCTCGCTCAGTCAGCGAATCCTGAAGCCGTCGCGCGGTTGATCGCCGCCACACCGCTGGGACGCATGGCCGAACCGGATGAGATCGCCAATGTCGTACGATTCTTGTTGTCCGAAGATTCGAGCTTCGTCACCGGGCAAACGATCGTCGCCTGCGGAGGCCGTTCATGACCGCGAAGTCGATTCAGATCCCTCCACCCAGCGGAATCTACGCTGAGCCGTTCTCGCTGCGAAAATGTTTTCGTTTGCTGAGCAGCTTCGGACCAGCAGCAGTCGTCGCGTCGCTGTCGCTGGGAGCGGGCGAGACGATCATGGTCTGCGGACTCGGTTCGTGGTCGGGCTTCGGGCTGTTGTGGATGCTGGTGCTCAGCGTCGTCATTCGCGCGGGTTTCGTGATGTATCTGGTCGGCCGCTACACGGCAGTGACCGGTCAATCATTCGCGCATCGCGTTGCCGCTCTGCCTGGCCCGCGCGGTTGGTTGTTGATGCTCTTCGTTGCGGCCGAACTGGCGATCCTGGCCACCGGTCTCACGGCGATCGCGAAGCCGTGCGGCAATCTCGGGGTGTTTCTGCTGGGCGAGAAATTGGGACTCGCCGACACGTTGGGGCTGACAAATCCCGAGACCGCGCAGTTATGGGTCAACGGGATCACGTCGGTTTTTCTGGGGGCCGCGCTGGCCGTGAGTCTTGGATCGAGTTACGTGTCGTTGGAAAAACAGCAGATCGTTATCTGTGGCTTGATGGTCGCGGGGACGGCGATCGCCACGATCTTCGTTGGTCCGGACTTGATCGAGATGTTTTGGGGCGCGATCCGCTTCGGGCATTTGCCTCCAGCGCCCGACTGGGCACCTCCCGCCGCGAAGAACGAGTACACGCTCAACTTGGCGACGATCTTCGGCTACGTCGGCGGCAGCCTGTCGGGCTACATCGCGTATTCAAGCTGGGTCGGCCTGCACGGCTGGGGTTTAGCGGGAAATGCGACCGCGCGCGACTACGCCAATCAATCGTCGAAGCACGACTACTTGCCCGCCGATCCGCAGCAGGCCGCGAATCTGCGACAATTGCTGACGCCGCTTCGCTGGGACGTGGCGCTGGGAGCGGCCGTGCTGCTGGCGGTCACGGTCGCGTTTCTTTCCGCGGGAGCGACTGTGCTTTACCCGAAGCACTTGTCGCCCGGAGCGGGTCAGGAGTTCGCACTGCTCACCAAGCAGGCGGTGATCTGGGAACAAATCAGCGCGTGGCTGGTCCCGGTGTATTACGTCGCCATCCTGCTGGCGTTGTGGGGAACGATTGCCAGTGTGCCCGAAGCGGTGGCTCGCGTGACGTACGATCTGCTCGCCGCCGTCCGTCCGGAGGCGAAGCCGATTTCGTTCCGTAGAGTGCTGACGATTTTGGTCGCCTGGTTTTTCGTGTCGTCTCAGTTCTGGAATTGGGGCAACTTCAGTTTCAATCTGCTGGCTCAAATCGGCGCGCTGGTTACAGTCAACCTCGGCGTCGGCATCGTCTGCCTGCTGGCAACGTACTACAACGCGACTTTGCCGCCGTTGTATCGAACACGCTGGTGGGTGACTGTCGGCGGCGTTGTTTCCGGAATCATTCTGCTGATGGCGTTTGTCACGACGGCGATCGGAATGGTGATGAAGCTGCTGTGAGAAGTGGGCAATGCAAATTGCAAAATGCGAATTGCAAAATGCAAATTGACAGACAACATGGAGTCGATCTCATGAATTCTGACGAATTGGCCGATCGAATGCTGGACTTCGCGGCGCGAGTTGGAAAGGTTGTTGATGCTCTTCCCGACACGCGCTTGGGGCGACACATCGCAGGACAACTCGTGCGATGCGGGACGGCGGCGGCTCCGAATTACGAAGAAGGCTGCGCCGCCGAGAGTCGAGCAGACTTCATTCACAAGTTGCGCATCTGTCTCAAAGAGTTGCGAGAGTCACGGTCTTGGATTCGACTCATTATCAAGGCCGAACTGCTCGGCACCAAGAAAATGGCCGCGTTGCTCGACGAAAGCACGCAGTTGTGCAACATCGTCGGCAAGTCCATCGTGACGGCTGCCAGCAAAGTCACGAAGAAGAGGTAGCTGACGAGTCGCGAGAGGCTGCCGTGTCCTCAATTTGAAATTTGCATTTTGCAATTCGCATTTTGCATTGATGGCTTCGTGGAGACAGTCGGATGTCTACAACGATCGATCTGATGAGCGCCTTCGGCGCGAGTCGTCCCAAAAGTGCCACGATGTTTGAGCGAGCCAAGAAAACTCTGGCTGGGGCGGTGGGGCATGACCTGCGGTATTCGCTGCCCATGCCGATCTACATTCAGCGAGGGAGCGGCGGACGCAAGTGGGACATCGACGGCAATGAGTACATCGACTTCCTGATGGGGAACGGCGCGTTGTTGCTGGGACATGCCGATCCCGAAGTGGTCGAAGCCATCGCGCGTGCCGCGGCGCTGGGGACGCATTTCGGCAACGATCATCCGTTGCACATCGAATGGGCCGAACTGGTGCAGCGGTTGATTCCGTGCGCGGAACGAGTTCGGTTCACTAATTCGGGGACCGAAGCGACTCAATTGGCGTTGCGGATCGCGCGTGCTTCGACGGGTCGAAATCGCATTCTCCGATTCGCGGGGCACTTTCACGGCTGGCACGATGACGTTGTGCATGGATTTCAGCCGCCATTTGAGGCGGACGGTTCGCTTGGTGTACCGCCGCATGTTCGGCAAGGGCTGATCACGATCCCGGATGGCGATCTGAATTTGCTCGATGAGACACTGGCAAAGCACAGCGACATCGCAGCGGTGATTCTCGAACCGTCCGGCGCGTCGTGGGGGCGAGTCCCGATCGACGTGAACTGGCTGCGCGGCGTGCGCGAAGCGACCGCTCGGCGAGGAGTGCTGTTGGTTTTCGATGAAGTCGTGACCGGTTTCCGATTCAGTTCTGGCGGAGCTCAAAAGTTGTACGGCGTGACGCCCGACTTGTGCTGTCTGGCAAAAGTCATCGCCGGCGGGATGCCGGGCGGAGCCGTCGCAGGCCGTGAGCCGGTCATGCGTGTCTTCGACATCACGGGTGATCCGCATCACGACCGACATCAGCGCGTCGTTCACTTCGGCACGTTCAACGCATCGCCCACTGCGGCAGCGGCCGGTATCGCCGTGCTGCGTCGAGTCGCCAATGGCACCGCCATCGAACAAGCGGATGCCGCCGCACTTCGGCTGCGAAACGCGTGGGACGCGGTCCTCGAACGGCACGGGATCGCCGGCTATGTTTATGGTCCGGCTTCCACCTACCACGTCTATTTTGAAACGGATCTCGACCGCGTTGGAAAGGCTCGGTCGCGCCGTGATCTGCACACGACCGATGCCGCACGGCTCAAGGGGATGCCGGGCCGGCTCATTGCGCAGTATCAACTGCGAATGAGATTTGGCGGCGTGGACAACATGAGTTCAACCGGTGGCTTAACTTGTGCCGCGCACACAACCGACGACATTGATCGCGCGACTTCCGTTTTTGAGCAGGCGGTGCTTGCACTGCGCGACGAGAAACTCATCCTCCCCCTCAACTGAAACCTGCAAGAGCAAGGAGAACCTCATGAGCCAACCGCAAATCCCCACCGCTCACACGCCCACCGAACTGCCACCGATGCCGATCGATCCGGCCTGGATTCAGGAAGGGACGCCGACCGCCTGCGGAGCCGTATTGACTCAATCCCAGGACAAATTGTTGTCGTCCGGTTTCTGGAGTTGCACGGCTGGCAAATTTCAGTGGGTCTTTTCGTGGGACGAGTTTGTCTGCATTCTTGAAGGAGAGGTGACGATCCGGGAGGAAGGCGGCGCGACACACTCGCTGAAAGCCGGTGATGTCGCTCATTTCCCGCGCGGACTGACGACGTACTGGCATGTGCCGAAGTACGTCCGCAAGTTTTTTACGTTGCGCACCGCCGAACCGTTCAACTTGTGAGCGTTCACTCGGTCACGATCAGATCGCGGCTGAATCGGGAGAGCAGTTCTGCGCCGTCGTGGGTGACGAGCACGTTGTCGATGATCCGAGCTCCGAGTCGTTCCTCGCCGATGAACACGGGCGGCTCGACGGTCAGCACCATGCCGGCTTGGAGCGTGTAGGTACTGCCGCCGAACAGATGAATTGGCTCGGCCCAACCCGGTGGCGAACCGGGAGCGAGGCCGTATCCGCTCAGGTGAACTCGCGCGGAATCGAGTCCCGCGTCGGCGATCACGCGCTTCGCGGCCTCGTGCGGAACGACGGCCGGAACACCGGCACGAATCTCAGCGAGACAGGCGTCGGAGGCACGGCAAACAAGATCGTACAGTTCACGCATTCGCGACGTCGGTTGGCCCATGCAGAACTGGCGGCCAATCGTGGCGGTGTAGCGTTTGAAGGTCGCTCCGTATTCGACATTGCCGAAGTCGCCGCGACGCAGACGTCGATCGGTGGGCGCTCCGTGGCTGAAGCACGAGCGTTCTCCGGAGACGAGATTGATCGGGCTGGCCGCGAGTCCGCTGCCGGAGGTCAGCAGTGCGTGATGGACCTCCCCCGCGATCTCCAGTTCGCTACGACCTTCAGCCAGCGAGCCTGCGAATCGTTGCATCGCCACGCCAGCGATTCGGTTGGCTTCGCGGATGTACTGCAACTCGGTCGCCGATTTGACCAGCGAGAGATCGTGAATCAAGTTCGTCGCCTCGGTCACCAGCGACTCGCCGAAGAGCTGCTTGATCCGGACGTAGTGATGCGGGTGCAGGTAGTAGCCGGGCACCTCCATGCCGATGCGCGAACCCTTCACACCCAGAGAGTCCGCCAATCGATCGAGAGCTGCGATGGGGTCCTCGGGTTCGTTACCACCCCAAGTTTCAAGCTGATCGACCAGTGCGTCGTCCAGGAATTCGTTGCGCTCGCCATTGCGAGTCAGCACGCTGATTGGGCCGGGCTTGGCCGAGATCAGCAAGCATTGGAACTCCTGGTAACTCTTCGCGTCGGAACCGGTCAACCAGCGGATCGACACCGGATGAAACAGCAGAATCCAATCGAGACCAGCCGCACCGATCGCCTCGCGAGCACGGGCACGGCGGGAGGCGAATTCTTCAGCGGTGAAATCGTGTTTGGACATGTGAGACAACACTAACCCGAAGCATCAGCGAGGGCGAGCGATTCGAAAACCTTGGAACTCATCGTTCAATGAAGCGCTCGCCCTCGCTGACGCTTCGGGTTAGTCAATCGACAACCGCTCCGGCGGCTTGATCCAGAACCACATCAGACCACCGAGTCCGGCGATGACGCAGGCCACGGTGATCGCATTGGGCCAACCCATCGAACTGGCCAGGAACGGCGTGAGCACCGGTGCGATAAACCCGCCGATGTTTCCGATGGTGTTGAGGAATGCTCCGGCGAAGCCACGGGCCTTGCCGCCGATATCGGTTGCCGTTGTCCAGAAGACTCCTTCGCACATGCCCAACATGCCCATCGAGATCGCTAGGCAAATCGAAACGCTCAAGTAGTCATTCATGGTCACGCCCAGCCGAGCGAACAGCGCGCCCAGCATCAGGCCGGTGATGACGATGCACCGCCGTCCGTGATTCGTCCCGAACAGCTTGGACATGATGCCGGTGCTCAGACCGCCAATGGACATGCCTGCTCCCATCGCCAAGAAGATGTAGAACGAGGCCCGCCGCGAGTCGGCGTCCGACACCTTCAACTCGGTCTTGAAGTAGTAGTCCAGCCAATAAAAGAAGAGGTATTGGAGGTAGCTGTAGGCGGCGTAGCTGAGCGCCAACAGCCAGAGACCGCTGTCTCTCAGCAACGACCACTCCGCACGGATTTCGGTGTCGGTCGTCGCGGACAAGGCCGACGGTTGCGGGGCCGGCAGTGACGGTGATGCGACGCTTTTCCACAACACGCCGAACGCGATCAGCGTGCCGCCGCTCACGACAAATGCCCACGGCCACCCGAACGTATCCATCAGCCAGCCGAAGATCGGATAACTGAACGCGATGCCGATCAAGGCTCCAGCCGTTCGCATCCCGTTCGCGGTGGCTCGATGCCGATCAGGCATTAAATCGGACGCGACATGTGCGGCTCCCGGATGCAGCGGCGCGCTGCAAGCTCCGGTGAGGCCACGCAGCAGCAACAGTCCAATCCAAAGTGTCGCTGGAGTGCCGCTGATCCAAGCCAGCGATCCGGTCAGCGCGACGACCGTCCCCATCGTCAGGCCGAGCCACGTCAACACCCGCGCGGAACCAAAGCGATCAACCAGCCAACCTCCGGGCAACATGCCGGTCGTGTACACGATCCCAAAGGAGGTGTAGACCCAGCCCATCTGCACTTCCGAGAGGCCGAGCTTCTTGATGAAGACTTCACCTCCCGCGACCGCCAAACCTTCGCGGT
>SXGU01217352.1_pt1 | contig 10044 bp, 7 predicted proteins | sample 3174531 | NCBI WGS metagenome assembly SXGU01 (sample SAMN11356863, study PRJNA531348) | freshwater metagenome | isolation source: freshwater sample F1-140 | place: China: Fuxian Lake, Yuxi | collected 2017-12-25 | reverse complement strand
ACATTTCCATCATTGCCGGCACTCCAAGTCTCGTACACCTGCCCAGTAGCCTGCGCCCATTCCCCAAGCAAAAACCGCTGGCGCCGCAAACCAGTCAGCTCATCAAGCGTGCGTATGTAAGCCATGCCTTCGGTCGTCCAGTCATCCCCATTGTGCAGCTTGGGGTTATCTTCGTGCACAGATTGGTAAAAATTCATGCGCGGTGTGTGCGAGCGGGCGTACAGCCAGTGCGTGGGCGTGTCTGGGTTGCAGTCCCCGATAATTTGCTGAAAGGGCATCTTGAAGTTGCGCAAGCGGGTCGTAAGTTTTTCCCACTCTTCCAAATTCAGTTCAGTCGCTTCTTGCGCAAAAATCATATCGTAGTCTGTGGACATGACCTTTGCCTTGTTGTCGCGCCCGCTTTGCTTCAGGCCGGCAATAATTATTTCAGAGCCATTAGGATAAACATACGAGGTGCGGGTTTCCCGCCTAGCTCCGCTCAACATTGGAGCGCCAGACTGAAACACATCGCGCTCCAGTGTGACTAGAGCGCTTTCGTTTAAACTTTCGCGGGTTTTACGGACAATCAATATACGCGCGCCGTTGTGTCTTTGGGCGTAGTAGTGAAGTTTCTCAAGACACGCCCGACTCTTTCCCGTTCCCGCTGCGCCGCTGATTACAACTTCACGCCCTTTGTCCAAAAACATCTGCAGGGCTGCGCCCCTCAACTCTGGCGGCTTCGTCGCCGTTTCCTGTTGGGTTTGCGCTCGCAAGCGTATCAACGAGCCTTCGAGTTTCATGTCCTGAAACCCCCGCTGCGACAAGTAACTCTTTAGCAATGTCATCCCCTAATTCTTTTGTGACCTCTTCGGCAGTTATCAGGCGCTGCCGCAACAACATTACCACTTCTTCCCGCCAAGTTACCGCAATAGCCGTAGGCGCATAAAGCCCCCACATTGCCGCTTCTCTGTCAGCCGCCCGCAAGGCAATATTTAGATTGCCCTCTTCAAAGGCACGCCGTCGCACCTCACGAAAGACTTCTGCGATTTCGCCATATTTGTTGCCCAGCTTCGTCTGCTGGACAGAGCGCAATCGCTCAGTTGCCTGATTGATATATGTTTGCGCCTGCCGCTTCTTGATGCCAAACAACTGCGCAATATTAGCGATAATCCGCGGCGTGTCGCCGCCCAGCACAATAAAGTCATAGACAATCCCAATTCGCCGCTCGAACTCGATTTTGTCTACTCTGCCAGCCATTTTGCTACCCTATGCCCCTATATTAGCACAATTACCCTAGAATCAAGCCCGCCGATGCATTAGAAGCACCGCGCCCGCAATTCCAAGCCAGTATGGAATTACAAGCACCCAAGTCGGACTTGCTAAAACAGCCGCAACCAGCGCCACCCAAAAACTGATGCAAAGCGTGCAGTGCAAACCGCGCCCATACCACTGCCGCTGGCCAACGCCGCCCCGCAATTTACTAAACAAATCAAAGGGGCCGTCTTCCTGCGCAAACATAAAAGATACGCGATATGTGGCAAGCGCTGCCAGTACGAATATAAAATAATCCATATTGTATTGAGTCGCCTTAGGAAGCGCCCTGCCCTCTGTCTTTACGCGGACGCCCTGCCTTGCGTTTTCCGCTTGGTGTGCTGGTGTCATTCTCAATATTTGTAACATCATCCCAATCATCTTTGACCGGTTTGTCATTTTGCAGCGCAGCCTCGCTCATCAACGGCAGCGGATTATGATTCTGCACGACAATTCCGCCAGCTGGTGTTTTGGGTATTACGGCTTCCACAACCTCTGGCAGATGCAAGTTGTCCGCAATCACAACCTCGCGCGGCACAGCGCGCCAATAAGAACTAAGCATAAGTTTTTCGACATCATCTTTGTGGACTTTTTCATATCGCTCTTCGGGGTTGTTGCCGCCGCGATACTTGCGCCCCTGTCCGCCGAAAAAGGTCATTCCGCCAGCCTGTGGCCCAATAAATTCCATGCGCGTAAATCCGTCCTGAATATCTATGATTGACATTGTTAATTCTCCAATTCGCCTCTTTGCTTCAATTATCGGGTCTCCGTTTCCGCCACAGCAACTTCCCATTTTTTTATCCCCTTCAATATATGCGCCGTAGCGCTCGTCCAAATACTTAATAAGTTTATCAGAACTTGCCAGCGCTGTGTTGCGGCGCTTTCCTGTGTTTGTGCGATAAACGAAAAGCGGCTGCTTGACATGGAACCCGCAAAATCCTGCAATTGCAAACTTGGTGAACAAATCACCTTCCTCCCAACCCGCCATTGAAACATCGAAGCCGCCCACCTCAATAGCCCGCTTGGTTTCCACAAGCGCCGTGACACCGTGCAATCCGTCATCACGCCACACGCGCTGCACATAAGGCGTGGCGTAGCCAGCCACGCGCACACCCTCGGCATCCTCGCTAATCCAATCCCCGTACACATACATGCCCGTAACACTGTAATTTGTAACCATAATTTCCATGCTGTTGGGCAGCAGGTAATCGTCTGCATCCAAGAACAGGGACAAGCTGCCTTTGGCTGCGTGCAGCCCCGCATTTCTTGCGCCGCCGGCCCCCACGCTCCCCGAGTGAATTACGCGCACAAACGGGTAGGGGCGCAACACCTCGGGCGGCATTCCGTACTTTGTGTCATCAACCAGCACAATCTCCCACTCCTCAAAGTTTTGACCCAGCACACTTTCAATGGCACTGGCAATATATTCGTAATGCCCTTCGCCTACTGGAATAATTACACTTACCAGCGGGTCGCTGTATGACTTAACGGAGTAATACATACTCTCCGTCGGCGCGCCAAAAGGAAAACGGCGCGTGTTCATCCAAGGCAGCCAGTCATTGATTGCTTCGTACTTAAGTGTGCGACTGGCAGAGCCCGCATGCCCGTGGTAATGGAACAGCGGGGCATCGGTGGCCCGCACCGCTGTAAAGCCCACGCTTAAGCCGCGTGTCCAAAACTCCGTATCCTCTCCCGGCGCATACGCCTGCCGATGCGGCCCAGCCCGCTGCCACATTGTCCGCCGAAACATCGCTGCCGAATGGACGCTGTTGGCAGGCGGGTTCGCAACGCGGCTTTGGATATTGTCCCAATGAAATTCCGGCGGCCACTCTGTCCGCCCGACATCGCCATTTGCGTAGATGATGTCCAGCCCAGTGTATGCAATTCCAACGCCCTGATCCTTGAATGCAGGCAGCACAGCCGCTGCGTATTTGGCATCCAGCTCATCATCCGCATCAAGGCAGATAATCATTTCGGTGCTGGCGTGCGCTATGCCGCGCGTGCGCGCTGCTGCCACGCCCGCATTCTTTTGCAAAATAATCGTAACGCTGTCCTTGTACTTGTCAATCATTTCAGCGCTATTGTCAGTGCTGCCATCATTCACGACAATTATTTCCGCTGGCTTTTGGGTTTGTGCCAGCACGCTCTCGATTGCGCGCCCCACCACAGGCCCGTAGTTGTAGCATGTAATTACCACCGAGTATGTGCCTGCATTCGGGGCAGCCTGCGCCACGCATTCGTACAACTCTTTGTACTGTTCCATAGCGCGATGCCAGTTCCATTGTTGTGCGCTTTGCATGCAAACCTGCCGCAATTCATCCCCGCCGGCATAAGCCCATTGAACGCCTTCCAAAAGACCGCTTATATCGCCGGGGCGCACCAGCCAGCCGTTGACACCGTGCTGCACTATGTCGGATGTGCCGCCACAGTCATAGCCCACCACTGGCACACCGCACGCCAGCGCCTCAACCGTGCCAATGCCAAAAGTTTCCTTGGTGGTTGCAAGATAAGCGCTTGCCAGACGCACCAGACTTTGCATTTCCCGATGCGTCTGCTTCCCCATAACCTTTAAGGTTACAAGCTGCGGTACGCTCGGCGGGGCAAATGTGGTGTAAACCTCCACGCCAGCCCGCGCCAATTCCCAAGGCGGCATAGGGTCGCATACATCAGCGGAGCGGTTCTTGTTCCAGATTGTGTATTGAGGGCGTTTTTCCCCATCATGGGGTGTCCACTGGTCAAAATCGATGCCATGCCCCACAATTATGGGATTCAGGCGCATGTTGCGCTGGAACACATTTGCGACCCATTTTGAAGGAACGGTAATCGCTTTCGCGCGGCGCGCTGCGCTTGCCATAACCTTATTGATACTATGATGCCAAGAGTGGTAAATTCCCGACCCGATATCCCCTGTCCAATAAATACCGTGGCAATGCAAGACATCAATGCGCGGGAACTCAAATTGCTGGGTATGCAAAGCGAGCACATCGGCCTGCTTCCATTCAGAAACTATTTCAACGCCATGCGCAGGCAAATACCTGTACTGCGCATGAACAACCCGCCCAATGCCGGTATTTTCATCCACCCCATCAGGCGTGGGGTAAATAAATACCTTGGCGCTCACGGGGTAAGTATCCCCAATCTCCCCATGTCAGCCAAATCTTTCGCGCTAATTTTGTTGGGGTGCGGTTCCTGCCAGAGACATTCGTAATCAATCATTCCGTTGCGAATTGCCACCGTATGCCGCATTGGGCACTGGCGCGTGCCCAGAATTTTTTTGTTATTGGCAAAAGCGTAATCTTTCCAGCGGTTAGACCCCTCCAGCTCAAACTGCCACGGGGTTTCGTCATCCACTAAAAGATTCAGGAAATCCTGCTTGTTCCAGATTGCAGCCAGCACCGATGTATTGTAGGCTGCGTTTGGATTGTCAATAATCAAGTCAAAGCGCCCGCAAGCCTCGTAATCCCGCATATCGGCTGCGTACAGCCGGTCGGTTGTCAAATCAATCTTGGCAATGTCTGGATGCATTTGCATGTAATGCCCCAGCTGCCGAATGGCGCTCTCGTCTACCTGCCGCAGAATAAAGTAATCCTCCAGCATCAAAACAAAACGCTCCTCTACAAACCCGTTGTTCCCAATCAGGTTGCGAACCGCATTGCTCCACTTGTTTATCGGGTAATCCGAAAACTCCCCCAGTGAAACAAACTGCCAGTCATTTGGGATTTCAAAAAGCGGGGGCGTAAAACCGGCAACATAACCGCGCATCCACGGCGCGTATTTCTGCTGCATATAGAAAAAAGGTCGCAGGCACCACAATGTAGGGTCTGCGACCAATAAAACTGTTTTGACCTCCCCGCCCTCTTGTACTGAGGGCGGGGAGAATGTCGCTCCAGACACTTACTACGCAGTCGGAGTGTAGTAAGAAGGCCCACCGGTCGCCGCACCCGAGTGACCGCCGTTCACAAAGAACGAACTGTCGGTGAAGGGCGAGCGCTCGTGCGCCAGCGGCGTGTACTTGATGTTGGTAATCCGCGCAGCCAAGTGCGGGGTAAGCAACACAAGGCGCGGCTCGGTCTTTGCCAACAACTGAACGCAGAAGTTGGTGGGTGGCTTCTTGTGCCACATAAACCGCCCGCTGTCCGATGTGTAGTACTGGCCATCAGGGGCAAAGGTCTTTGCAGCTTCCATTGCGCCATTCGGCTCATCGTAGTTGCGGTACTCCCAGTAAGTCACGGGGGTTCCGCTCAGCGCCGTCATCGGCACAAAGTAGATTGAGCTGGTGAACGACTCGCCAGCCAGCACGGTTTCTGCCACCGCATCGTCCAGTGCCACCGGCACTTTCGCGCCGTCAATCAAGAGATACTGGCCCTTGCGCTCAAAGATGTCGCCGCGCATGTCATCGCGCATCTTAATCAGGGCTTGGCTGTCAATGACCTGTGTCTGCGAACTGCTGAACACATTCTGGCAGCGATAAGTCTGGTAAGCGCAGGGGTAAATCTCAGTCAACTCATAGAACAAAGCAGTTGGCATGGTCAGAACCCAAGTCACGGGGTCAAGACCGGCATTCATAGCGATGTACTTCAGATTGCGATACACATTTGCAATCGCCCGCACAATCGCTGCGCCATTGGACGCCACATCCAGCGAGCCGAACGACCGCACAATGCTGTCGGCGGCGGCGCAGGCAATGCCCGTCTCAGCATCACGGTAGCCCGTGTTGATGAGCGTATCCAGCCCGTAGAAATACTTGCGACCGCCACCAGCAGTGTTGTTGGATGGGTTGCCCGAATACACCTCTCTGGCAAAGTCGCGCGACCAAGCCACCGCCATCTCAAACATCGACTTGCCAACCTCGCTGTTCAGCGGGTTGACCGCGCCGCTCAAAGCTGCGCCCGGCACATTGGTGTTGCCACCCTGCCACGGGTTGCCCTGCAGCTGCAAGTCGAGGAACTCGCCCCGATTGGTCACCTGCCCGATGCGGTCGAGGTCAAAGACCTTCGACATACGGGACTGGCGTCCAAAAACAAAGCTATGCGTACACAGCTTCATCAAACCCGACACGGGCGGGTCATCGCACACACCCGTTGGCTCGGAACCAGAAGTGGCAGTTACGCCAGTCATAATTCCGAACAGCGGGTTCATGTCGCGCGACGGGCGCACTGGCAACAGCTCCTGCAGCCCCAAGCGCGGCAGAATCATTGCGCTGAACACCGGCTGCGACAAGCCCGGTGAACTGAACAAGCCCGATGGGCCGTGCGCATAGGTCGCCGTCGGGGTTGAGCTGACAGCCTTCGTCGTTACTACGGACTGCAGCACTTGCTGCGCTAACTTTTCATAATCGATTGATGTAGTCATTGTTGTTTCTCCTGCACTTTCGCGCAAATTTTTCTAATCCTACTTGTTGCCATTCAGGAACATCCTGAAGTGGTCAAGCGGGTCATCGGTGGGCTGCGCTTCCTTCAGGCGATGCCCCTCTTCGATCTCAGTGCCGCCGTCCTGTGAAGAACGATAGCCTTTGGTAAATGCTTTCGGAGTTTCCCCTTCCAGCTCTTTTAGACGCACATCCATCTGCTCGATGCGAGCCAATAGAGTTGCGGTGTTTTTCTCTTTGGTAGTGACATTTTTGGAGCTGGCCGTCAAGCGCTCGTCCATCTCATTAATTACGCGCTTAATCACGCGCAATTCCTTGGTAACCGCCTGCATCTTTTCGGTTACGCCCAACTCCGACACTACCTCGCCGATTGTCGTAGTTAGCAAGTCTGCCAGCTCAGTCGGGGACATATATGCAATTTCCTCTGGCTCGGATTCCGCTTCACCATCCAACTCCTCTTCAGCCTCAGCGTCATCCAGCTCATCTGCCTCGTCATCTTCGTCAGCCTCGGAAACTGCCTCGTCCTCGTCCTCGTCCTCGTCCTCGGGGTCGCCACCCAAAGCCTTCTTCTTCGTAGCGGCTTTCTTGTGCATAATGTCGTGCGCCTTTTCCACAGCCATCACCTCAGCCTCGTCCAAATCTTCCTCAGCAGCCATCTCATCGGCAGCCGCAACTTCCTCATCATCCTCCGCGTCCACCATCTCGGATTCCGCCTTCTTGGAAGACATAGCAGGGGGCTTTTTGCCTTTCATCGGCATACCCATATATCCCTTTTTTGTGGTTTTCAGCTTCGCATCACCGTCTTCGCCGCCCGCCTCCATCTCTTCCTCATCCTCCGCCGCATCATCCTTCTTGGCAAAAGGATTTACGCCCTTCTTGCCTTTGACAAACTTTCCTTTCGTGGTTTCCATAACTGGTTCTCCTGCGACCTCTTCTGTGCCGCTCAAATTCTTTTCCGAAATTACCTGTTCCATAAGAGCCAAAATTTCGTCGTCTGGCATTTGCTTCAACCAATCAGTTGCGCTTGCCGTCTTGGCTTCAGCCGGTGCAGCATCCGCTTCCTTAAAACGCAACCCCTCGGACATTGCCTCTTTTTCACTAATCTCTGCGCCAGAGATAATCTTTGCAACCAGCGCGTCGCCCACCAGCTCCTTAAGCGCCTTGTATTTCATTTCATTCATGTCTTTGTCCTCCACAATCTCAAATTTTGTAAAACGATTAGAGGCACGCTCTTTGGGCAACAGCGACCTTTCAAATATCTTAATGTTATGAAACACCCCTTCCTTGTCAGGCTCAGACATCGGATGCACAAATCCCACGCTCATTGACAAATCCTGCGCCTTCTCCGCCACCCGCATTGCAATTTCGGGCGAGCGAAATGTACCGCTCTCAATCAGCATGCGCCCGTGCATCGCGCCGAAATCGGCATCACCCAAATCCAACTGCGGTTCATGCCACCAGCGCAACGGCCCGCGCGAATCAACGCGAGCTGCATCTTCGTTCAAAGCTTTCGTGGAAACAATCTCTTTGTCCCCATCTATGAACGCATTTGAACTAATTGCAAGCCAGCGATACTTTCCACTCGCCTCTTTAAATACGCGCAACCCGCCGCCCGCAGCACTCATCACGGAAGCAAAATCACCGCTTCCCCGCGCTTTTAGCTCCTTGCGCGTTGTCGTAAACCAGCTCATAAAGTCAAGCATATTTTATTTATACCATACCGGCATCGTTTTGTGCCTTTTTATGACTTTCCAAAAATTATATTTATCGCTCTTTGCCCCATCTCAAAAGCGCCTTTCGCCAATTCTGGACGGCCAAATACCAACCAAGGCGTACGATACCCGCTGCCGCCCAACTCCTTCGTTTTAAACAAATTCGGGCTGAAAGGCAGTGGTTTCGGCCCAGACCCAGCTAGCACAGTGCGTACATTCGGGCCGCCGCCAATCGTGTTTACCTTCGGCACAAGCGCCTCCGCCGCAGCCGCAGCCTGCGCCGCAGCCGCCCGCTTTTGCGCCCCATACGATAACAAAATGTCCTTTGCCCCGCGCTTGTTCCCCTGCATCGCAGCATTCAAAAACGCCGAAGCTACCGGCCCAATCTGGTATTGCCTCGTGCCCGCCACCAAACTAATCAACCCCTTCTCCTCCAGCTTTGTCGCCAGCGGACTGCCGTACTCAACATCTGCGCCGTTTACAAAATCCAGCAATCCAGCAACAGAACTCTTGTCAACACCAGCCGCCACCGCCGTCTCCTCCAGTGTTACACGCTGCGCAGCCTGCTGCTTCTTTTGCGCCTCCTCAGCCTCACGCACTAACTTAATCTTTTGCTGCTCCTTGTCAGCCGCCGCCTTTGCAACCGCAGCTTCACGCTCTACCTTGCGCTCAGCCGCCTTTGCCGCTGCCTTTGCCTCAGCCTCCGCTTGTTTTTTCTTCGACTTTTCCTCCGCCGCCTTCTCCGCCTCCTCCTGCTTGCCCTTCTTGTAAATCTCCGCCTGCTGCGCAGCAGTCTGCCTTGTATTCGCCATCGCCCGCCGGCTTTCAGGACTTACCGTGTACCGCTTCCCATCAGCAGTCAATGTCAGTAATCCCAACGCTCCCAGCCGATCCATGGTCGCCTTGTCAATAGCGCCACCCATCGACAAACTGCGCGCCGCATCAGCATCCCCACGCTCTAAACCCGCAACCCGCTCTTCCAGAGACTGCGCTCCAGAATATGATGCCCATTGCCCTTTTGCATTTCGCATCAAACTCGTGTCCCCAACCCTCTCCCCGCCCCCCACATTCATATTCAAACCAATAATCTTGCCACCACCGCCCTGTCTTCCACCAGAAAACTCGCGCGTTCCACCACTACCCGGTTTACCCGTCGGTTTGCCACGAGGCGGCTTCAAACTATTTGGGCGACCCACAATGCCATCAACTATGATGCCCCTGTCCCCCCCCGCTGCTTTTTTGGTGAATACCAAAACAGGCTCCACCCCAGCCGCCCCATTTACTTGCAACTTGCCAAATACTATTTGCATACTCGCATAATACCATAAACAGGTTTCTAAACCAATTTTCCGCCCGCCCCGCAACCGCTATTCCTGACAAACCCATGCCACTACAAAAAAAATTTTTTCGTTTTTCCACCCTCCCCCCTCCCCTGCCCCACCACAATCTCAACCACTACTTACGGCCACCCCTAACCCGCACCACCCCTCGCCTACTTTCCCCACCCCCCCCCTGCCTAACCCCGCCCCCCGCCCCACCCCGCCTAACACGCCCCAAAACAACCCTTTCCTGACATCGCAAAAGTTATTAAGCAGCTTAATGGGGTGGTACTCATTTTGTCGCCGTGTCCGTGACTGTGTGCGGGTGCGTGTGCGGGCGTGTGTGTGCGTGTGT
>SXGU01072387.1_pt1 | contig 10044 bp, 8 predicted proteins | sample 3174531 | NCBI WGS metagenome assembly SXGU01 (sample SAMN11356863, study PRJNA531348) | freshwater metagenome | isolation source: freshwater sample F1-140 | place: China: Fuxian Lake, Yuxi | collected 2017-12-25 | reverse complement strand
ATTCTTGCTAACCGTGCTCCAACCGCCCGTGAGTTATTACAGAAACTTAAACTAGCATTTGAGTATCTACCTATGTTTCTCAAGCAGGGCATCAAAGAATGGAACAAGGGTTCTATCTACCTTGCTAACGGGTCAAGAGTTCTAGCAGACTCAACATCTGGATCATCAGTTCGTGGTTTTTCGTTCAATCTAATCTTTCTGGACGAGTTTGCGTTCGTTCCCAATAATATTGCAGAAGAGTTCTTTAACTCAACTTATCCTACCATCTCTTCTGGTAAAACATCTAAGGTCGTTATAGTCTCTACACCAAACGGTATGAACTTGTTCTATAAGATGTGGCAGAAGGCAATAGACAAGACTAGCACATACATTCCTATCGAGATCCACTGGTCAATGGTGCCGGGTAGAGATCAAGCATGGGTAGAAGAAACTATACGAAACACCTCTCAGAGACAGTTTGATCAAGAGTTTGGTTGCGAGTTCTTGGGTTCATCTAATACACTAATCAATGGTGCTAAACTTGCTACTCTACATTGGAAAGAATCCATTGCCAGAAACGAGTGTATGGACATATTCGAAGAACCTATTCATAAGCATACCTATGTATTATGTGCTGATGTCTCGGAAGGACAGGGTCTAGATTACTCCGCATTCTCCGTCTTTGATGTTACAGAGATTCCATATCGGCAGGTTGCTAAATACAGAAACAACGAAATTAGTCCTATGCTATTACCAGCAGTTATCTATTCAGCTGCCGTGAAGTATAACGAGGCTTTCGTTCTAGTCGAAATCAATTCTATCGGATTGCAGGTAGCAGATATTCTACATCATGAGTTAGCATATGAGAACCTTCTTAAATTTCAACAGAAAGGCAAGCAGGGCACACAGGCGTCAGGTGGATTTGCTGCTGGTAAAAACAAGTTAGCATTCGGTCTTAAGATCAGCGCACAGTCTAAGATGATCGGTTGTGCTAATCTTAAAACTTTGATAGAAAACGATAAACTCATACTGAATGACGAGGACACTGTCACAGAACTATTCTCGTTTTCAGCAACTAAGAAGACATTCATGGCAGAAGAAGGATCAACAGACGATCTAGCCATGACATTAGTTCATTTTGGATGGTTGACGGCACAAAAACTATTTAAAGAAACCGTCTCCAATGATATTCGTTATGTTCTTCAGAAAGAGCAATCTTATCTTCAGGACGTAACAAATGTGCCTTTTGGTTTCATTGATAATGGGATCGACAGTCCCCATGATAGTGAGATAGATGCCGCTGGTGATCGATGGGTTCGTGAAAGAGAAAAATTATACCCGTTCGATGATCTGGGATATTCCTGGAACTCTCGACTATAAGTCAAAACATCAAAAACAATAAATAGATTGAAATGGAAATATAATACCATTCCAACCTATAAGAGGAGTAAAAGATGGCATATCAAGTATCCCCAGGTGTGAACTGGACTGAGATTGATCTTACCACAATCGTTCCAGCCGCATCTACTACGGAAGGAGCATTTGCCGGTGAGTTCGTTTGGGGTCCTGCTAATGAAATCAGATTGATCTCAAATGAAACAGAACTAGTTCGTTATTTTGGCAAACCTTCATCCAATACATCAAGAATAACACAGATTCAAGGTTGGTGGACCGCTGCAAACTTTCTTGCTTACGGTGACAATCTTAGAGTCGTCCGTTCTGTTGCAGCAGGCGACAAGAACGCTTCTGCTAATGCTGCAGGACTTCTTATCAAGAATAAAGAAGATTATGAACTTAACTTTATGCAAATCAGTCCAACAAACGCAACTGCTAATGCAGCAGGTATGTTTGCTGCTAAGTATCCTGGTGATTTAGGAAATGGTCTAAGAGTTTCTATATTTGCTAATAATGACACTACAGCATTTAACAGCTGGCCATATGCAGCTGCTTTTGACGGTGCACCCGGAACATCATCATATGCTAATACACGTGGTGGTGCTAACGATGAAATGCATATCGTTGTTGTTGACAGCATTGCAGGCACATTCTCTGGTACACCAAATACAGTTCTAGAGCGTTTCTCATACGTTTCTAAAGCAATGGATGCTAAGAACGATGATGGTTCATCAAACTACTATGTAAATATCCTCAATGAGAAATCAGAGTATGTTTATGCAGTTCAACATGCTATGAACCTAACAACATTTGCTGCTGATACAACTACTTGGGGTAATGTTGCAAATAACACATCATTCACACAAGGTGCTGGATCATATACAGTATCACTCGCAGGTGGTGTCTCTGGAGTTCCATCCGCTGCAAACGTTCAAAATTCTTATGCATTGTTTACCGGTGCAGAGGAAGTCGATGTTTCTCTCATTATGATGGGTGCTGCATCAAACACAGTAACACAATGGGTTATTCAGAACGTTGCAGAAGTCCGTAGAGACTGTGTAGTGTTTACATCACCAGCATATGCTGACGTTGTTAACAATCCTGGTGGAGAGGTTACTGCTTCTGTTGCAAGAAGAAACTTCCTAGGTTCATCTTCATATGCTGTTATGGACTCTGCTTGGAAATATCAGTTCGACAAATACTATAACGTTTATCGTTGGCTTCCGCTTAACGGTGACATTGCTGGTCTTTGTGCTAGAACAGATCAAACAAGAGATCCATGGTTCTCACCCGCTGGTCTAAATCGTGGTCAGATCAAGAATGTCTATAAAATTTCTTGGAATCCATCAAAGGCTAGTAGAGACGAACTATACAAGAACGCTATCAATCCTGTTGTAACATTCAAGGGTGATGGTACAGTTCTTTATGGTGATAAGACTCTGCAATCTAAGCCATCAGCATTTGATCGCATCAATGTTCGTCGTCTCTTTATTGTCCTTGAAAAGACAATCGCAAGAGCCGCCAAGTATTCACTATTCGAGTTCAACGATGATTTCACAAGATCACAGTTCGTTGCTCTAGTAGAGCCATTCCTTCGTGACGTTAAAGGTCGCCGGGGCATCTATGACTTCCGTGTAGTTTGTGACGAAACAAACAATACAGCAGAGGTCATTGATCGCAACGAGTTTATCGGTGACATTTATATTAAGCCAGCACGTTCTATCAACTTCATTCAGCTTAACTTTGTTGCTGTTAGAACTGGTGTTGCTTTCTCTGAAATTGTTGGCCAATTTTAATAAATAGAAACAAAGGAGAAAACAAAAATGGCTTTTAATGTTCAACAGTTTAGAGCAAGTCTAGTAAATGATGGCGCCCGTGCTGCTCTGTTTGAAGTTGTAATGAATCTACCACCTGCTGCTGGCTTTGGTGCTCTCGATCAGGAAATTAGATTCAAAGCAAGAGCAACAACTTTACCTGGTGATTCAATTTCATCAGTTACAGTCCCATACTTTGGTCGTGAGATTAAAGTTGCTGGATCTCGTTCATTCCCACAGTGGTCATTCACTGTTATTAATGATGAGAACTTCCGTATTCGTAACAATATGGAAATCTGGATGAGCGGTCTTAATGCTCACGTTGCTAACCTTCGTTCACCTGGCATGGCAATGTCATCTATGTATCAGGCTGATGCTTGGGTTAATCAATATGCTAAGACAGGTCAGATAATCAAGACATATAAAATGGTTGGTTGCTTTCCAACTGATGTTGCTGCAATTGATCTTGATTGGTCATCTGGTGATCAGATTGAAGAATTTGCTGTTACATTCGACTATCAGTGGTGGGAGTCAGTTCTTCCAATACCAACTACTGACGGGTTCTAATAACAGCATAAATACTAATGGTCTACGGGGGAAACTCCGTGGACCCTTCAATCTAGGATAAGGACTATATTGTGAAATATTATGTGTATGGATATCTAAGAAAAGATGGAACTCCTTATTACATAGGTAAGGGGAAAGATGGTAGATGTCTAAAACCTCATAATAGAAGAAAATCCAGGATCGGTATTCCATCTGATCTTGAACGAATTGTCATGCTACAAAAAAATCTATCAGAGGAAGAATCTTTCTTCTGGGAAAAATTTTACATAAAAATGTTTCGCCGAATAGACTTACACAGAGAAGAGGGCGTATTAAGAAACTTAACTGATGGTGGAGAAGGGACTACAGGTAGAATAGTTTCTGAAAACACTAGAAAAAAAGTTAGTGAATCTAATAAAAAACTCAAAGGTGAATTAACATCTATGTGGGGTAAAAAAAGACCCGATATAATAGATTTACTTAGTAAAAAATGGAAAATAATTTTTCCCGATGGTAGTAAAAAAGAAATATCCAACTTGAAATCATTTTGTAAAGAAGAGGGACTTTTCTACTCTACTATGTGTAAAATTGGCAATGGATTACTGAAATCTCATAGAGGTTTCTCTTGTGAAAAAATAGAGGAGTAACGGTCATTAAACTTTTCGGATTCGAAATATCAAACCCCAAAAAGCAGCAGCAAAATCTGCAACAGCAGGAAGGACCGGGAGCAAAAACGTTTGCACTGCCTCAGAACGAGGACGGTGCTGTTACGGTTGCTGGTGCAGGTTATTATGGCACGTATGTCGATCTAGATGGTACGTTTAGAAATGAAACACAACTAATCACGAAGTATCGTGAACTCGCTATTCAACCAGAAATGGAAACTGCTATTGATGAGATCGTCAACGAAGCAATTGTCATCGAAGATTCTGGTACATCAGTAGAAATCAATTTAGATGGAACAAAACTATCTCCGGCAATAAGAAAAAGAATTGAAGAAGAATTTGATTATGTATTGAAACTTCTTAATTTTGGCAACATGGGACATGATATCTTTCGTCGTTGGTATGTTGATGGTAGATTATTTTATCATGTAGTCGTAGATGAAAATGCACCGGAAAATGGTATTCAAGAAATTAGTTACATAGATACTCGCCGTATTCGTAAGATCCGTGAAATTCAAAAAATGAAAGATCCTCAGACAGGTATTGATCTAATCAAGAGACAAGTAGAGTATTATCTCTATAACGAAAGAGGAATGATTGGTGCTGGCACTAATCTTGGCGCAAAGATCGCAGTTGACTCTATCGTTAATATCAATTCAGGACTCATGGATCCTAAGCAGACTATGGTCCTTTCTTACTTACACAAAACAATTAAACCATTTAACAATTTACGCATGGTAGAAGATGCTACCGTCATTTATCGTCTAAGTCGTGCTCCTGAACGTCGGGTGTTCTATATTGACGTAGGTAATATGCCTACAATCAAAGCGGAACAATACGTTCGTGACATTATGGTCAAGTATCGCAACAAACTAGTTTACGATTCTAACACTGGTGAGATTAAAGACGACCGTAAACATCTATCGATGCTAGAAGACTTTTGGTTACCTCGTCGTGAGGGTTCACAGGGAACTAAGATTGAAACACTTGAGGGTGCAAGAAATCTCGGTGAACTAGAGGACGTTAAGTATTTTGAAAAGAAACTATACAAAGCACTCGGTGTTCCTATTTCGAGATTAGAAGCACAACAAGGTTTCTCTCTTGGTAGAACTACTGAAATTACTAGAGACGAATTAAAGTTTACTAAGTTTGTCCAGAGACTTCGAAACAAATTCGGAACTCTATTCGATGACTTGCTTCGTGTTCAACTCGTTCTTAAAAGAGTATGTACCGAAGAAGAATGGAAAGAATTCAAAGAAGACATTTGGTACGACTTTAAGAAAGATAATAACTTCGATGAGTTGAAAGAAGCAGAACTTATCAATCTTCGTTTGGATACTTTACAAAAAGTAGATCCATTTGTCGGTAAATATTATTCAGCAGTTTGGGTTCGCAAAAACATTCTTCAACAGACTGATGAAGATATAGAAGAAATTGATGCTCAGATGAATCAGGAGAATCAGATTGTTGCTCAACAACAGCAACAAGCAATGATTGATCAGCAAGCACAACAGCAACAAGATATGCAAAATCAGATTGCGTTTGATTCTCAGAAGCAGATTGCACAGGCACAAGTTCAGAATCAGATTGATCAGATCAGACCTGATAACTCAGAACAAGATATTGTGAATAAGTCACACGAAGCAGATATGATGGATAAAAAGATTGAGTTGGAAAAACTCAAATCAAAACCATCTAAAGTAAAGAAAACAGTTGCTAAAGAAGCAAGAGAACTTGGACTTACATATATTGGCGAAGGTAAGTATGCTAATAATCAAGGACAAGTCACACACTTAAATGAGAATGGTATTCTAAAACAAATAACTAAATAATATCAGTTTATTAAGGAATAGAATGTCGCTGAAGAACACCGATGTAAGAACACCTGGCATTGCTGCTATTGCGAAGAAATGGAATCTTCCAGTGGCACATGTTGTCAAACTTGTCAACATTGGTGCTAAGACAGAATATGAACACAATAAAAATATTAGTAAAGCAAGACAAGTTGCCAGAGATCATATTGCAGAGAGGCCAGACTACTATCAGAAACTAAAGAAGATGGAGAAATCTCCTGTATCTATGAAAGAAGAAACAGGTGTCAGTGCTGTTAGAGGTCTCGGATACGTTTCTGGTGATCCATCAGGATCTGATAATCCAGTTGAACAATACCTAACAACTAATGCAATGTCTTACGAAGATTATAATGGCAATGTTTTACAGTTGATTAGAAAGATGCATAGTAAGTATCATGAAAGAAACTTAGGTTTTCATGAATACACTCCTAATGAAATACAGAACGAGTTGTTGCATACTAATCCAAACATTTCTCGTAAGATTATGAAAGAGTCAAGACTAGATGAACTATCAGGTGGTGACAGTCGTGACTATGAAGGTGGTGTTTCTGGATTACCTAAGAGTGCTTATAGATACAATGATATTAAAGAAGGTAAGAGATTAGAAAAGGTAAAGAAGGCTGCTGGTAAAGTTGCCGGTGGTGCTATGATTGCTGCTAATCTTGCCACTCTAGGTCAAGTTGCTGGTGATGCTGCTGAAGGTAGAGGAAGTCCAAAGAGAAGTATTATTGCGGCAGCTACAGCAAAACCGGGAATACCTGGATTAGTTGCTTCTGGTGCACACTACGGACTCAAAGTAAAAGACTTTATGAGAAGAAAAAAGTTAGAAGAGATCAAGACTCAGATTGATGAGTTACACAAAAAGACACCGGAGAGACTGGGTAGATATATTAGCAGGGCCGCTAGTCAACGTGCAAAAGCATTAAAAGGTCCTAAGGCTGATGTGAAGACATGGGAAAGAAAACATCATTTTATTCAATCAGCATTTAAAGAGTTAACAAAACCAAAGTCATTAGACGGAGAAAAGTAAAATGGATAACAAGCAACAGATTTTCGAGGCTATTGATAATATCCTTGAAAACAATCTAAACGAAATGAAAGATAATCTTTCTAGCGTTCTTCAAGAAAAGGCAATGGAAAAACTTGAAGAAAAGAAGAAAGTTATTGCTGCCAATTACTTTGCACAGTAAAGGACTATAATATGAAAACACTCAAGCAACTCAGAGAAGAATACGATAGCCAATTTTTGGATTCAGTAGATTTTCTACCTGAAGAGATTATGCTTGAGGCTAATAAGAAAACTTCACTTGTGTCCAGCACACCATCATTTAAACAAATGCCGGCGTTACTGTTGTTTAGACGCATGACATATAGAAAGTATCCTGGTGATCAAACTGTTGCGTTATACTATTCATCACTAGTTGATAAGTATTTGTCAATTCCATTTGGACCTACTGGTAATCTTAATCTTTCCGAAGCAATCATTCATGATGATTATGAATTGAATGAGGATCTCCGTAAATGGTTTAAAGAGAAGTGGTACAAGTCAAAAGGTGGTGGTTGGAAAACTGCTGCTAATGAATCATTTGTTCTTGATGAAGAAGGATTCGATCTAGACGCAGTTACTAATGCTGTTAGAAGCAAAGAATCAGGAACATCAGGTGGATACGGTGCAAAATCTAAGTCATCATCCGCATCTGGTGCATATCAGTATATCAATAAGACATGGAAAGGTTCTGCATCTAAGTATGGTGTGGATACAAAACAGTTTCCAACTGCTAGATCAGCACCTAAAGAAGTTCAAGATAAAGTCTTTACAAACGATCTACAGAAAAACGCTAGTAAGTATGGTAGTTTAGAAAAAGCAGTTAATGTTCATTACTCTGGTAATCCAGAAGGTAAAGTTAGTTCTGCTGGTCTAAAAGCAAATCGTGGTCAGACTGCTGGTGGATATATGGCAGATATCAAGAAGAGAGTTGATGATTATAATACGGAGAGAAAATCTACAATGGGTGCAGCACAACAAATGGCTGCTAATTTCTCTGGCGGTAAAACACTATCAACTCCAGATTCTACACAGTTCGCAAAAGCACCAGAAGCACCTAAACCAACACAAGTTGCTTCCGCTGAACCACCAAAGATGCAAAATCCAGATCAAGAAAGAACAAAAGTTGCATCTGCGGATACTAAGAAGATTGCTGAGGATTGGTCAGACGCAAAATATAAAAGTCCATCAGGTGGTCTAACTCAAGCAGGTGTTGATGCTTACAACCGCAAGACTGGAGGTAACCTTAAGACTGCTGTAACAACACCCCCATCTAAACTAAAGAAGGGTAGTAAGGCTGCCAATCGTCGTAAGTCATTCTGTGCTCGTATGGGTGGAATGAAAAAGAGATTAACCTCTGCAAAGACAGCAAGAGATCCAGATTCACGTATCAATAAAGCATTGCGTAAGTGGAACTGTGAGGAATCATTTCAGAACAAACTAGCAAGTATTCGTGAAGAAAGAATTGACGAATTTGCACCACTAGTAGCAGCTGGAGGAACAGCATTAAGAGCAGTTGGTGGTTCTGCCGCTAAAACTGTTCTAAAGACAGTAGGTAAATCTGCATTGTCCGCTGCCGGTAAAGCAATCTTCGGTGGTGACGATGATGGTGAGAAGGCAAGAAAAGCAGAAGCAACACCATCAAAAGGAACACTATCTACAAGTCTCAGAGGTGTTAAAGTCAAGAGTAAAACTCCTGATCTATCACCATCGGGTGATCTTGTAGCAGCAAGACAGTCTGAAAAGTTGCAGCAAAGATATACTGAAAAGTCTTTGAAGCAGATGAAAGAAAACAAGATGTCTGACATTCGTAAGATGGTCAGAGAAAACGTTGAGTATAAAGACCTTTATATCAACGGAAGAAGTGTTACACTAAATAAGAATATGGCAAAAAGAATCCTTGAAGTTTATGATTCTGTCAATAGCACAAACAAGAAACTTGTTGAGAACATGCTAAACGAAGACATGGAATCCTTCAAGAAATTATTAAATTTTACAATAAAGGCATAAGAAATGGCAACTACTTTAACAACGCAAACATTGGTAGATACCAACCGACACACTGTTATTAAAGTTGTTGGTGCAGGCGGTACTGATACTAACACACTATTAATCAAAGCATCTAATCTCGCATATGCTATCAATGCTACCGGTGTTGTGAGCACAACTAATCCAAAACGTCTTAATAGAATTGCTATCAAGCGTGTTTGGGGTCATGGTCAGATGGGTCTATCTAATAACGTGACGTTAAAGTGGGGCGGAAATTCTAATAACGCTATTGTCACATTTGGCGCTGGACAGTTTGATTATAACTTTGATGCTGGATCAACTCAAGGAACTATTGAGATTCCTGATCAAGCAAATTGCACTGGTGATATTCTATTCTCTAGCACAGCTGGTGCATCAGATGGATGGACATTATTCATTGATCTCAAGAAAGATGGTCGTGATTATGATCAGGGTCAAGTAAGAGATCCGATTGCATTTAACTACGGCACAGGACATAACGGAGCATAAGAATGTCTAAGGATTTGATCGAAAGCATTATAGACGATAATCTAGTTGCAGCAAAAGACATCTTTACTGAGAGAATGAATCATATTCTTGAGTGTAAGTTGTATGAAGAGAAGCGCCGTATTGCAGCAATATTAAGTGAAATCATGGGTGGCAAATTGTCCGCTGCTGATATCCAAGCAAGAAAAGAAGCTGGATATATGAAAGCATCCGATTACTTTGAGATTATGGAT
>SXGU01075624.1_pt1 | contig 10045 bp, 10 predicted proteins | sample 3174531 | NCBI WGS metagenome assembly SXGU01 (sample SAMN11356863, study PRJNA531348) | freshwater metagenome | isolation source: freshwater sample F1-140 | place: China: Fuxian Lake, Yuxi | collected 2017-12-25 | reverse complement strand
TTTTTCTAATCTGTAATACTAAGTACTGAAGGACAACGGATAGAGCATTTGATTTACTGATTGGGCGTAAGCACGGTCTGTAAATTTAGATGATAAATCAGAGCTTTACGCAGGTAAAGGTCTCTATTTATCGTCAAGCTACGGATCAGAAGGTTCGGGGTTCGAATCCCTGCGGGCGCACCAAGAGTTCATCCAAATAAAAAAGGAGAACATTAGATTTCAAAGCCAAGTAAGTTACGTGGACTTGAAGTACTTTCCGCATTCTCTGGCGTATTAATTGCCTTGCAATCTCGAATAAATGGTGAGTTATCTAATCAAATGGGTGATTCTCTTGAGGCTGCCCTAGTCTCATTTGGTACCGGTTTAATCTTTGTTTCATTAATTTCTTTATTTAGAAAAGATGTCAGGGCAGGCTTTGCCGATATTTTTAAAGCGGTTACATCAAAACAACTTCCAATGTGGCGGCTAAGCGCTGGAATGCTAGGCGCCTTATTTGTTGCGATGCAAACCCATGTTGTTCCCATTGCAGGTGTTGCATTATTTACGGTGGCATCCCTAGCTGGTCAGACTGCAATCTCACTTTGGGTTGATCATGTTGGCTTAACTGGCGGTATTAAATCTGTGATTTCAAAACGGCGGGTAATTGCGGCAATTATTACAGTGGGCGCAGTGGTGATATCTGCTTGGGATAGATTTGCAATGAGAGATTTTTCAATTCTTGCAATTACATTAGCTGTTTTTGCTGGTAGCTGGGTTGGCGTACAGAGAGCCTTAAATGGTCAAATTAACTCTTTTTCAAAGAAAAGCTTTGCTACCTCACAACTTAACTTTATCGCTGGTTTTAGCTTTCTTACATTTTTATTAATACTTCGCTCACTCTTTACCGATCACTCAATTATGAATCTAACCTCAGGACCTTGGTGGATGTTCTTAGGTGGCTCAATTGGGGTTTTCTATATTGCTTTCTCAGCGCTAGCTGTGCAATATGTTGGCGTCTTGGAGTTCACACTACTTAGTGTTGGCGGAATGCTAATTGGATCACTACTACTTGATATATTCGTGCCAACCCAAGGAACATATATCTCGCCATATTTAATCACTGGAATATTTCTCACCTATTTGGGCGTAAGCACGGTCGGAAAGATAGGCAAGTAAAGGTGAGTTTTAGGGAACTAAAAGCTCAGATTTACTGGCCAACTATGGATCAAAAGTTCAGGGATTTGAATCAATGTAGGACCAAAGCATACAATTTTAAATTAATTGGTACCTCCGCCAGTAGTAAATGGAAAATATAGTAAATTCAATGTTTAGGAATATTACAAAATAGGGTAAAGTATATAAAATGAAAAATTTCTTTAATTGGTTAAAATATAGAATTAAATTTTATGCCCCTACTTATTTATGGAACATATTGTCAAAGCGTGCAGAATTGATGATGCGGAGAAAATACTCTCAAAAATTTAAACGTTACGGGAATAAAAATCCAGATCTTACTTTTTTTGTAATTCGGAAAAAGCCACCAGGGGCAGGATTTTTCGCAAATTTTTTTTATGTTGTAAGAGGCTTGATTTATGCTGAAAAGCACGGCTATATACCAGTTGTAGATATGGAAAATTATTGGATGGAAGAAGTTAATGAAATCCGAAAAATAAACGAAACCAAAAATGCTTGGTGTTATTTTTTCAATCAGGTATCAAAATTTTCATTAGCTGAAGTTTATCAGAGTAAAAATGTAATACTATCAGATGGATTTGAAATTTTAGATACTGATCATTACTTGCGAAATAAAAGTATTGAAATATTTATGAGTGGAGATAAGCTAAAACAGGTTGGTCGAGTCATTGATAAATACATTGCACTCAACTTTACCACCAAACAGTACCTTGAGACTAAAAAGATTGATTTAAACTGGGATCCTAGAAAAACTCTGGGTATATTTGTCAGAGGTGGAGCGTATAATGAGCATTCTGATGCCAAGGCTTGGGTTAACCATCCTAAGTTTTCTGATATTTTGCAGCAAGCATTTGAAATCCTTCACGATAAAAAAATTAAAAAAATTTTTATTTGTACAGAAGACTTTCGAATTTATCAAGATTTAAAGACTGAACTCAAAGATTTTGAAATAATACCGAGTCTAAGGTACGGTAAAAATCTCACAATAGAGAGTTGGTTATCTTCTCAGAAATTGAGAACAAAAGGAGGTGATAACGGAATAAACCTAGGATATAAAAAAACACTTGCTTATTTATCTGAAATTATTCTATTAAGCGAGTGTGAAAATTTAATTGTCACACCCAATAATCCCTCAGTTTATGCTTTGGCTATGTGCAATTTAGATACCGGCGACCACCGGGTAGTAATGAATAGTAGTATTAGTCGACTAAATCCAAACTAGAATTTTTAATTCGTATAAGATTGCCTCTCACGCCCATCGTGAGACAGTGAGATATCAAGATACTATTGAATAATCAGCCGCACCAAATTCTTGAATCTTTATTTCATTAAGTAAAGGATTCAGACGCATGGGGGTGAGCGGCTGCGAAATTTGCTTAAATGAGCACACCAATCTCAAGAGTGGCTGACTGTTGAAAAATTATGACCCCTTGTGGGCTATTCAGATATCTCTACGGTTTGTTACTAAATATCTGGCAGAATTCCATTTTTAAGGAAAACCGATTAGGCTTTATGTATGAAAAGTTTTTGGGATAAACAAGGCTTGCAACAATTTGAATTAAGGGTTGCAGAAACTTTCAACTCCGGGCTAATTAAAACACCAGTTCATTTATCAGATGGAAACGAGATGGCTTTACTAGAAATATTCAAAAAAATTAAAGAGGAGGACTGGATTTTTTGTTCTTGGAGAAGCCATTACCATTGTCTCCTAAAAGGGGTACCACCAGAAGATGTCTTTGCAGAAATTTTAGCTGGTAATTCTATTGCACTAAATTTCCCTGAACACAGAGTATTCTCATCAGCTATTGTTGGGGGACAAGTACCTATCGCGGTAGGTGTGGCTCTAGCTGAAAAATCCAGGAACTCTAGAGCACATACATGGTGTTTTATTGGCGATATGACTTCAGAAACAGGGATAGTACAAACTAGTATTCGCTATTCTGAAACGAACGATTTACCAATTACATTTGTAATTGAGGATAATAATATTTCTGTACGTACTGATACAAGAGGTGTTTGGAAAAAATCAACTTTAAGATATGAAGAGCACACTTCTAACAAAGTTATTGCTTATAAATATATTAGCAAATATCCTCATGCTGGTGCGGGCGTTAGAGTTCAATTCTAATGGCTGGTTATCAAGCATCCTTGTCAGCAGCAATGGAATTGCTAAGTTTAGATAAAAAAGTTATTTTTTTAGGCCAGGCTGTTGCAGTGGCTGGTACTGCAATGCAAACAACACTAGAAGATATTTCAAAAAACAGATTATATGAACTGCCTGTCGAAGAAGAGTTTCAAATGGGACTGGCAGTAGGTATGGCTATGGCTGGTTTTATTCCAGTCTCAGTTTTTCCCCGTTGGAATTTTTTATTGTTAGCGACTAATCAGATTGTAAATCACTTAGATAAGTTATCTCAACTAACCCGTAGTACTGTACCTCCAAAAGTAATAATTAGAACAGGCATTGGAAGTAAATTTCCACTTCATCCAGGCCCTCAACATACTGGAGATTTTACTGAACCATTTAAATTAATGTGTTCAAACATTAATGTTGTTAGATTAGATAATGTTGATATGGTGATTCCTGAATACACAAAAGCTCTAAAACGGGTCGATGGAGTCTCAACAATTCTTGTCGAATGGGGTGACAAATATAATTCCTAGTTTTATAAAATCCTCTGTCGAGAATTTATCTAAATTTTATTTTATGGGGTTTCCTCGAAAAGATGCTAATCGGGGATTCCAAAAGATTCTTGATAAATTAAGTTCACCTTTAAACCTCCTTAAGAATATCGGAATTTATAAGTACAATGACTGATAAATTTGTTATTTACTCGGGTTTAGGAGGTCCCTTAGGATATACCATCGATAAACTCTATAAGGGAAACCGGAACCTGTTAGGGTTTAGATCGCACCAGTGCGATCTTTTGAATTTTCAAAATACATTAAAATTCTTTGATGACAATACCAGTAAAATACAAGGAACTGAAAAAGTCTATTTACACTTAGCGGCAGTAAGTGGCGGATCACATTTTAGTGAAATGATACCAGCAACTATTTTTAAGAAAAATATATTAATGGCCATTAATGCTTTGGAGGTTTGTCGCTTACAAAATATTAATAGGGTAATTTTGGTTATCTCAACTTCTAGCTATGGGAGTGAATTAGAAAACCAGTCTGAAGCAGATTTACATACTTCGCCGATATTAACCCCAGATTTTGGATACTCATACGCAAAGAGAATGCTCGATATTATGATGAGATCTTATAATAAAGAATTTAATATGAAAATTAGTTGTGTTTTAGTTAACGGGATTATAGGAGAAAATATGTGTTTTGATGATACAAGATCGCTTCTTCCCGCAGCGCTAATTAAAAAATTCGTTGACCAAAAAGATAATGGGTTATCTATTGAATTATGGGGAGATGGTATGCCGGTGCGTGAGTACACGAGTGCAAAAGATCTGGCAAAAATTATTTTGTGGTGCGCTAGCAACCAAGAAGTCAATACACTCCTAAATATTGGTAGTCCCCAAAGTCTATCGGTTGCAGACTTGGCAGTAAAGATTGCGGATATTGTGGGAATTGAAAAGAGCAGGTTTTATTTTAATGGCAATGTAGCGAACAGAAAAAAAAATCAAACTACAAATAATTTAAATTTTTTAAAACAAAATAGTTTCAAATATGAAAATATTGAAGTTGCTATTGAAGAAGCTGTTCAATTTTATATACACAATAAGCAAACAAAGTAATTAAGTAAAACTTACTACGCACCCAGTTTTTCTTGAGGCAATTTATCTACATTAACGAGCCTAATCACTATATAGTTTAGCTAAAATTCTATTCTCCAAACTTAAATCAAATTTACTGAGTTTATGAAAACCATATATATTATCAAAGTCGTACTCATTGATAGGGGTAGACTCAATAAAATATTTGTTCGCAATGACTTTAGATATTAAAGGGTAACCTAATTGACCTAAAATATAGACAATCAAAATGTCTTCGTTTGCTTTACGATTTTCCCAAACAACCGAATTAACAAATCTGGATTTCTGGGCACTTATAAGGGCTTCAAAAATATCCTGAGTTTTTCTAAGCGATAAACCTCCGTTACCTGATTCTAATTCATAACTTATTGGTGAGGAAAATTTTATTTTGTTAAAATAAAGTTGATTAAAAAATTTAGTTACGTATATACTCGGATTCCAAGCAGCACCTAAATAAGTAAAATTCTTGTGTAATATGGGGTCGACACCTTTTAATAAAATTGCGTCTAATTGGCAAATTAGTATATATACATAATCACAAAAACTTTCATAAAATTTTGGATCAAGCATTAAAGATGAATAGCTATCACGAGATGTAAAAAATTTATCATCAAATCTTTTAAATTTTGATTTTGGAAAAGCTTTTCGAAGCTGCCTTGTATCTAATGATTCAGGAATAACAAAAAAATGGTCTAAACTTGAATTCGCCTTTAAACTTACTTTAAGTCGCTTGTACTCGCTATAAGAAATTTCACTTTTTTGAGTTGGGGTAACAATTGCAATGTCCATTGGCTATTTTCTTTGGTTCAATCTCCAATTTTTAACATAACTTAGTTAGAAGTATATTTGATTTGATTGTGTCGTGTGTACTCAATGAATTAAAATAATACAGTAAAGTCACTAGACCATAATGTAAACAAGTTACTAATTTTTTTGTTGATATGCCCATCGATATCTCATTTCTTACTTATCGGCTCAAAGATTTTTTATACTTACTATCTTAAATAAAAAACAATTATATCACAACTAACAATTTATGGTTAGTTTGAGTTCTTTTAGTATTAATAGGTTAGTGCATTCAAAACCAAGTGTTTTAGTATCGAATTACTAATATTAGGAGTTGAGAGGTCCTAGTATTTTTACATAATGTATGTTAGGTCAATAAAGGTTTGCTAGCCTAGTAATTTTGGTCAAATACTGTGCAAATCGGTTGAAGGATTAAACTAAATGAACAATAATTTTTATAAATATATAGGAGCGACACCTAGTCCTATTTTTCTCGGCGATAATTAATAAAAGCTGAGATTAAGCAAGCAAAAACAAAAAATGCTGCTAGCGCGTATGAAATATTTTTAACCCAAGGAATTGAACCAGAATAAAATCCTGCCAATGTAATACCAGCTCCCCAAAGTAGGGCGCCAAGTGCGTTGGCAAATAAAAACTTGTAGTAATTCATCTTTACTGCACCTGCTATTGGTGGCACAAATGTTCTAACCCATGGGATGTAGCGGGCAATAACTACTGACCACCAGCCATATTTTTCATAAAAACGCTCAGATCTTTCAAGCATTTTAATCATCCGCTTAGATTTATGCTTTTCAAGGTATGGCCGGCCCACCTTTCGCCCAATTACATATCCAACTTGATCACCAATAAAAGCTGCTAGAAAAATGATCAAAACTAAAAAGACTATGTTTACATCATCTCTAGCTGCTGAAACTAGTCCTGCGCTAAATAACAATGAGTCACCAGGTAAGAAGAAGCCAACTAATAGTCCAGTTTCTACAAAAATAATTCCAGCAATTACTACATAAAATAAAAAGGGAGCAACTGGGGATAATTGTTCGTTAAATGAGGCAGCAAGGTTTAACACAAACTTCTCCCTCATCTTTCAAATTTAGATGATTTAAGAAACTCTGAATTTAAGTATAAAGGTAATTACAGGTAGTAGGTATAAATCTTGATGTTAGTTAAACAACACCATATAGGCGATCTCCAGCATCTCCTAAGCCCGGGATGATGTAACCCTTCTCATTTAATCGCTCATCGAGTGCACCAGTTACAAGTTTTAAAGATAACTTTGATGTTGCGAATGCTTTTTCAAGAACTGCAATACCCTCTGGCGCAGCCAGAATACAGATTACAGTTATATCTGTTGCACCTTTTGCTGCCAAGAACTCTATTGCGCTAACTAATGTGCCACCTGTAGCAAGCATCGGATCCAAGATATAGCACTGACGATTAGTTAAATCCTCAGGCAATCTATTTGCATAAGTAGTTGCCTTTAAAGTTTTTTCATCCCGCACCATTCCTAGAAAGCCAATTTCAGCAGTTGGGATAAGACGAGACATTCCCTCTAACATGCCAAGACCTGCCCTAAGAATTGGAACTACAACTGGTTTTGGTTTTGCTAGCTGCTCACCTTGGGCCATCGCAACTGGTGTCTTAACAGTTACAGCAATTGTTTTAACTTCACGCATTGCCTCATATGCAAGCAAAGTGACAATTTCCTCTGTCAGGCGCCTAAAGGTTGGTGAATCAGTTTTTTCATCCCGCAGCACGGTTAACTTATGAGTAAGTAATGGATGGGAGGCGATATGGATTTTCACATAATTACTCTACAAGCAAGAGGTGCTACTACCAATTAGCACAGATTAAAGAGAGAATAAGTGTGCTCAGAAGGTATGCACAACGGCTTACAAAGGAGGCGTGATTCTAATGTCAGTAGATTTTGGACTCATCGCCTGGCATGAAGATGGCAGATGGGATGCAGCGCAAATCCTAACTACCCGTGATATTGGCGCAATTATGGATTCACTTAAAGCTCAGCAAACTAATGGTGGTGCGATTGCATTAATTGCAATAGAGGATGAGTTTGTAATCATTGCACGTTCCCTTGGTGGATCAATGCAGATGATGATCTCAGATGTTACCTATGCTATTGATTATGAAGTAGCTGCGGATCTAGTTGAGGTATTAGACCTTGAGTTCCCAGAAGAAGATGATGAATCACAACCTGGCGGAGACCTTGATTTATTAAATGATTTAGGTGTGAGTGATATGGAACTTTTAACTATTTTAGATGACACAGAGTTATATCCAGATGAGCAATTAGAGGCGATTGCAAATCGATTAGGTTTTGGTGAACAATTTAATCAGGTGATTGAAAGTAATTAGTGAACTACCAATCGTTAATGCAGCGAGCGATATCTCTTGCTAGTGAAGTTAAATCTTCAGGGGACGTGCCAGTGGGTGCTTTAATTGTTAATGAGAATGGAGAAATAGTAAGTTCTGGCAAAAATGAGCGCGAAAAAGATAATGATCCGACAGCTCACGCCGAGATCGTGGCAATAAGAAAAGCTAGTGAAAAAATAGATAGCTGGCGCCTTGATGACTTAACTTTAATTATCACTCTTGAGCCTTGCGTGATGTGCGCAGGCGCCATACTGCAATCTAGAATTAAAAGATTAGTCTTTGGCGCATTTGATCAAAAAGCTGGCGCAGTCGGTTCTTGCCTCGATGTAATAAGGGACGTGCGGGCACTTAGTAAAGTAGAAGTTGTAAGTGGGGTTTTAGAAGATGAATGCGCAAAACTACTTACTGATTTTTTTGCAACAAAGCGTTAAATAACAATTTCATATGATGGATTTAAAATAACTAACTGACCGTTATTTTCACCCACCATACCTTCAGCTCGCATCTGCGAACCAACTTCAAGGCCCGAAATTTCACGACGGCCTAAAAACTGTAATGTAACGCCACCGCTTTCATCCCAGATCTCAACCTCAACTAACGGAGATGAATCAGAGGGAGCAGCCTTAATTGAGTTAACTTTTCCTTGAACATTAGCACGCTTTCGCCAAGTGATGCTACTAATTGGTGTCATATTCTCTGCGTAGTGACTAATTGGTTCACTGTTCTTAGTAACTGTATCTGTTTTAGTAAAGGCACTTTGCGCCCGAATCGGCTTACTTTCACTTAGTCTATTACCCATATTATTCTTAGATAAATTACTTGTAGCAGCAAAATTATCATCTTGGCCTGAGACAATTTTTTGCACATCAAATGGGATAATTGTGGCAACTACCCGAGGAATCTGAGAGATTGGACCTGCTATAGATTCCGCCGTTTGATCATGAAGCAATCTGCCTAAAAACTTTGAATACGCTCTTCTTGGTAGCAATAATGTTAATTCCACATCACCAGCTACAGTCACACTTTGTGCGTAATCAACTACTGAGTTCACCAATCGTCGATCTGGGCAATCAATTAACTCAAGTGAGATATCAGAAAATGCTAAGTTATTTTTCCACCCCAAACTTAACTCTTCAGCCCGCTTATCATCTATTACAAAATGAACCGCATTAATATTTCTAGGCTTTAAACTTCTGGCATATCTAATGGCGCCAACGGTGGCAATATCTATTTGATCAATTAACACTGTCACATCATGTCGGGTAATTGAGGTTGCTCTTGAATCCTTACTAGAAACAATTAACGCTTGATTTTCTTGGGCATATCGCTGATTAAATCTAAGCATGATAAATGCAATAAGTGGTGTGCCAATTACAACTATCCAGGTGCCATCGGCAAACTTAAGCGCTGATAATAAAATCACTGTTGTGATAGCGATAACCCCAGTTGTAAGGTGTAGATAAAACTTTCCTTTATTGCCCCGATTACGCTTTGCCATACCAAATCCAGTGAGTGCAAAGCCAATAAATACCGCTAGGGCATAGATCGCAGCCAAGGTAGTAATGCTGGCATTTGAGACAATTACTAAAATAACTGCAAAGGTTGAGATAAAGATTATTCCATTTGAAAAAGCTAACCTGTGTCCACGTTTAGTTAACTGCTTAGGCAAAAAGCCATCATTTGCCACAATATTTACCATATTTGGAAATGCATTAAAACAGGTGTTAGCACCGGCAAATAAGATAAATGTGGTGGATGCCTGCACAAAGTAATAAAAACCTTGACCAAATAAGTTATCCCCTAAAGCAGCTTGGGCGACCAGTGAGATAACAGTCGGTGTTCCCTCTTGATAGGGAATCACAACCACTTTGTGAGCAAGCCAAGCAATTCCAATTATTAAGGTAGCT
>SXGU01485490.1_pt1 | contig 10047 bp, 10 predicted proteins | sample 3174531 | NCBI WGS metagenome assembly SXGU01 (sample SAMN11356863, study PRJNA531348) | freshwater metagenome | isolation source: freshwater sample F1-140 | place: China: Fuxian Lake, Yuxi | collected 2017-12-25 | reverse complement strand
GTCGGCGGCTCGGACATCATGATGGAGATGTTCGAGGCCGGCGAGCTCCAGCAGCTGATGGAGCAGCAGGCCGTCGCCAAAGCGGCGTAAGCCGGCTGCAGCCGTAGCATTCATCTCGCGTTCACCGCCTCGATTACATACGTAGTCAATCAGGCGACGGAGGATGCGGGATGAGCGAGCGCATTTCGGAAGCCGAGCATGAGGTGATGGAGGTGCTGTGGCGCGAGTCGCCGCTCGGCGCCGCCGAGGTCGCCGAACGGGTCGATCCCGCCCGTGGCTGGAGCGACCGCACCGTCAAGACCATGCTCTCCCGCCTGCTCGCCAAAGGCGTGCTCGCGTATGAGGAAGATGGGCGCCGCTTCCTCTACCGTCCCACCGTCAGCCGCGACGATTACGCCGCCAGGGAGTCGCGGCGGCTGCTCGATCGCATGTTCGGCGGCCGGCTGACCCCCTTGGTCGCGCATCTCGCCGAGCGCGAGGTGCTCACGCCGCGCGACATCGAGGAGATCGAGGCGCTGCTGAAGGCGCTCAAGTCGTGATCGCCGGGCTGCTCGCGGCGCTGATCAGCGTCAACCTGACCCTGCTCGTCGTGCTGGCGCTGCGCCGGCCGGTCGCCGATTTGTTCGGTGCGGGCTGGGCCTATGCCTTGTGGCTGCTGCTGCTCGCGGTTCCCCTGCTGCCGCCGCTGCCGCTGCTGCCTTCGCTGGTGCCGCCGCCGGAGGTCACGGTCGTCGTGCCGAGCGCTGAGGCGCTGCTCGCTTCGGCCACGGCCTCTGCCGCAGCGCCGGCCGAGTCAGCCGCCGGTTGGCTGCCGACCCTGCTCGCGCTCTGGCTCGGCGGTGCCGCTTTCTACCTCCTGTGGCAGCAGGCGACCTACGGCGCCTTCAGAATCGGCCTCGGCAACCTCACCTTGCGTGAGGAGCGCCTCGGTGGCTTGCCGGTCTATTCGGCCCGGAGCGTCGACGGGCCGATCGCGATCGGGCTGTTCCGCAGACGCATCGTCGTTCCGGAGGACTTCGACGGCCGCTATTCGCCCGCCGAGCAGCGGCTCGCGCTCGAGCACGAGCTGGTCCACCATCGCCGGTTCGACCTCGTCTGGAACCTGGTGGCGCTCGCTCTGGTCGCGCTCAACTGGTTCAACCCGCTCGCGCACCTCGCCTTTCGCGCGTTTCGCGCCGACCAGGAGCTGTCCTGCGACGCGGCGGTGATGCGCCGCGCGCCGGAAGCCTGCCACGCTTATGCGCTGGCGCTGGTCAAGTCGGCGAGCGGTGCCGGGCTGATCGCCGCCTGCGCCCTCAACCATGCCACCTTCCTGAAGCGCAGGCTTAAGATGATGAACAAGCATCGTGGCGGCCTGCCACGCGCTTTGGGCGGTGCCGCTGCGCTCGGCCTGGCGGGCGTCGTGGGCCTTGTGCTCAGCAGCCCGGGTTTCGCGCGCGAGGAGACGCGGCCGGTCACCCGCTTCGTGGTCGATACTCCGGCTGCGGACGCGGACGGCTTCATTTCGGCAGCCGACATCGCGCTGCTCCGTCGCAAGTGCGGCGCGGGCCAGCGTGGCCGGATCGTCTGCGAGGCTGGCGAGACCGACCCCGAAGTGCGGGCAGTGATGGACCGCACGATGCAGCGGGTCGACGCGAAACTTGCCGACGTACGGTTGCGGCGCGAGGAGATCCGGCGCGCTGCGGCCGAGGCGCGCCGCGCCGTGCGGGAGGTCCACATGGCAAATCGCGCCATGCCGGTGCCTCCGGCTCCACCTGCGCCCCCGGCGCCGCCATCGCCGCGCGCGCCCTTGGCGCCGCCGGCCTCGTTTGCGCCGCCGGCTCCGCCGGCACCTCCAGCGCCTCCCGCCGTGCCGAGCCTCGCCGAGATCGACGGCGTGGTGGCGCGGGCGCTTGCCACTGCGCGCGCCTCCATCGCCGAGGCGAGAGCCGCTCGCCCGCAACTGGTGGCGCTCGCACAGGTCCACATCTCGACGGCCGAGGCCCGCCGGATCGCGCAGGAAGCGCGTCGCGAGGCGCTCGAGGATGCCGCCGAAGCCCGTCGCGATGCCGAGGAGGCGCGCCGCGAGGCGGCCGAAGCACGGCGCGAGGCTCTGGAAGAGGCCGCCGAGGCTCGCCGCGAGGCGCTGCTGCACGCCGAGGAGTCACGCCGCCAAGCACGGGAGGCGCTTCGCCGTGCGGCCGAAGCGCGGCGGGAAGCCGCCCTCGCGCGGCGCGAGGCCGAGCGCGAGCGCATGGAGCAGACTCACGAGGATCGGGAAGCCGTCCACCACTGACCCCGCTTGGCAGCGGCGGCGTCAGCCGCCAGAGCGGCGGCATGAGCGCGAACGCCGTTGAGACCGTCGAGCCGCTGGTGCGCCGCCTGCTGGCGCCCAACCCGTCTGCGTTCACGTTCACGGGCACCCAGAGCTTCATCGTCGGCCGCGGCGAGGTGGCGGTGATCGATCCGGGCCCTGACCTCCCCGAGCACGTCGACGCGCTGTTGGCGGTGCTCGCCGGCGAGCAGGTCAGGGCGATCGTCTGCACCCACACCCATCGCGATCACAGCCCGGCGAGCCGCGCGCTCGCCGCCGCCACTGGAGCACCGATCGTCGGCTGCGCGCCACTCGCCATGACCGACGACGGGCCGCGCGCCGACGACGCGTTCGACTTCGCTTACGCCCCTGATCGCGTGCTCGGCGACGGAGAGCAGCTTGCGGGGAACGGCTGGACCCTGACGGCGGTCGCCACTCCCGGCCACACCTCCAACCACCTCTGCTTCGCGCTGGAGGAGACGGGGGCGCTGTTCTCGGGCGATCACGTGATGGGCTGGTCCACCACCATCGTCTCGCCCCCGGATGGCGACATGGCGGACTATATGGCGAGCCTGGAGCGCCTGCTCGGCCGCGACGATCGTGTCTATTATCCGGCGCACGGACCGGCCGTGGACAAGCCGCAGAAGTGGGTGCGCGGGCTGCTTGGCCATCGCCGGCAGCGCGAGGGCCAGATCGTGCGCGAGCTCCAGGGCGGGGTGCGCCGCATCCCCGACATGGTGGCGCGGATGTACAAGGGCGTGGACCCGGGCCTGCATCCGGCGGCTGCCCGCTCGGTGCTGGCGCACCTCATCGATCTGCAGGCGCGCGGGCTGGCGGTGCAGGATGGCGAGACCTGGCACGCGGCGGCTTGAAAGCGGACGCGGAAAAGACGATCTAGCGACATGCCGGAGGCTGGCAGGACGGCCTCGCGGTGCTCTGCCGATGCAGCTCGCACGCGATGCAGCGGAGTTTCAGGGGTCGCGCGGGCGCGCGGCCGGTGGAGTGATCATCCGATGAACGCACCTGTCGCCACGCTCCGGGGGCTCGACCTCCGCGCCGAGATCGACCGCCTGCGCCGCGAACGCAATGCGGTGATCCTCGCCCATTATTACCAGAAGCCCGAGATCCAGGACCTCGCCGATTTCGTCGGCGACAGCCTCGATCTGTCGCGCAAGGCTGCGTCGACGGATGCCGACGTGATCGCCTTTTGCGGCGTCCGCTTCATGGCCGAGACCGCGAAGATCCTGTCGCCGGAAAAGACGGTGATCCTGCCGGACATGGACGCGGGCTGCAGCCTCGAGGATTCGTGCCCACCCGACCAGTTCAAGGCGTTCCGGGAGGCGCATCCGGATCACATCGCGCTCACCTACATCAACTGCTCGGCGGCGGTGAAGGCGCTCTCCGACATCATCGTGACGAGCTCCTCGGCCGAGACGATCCTGAAGCAGCTCCCCGCTGACCAGAAGATCATCTTCGGCCCCGACCGCAACCTCGGCGGCTATCTCGCCCGCAAGACCGGTCGCGACCTGCTGCTGTGGCCCGGCGTGTGCATCGTCCACGAGGCGTTTTCGGAGGCGGAGCTCCTGAAGCTCAAGGCTCAGCATCCGGGTGCGCCGGTGCTCGCTCATCCGGAATGCCCGCCCCACATCCTCGATCACGCCGATCACGTCGGATCGACCAAGGCGATCCTGGATCATGCGCTGTCGAGCCCGTCCGAGACGATGATCGTCGCGACCGAGCCGCACATCATCCACCAGATGGAGAAAGCCGCGCCGCACAAGCGCTTCATCGGCGCGCCGGGCGCGGACGGGAACTGCAACTGCAACATGTGCCCGTATATGGCGCTGAACACGATGGAGAAGCTCTACGTCGCCCTGCGCGACCTCCAGCCGCGCATTGAGATGCCGGAGGAGTTGCGCCTGGCCGCCAAGAAGAGCCTCGATCGCATGCTCGACATGGCCGGCCGCACCGTGGGGCAGGGGGATGTCGGCCGCCCGGTCTTTGCCGCGGCCTGAGGAACGCCAAGGGAGCAGCGCGCTTCCGTTCGGGCCGGCGCGCTTCTACTGATCGGCTCCGATCTGAGGAGACAGCTTTGTTCCGCATCGCCTTCATCGCTGCCGCCCTCCTGACGGCGGCGGCCGCGCCTGCAGCCGATGATCCCTATCTCTGGCTGGAGGAGATAGAGGGCGAGCGCGCGATCGAACAGGTCAAGGCGTGGAATGCGGCGACGGACGCCAGACTGGCCTCATCGCCGGGCTTTGCGGCCGACGAGGCGAGGGCGCGCGAGATCCTCGATGACGCGGCCCAGATCGCGCTGCCGGAGGATGTCCTCGGCGAACAGGTCACCAACCTCTGGCGCGACGCGAAGAATCCGCGCGGTCTCTGGCGAGTGGCGACGCTCGCCTCCTACCGCGCCGGCAAGCCGCAGTGGCGGACGCTGATCGACGTCGACGCGCTCGGCCGCGCCGAGGGGAAGAGCTGGGTGTGGCATGGCGCCAATTGCCTCGCGCCGGCCTATACGCGCTGTCTCGTGTCGCTGAGCCCCGGCGGCACCGACGCCGACGTGGTGCGCGAGTTCGACATCCCGACCGGCCGCTTCGTCGAAGGCGGCTTCGTCGTGCCGGAGGCCAAGAACAGCGCGGCATGGCTAGACCCGGACACTTTGCTCGTTCGCTCCGACTTCGGCCCGGACTCGCTCACCAGCTCCGGCATCGGCCGGATCGTCAAGCGCTGGCGCCGCGGCACGCCGCTTGCCGCGGCGGAAACGGTGTTCACCGGCGAGAAGAGCGACACCGGCGTTAACGCCTTTGTCGCGGAGGACGCTGCGAACCGCTGGGTGCTGATCAACCGCGGCAAGAGCTTCTACAGCAGCGATCTCCACCTCCACCGGCCTGACGGCAGCCTCGTGAAGATGCCGGTGCCGGACACTGCCGACTTCGAAGCGGTGATCTACGGCCGCGCGATCTTCCGCCTTCAAAAGCCGCTCGGCGCCCTGTCCGCCGGGGCGATCGTCGCCTATTCGCTCCCGGACATAGCGGCCGGGCGCACGCCCGCGCCGGAGCTGGTCATGGCGCCCAGCCGCGCGCAGGCGATCGAAGAGGTGGCCGCCACCGACGACATCCTGTGGGTGAAAGCGCTGGACGATGTCTCGGGCAGACTGTTCGCGCTGCGGCGCGGCACTGACGGACGCTGGTCCGCGACGGCAGTGTCGCTCGCGGCCAACAGCACGGTCGCGATCGCCGGCACGGCCGGGAAAGCCAACCTCGTCTTCGCCACCGTGGAAGGGATGCTGGTGCCGCCGCAGCTCTTCGCGATCGATGCGTCGGCGTCGCCGCGATTGATCCAGAGCCTGCCGGCACGGTTCGATGCCGCGTCGATGTCGGTCGAGCAGCGCTTCGCCACGTCGAAGGACGGCACGCGCGTGCCCTATTTCCTGGTGCGGAAGAAGGGGGCAGCCGGTCCGGTGCCGGCGCTGATCCACGCTTATGGGGGCTTCCGCGCGGCGCAGACGCCGACTTATCTGACGCAGCAGCCCTATCGCGCCGGTCCGCTGGGTCTTTTCTGGGTCGAAGGCGGCAATGCCTATGTGCTCGCCAACATCCGCGGCGGCGGCGAATATGGCCCCGCCTGGCACGAGGCGGCGTTGCGCGAGAAGCGCCAGAACAGCTTCGACGATCTCCACGCCGTAGCCGAGGACCTGGTCCGCGCCGGCATCAGCGAAAAGGGGCGGATCGCCATCTCCGGCCGCTCGAACGGCGGCGTGCTGGTCGGCGCGGCGCTGACGCAGCGGCCGGACCTCTACGGCGCCGTCATCTCCGGTTCGCCGCTCCACGACATGCAGCGCTACACGCAGCTGTCGGCAGGCTCGCTCTGGATCGCCGAATATGGTGATCCGGCCCAGCCTGAGGACTGGGCATTCATGTCGCTTTATTCGCCCTACCAGAATGTCCGCCCGGGCGTGCGCTCCCCCCCGACCTTCTTCTACCTGTCGACCAAGGACGACCGCGTGCATCCGGGTCACGCGCGCAAGATGGCGGCGCGCCTCGCGGCTGGTGGCAATCGCACCTACTTCCACGAATATCTGGAGGGCGGCCACTCGGTCGGCGCCGATCGCGCGGAGGATGCGCGCCGCGCCGCGCTGCTCCACGCCTTTCTGCAGCGCGAGCTCGGAGGCGAGGGGCGGTGAGCTTCGCGCTCGGTGGCTTCGACCTCGATCGCTTCGTGCGCGAGGTGCTCGCCGAAGATCTGGGCGAGGCCGGCGACATCACGTCCGCAGCGGTCATCCCGGAACAGGCGCGGTTCGCAGGCGCCATGCAGAGCCGCGACGCGATCGTGGCCGCCGGCCTGCCGATTGCCGAAGCGTTCTTCCGTGCGCTCGATCCGGATGTGACGATCGATCGGCTGGCGCAAGATGGGGAGAGCGTATCGCGCGGCAGCGACCTGCTACGCGTCGCCGGCCGCGCGCGCGCGCTGCTCACCGCCGAGCGCGCGGCGCTGAACCTCGTCCAGCATCTGTCCGGGATCGCCACACTGACCCGAGTCTATGCCGACGCGATCGCCGGCACCGGAGCGATCCTGCTCGACACCCGCAAGACGCTCCCGGGCCTTCGCGTGCTCGAGAAATATGCAACGCGCATGGGCGGCGCGCAGAATCACCGCATGGGATTGTGGGATGCGGCGATGATCAAGGACAATCACGTGGCCGTTGCGGGCAGCGTGGCCGAAGCGGTGCGCCGCGCCGAAGCTGCGGGAATCGCGCGCATCATTGTCGAGGTGGACCGGATCGATCAGATCGACCCGGCGATTGCCGCGGGGGCCACGCACCTCCTGCTCGACAACATGGACGTGAGCACGCTGCGCGAGGCGGTGGCGCTGGTCGCCGGCCGGGTGCCGACGGAGGCGAGCGGCGGCATCACGCTGGAGACGATCCGCGCCAAGGCCGCAACTGGCGTCACCTACGTCTCGATCGGGCGCATCACCCAGTCCGCGCCGGCCGCCGATATCGGCTTGGACTTTCGCACGCTCTAGCTGCGGCGCACAACCTCGCCTTCCAGCGTGCCGGTCTCCGGGTGATGCTTGTCGAGGTGGCGCTTCAGGATCCGGAGGTTGCGGCTGTTCGAGCGGAAGACGAAATCGACCACGTCGCCGACCAGCGGCACCGCGCCGAGCACCGCGTCGAGCCCGACATTGCCGGCCATGCGCGCCAGCTGGAACTTCGACAGGCCGAGGTTGCGCGCCTCCCACACCATCCAGGCGCCGAGCCCGGTGGTGACAAGATCGCCGACGACCGGCACCAGCCCGACGATCGCGTCCAGCCCGATCGGACGATTGAGGCCCGGCACGACGAATGCGCGCTCCAGCACCTTCTCGGCGGCCTCGATGCGGCGGCGCACCGACGCCGGATCACGGCCGAGCGGAAGCGCGTCGAGCGTCTGCTGCAGCTTGCTCTGATCGATCGGCATTGATCCTCCTCGGACGGCAAGTGGGATGCGGCTCAGCGCTGCGCAACCAGCGAGCCGGGGAAGCGGACGCCGAACGCATTGGGCTGCCACCCGGTCGCCCGGCCGCCGACCAGCGACCAGCGCACGGGCTGCGCCAGCGGGATGAACGGCACCGCGGCGGTGAGCAGCCGGTCGGCCTCGGCGAGCCGCGCGCGGCGCTCGGCGGCGTTGGGAGCGAAGCGGGCGGCGGCGAGCGCGACGTCAGCCGCGGGGTCGCAGACCGCGCTGCGTCCGCATTGGAAATGGCGCAGATACCAGGCACCGATCGCAGCGGGCGCCGCTCGATCGAGCAGGCGAAGATCGGCTGCGGCGCCCGGCTTCACCGCGATGATCTCGACCCCGATCGCGCCGAGGTCGCGGCGGAGATGCGCGATCAGCAGGCGACTGCCATAGCTCTCGGGCACCGCGATCCGGAGCCGGCGAGGACCCGGGTAGCCCGCGAAGACCCGCCGCGCGGCTGCGCGACGCTCCTCGATCGGCAGCAGCGCCCAGGCGGGCGCCGTCGGTACCGGTCCGTCGGCAATGCCGGCTGGCAGCAGGCTGGCGCGGGGCTGCGGATCGGGTGCCCCGATCGTCTCGGTCAGCGCGGCCCGGTCGATCACGCTGCTGAGCGCGTCGCGCCGTGCTGCATCGCCGAGCAGGCCGTCGGCCCTCATCACTTCCAGCCCGTAATGCCCTGAAACAGGATCGTAGCGGAGCGTGCCGCGGGGCAGCCGGGCGACACGGGCGAGCTGCAGCTCCGCAGCGGTGCCGCCGGTAACCAGGTCCGATCCGCCGGCTGCGAACCGCGCCACCGCGGCTGCCGCGCCTGTGCCGCGGAGCAGCAAGGGCGGGAGGAGGCGGTCGGCTGCCTCGAATTCCTCATCGGGCACGCGCGGCTCGGCGAGCAGCAGCCGGTCGCCGTCCGCAGGCCTCGCCACATAGGGCCCGGTGCCCGCGCCGTCGATCAGGATCGCCATTTCGGGCTGAGCCAGGAGCTGCAGGAAGTTGGGACGGGGTGCGACCAGTCTGATCTCCAGGACCCGGCCGGTCATCGCCTCCACGCGCTCGACCAGGCCCAAGGTCGGCTTCAGCGGGTTGCGGCTGGCGCGGCTCAAGGCGGCGCGCAGCCTGCGCACCACCTGCTCGGCCGCCACCGCCTGCCCGCCCGGAGGCGCCGGAGCCAGGCGAAAGGTGTAGCGCAGGCCGTCGTCCGAGACGATCCAGCTCTCGGCGAGCGCGGGCTCGACCTGGCCGCCGGCGTCGAAGCGGACCAGACCCTGCGCGGTGGCGTAGAGGAGGAACGCGCGCGGGGGGTCGAGCGGGCGAAGGTTCGGATTGACCCGTTCGGGCGCGGCACCGACCGCGTCAATGCGCAACGGCCCCTGGTCGCCCCGACTGCAGGCCGCCGCCAGCAGCGAAGCGACGGCCGAGACCACCATCCGCCGATGCCGGTGCGGAGCTGCCACGCCTGTTTACCTCGCCTTCACCGGTCGCCGCTACGACGGCACTCGTGGGAACGCTATAAGCATGGACCGGCATCGGGAAGAGCAGCATTTCGTCGCTCGGCGCGAGCAACGCCAGCCCGTCGAGGCCGCGGCGACGCTCCGCCACCTCGACGATTTCACCGTCGAGGTCCGCATCCGCGACGTGTCGACCACCGGCTTCATGGCCGAATGCGACGATTCGGTGCGGATCGGCAGCTTCGTGGCGCTCGACGTGCCCGGCGTCGGCGCGGTGTCGGCGCAGGTGCGCTGGCAGATCGGCGCGACGATGGGCGGACAGTTCACCCACCCGATCAGCCTCACCGCCTGCCAGTGGACCGCGGTCCGCCGCGAGGCAGCCTGAGCCGCTAGCGGGCGCCGCGTGCGCGCCGGATGCGCAAGCCGACCATCAGCACGAACGGCCAGAACAAGGTGTTGATCACGTCGTAGAAGGTGTCCGGCTGCCGCCAGCTGCCGTGCTGCATCCGATCCAGAACCTCGTTGGCGAGCTCCGCCACGCAGACGACGGAGAACGGCACCCATGTCGCCAGCGACCGGCGCGTGACCAGCCGCGCGACGATCAGCACGGCCATTCCGGCATGAACGTGGAGCAGGGCGTCGGAAGCGCCGGTGCCGTCGCCGATCGCCAGGATCAGCTGGTTGTAAAGTGCAGGGATGCTCATCACGAGGGGTCCCGCCGGCATTGCCGCACGTGCGCGTCAGCGCCGGCGCCGGTCAGTGGAGGAAAATCGAAAAGGTGGTGGAGCCGAGGGGAATCGAACCCCTGACC
>SXGU01414179.1_pt1 | contig 10049 bp, 8 predicted proteins | sample 3174531 | NCBI WGS metagenome assembly SXGU01 (sample SAMN11356863, study PRJNA531348) | freshwater metagenome | isolation source: freshwater sample F1-140 | place: China: Fuxian Lake, Yuxi | collected 2017-12-25 | reverse complement strand
CGGCAGGGATTGCCGAAATCCAGACGCCACGGATGGCAAGGCTTGGATCACATCCCTGTGACCTGGATACCGGCAGTCCACTTGTGCCCCAGAGGGTATGCCGGTATGACGCGCTGTTGGAATTAAGTGATAGGTGGTAAGCCATGATTACGCACTATGGTACAAGATTTGCTTTGATTTAGCCGGATTTCACTCAATTTGATCCGGTGTGGTCAGAATAATTTGCTGCGCCGTACCCCCAACAGAAGCAATCAAAACAAGGCAATGTCAACTCTCACCCTTAGCCACGAGCAGATCACCGGGCTTTTTCAAGACCATCGCGAAGCGCTCACCCTGTTCCTGATGAACAGGATTCGCTGTCCTGAAACCGCCCAGGACCTATGCCAGGAAACTTACCTGCGCTTGCTGCGCAACAATGCGATAAAGCATGACGAAAACCTGAGCGGTTTTCTTTTTCGTGTGGCTGATCGCCTATCGATCAATTATCTGAAATGGCAGCGACAAGCGAAAAACAACTGCGCGCCTCTCAATGACGACCTGGTTTGCCCGCAATACCTGCCTGATGAAATAACGTCATTGCGCCAGCAATGCGAAATGTTGCTCGATGCGATCAACTCTCTACCGGCAAAATATCACCATGTGTTTTTACTGCGCAAAATTGATGAATTAAGCTACAGCGAAATCGCGCTGAAACTGGGTATCTCGGAAAAAACCGTGCAAAGGTACTTGGTCAACGCCATGCTGCATTGCCACCAGCGTATGCAGCCGCCCGAAAACCGGCTGTCGTAAAAACAGTGATGGCGTCATCCTCTCAACCCTACAGCGCACGACAATTGAAGCAAGCCATCGAATGGTTCGTGCGCCTGCAATCCGAGCATTGCGCAGAGCAAGACCGGCTTCTCTTCGAAACCTGGCTGGCAAAAAACGACAGCCACCGCGCCGCCTACGCAGAAGCCGAACGAGTCTGGGCCGGTATGGATTACCTCAAATCATTGCCGGTACCGGGCCTCGCTGAAGCACGTTCGGCCAAGCCGCGAAGATCGACAGCGGCGTCATTGGCTATTGTCCTGCTCACGACCGCCCTGCTCACCGGAACATGGCTGGAATACAGCGCCGAAACAATCCACTATGCGACACGCATGGGCGAACGCCGCCGTATTGAACTGGCCGATAATTCCCATATCGACCTGAATACCGATAGCCGCATCTCGGTCAAGATTTCCCTTTTACAACGCAAGGTGGTGCTAACACAAGGTGAAGCACTGTTTGATGTTAAGCACACTGTCCTGCGTCCGTTTACGGTACAAGTCGGAGACTTGAGCGTTCGTGATGTCGGCACCCGTTTCAATATCCGCAAGCAAAGCAAAGGCGCCACGATTTCAGTATTGGCGGGCGAAGTGGAACTGAGCAACGGACAGGGCGTGATCAATCGACACCTCATTGCAGGCAAGCAGCAAATTTACCAGGAAACTTCCGGTTTGGGGCAAGCGGAATCGATCGAAGCCGAGACACTGACCGCCTGGGTAAACGGGCAATTGGTCTTCAAACACACGCCGTTACACGAAGTTACCGCCGAACTGGAACGCTATCACCCGGTTCACTTTACATTTTCCGATCCCAAACTCGCCCAAAATACCTTGAGCGGCACCTTTAACGCCGATGATCTTGAGCCCTTCCTGCATGCCCTTGAAACCATCCTGCCTGTACAAGCAAAGCAAAACGGACGGCAAATTCAGTTGCGGCGAGTATCGAAAAAATAAAACCCGCTTATTCTTTTCCGCAGATGATATTTACCGAAGACGATATTTACCTGATTTTTTTAGACGCCCGCCCGCAAATTCAGCGCTTTGTCAGCCGGCGTATTCGCTGCCAAGACACCACGGCGGATTTACTGCAAGATTTGTACTTACGCTTGCGCTTATTGACCCCGCCGCCCCGCAGCGAAACGGAAATCCGCGCTTGGTTGTTCACCGTCGCGTCGAACCTATCGATTGATTATCTGCGCAGCCAAAAACGTCATGGCGAACTACTCGCCCAATACGGCGATGATAAAACCGAAGCCGACCATCGCGCCGAACCGGAGCGCATCACCCAAGCCCAGGACCAACTATTCCACATCCAAGCCGCCTTGGCGGAATTGCCCGATGCATGCGCGGACATTTTGTACTTAAGCCGCATCGAAGGCTTAAGCCATGCCGACATCGCCGCGCAACTGGGTATCTCCACCAGTTGGGTGGAAAAGCAACTCGCCCGCGCCTTAAACCATTGCCGCCAATCGCTTGATCAGTACTAATAGTGTGGCGACTGCCACGCTGATTCGTTATAGTGATAAGCCTTTCACACACGCCACGCCGCCAATGACCGAAACACCCCAACAATTCCGCGAACGCCTCAGCCAAGAGGCCGTCGCCTGGCAAGTGCGCTTGTCTTCCGGCGCAGTGTCCGATGCTACCCGCGCCGAATTTAATCACTGGCGGCAACAAAGCGCGGCGCATGAACAGGCCTATCAAGAAACCACCCAGCTTTGGCAACAATTGTCCGGCCCCTTGCAAGCCGACCGCCAACGCAGACTAGCCCTTGCCGCCGCCCAAAGACTTCGCCGTCAAAGCCGCCACCGAACCATTGGGTTTGCCGTTGCCGCGTCCTTCCTATTGTTGGTGCTGGCAGGACTATTTCCCGATTATCTCCGCCACCCGCTCGCCGATTACCGCACCCATATCGGCGAACAGACCTCTATCCAACTGGCTGACGGCAGCGTTATTCATCTGAACACCGACACCGCCCTCAACGTCAGTCTAAGTAACCAGGAACGGCGCATTGAACTCCTAGGCGGCGAAGCGGAATTTGAAGTCGCCCATGACCGCACCCGCCCGTTCCGCGTCAGCGCCGGACACACCACCACCGAAGCCTTAGGCACGCGCTTCATCGTCCGTTATGACGGCAACGGCGGCAACGTCACCTTGCTGCAAGGCAAAATCCGCACCGCCGCGTCCAACACCACGGCAACCTTAAGTGCAGGCCAGCAAATCGCTTTTCATGCCAATGATTTAGGAACTGTGCAAACCGCCGACATGGACAGCGCCGAAGCCTGGCGGCACGGGCGTTTGCTGATGAATTTCGTACCGCTAAAACAAGTCATCGCCGAAATCAACCGCTACCGGCGCGGACAAATCCGCTTGCTGGACGACAAACTAGGGGAAAAGGAAGTGAACATCGCTGTTGATATTCAGCATATCGACGCTTGGCTGGAGGCTTTGGAGACGACACTGGGGGTTAAGGCGGAAAGGTTGGGGGGATGGGTTTTGTTGCGGGTTTGACAGCTACAGGTGATTTCGTGAAACAAGATTTTCCAGTTGTGTTACCATTCAGGACGACCTCCAATCAGGTTTTTCGACCAAATATCACCCATCCCATAATCTTCAAGCCAATGTATAAGAGCTTCTTTATCCGGCCTTTTAAACGTAGATACGCCTTTCTGTTGATCAACGACAATAAAATCTTCCGGTTCAAACTGATTAGCAAAGGCTATGGATTGCGTTGAGCAAATAACTTGGTTTTTCTTTGATGCTGTTTTGACCATTTCAGCAAGTACATTCAAAGCAGCAGGATGCAGACCCAGTTCAGGTTCATCTAGGACAATCGTTTTTGGTCGATACCCTTCTGGCTGAAGAAATAAGACAGCCATGCAAATGAAACGGGCGGTTCCGTCCGAGAGTTGATTAGCTGAAAATGGTTCATCATAGTCGCGGTGTATCCAACGTAACAACAAGGATTCATCGCCTTTTTCGCCTCTTGGTTCAAGGGAGAAATCGTGGAAAAAGGGGGCAACCGTTTGGATAGCTGAAACGATTTCTTGAAAACTAACGGGGTGACGTTGTTTCAGATTTAGAAGGAATGGTGCCAAATTGCTTGCATCAGCATTAAGAAACGTATTTGAATCCAGCTTTTGAGCTTGCTTAAACCCTGCTGTGGGGGCAGTATCGTGAAAATGATAGACACGGCATTTTTCCATATAACCACGGGTATATTTTCGTACATAGTCGCTATCTGACTCTGATCCTGGTAATAGGCCGCTTTCCCCTAATCTACCTTTAATTTCCCATATCCCTCTTGACGTATTTACAGTGCAATATTCCCTATCAAACACCAATGTATCGTTGGTTTCACCATGAACAAATTCTACGTGATAACCATTCATACCTATTTCAATATCAATGGTAATTTTACGAGTGCGTTTTGAGCCAAAATGGAAAAACGTATTTGCAAAACCTTGCCGCTCAACATAAGTCTGCAATTTTCCTTCAGATAAGTTTCTTAAAAAAGTAAACAGGGAAATAAAATTTGATTTGCCTGCCCCATTGGCGCCAATAAGGATATTTATTGGATTCATTTTCAAGTCGAGGGATTTTATTGATTTGAATCCTTTAAGCTGAATTTTATGGAGATGAATATTCTGCATTTCTGACATGGTTTTTAAAAAACTTATTAAATCAATATTTTTTTGCTTTTGGCTTAAGTGCTTTTTTACACGATTATTTGACGTTTGAACGTGAACATCGGTAACGGCGGATATTGATCACAGTGTACCGTTTTCAATTTACATTTGAAATCAATTGCGTTTAAAGGATCAACGTTCAAATTAGCTAAACATCTTCCCGCGACAATTTGCCACATCCCAAACCAGTACGGTTTCACCCCATCCCAACCGTTCCCATTCTGATTATCTTCAACACTGGGAACACTTCATGCGTAAAACCAAAACAACGTTCAAAACAGGCAAACCCAAGAACAAGGCAGCGTCCGAGCTGATGGCCTTACCTTTATGTTTAGGCTTGATTGCGCTGGCAATGCCGCCCTCCGGGCGAGCCGAAAATCCTGCCGTCAGCAGCAGGCAGCGTTTCAATATCGCCCCGCAACCCTTGTATTCGGCGCTCAGCCGTTTAGCCGAGCAATCGGGGGTGCAGTTTGTTTATGACGCGGAGATGGTCAAGGACCTTGACTCGCCTGGGGTGTACGGTAATTACTCGACTGCGGCGGCGTTAGCCAGACTGTTGGCGGGATCGGGCATTGATTACCGGATTGGCAATGGCGGCGTGGTCACGTTAAAAAATTATTTAATCCCGGTCGCGGCAAAGACTGAATCGGCGCCGCCATCCGTCACGGCTTTGGCTACCGTCAAGGTTACCGAAAAAACCGAATACAGCGATGATGACCCGTACGTCCCGACTTATAACCATCAAAATTCGTTTACGGCAACCAAAACCGACACGCCGATTTTCGATACGCCGGTATCCATTCAAGTCGTCCCGAAGGCTGTCATGGAGGATCAGAAAAGCTTCCGTATTAAAGACGCCCTGGAAAACGTCAGCGGTGTTCGCGCCCAGCCCAGTTTGGGTTTTGGCACGGGTTTTATCGTGCGCGGTTTTCGTAGCGACCGCGTGTTCCGCAACGGTTTATTATCCACCCGCGAGTTTTTTCCCAGTGAATTTGATGTCGCGACACTGGAAAGCATCGAAGTCCTGAAAGGCCCCGCCGCCGTGTTGTTCGGACGCACCGAGCCTGGCGGCCTCATTAACGCCACCACCAAAAAACCGCTGGATGTACCCTTCCACTCGCTGGAGCAGCAGTTCGGCTCTTACGACCATTACCGCACCGAATGGGATGCGACCGGCCCGGTCAACAATGACCATTCGCTGTTATACCGTTTCGCGGGCTCTTACCAAAACAATAATTCGTTCCGCGATTTTATTTTCAATGATCGCGTGACGGTATCGCCGACCATCACTTGGCGGCCCAGCGACAAGACCGATCTCACTCTGAATGTCGAAGGGGTTGAACAGGAGTTTCAGGCGGACTTCGGTATCCCGGTACTCGGCAAACGTCCTGCGCCGATTCCCGTCAGCCGTTCGTTTAGCGACCCGAATGACCCGATTGACCATCTCTCCAAGGTGTATTTGGGCACGGAATTTAACCACCGTTTCAATGATGACTGGGCGATCCACAACCGTTTCCTTGCCAGCCGTTTGCATACCGATTCCACGTTCGTCAATCCCGCGCCTGCGTTTGACTCGGCATTGCAGGCCGACGGGCGGACTTTGGGTCGGAACATTTTTTCCCAGGAAGACGATGTGGAATCCTACTCGACCAATCTGGATTTAACGGGCAAGTTCCAATTGGCAGGCACCAAGCATGAAACCCTGGTGGGCTTTGATTTTTTACGCGCCTACACCAGTTATCATGTCCAGGGCGACTGGGTAAATCCTAACCCGGATTTGGCGATAGACATTTATAACCCCGGCCCCAGTTACGGCATAGACCCCGATTTGTTTAACACCACCCTGGCAAGCTACGTTTTTCCAGGACGGGAATATTCGATGTTTAAAGATGAATGGTATGGCGCCTATTTTCAAGACCATATCACCTTGTGGGACAAGCTGCACATCATGGGTGGAGGACGTTATGACTGGGCGGAAACCGGACGCGGACGGGCCTCGACTTTGGCGGAGGCAACCAACGCCGTGGACAACTCCTCGCCGTCCATCCTGAGAAAAGACGAAGGCTTTAGTCCACGGGTCGGCATCTTGTACCAGCATTGGGATTGGTTGGGCATTTACGGCAACTGGACAACTTCTTTTGGCGCGAACAACGGCGTGTCATCAACAGGCGCAACCTTTGAGCCGGAAAGGGGCGAGCAATTTGAGGCGGGTATCAAGACCCAATTGTTCGATAAAAAACTATCAGCGACCTTGGCTTATTATCACCTGATCAAGCAAAACATCCTGACCTCGGACCTGACCACCGCCGATCCTACCGACAGCGCCGCCATCGGCGAGGCGCGTAGCGAAGGCGTGGAATTTGACATCAGCGGCCAGCTCACTAAAGACCTGAGCATTATCGCCAGCTATGCCTACACCGATGCGCGCATCACCAAAAACAACGACGGTTATCAAGGCACGCGCTTGCCTAATGTCGCCGAACACGGCGGTAGTTTGTGGTTGAAATATGATTTTAACAACTATGAACCGTTGCGCGGCTTCAGCGTCGGTTTTGGCGGCGTCGCCGCCGGCGAGCGTGAAGGCAATTACGCCTATTACGGCCATCCATTCCAATTACCCGGTTATGTGCGGGTGGATGCGTTTGCCGCGTATAAGTTGTTGATCAAGAAAACGCCGGTCACCGCGCAGATTAATATCCGCAATTTGCTGGATAAAACCTATTACGAATCGACTGACCCGGATTCGAATGTCTCGCCGCAAAATGGCGTTTATCCGGGTGCGCCGTTGATGGCGGTGGGTTCGATCAAGGTAGAGTTTTAATATTTCAGACAATTGATACAAAGCCCAGAATCAGTGCAAGCCGGGGTTGTCCATAGTTACTCCCCGGCGCTGACCGGCTGCAACATTCCTATATGACATCTTCACCAACAACCGCCAGCCCCAAAAAACCTATGCACCCTCTCAAAGCCCGCCGTAAACAATGGCTGACCGTCCATCTCTGGCTGGGCCTGGCCCTGGGCTTGTTCCTGTCCGTTTTCGGCATTACGGGCAGCATCCTGGTGTTTTACGCCGAACTGGATGAATTGCTAAATCCAAGCCTGTTAACCGTCAGGGTCCCGCAAACGCCGACGCCGTTCCAGTCGCTGGATAAGATCATTGCAGCCGGACGCGCTGCGATGCCGGAAACCGCCAAACACACGTTTATGTACTACCCGCGCAACGATGCGGCGGCGGTAAAGCTGGCGTACACCCTGCCCCTGGCGGATGCAAGCAGCGAAAGCTGGGAAGTTTACGTCAACCCATACAGCGCCGAAGTAACCGGCAAACGCTTGATGACCGCTTCAGGCGACATCATCCCGCATACTTTTATCGGTTTTGTTTTCGAACTGCATTACGCGCTGCTGATGGGTGAGGAATTAGGTTATACCGTGGTGGGCATCATGGGCGCTTTGCTGATTATTTCAGTGCTGACGGGCTTGATCCTCTGGTGGCCGTTGACCGGAAAATGGTTACAGGCCCTGACCCTCAAGCGTAAAGCCAGCGCCGAACGACTGAATTTTGACCTGCATAAAACAGCAGGCTTTTACTCCACTGTGGTGTTGATCCCAGTGTTGTTTTCGGGCGTGTACATGGACATCCCGGAGCGCGTCGTTCCCGTGTTGGAATTGTTTTCGCCGGTCACTTACCGCTATTGGTTCCAATCAACCCCGCCCGTGAATCCCAAGTCCATCACCATGCCCGAAGCCGTAGCGATTGCCGAACAACGTTATCCCACAGGCCGCCCCGATTGGATTTACGGCGCAACCCAACCAACCGGTGCTTACACGGTCTGCAAAGACGGCGTGGCGGAACAGGGTAGTTTTTTACATCGCCGTTGCGTGGTGATCGACCAATACAGCGGCAAGGTTTTGGATGTCGATGACCCCGCGATTGGTACGGCTGGTGAAGTGTTCACGCATTGGCAATGGCCTCTGCATTCCGGGCAGGCGTTTGGTTGGACCGGGCGGATTTTGGTATTTTTATCGGGTTTGGCGTGTCCGCTGTTATTTGTGACCGGGCTGATCCGGTGGTTGCAAAAACGGCGGGCGGCCCGGTTTCGTCGGGTGAAGGCCGGTTAAGACGGTGGTTATGATCAAAGCAATAAATCGCCTTAGGCCTTTCAGTCTTTAACAACCTGAAAGGCCATCAAGCACCGTGTTGATTTTTTAGTAGTCCTTACTGGATGGGTATCTGTTTTACGGTGTTGGCAAGATCGTAAAAATCGTACATAAATTGCATCGCATCAAACACGGTGGGTTCTGTTTTTGCAATTGAACCACCCGGTACCGGAGGCTTTGGATCATACTGGAGATCCAGCATGACCGCTTGGGTGTAGTCCTTGCCATTGTTAAGATCATGCGAGAACACCTTTTTGACAATAGCCAGCGCCATATCAATACCCCCGGTGACGCCGTTGGCGGTAACCAACTTGCCATCGAACACGTAACGGGAGAGCGATTGCGGCGTTGCCCCGAAATGCGTCAGCAGCTCATCCGCCCGATACCAGTTGCTGGTGGCGTTTTTCCCTTGCAACAGACCCGCGGCTCCCAATATCCATGAACCGGTACAAACACTGGTCGTGTAGACGGTGTTTTTGTCAATCGCTTTAATCCAGTTAAGCACTTCCGTATTGTGGGCCATCTGAATGGTTTCAAACGCGCCACCCGGCACGACCAGCACTTCCAAATCTTTCGTGTTGGCAATGGTCCGATTGGCTCTAATGGTGAGGCCGTTATTGAATGTAATGTATTTTTTGTAATTCCCCTCTGCGTTTTTACTCGCGGAGATCAGCAAGGGTCTCAATCCCGCCGAACTGAACACTTGATGAGGCCCTAAAGCATCGGTGGCATTGCCGCCGTCATAAACAAGAATACCGATTCCACCGGATTTATAGGTTTTGTTATCGGGGCCGCCGTAGGTCGGCTTAATATTGGGTTCGGGGACTAAAGACATGAGCTGATGAACATCCAAATGCCCCGCAGCGGCAGTGAAGGATAATAAAAACGCGGTGGAAAAAAGTAAGGCGCGAACAAACATGGGATTACCTGAAGTTAGAATTGATGGGTTTTAGTTTTCAAGCGACTAAGAATCAGGTTTTCCAGGCTCTTTTTAGACCTGTCCCGCCCGAAGTTGCCGTGGAAAATTGAAATCTTAATCGCCCATATACCATCGCAATAATCGCACCATACTTATCAAGTCATTGTTTTAAAAGACTACTTAACGATTATCTTGAGCAATTCCCGTTACCCGCCGTTATCAATCCTCCCATCGTGTGTCATTTGCCCCAGCCAACTATGGCAAATGACCTATATCTTGAATCTACGTATCCCAAAGCGACTTTAGGCTCGTCAGGTTGAGTCCATTACGAACAATTAAGGTAACTCGCAAAAAATAACCTCCAATACACGGCATCGTTCCCACGCTCCGGCGTGGGAATGCCGTAATAGACGCTCCAGCGTCGCGAGACATAAAATTGAATAAGCCCTTGTTATTTATAATGTTACGCAACGCTGG
>SXGU01131572.1_pt1 | contig 10049 bp, 7 predicted proteins | sample 3174531 | NCBI WGS metagenome assembly SXGU01 (sample SAMN11356863, study PRJNA531348) | freshwater metagenome | isolation source: freshwater sample F1-140 | place: China: Fuxian Lake, Yuxi | collected 2017-12-25 | reverse complement strand
CTGGTTCCGCTAACTCACAATGCAAGGTGACGCTTATCTCAAGTGTATTGATCCTCACTGTGGATTAGAATATCCAATAAAAAGCACCAATGTTGAATGTGAAAAAGGTCACCTATTAGATGTAAAATACAAAAACAAGCCATCAGATAGTCTAAAAGAGATATTTTATCAGAGAAGAAATCCACAAGGAAACATCTTCAATGAAAGTGGAGTGTGGAGATTTAGAGAATTACTTAATTTTTGTCAAATAGATACAGAAAATATCGAAGAGTGTTCAAAATATTTAGTTTCATTAGATGGTGCAGAAGGTAGACAGTCAAAACCATATCAAATGTCAAAAGCAGCTGAGTTCATAGGAATTTCTAATGATAAATTATGGTTACAACCTGAAGGATACAATCCAAGTGGCTCCTTCAAGGATAACGGTATGGCAACTGCTGTAACACATGCTAAAATGGTTGGCGCAAAAAAAATAGTTTGTGCATCTACTGGAAATACATCGGCATCTGCAGGCATGTTTGCAGCAAACGAAGGAATACGTTGCGATGTGTACATCCCATCCGGCCAAATTGCACCTGGAAAATTAAGTCAGGCATATCAATTTGGAGCTCAGATAGTTGAAGTGGATGGAAACTTTGATGATGCATTAAAACAGTCCCTTGATGATGCAAAAAATCATAGTGGATATACGGTAAATTCTGTAAATCCGTTTAGAATTGAAGGACAAAAAACAATTCCATACAGAGCACTGGAATATTTGAAATGGGAGTCTCCAGATTGGATTGTATACCCTGGAGGGGCATTAGGAAATACATCTAGTTGCGGAAAGGCATTGATGGAGCTACACCAATGGGGATGGATAAAAAAAATACCTCGAATTGCTGTGATTAACTCTGAAGGTGCCAGTACATTATCTGATTTATACAATGGTAAATTTGAAGGGGAAGAACTACGATGGAATAAGGGCAATACAAATACGGAATTAATTACAAGATATTATGATCATTTAGACAAAGAAGGGATCAGACCAAAAACAAAAGCTACTGCAATTCAAATTGGGAGACCGGCAAACATACTGAAAGGACTGCGTGCATTAGAATTCACTAATGGTGTGGTAACCACAGTGTCGGATTCAGAGATGTTAGATGGCATGTCCGTTGTGGGTTTGAACGGATTTGATTGTGAGATGGCATCAGGAGCATCAGTTGTTGGAATTAAAAAATTAATTAATGAAGAGATAATCAAAAAAGATGATGTGGTAGTAGGAATTCTTACAGGCAGGCAAAAAGACGCAATGCTGCCAGTAGAGTATCATAATAATCCTAAAAATAAATTTGCAATTCCACCTAAAAATTAGCCTCAATTAAGTAATTTATTTTATTAATTATCATTTTTGTGTCTTAAGCCTTAAAAGTGGGTTTTACAAAACATTACCAACCAAGAGATGGTGCATAAAAAATAAAATGTTGAACATATGTTGTTCTGACAAACTTTTTTGGAGGATAAAATGGTAGAAATTTGGGAATATGCTGCATTAGTTGTCCTCATAGGATTTTCAGCATTTTTTAGCGGTGTGGAAGTAGCCATGGTTGGAATAAGAAAATCCACTGTAACTCAATTGTTAAAAAAGAAAGTAAAGGGCGCAAAAGCACTACACAAGTTTACATCAAATCCAAGTTGGATGATGTCAAGTGTAAATCTTGGAAATAATCTAGTTAATGTAGCAGCGTCTGTGTTGGCAACAAAGATTGCAACAGAAGTCTTTGGAGATGAGGGCCTTGGAATTACAGTGGGGGTTATGACATTTCTAATACTGGTGTTTGGTGAAATTACTCCTAAAATATACTCCAATGCCAATTCTACTAAAATTGCACTCAGAGGTGCACCAATACTATTGATTTTCAGCTATGTATTATGGCCAGTTGTAAAACTGTTTGAGATCATTACAAAAACAATAATCAAAATTACTGGAAGTAGTTACCAACCACCACCAATTACAGAAGAAGAGATCAAAGGAATAGTGGCTCAAGGATTAGCAGATAACATACTTGAGAAAGATGAAAGTGAGCTTGTTCACAGTGCTTTGGAATTTGATGACACGGTAATTAGAACAGTAATGACACCACGAACAAAAATGTTCACACTACCTGCAAAGATGCTTCTCTTTGATGCTCTTCCTTTGATTAGTGAAAATTTACATTCAAGAATACCTATTTTTGGAAAAACTCATGACGATATTGTTGGATTTGTTCACGTAAGAGACATCCTAACACATTTAGAAAAAGACAACAAGATGATCACACTGGAACAAGTATCAAGAAAACCAGTATTTGCATCTCAAGAAAAGATGGTAAGCTCATTACTCAAAGAAATGAAAGGAAGAAAAACACACATGGCCATTGTAATTGATGAACATGGTGGAGTAGAAGGACTAGTTACATTAGAAGATCTAATTGAAGAGATAGTTGGAGACATAGAAGATGAAACAGACGATACGCCGCCAAAAGAGTTTGAGTCAGTTGACAAAGATACCATAATCACAAATGGAGATATCAAGATTGAGAGCATTAATGAAATTTTCAAGTCAGAGTTACCTGAAGGAGATGACTATGCTTCACTCAATGGATTATTACATGAAAAATTACAAGACATACCAAGAGAAGGAGATAAGCTGGAAATTGACAATATACGAATCATTGTTGAAAAGGTAACAAAAAATACACCAGAGAGAATCAGAATAGAGAGAATAAAAAAATAAAATCAGTTTTTTCTTGCAAAATGTTCTTCTAGTTTTTGCTTTTTTTCTTTCATGTTGAATATAGATTCAGTGTGAGAAAATGCATCGGCATATGATTTTCCAAACAACATTGCCTGCATCAACATATGATTTTCAGGAATGACAATTCCAGTTTGATCATCAGAATACATCATTTGTACCATATCTCCAATTGAAACAGTCATGTTTGCATGAATATGGATCATGTTAGTATCTGTAAAATTAAACCCCATGGTTCTAGCATAGTCTCGGATGTCTTTTGTTCCTTTGGCAGTCCATAAAGTTGCCACACCGAATTCATTTTTGAAAACATCGTGTATTTCAGAAGGAGTTGGGGCTTTATCATTAAAACGAATATCCATTATGTGCAGGTGCATCTGTCTTGTTGGAACTTTAATTGCACGAACAAAAAGTGGTGCATCTTTTCCAAAATACATCTTTACATCATCTCCGTGGTGTGGGGATTCAGTCATTTCAATAGTATCTGGCACATGTTTTTCTGTTTGTTCAATGTCTGCCCATCGACGTACAAGTGTTACATCGAATCTAATCAATCTTTTAGCAAATCTATCTCTTAACGGTTCTAAAATGCGCCCCATACCAGTTACATTGCAGCTACCTTGCATGGCATGTTTTTTGCCAATGGCTAAATCATAATTCGCTCTGGAATTAAACAACAAATCAGATACAGCCTCATTACCCATTGTGGTTTCACCGCCCTGATAGATTGCCATTAGATCTTTTGGCTCATAGAGATTCTTCTTGTTTTTATATCCATGTCCACCAGGAGCAGCATCAATAACTAAATCACAGTAATCAAGAGCAGATTCTATTGTGCCAGATATTTTAAAATTCTTAAAATCATTTAGTTTTCTTTCTGGGACATAAACATTCAATCCACGAGAAATTGCTACATTCACGTCATTGTCTGGCGAGTATTTTCCAACACCAACTACAGTAATTTCAGGATCATCTCTTAGAAATGATGTGATTCTGCTTCCAATAGAGCCATAACCATTAACAAAAACTTTTTTCATGTTTTTTCTAAAAGATCCCCATTTATTTAGATTAGTTTAAAATCCATAAATTAATCAAAAAAATAGACAGAAAAGAGAATTATGATGACTGGTTCATGTATAATAAGAAAAATTTTCTTAAAACAATAACCAAAATTGGACAAAAAATATTTGATTTTAAGAATTTCAGAGTGTATTAATAAAGGAGATGGTGATTGGGGACGAAATCAATACATCTTAAAAAGATTAAATGAAAACAAATTGATTTTTAATTCAGATAAAAAATATCTAAAGAAGTTACTAGGATTAGAAATAGACAAAATAAAAGATAACGAATCCATAAAAGATGCTTTGATATCAAAAGACAAAACAATTTTTCTCAATCCAAATCTAATCAAGTGCTCTGAATGCAAAAATGAAATAAAATTAGATGAAAAATCTACACGATTCAAAAATAAATGGTATCATTCAAAATGTTTTAAAATAACACCAGAAATACAAACAAAAAACGAATTGGTAGAAAAAAAAATACAGAAATCTAGAATTGATCCTGTTCAAGTTTTAATCACTGTAACAATTTTTGTATTTTTAGTTACGGCGGTTCATTTTATTCTTGGACCATTAAGCATGATTGCGATGGGGATAGGAGGAAGTTTATTGTTATATCATTTAATCAGCGCACGCTCAAAAGCATATTCAAAAAATAAACCAGGCACTCGTGGCCCATCAGTGTTTTTACTGTTCTTGCTAGCATCTCCATTTATTATCGGATCAATGATTGCATATGAAGGATATTCATTATCAGAATCTCCGATTAGAATAATTCTACTTTGGGCAATGACGATTTCATTTTGGTCTACAATGCTATTTGTTCCAATGGCAGTATTTAGTAAGCATAGAGAGGAATTACAGCCAGAACTTCAATCTTATCCAACCGTATCAATAATAATTCCTGCATATAATGAAGAGAAGGTAATAGCACATACCATTGAGGCATTGTTAGAAACAAAATATCCAAAAAAGGAGATTATTTTTGTAGATGACGGAAGTAAAGACAGAACACTGGATATTGCAATACAGTATAAAGATAAAATCAAAGTATTACATAAAGAAAATGGAGGAAAGGCATCAGCCCTAAACTACGGGCTAGTTTATGCAAATGGTGAAATAGTAGTCATAGTAGATGCAGACACCATAATTGGCAGAAATTCATTAAAAGAGATGATGAAAGGATTTCAAGTAAATGAACACGTGGCAGCAGTTGCAGGAAACATCAAAGTACGAAACAGAGTAAACATAATTACAAAATGTCAGGCATTAGAGTACATAACAGGAATTCAGATAGTAAGAAGAGCGTTTGATATTTTTGGCTCTATTACAATTGTACCTGGGGCATTGGGTGCTTTTAAAAAATCATTTTTAATGGAAGCTGGTGCATATGGTAAAGATACCATAGTAGAGGATTTTGATCAGACAATAAAGCTTCTAAAGGCAGGGTTAATCACACAGGGAAGCACTAAAGCCACAGCGTACACTGAAGCTCCAAACACACTTCAAGATTTTGTAGCACAGAGAAAAAGATGGTATCGTGGAAATATCCAGGTATTAACAAGACATGCAGACGCATTAACAAATCCACGTTATGGTCACTTGCAGCGACTGTCTTTTCCATATTTGACGTTAGGGATGTTAGTAACTCCAATCATAGGTTTTGTGGCAACAATTAATGCAATAATTGGAGTGATTCAAGGAGATGGGTGGTATGTATTACAAGTCATGGCAATTTTTACAGTGGTGCACTATCTAATGTCTGCCTTGGCAATCAGAATAGATGATGAAGATCCAAAACTGTTATGGCATGCAGGATTCTTGATTTTTGGATTTAAACAAATAGTGGATTATTTACTACTTAAAGCAATTATAGAACAAATTACAAAGAAAAAAGCAACTTGGACAAGTGCAAAGAGAATAGGAGTATGAATAGCAACATCATCAAAATTGGAATAATTGTATTAATAGTGTCTTTAATGATTCCAGTTAATTCGATTTATTCTCAAGAATCAGAGACAATACAAGTTGAAGTAAAATACACAAACGGGGATCTGGCGGATTTTTATGGAATGAGTATTGTGATTTATCAGGATTACAGCAAGATACCAATTCTAAAAAAAGAAATGGAGAGCAATCCAGAATACATATCACTTCCAAAAGATCATAAATACAAAATTGAAGTTTATGCAAATGGAATGTATGGAGATGTGGGGTATATCGATCTAAAAAACAATCAAGAAAAAATAAACATCAGCATACCATTATCAGGGGGAATACAATTCAATGTTTTTTACAAAGATGGTCAGACTCCAATTAAAGGTGCGACAGTATCAATAAAATCGCATGATGGATCTCAATGGAAGTTAGGAAAAACAAATGACCAAGGAGACACATTGAGGTATTGGATTCAAGCAACCACAAAATCCACTGACTACTATGTAGTGGATGTATATTTAGGGGAAATTCATCTGACAACGTTAACACAAATAAAATTACTTCCAGGATTAACAAAAGATCAAAAAATAACGGTTCCAATTCCAGCAATAGTGGAGGACCTGATTACAGTTACTCTTTATAAAACGGAATTTGAAAAAATTACAAAACAAGATGGAGACTTTTCAATCCTATTAAAAGACAGTATGGGAAACATCGTAAAGAAATCTCAAATCAATAATAGAGGCGAAGCGTATTTTTCGAGTATTCCATCCAAAGAATACTCGCTGACTGTTCTCAAAAATGGGGTTTTAGATGATACATGGCAAGAAAAAAAGATTGCAATAATAGGACAAGAAGGGATGTTCAAAATTACAAAAACTAAAGAAATCTCAAAGAGTCCAGAGACAATAGAAGAAACTGTAGACAGCATACCAATTTCATCATGTAATTGTGTAGCATTTAGATTTGATGATGTACAGGATTATTGGTTAAACGAGGTACAAATTAAATACATAAACACATTTGTAGAAAAAAATATTCCAATTACAATTGGAATAATAGCTGACTCATTTGGAAATGATCAAAAAATTACAAACACAATAAAAAATTCATTAAATAAAAATAAACTGGAAATTGCAAGTCAAGGAATTGGAAATGTACCATTTACTGATTTTTCTAAACAAGAACAAGATAATAGATTAAAACAATCAATTACAGGAATAATTGATAGTCTTGGAGTAAGACCAGAGATTTTTGTACCGCCGCAAAACAAATACAATGAAGATACAAAACAAATACTAGTAGAAAATAAATTCACACATATAAGCAGCAATATTTTATCAGGAGAATCACCACCATTTCCATTACATGGTGAATTACTATACAAATTTCCAGAAACATCTACTACCGGAAAATATGATAATGAACAAAATTTGTTTGTGGGTTTACCGGGTAATGATACATATTCAGATGCCGTAAATTCACTTAAAAAATATGGATTCGCAGTAATTGTTTCACACCCACAAGAATTTTCAATAATCCAAAATGGAACTTATACAAATCAAATAAACAAAGAACAATTTAACGAATTAGAATTATTGATTGAAAAATTACAAACAGATGGAATCAAAATTGTAAGTATAGGAAAAATCAACTCGGATTTAGATGCAATAATTATTCCTCTATGGATAAAAAACAATGCTGGATGGTGGGCAGAAGGACAAATAGATGATACATCGTTTGTGCAAGGCATAGAATATTTGATTCAAAATAAGATTATGAAAATCCCAAAAACTGCCAATACGGCAGATAGTGAAAATAAAGAAATTCCTCTATGGATAAAAAACAATGCTGGATGGTGGGCAGAAGGACAAATAACTGATTCGGATTTTGTTAATGGAATTGAATACCTAGTAAGTCACAAGATTATCACATATTGACTACTTTGAAGTTTTTACTAGTTTTCCATCTGCCTTCTTCAAGTTTAAATTTATTTTCACATTTTAGACATAGATAATATGTAGAAATCTCAGGAAAAAACTCGGCACAGTTATTACAAATGTAATGATTTTGCAATAGCCTATAATCAACACCTAGCGCTTTTATCTCCTTGTCACAGTTTGGACATTTATCATTTTTATATGTAGACTCTTCTGAAATGTTTCCACAATCATAATGCTCTACAAGTTTTCCCAATTTGAAATTAGAGCTTTTGCAAGAAGGACAGTAAAAGATTTGGGTAGTTTTTACAGAATCGCACTGATTACAAGCAATTTCTTTTTTGTTACCTAATGAAATGATTTTACCTTGTTTTTCAAGATCAGTGAGATGTAAAGTGATGGATTCGCTAGAAGAGCCAATTAATTGTTCTATAAAATTAAAACTAATTTGTTTTGAAGATTTTAATATAAAATCAACATAATCATAAAGTTTTATTTGATCCTGCTCTATGACTTTATTTAATATTTTGACTTGTTCGGATTCTTTTGTAAAAAAGGATTGTTCTTTTTCAATTGTTTCAATAATGAATTTAAGATTTTCAAACCTTATTGGTTTTTCTAAATATTGGTATACTCCCAACCTAATCAATTCTTTAACTCCTTCATCATCTTTCTCAGTAGCAGTTTCCAGAATAACACGTGCGTTTGGTTGAACTTCAAGCATTTGAGTTAAAATTGAACGAGCATCCATATCCGGCAACATATAATCCAGTAAAACTATGGGGTGTTTTTCCATCGTCACAAGTTCTTTAAATGTTTCAACAGCAGTAAGGCCGTTAGTACAAGTATGAATTTGTACGTAACCTAATTTTTCCAGATAATTTTTTAAAAGCATGCCAATTGCAGGGCTATCTTCAACTATTAGCACGTCATCCTTTGAAGGCATCATTTGTTTTCCTCACAATGTAAGATAAAAATTCCATGCCTAAATAACAATTATTCATTTAATTTAACGAAAGTCATAAAAATCGTTTATAAAATAATCAAGGTATCATCATTAGTGGTATAGATGAATCATAATTTCTTTTTATTAGTTATGATATTTTCCTTAGGAATTCCTATTTTAGAAACGGTTTCAGCTCAAATAGATCCAATCTACGATATAGAATTCATTCAAACTGGGAAATTATTTACAGATAAAAAAGAATTCACCGTTAGCAACGAGATAAACATTAGAGAGTTTTTTGACGGAAAGATAATAAAAATAACAGGTTATACAGTAGAAGGTCATCCATACATAACTTATTCAAAAATAACTAATCAACAAATTATAACACATGGAAAAATTTTCACGGATAATAAATTTGTGCAGGTGGTTTTTGATAAACAAAATACATCACAAATAGAAAAAAACGAAATAAAAGAAAGATCAGACAACATGTTAATTCTTACGCAATATACAGAAAGATTGTATTCGGGTCAAACTGGAAAAATAGATGTAAAGATATTTGAATCAAATCAAAACAAATCAAAGGATTTCAATCAAAATTATGGAAATATTGCAAATACAAATATCGAAATAACTATACTAGATAAAAATGGAAAGATGTTTTCATCCTCGGAAGGAATTACAAATGAGCGAGGATTTTACAGTATGGAATTTGTTATTCCAAAAAATAACCAAAATGGAATCTTTACCATAATCATTGATGCTGAAAATAACAATTCCAAAGCATCAAAAACAATACAGATTTTTAATTTGGGAGAAGTACCAGATCATGATTAATCATGGTGCTGTACAAAAGACTAAATGCCCCAAAAATTTTCAATAGTTAATGATTCATGCTCCGTCTTTAGCAATAGGTGCGGGAATTGCGTCAGTTGTAATAATTATGGCATTTTTGGCATTTAACACAGTTAATGATAAACCAGAACTGATAGTAGCACCAACACCTGCAATTCAAGAATCAGGTCCAGCTAAGATTACAGCATCCACATTTCTAGAAAATGGTTCACCAATTCTAGGTAACCCAAATGCTCCAGTAACACTGATAGAATTTGGTGATTATCAATGTTTTTTTTGCAACAAATTCTTCCATGAAACAGAAGATTCTATTTTGAAAAATTACATAGAAACAGGCAAAGTCAAAGTAATTTTTAAGGACTTTACAATTATCGGAGAAGATTCAGTCGCTGCTGCAAATGCTGCACGTTGTGCTTCTGACCAAGAAAAGTTTTGGGAATATCATGATACATTGTATAATCATTGGACAGGTGAAAACAATGGTTGGGCATCACGTGATAATCTGTTTCAGTTTGCAGGAGACTTGG
>SXGU01545750.1_pt1 | contig 10050 bp, 4 predicted proteins | sample 3174531 | NCBI WGS metagenome assembly SXGU01 (sample SAMN11356863, study PRJNA531348) | freshwater metagenome | isolation source: freshwater sample F1-140 | place: China: Fuxian Lake, Yuxi | collected 2017-12-25 | reverse complement strand
GGCGGGTCGGGCGCCGGCCCGCGCTGCGCGGGTGGGTCGCGGTCGAGGCCCCCGCCGGCGCCGACCTCGCCGCGGTCGCCACGGCGTTGAGATCGGTCGAGGGCGTGCGGTACGCCTACGTGCAAGGGTCGGGCTGGCCCCCGCCCGGCGACATCCCCCCGGTCACCGAGGACTTCCGCGAGCTCCAGGACTGGCTCGACGCCGACCCGGGCATCGACGCGGCGTGGGCCCACGCCCGGGGGCTGTCCGGGTCCGACGTCGCGGTGGCCGACTGCGAGTACGGGTGGAACACCGCGCACGAGGACCTCGTCGACCACCCCCTCGGGCTGGAGGCCGGTCAGACCGTCCCGGCCTGGATCGCCGAGTACACCTGGGATCAGCACGGCACCGCTGCGATCGGCGCCCTCGTCGCGGGCGACGACGGGTACGGCACGCGCGGGGCGGTGCCCGACGCCACCGTGACGACGTGGCCCGAGGTCAGCGAAGAAGAGGGCGAGCGCCGGGTCCAGGCGATCGCCAACGCGGTGGCCGCGGCGGCGCCGGGCGACGTCGTGATGTTGGAGATGCAGGACATCGTGCGCCCCGAAGGCAGCTACGGCCCCGCCGAGCTCGACCCGGCCGTGTGGGAGGTCGTGCGCGCCGCGACCGACGCCGGTGTGATCGTGGTGGCCGCCGCCGGCAACGGCACGGAGGACCTCGACAGCGCGTGGTACGCCCAGAACTACGCGGCCTGGGGCGACTCGGGCGCGATCCTGGTGGGGGCGGGCAGCCCGGACGTCGCCCACGACGCGATGGACTACAGCACCTACGGCACCCGGGTGAACCTGCAAGGCTGGGGCTACGCCGTGTTCACCCCCGGGTACGGCGACGTCGTGCTCCTTCGTCGCGACATGGACCAGGCGTACACCTTCTTCTCGGGCACCTCGGCCGCCACGCCGGTCGTCGCGGCGGCGGTCTTGTTGGTCCAGGACTTCCGGGTCGGGCAGGGGCTCCCGCCGCTCGGCGCCGTGGAGATGCGGCTGTTGCTCCAGCGGACCGGCCGGCCGCAGGGCGGCGGCGGCCAGGTGGGCCCCTTGCCCGACGTGCGCGCGGCGATGGCCACCTACGACGCCGACGAAGACGGGGTGATCGCGGCCTCGCTCGGCGGCCTCGACTGCGACGACGACGACGCTGCGGTGCATCCGGGGGTGCCCGACGCCGACGAGCCGCCGGGGGTCGACCTCAACTGCGACGGCGAAGCGCCACCGCCCACGGACACCGCAGACACCGCAGACACGGGCGAGGCACCGCCGGACTGCGGGTGCGGCGGCTCCGCCGGCCTGGCGATCGTGGCGGGGTGGTTCGGTTCGGGTATGCTCGCGGCGCGGAGGTCCCATGCGCGGCGTCACGTTCCTGTTGATCGGCATCCTCGCCGGCTGTGAACCCAGCGGCGACGACCCCAAGGACAGCGGGGACAGCGGCGCGGCCCCCGACCCCGACGCCGACGGCGACGGCTACAAGGTCTCGGAGGGGGACTGCGACGACAACAACCCCGCGCTGAACCCCGGGACCGACGAAGTCTGCGACGACACCGACAACGACTGCGACGGCACCATCGACGAAGCGCTCGGGAGCACCTACTGGCCCGATCCCGACGGCGACGGCTGGGGGAGCGGCACCGGCGTGCTGGCCTGCCACGCGCCGGAAGGACACGCCGCGGTCGACGGCGACTGCTCGGAGAACGACCCCGGCGTGCACCCCGAGGCCCCCGAGGTGTGCAACGGCCTCGACGACGACTGCGACGACGAGGTGGACGAGAACGTGACCGCGGCGTGGTACGCCGACGCCGACGCCGACGGGTACGGCGACCCCGCCACCGAGACCTGGGCCTGCGACGGGGGCTCGGGCCTGGTCGACAACGCGCGGGACTGCGACGACACCGACGACCTCGTCTGGCCGGGAGCGCCAGAGGTCTGCGACCTGCTCGACAACGACTGCGACGACGAGGTCGACGAAGGGGTGACCCTCACCTGGTACGTCGACGTGGACGGCGACGGGTACGGCCTGGCCTCGGTGTCGTTGGAGGCGTGCACGCTCCCCACCGGGTACGCCGCGAGCGCGGACGATTGCGACGACGGCGACGCGGCGGTGAACCCGGGCGCCGAGGAGCGCTGCGACGGGGTCGACGACGACTGCGACGGCGACACCGACGAGGACTCCGCCGTCGACGCGCCCACCTGGTACGCAGATGCGGACGGCGACGGGTACGGCAACGCGACGTTCACCACCGTCGCGTGCGACCAGCCCACCCAGTACGTGGCGGACCCCACCGACTGTGACGACGGCGAAGCGGGCAACCACCCCGCGGCCACCGAGGTCTGCGACGGTGACGACAACGACTGCGACGGCGACACCGACGAGGCCGACGCGACCGACGCCTCGGCGTGGTACGCGGATGCCGACGGCGACCTGTACGGGGACCTCGCTTCGGCCACGCTCGCGTGCGACGCTCCCCCGGACCACGTCGCCAACGCCGACGACTGCGACGACACCGACGCCGCCGTCTTCCCGACCGCGACCGAGCTGTGCAACGGGCTCGACGACGACTGTGACGGCGACACCGACGAGGACTCCGCCGCCGACGTGGTCACCTGGTACGCCGACGCCGACGCCGACGGGTACGGCGACGACCACACCACCACGACCGCCTGCGACCTGCCGGCCGGGTACGCCACGGTGGACGGCGACTGTGAAGACGCCGACGGCGGGGTGAACCCCGGCGCGACCGAGACGTGCGACGGCGCCGACGAAGACTGCGACACCGAGATCGACGAAGGGGTGCTCGGCTCCGGTGCCGCCTGTGCCGCGGAGAGCTGCAAGGCCGCGCTCGACGCGGGCGCGTCCACCGGCGACGGCACGTACTGGCTCGACCCGACGGGGTCGGGCACCGCGACCGCGTGGTCGTGCGACATGACGACCGACGGCGGCGGGTGGACGAACATCGTGTACTGGGACCGCATCACCGACGGCGACGATGCCACCGATCTCGCCGCCGAGCTGAGCGTCACCGTGAACACGATGAGCCGGTTCACCTCCGGCACCACCTACCTGGAGTGGGCCGACTACAACGCCACCACCGACGTGCTCGCGATGCGCACCACGGTGGAGGTGCCCAACGACGGCGAGGTGCTGATGGACCTGTACCTCGACGGGTACAGCATGGACGACAGCGGCGTGTATGCCTATGTCACCGCCGGCGGGACCGACCAGAACCTCCTGTGCCGCTCGGACCTGGACCACGGCTCCAGCGGGTACTACTCGTCGGCCGAGCTCGCCTACCGGCCGGGGTACACCTGCGCCTTGGATGCCAACACGAGCTGGACGTGGTCGGGCGAAGCACAGTACTCGGTCAGCGGCGAGATCACCGCGTTCGAGCTGGATGGGTTCATGTACGACAGCTACGGCGACTACGTGCGCTTGTACAACGTGGTCGCCTGGGTGCGCTGAGGATCAGATCTTGCCCATGCACACGATGGCGCGGGTGCCGGTCCAACAGCACGCGCCGGGGGCGAACGGATCGTCGCTGGAGCTGCCGCACGCGAACTTCTGCGAGCAATACTGGCAGATCGGCCACGACCCCGCCGGGTAGCTGCCCGAGCAGGTCATGTAGGTGCCGTCGTTCTGGGTGCCGGTGATCGTCCACGACTTCATGTCCGGCAGGGTCACGCGCGTGGAGCCCCACAGGTCCCCGCCGTCGACCCGCGTGCCATAGCGGTCGTAGACCCGGTCACCCATCGACGCGTCGTAGTCGACGTAGTCCTTGGCGTCTTCGGCCGCCGTCGAGTACACGATGGTGAAATCGCTTCCGCTGATGCCGTTGGCCGCGGCGTAGGTCGTACAGTAGTTGTCGGCGTCGGTGCGGCTGGCCAGCCACGACGACGAGCCGGAGCCGAGGAAGTTGCCGGTCACGAACAGGACGTAGTCCTGGCTGCACAACCCGCCGCTGGAGCTCGACTCGTCGACCGACCCGTCGCAGTCGTTGTCGACACCGTCGCACGCCTCGGTGGCGCCGGGGTTGATGGCGCTGTCGGACTCGTCGCAGTCGCCACCGGAGCCCGAGTGCCCGCTCGGGATGTCGCACGCACCGAGCGTGGTGGTGCCGCCGTACCCGTCGCTGTCGAGGTCTTCGTACCAGGTGTCGAACGTGCTCGTGTCGACCGAGGGGTCGTCGTCCTCGGCGAGTCCGTCGCAGTCCTCGTCGACGTCCAGCGCGTCGCAGTACTCGCTCGCGCCGGGGTGCACCCCGCTGCGGGTGTCGTCGCAGTCGGTGGCGTCGGCGATGTAGGTCGCGGGCGCCAGGCACGCCGTGCTCGAAACCGACGCGTTGCCGTAGCCGTCGCTGTCGGCGTCCGCGTACCAGGTGCTCATCGACGTGGCGGTGGTCGTCGGGTCGTCGTCGTCCGCGAGGCCGTTGCAGTTCTCGTCGGTGTACGCCGCGTCGCAGACCTCCGCCGCGGCGGGGTTCACGTCGGCGCGCGTGTCGTCACAATCCGTGGCGTCGCCGGTGTAGCCGGACGGGGTGGTGCAATCGACCATCGTCGTGGTGGCATCGCCGTAGCCGTCGGTGTCGCCGTCGGCGTACCAGGTCTGCGCGTCGTACGACGACGCCGGATCGATCACGCCGTCGCAGTCGTCGTCGATGCCGTTGCACAGCTCGGTGGCGCCAGGGAAGACGGCCGCGTCGGTGTCGTCGCAGTCGGTCGCGTCGGTGAGGTAGCCGGCGGGCTGGTCGCAGGCCGGCGTGGTGCTGGCCGCGTCGCCGAAGGTGTCGCCGTCGGCGTCGGCGTACCAGGTGGAGGCATCGGCGGAGGTGGGCGGATCGACCACGGCGTCGCAGTCGTCGTCGAGGCCGTTGCACAGCTCGGTGGCGCCAGGGAAGACGGCCGCGTCGGTGTCGTCGCAGTCCGTCGCGTCGGCGACGTACCCCGAGGGCGTGCCACACCCGAGCGCGGTCGCGGCTGCGTCACCGAAGGTGTCGCCGTCGACGTCGGCGTACCAGGTCAGCGCGTCGGTGGCGCTCTCGGGATCGGTCAGCCCGTCGCAGTTGTCGTCGATGCCGTTGCACACCTCGGAGGCCGCAGGGTTCACGGCCGCGTCGGTGTCGTCGCACTCCACGCAGGCCGCCCACAGGTCGCCGTCGGCGTCGACGTAGGCCACCGAGCCGTCGCAGTTGTAGTCGTTGGGGTCGGAGCAGTCGCTCTCGGGGGCCCCCGGGTAGTACGCCGGGTCCAGGTCGTTGCAGTCACCGCCCACGGCCAGGTGGCTGGCGGGGGCGTCGCACTGGTCCACCGCCGAGGCGTCCTCGCCGTAGGTGTCGGCGTCGGCGTCCAGGTACCAGGTGGTGAAGGTGGTCGCGTCGGCTCCCGGGTCGCCGTCGTCGGCGAGCCCGTTGCAGTCCTCGTCGGTGTCGTAGGCGTCGCAGAGCTCGGTCGCGCCGGGGTTCACGTCGGCGCGGGTGTCGTCGCAGTCGGTGGTGTCCTCGACGTACCCGGGCGGCGCGGCGCACGCCGACGTCGAGCTCGCCACGTCGCCGTACCCGTCGCCGTCGGTGTCGGCGTAGAACGGGAGCACGTCGAACGACGAGGTGGGGTCGGCCTCTCCGTCGCAGTCGTCGTCGATGCCGTTGCAGATCTCCGTGGCCGCGGGGTTCACCGCCGGGTCGACGTCGTCGCAGTCTTCACAGAGCGCCCACCCGTCGGCGTCGTCGTCCGCCCACTCGGTGACACCGTCGCAGTTGTAGTCGATGTCGGTGGTGCACGGCTCGTCCGCCCCCGGATGGAACGCCGGATCCGCGTCGTCGCAGTCGCCGGAGACGGTCGTGAGCCCCAGCGGCGGCTCGCAGTAGCCGACGGCGCTCTCCGGGTCGCCGAAGCCGTCTTCGTCCCCGTCGACGAAGTAGAGCGTGGCCACCTCCTCGTCGACCGCCTCGTCGCAGTCGTTGTCCAGGCCGTCGCAGACCTCGGCCGCTTCGGGGTGTACCGCGCTGTTGCCGTCGTCGCAGTCGCCTTCGGACGGCAGGAACCCGTCGCCGTCCTCGTCCATCGGAACCTCGGCCGAGTCCTTGTTCTCCGCTTCGGGCGGCTTCTCCGTGGGGGTTTCCGCGCAGCCGACGAGCGCCAGGGCGAAGGAGAAGAGGGACAGGCGGAACATGGGGCCTCCGGAGGCGCGGGCGAGGATGATACCGCAAGATCCTCGGGGCCCTCATCAACGATCGCCGAGCGCGCCGGTCGGGGCTACAGTTGGCCGTGCTCGCCCTGCTCGCCGCCTGTGCGTGGTCTCCCGAAGCGCCGATCGCGCGGCCGGCGGTCGGTCCGCCCGCGGCCAAGGCGCGCACGCTCACCGTCGATTGTGCAGGGGCCGGCGAGTTTCTCGACCTCGTGTCGGCCATCGACGCCGCCGACTCCGGCGACACCATCGAGGTCGCGCCCTGCACCTACACCGGCTCCATCGATTTCCGGGGCCGCGAGGTGCGGATCGTCAGCACCGGCGGCGCGGCGGAGACGTTCATCGTCGCCACGCCCGAGACGCCGGTGGTGCGCGCGGCCCGCGGCGAAGGCCCCGGCACCCTCCTCGAGGGCTTCACCCTGGTGGGCGGTGGCGGCGTCGACGAGCCCGCGGTCGAGGAGCAGTTCAGCGCGCTCACCCTCCGCGACGTCACGATCACGGGGAGCGCCGGCACCGTCACCGTCTATGCCCGCTCCGCGATGATCACGCTCGATCGGGTGTGGATCGACGCCACGAACACGCCGTCGGAGGGCCTGTTGATCCAGGGGCGCCGCGGCATGGTCGCGGTGAAGGACAGCGTGATCGAGTGTGGCGCGGCCCCCATCGGGTACATGGCCGAGCACGGCGCCGGCTTCCTCGACGGGGTCACGTTCTCGTGTCCCGACGCGCGCGCCGCCGAGGTCTTCCACTGCCCCGGGCGTGTCCAACGAAGCACCTTCGACGGCCAGTTCTACGTCGAGAACGAGAGCGCGTCGGAGGAGACCACGGTGGTCGAAGGGAGCGTGTTCCTGGGCGGACTGGAGGCCTACTTCGCCTCAGTCGAGGTCCACAACGCGGTCTTCTGGGGCGCGGGCGTCACCACCCGCTCGGCGAACGTGTCGGTCGACGGCTCCATCTTCGCCGGCGCGGTCTGCGCGCTGGACAAGCAGGGCGCGGGCGGCAGCCTCCAGGTGGAGTACAGCCTCTTCCACGACAACCAGGCCAACCACTGCGCCGGCGCCGACCCCGTGGGCCAGGGGGACAACCTCGCCGGCGACCCGCTCTTTGTCGACGCCGCCGCCCTCGACTTCACCCTCGGCGCCGGCTCACCGGCGATCGACGCGGGCCCGCCGGGCGCGTCCTGGCTCGACGTGGACGGCTCCCCCAACGACATCGGCGCGTGGGGCGGGCCCTTCCGCCTGGGCGGGGGGTGGTGATGCTGCTTTTGCTCCTCGCGGCGTGCCCCGACCCCGGGGGCATCGACCTGCTCCCCGGGGGGGACACCGCGGCGGTCGACACGGGCGACTCCCCGGAGCCGATCGGCGACACCGGCGACACCGCCGAGCCGGACGAGGTGCCGGACGAGCCCGAGCCCGACCACGTCGTCGATTGTGCGGGCGGCGGCGACTTCACGTCGATCACCGCCGCGATCGACGCCGCGCACAGCGGCGAGCGGATCGGACTGCGGGCGTGCACCTACACCGAAAACCTCGACTACCGAGGCAAGACCCTCGACATCTATGGCCTCGCACCGCGCAGCCAGGTGGTGATCGTCGCCGCCGCACGCGGCCCCGTCGTGACCGCGGTTCGGGGCGAGAGCGTCGGCACGCGCCTCGCGCACGTGACGTTGTCGGGGGGCGCCAACGGCTACGGCGCCGCCCTGTACGTCGACCGGGCGCTCTTCACCCTGCAAGACGCGGTGGTGACCGGCAACGGGTCCAGCAACACCGGCTCCACACACTACCAGAGCGCAGCCTCCGTACGGTTCATCGACGTCGAGCTCCACGACAACGAGGTGTCGGGCCGGCAGGGCATGGAGGTCTACGCCAACGACGGCAGCCTGCACCTGCAACGGGTCACGATGCGCTGCGCCGGCGCGCCCTACGGCATCTACCAGCACGTGTGCCTGCTGATGACCGACAGCACGCTCGACTGCGCCGAGGCCGACTACGGCGTGGTCGTGAGCGGCGGTGAGCTGCACGTGCGCCGCTCGCGCATCGACGCCGGCTCGGTCGGCGTGTACGCCGAAGACAACGCCGACACCCGCAACGAGCGCGTGTGGTTGTACAACACCGCCGTCGTCGCCCGCGACTACGCGGTGAACACCCAGTACATGCACGTGAAGGTGCGCAACTCGGTCCTCCTCGGCGACCGTGCGTTGTCGCTGAACCGGCCGCACGCCGACTCGTACCTGTACTCTTCGGCGTTCGTCGGGGATCGCTGCGCGGTGGACGACGACGCGAGCCCGTACGTGGCCGCCTACAACGCGATCGGCGACAGCCCGGATTGCGGGTTCGCCGGCACCGACACGATCACCGGCGACCCGGGCTTTGTCGACGCCCCCGGCGACCTGCACCTCGCCGCCGGCTCCCCGCTCGTCGACGCCGGCGACCCCGACCCCGGCGAGAACGACGCCGATGGCACCCGCAACGACATCGGCATCTACGGCGGCAACGAGGGCGACGGGCCGCGGTGAAGGGAGTCGGGCAAGACGCATCGCCACAGGGGCGCGGTTCGGCGTCCTTCGGGCGGGGGGAAAACGCGGCGGGGGGCCACTCAGAACGAGGTCACCCCCGGGTCCTGCCGGGCCGGGTGGAATTGGCGCTCGCTCCCCCGCCAGTTCGCCGCACGCGGCGAACCGGCGCTCCGCTCGGCCAATTCCACCCGACCCGTCACCCGCCGCGTCACCGAACCGGCCACCGAGCGGAGGCGTTTGGCACAACGGGGGGACGCCGAACCGCGAAGGGCTCACTGCACCGACTCCGGTCGGCGGGCGTGGCGATGTCGAACTCCGAGCGGGTTTGGGGGGGCGACACCCATTCCGTCGGCGCTGCACCGACTCCGAGCGGGTTTGGGGGCGCGACGCGGCGCGCGCCCGCCCCAGCCGCTCGACGCGGACGGTCGCGGCGCGACGCCCAACCGAACTCAGAGCGCGGAGACGGCGCCGCTCTCGGTCAGGCGCCACGCGCCGTCGGCGGTGACCCCGGTGTAGGTGACCGTCTCGCCGCCGGGGTACCACACCTCCACCGCCTCGACGGTGTCGGCTTCGCCAAGCCCGAAGTGCAGGGTCTGACTGTCCTGACACCCCGGTCCATTCCCCCCGGACACGCTGCGCATGCGCGTGACCCCGCCCGCGGTGACCCACGCGATCGCCCCGATGGCGCTGCGGTTGCTCGCCACGTCGCCCACCAGCCGGAGCTCCACCCAGTGCCCCGAAGCGACGTCGTTGCGGTACAGCGAGTAGGCCAGGTAGTCCTGGTCGCCGTCCCGGTCGTAGTCCGACGCCGCGCTCCCCCACCCGTTCTCGGTGGTGATCCCAGCGTACATCCTCGCCTTGGTGAACGTCGCGTCGCCCGCGTTGGTGTACACGTCGGTGGGCCGACCGGCGTAGACCTCGGTGATGAACAGGTCCAGGTCGCCGTCGTTCTCGATGTCCAAGAGCGACGGGTTGGAGTGGGTTTCGTGGTACTCGACCCCGCTGGTGGCGAACGTGTTCGTCCACACCCCCGCGTCCTGCAACAGCACGTCGGTCTTGTCGGAGAAGTCGAAGAACCGCGGATGCGCGAGCTGGCCCACGACGACGTCCCAGTCGAGGTCATTGTCGAGGTCCCCCCACTTCACGCCGATACTGTGGCCGTAGTAGGTGGTGCCCGCCTTCCGCGTCTCGTCGCCGCGCAACCCCAACGCGGACGCCTCGTCGGCGAACTCGGTACCCTCGACGTTCTGGTAGTACAGGTTGCGTTGCAGGACGTAGTTGACAATCGACACGTCGAGGTCGCCGTCGAGGTCGGCGTCGATCGTCTCGGC
>SXGU01485561.1_pt1 | contig 10051 bp, 10 predicted proteins | sample 3174531 | NCBI WGS metagenome assembly SXGU01 (sample SAMN11356863, study PRJNA531348) | freshwater metagenome | isolation source: freshwater sample F1-140 | place: China: Fuxian Lake, Yuxi | collected 2017-12-25 | reverse complement strand
TGGATGGCGGCGCGGGCGCGGCGAGCGACGACGAGGCGGAGGACAGCGCAGGCGCGGGTGAGCCGCTGCACGGCGAGTGCGTCGGTCTGCGCATGGTGGGCGGCGAGCGCAGGGATGCCCCAGGTGGTGGGCATGCCGCGCACGTCGAAGGATTCCTTCACCGTGATCGGCACGCCATGCAACGGGCCGTGAACCTCCCCGCGCGCGAGCGCGGCGTCCGCCGCCTCGGCACGCATCCGCGCGCCTTCCCGATCCTGTTGGATCAGCGCGTTGATGGCGGGGTTGAGGGCATCGACGCGGCGGAGGAACAGCTCGAGCAGCTCGACCGCCGTCGTGTCGCGGCGGCGGATGTCGAGCGCGAGTCGCGTGGCCGACTGGTAGTGCCTCGGCAGCATGGCGGTCTCCGGCGGGTTGAGCGGGGCAGGCCGGGACTGTGCCGGTGGGCTGCGGTGGGCGCAAGACGGGCGATGTGCTGCGTTCTGCCTTCTGCTTCTTGCGCGGCGCCTTGGCGGCCGTGCAGCGCGAAGTCGCCTCCACATCGCACGCACGGTCCGCTGCCATCGCGCTGGCGCGGCCGTTGCTTCGTGGGCACGGCGCACCTGCCGTGGCAGCATCGTCGCATTGCCGACACCGGAGCGCGCCGTGGACGAACGCTGGATCGAACTCACCGTGGATGCCTCGCCGATGCGTGCGCTGCTGGCGCTGCCAGCAAGGGACGACAAGGCAGAGGGCGGCGCCAGTACGGCCGGCGCTGTGCTCCCCGGCGTCGTGGTGTGCATGCACGCACCAGGCATCGACGCATTCATGAAGGACATTGCAGCCCGCCTCGCGGCCGCGGGTTTCGCTGCCATCGTGCCGGACCTCTATCACCGTCAGGACCCCGCGAGTGGCGAGGGCCCGCTCCAGCGCATGGCGCGGCTGCGCGACGACGAGTTGTTTCGCGACCTCGCGGCCACTGCGGCGGCTCTGCGCATGACCGGGGGAGTGGCACCGCGCGCGGTGTCGGTGATCGGCTTCTGCATGGGCGGGCGCATCGCCTGGCTGCAGGCGGCGCGCGATGCGAGCCTGAATGCCGCCGTCTGCTTCTATGCCGGCAGCATCGATACTGCGTGGAGTGATGAATCGGTGGCGGTCACGCCGTTGCAGTGGGGCGAGCGCATCGCGGTGCCGGTACTCGGCCTGTTCGGTGCCGAGGACACGAATCCCGGTCCAGCGCACATGGCGGCGATGGGGGAGGTGCTGCGCCGCGCCGGCGTGACGCACGAGCTGCGGCCCTATGCGGGCTGCGGGCATGCGTTCCTGAACTTCCAGCGGCCTTCCTTCAACGCCGAGGCGGCAGAGGATGCCTGGGCACGCTGTCTCGCCTGGCTACGGCAGCATGGTCACGGCTGACGCCGGGGCAACGATTGCGCGCAGCTCCCGGGCGCCGGTACCTCGCGCGGGCGACCATCCTCGATTCGCGGACTAGGCTTGAGGTTGGTGCCCTGGCCCGGAAGGACCCGACATGGCCGAACCTGTCTCTCCACCCTCTTCCGCCGTGCCATCTGCCGCGACTGGCAGCGTGCTGTGCGTGGACGACGAGGAGCTGATCCTGAAGTCGCTGCAGCGTTGCCTGCGCCCCACCGGGCTGCAGTTGCGCCTCGCGACCTCCGGCCCCGCCGCGCTCGAACTGCTCGCGCAGCAACCCGCCGACGTGGTGATCTCCGACATGCGCATGCCGCACATGTCCGGCGCCGAATTGCTGGCGGAAGTCGCGCGGCGATGGCCGGACACCACGCGCATCCTGCTCACGGGCTTTGCCGACGCCGACTCCACCATGGCGGCGATCAACCAGGGCGGCGTGTCTGCCTACCTCATGAAGCCCTGGGACGATGCGCACCTGCGTGCCGTCGCGTGCGATGGTGTCGAGCGCGCACGCCTGCGCGTGGAGAACCAGCGCCTGCAGCAGGTCACGGCTGCCCAGAACGTGGAACTGCTGGCACTCAATCATCAGCTCGAGTCGCGGGTGGCCCAGCGCACCGCAGACCTGCAGGGCGTCACCGACGCCCTGTTCGAGCAGATGGAAGAGATCCGACGTGGGCACGACAAGATGGTGTCGCTCGTCTCCGCCGTCACGGCCTTGCGCGATCCGGCCGGCCGCGACGTGGCCAACCTGCGCGCACCCCTCGCCTTCGCGACGGCGCGCGCGGTCGGCATGGCCGGCGATGAACTGGCCGCAGTGGAGGATGCCGCACGGCTGCTGACCGTCGGCCAGCTCGGCTTGCCTGATGGCCTGCTGGCAAGACCGCGCAGCCAGCTCAAGGACAGCGAGCGCCGGCGCTTCGAACACCATCCCCTGCTTGCCGATGCGGCACTGCATGGCATCGCGGACCTCGCCGTCGCTGCGCGCTACATCCATGCCCAGCATGAGCACATGGACGGCACCGGCTTTCCGGATCGACTCGCAGGCGACGCGGTGCCTGTCGGTGCCCGCGTGCTCTGCGTCGTGCGCGACTACTTCGACCTCGTCCGTGGTGCCGTGTCAGGCAAGGTGATGGCCGACACCGAGGCGCGTGACTTCATCATCCGGCGCGCGGGCAGCTGGTACGACCCGGCCGTGGTGAAGGCGTTCACCGACGAACTTGCACGGCATCAGAGCCGCGAGCTGGCCGCGCTGGAGGTGCGCATTTCCGTCGAGCGCCTGCGTGCCGGCATGCAGCTCGCGCGCGACCTCGTCACGACCGACGGCGCCATGCTGCTCAGCAAGTCCCAGCCCATCACCGAGGTGCTCCTGCAGCGCATCCGTGCCCTGGTGGAGCGCACGGGCGTACAGCTGGTGCTCTACGTCACGCGCGCCAGCCTGCCTGGACTCGATGACCGGGCGCCCGCCGCGGCGCCAGGGCCGGGTTGATGTGATCGACAAGGACGTGATGCTGCGCGCCTGGCGGCGCGAGCGATCGCGGCGACTGGAGGCGGAGCGGCTGTTGAACGAGAAGGCGAGGGAGCTGTTCGACTCCTACAACGACCTCGAGCATGCGCTGACCGACCTCAAGTCCAACCAGCGCATCCTCGTGCAGACCGAGAAGATGGCATCGCTCGGCGTGCTGGCAGCGGGCATTGCGCACGAGATCAACAACCCGGTCGGCTTCGTGCTGTCCAACCTCACCACGCTGAAGTCGAACCTGCCCACGCTGGTCGATGCGCTGCGCGACATGCGCGAACTCGTAGAGCGCATCGACGATGATGGGCCGCTGTCGCAGCAACGCGCGGCGGTGCTGGGGCGGCTCGCATCCAGTGATGCCGACTACGTGCTGGCGGACGCCGGTGACCTCATCGACGAAACGCTCTCCGGCCTCGAGCGCGTGCGGGCCATCGTCGCGGGGCTGCGCAGTTTCGCGCGCACCGAGAGCGACACGCTGGAGCTCACCGATGTGCACGGCATCATCGAATCGGCACTGACGCTGCTGCACAACCAGCTCAAGCATGCATGCGACATCGTGCGTGCGTTCGGCGATGCGCCGCGCGTGCTGGCCAACCCGGGAAAGCTCGCCCAGGTGCTGGTGAACCTGCTCTCCAATGCCGTGCAGGCGATCGAGGAGAAGGCGCGCGGGCAGGGCCTCTGCGGAGCCGCGATCCCGGGCGTCGCTGGCGGGGCCTGGGGCCGGATCACCGTCCAGACCTGGCGTGAGCACGACTGGCTGTGCATCGGCGTGCAGGACACCGGCTGCGGCATCTCGCGCGATGCGCGCGAGCAGCTGTTCCAGCCGTTCTACACCACCAAGCCCGTGGGGCAGGGTACGGGCCTCGGCCTTGCGATCTCCTGGGGCATCGTCCAGGAACACGGCGGCACGATCGAGGTGGACAGCGAGCCCGGGCATGGCGCGCGCTTCATCGTGAAGCTGCCCTGCCGGTCTGCCTGAGGGGCGATGCCGACGTCAGCGCGCCTTCGCGGACAGGGTTTCCAGTGCGGCCACTTCGCGCGCCATCTGCTCCCACTGCGCAAACAGGAATTCGCGCGCGCCTGCCTCGTCCTTCGGGATCGCCGCGAAGGGCACGCGCCAGAAGCGGATTCGCATGTCGCTGTGCGCCCAGGCACCGTTCACGAGGTCGTTCATGCGTGCCGAGCCCTCGAAACCGCTGTGCGCCACGAACAGCACATCCAGGCCGGGGTTTGCTGCCAGCAGCGCGAGGCTGCCACCGAGCCGTGGCGGCAGCAGGTTGGGCCAGCGCTCCGCGCGCGCGAGTGCGGCCGTGTCTCCACGGGCGCGGTACCGGGCGAGGATCTGTGCGCGTTTCGCCGGTGTGTAGCGCGTGCCCTCCGGGTAGATCACCACACCCTCGTGGGCAGCGAGCCCCTCGAGCAGTTTCGCCACGCCGGCGATCTCGCTTGCGGGGTCGTCGGACTCGCGGTCGACGAACCGGTTGGGCAGGCGATTGCCGACGATGTCGAGCGACGGGTCGAACTGCAACTCCTTCTTCAGCACGTAGCGCAGGCTGAAGCCACGCACCATCGCGTACCAGACGATCGGAACCACGGTGTCGCCGATGCTGGTGTGGCGGGGCATCACAAGTGCCGGCGGGCCGGCGAGCGCGTCCTCGCCGTCGACGTGGAAGCGCAGGTCGAAGATGCGCTCGGCGGCCCGCTTCAGGCTGTGCGCCCACCAGTGCTGCAGGCTGACGTTGCCGGCGATGAACCCGGGCCAGCGCGCGTCATTCGGCCCGGGTGCCGCATGCCGCAGCCACAGCCAGGCACTGCCGAGGATGCCCACCGTCTCGCACCAGAGGTAGGCGGTGACGAACAGCAGCATGCGCAATGCGCCGCGCGTGGCTGGCGCCATGCTGACGAGCGCGGCGAGGGGTAGCCAGAGCGGAGCCGTCGTCGTGAGCAACGCGGCCAGCAGCAGCACCGCAGGTACGGTGAGCAGCCGTCGCGTCATGCCGGCGCGCCGGTCAGCGGGTCCAGCGGCTTGCCGCCCTGGCGCCGCGCCTCGATCGCATCGAGGATCGCGCGGTGCTCACGCTTGCCGATCGGGTAGTTCCAGGCGATCAGCAGGCCGACGACCGTGAGCACGGCGGGCACAAGGGCGTACAGCGCCTTCAGTGTGGTGACCACCTCGGGTGACTGCGCCACGTTCGGCATGTAGCCGACCCAGCCCAGCACGGGCAACGCAAGTCCGACGCCGAGCGCGGCTGCCATCTTCCGCGCCACGCTCCATATGCCGATGATCTCGCCCTCGCGGCGCACGCCGGAGCGCAGTTCCTCGTAGTCGATCACGTCCGCCTGCATGGCCGAGGGAAGCGCGAGGGTGGCGCCGAAGCCGATGCCCGAGATCAGCACCAGCACCGCATACCCCGTGTTGTCGCCCTGCCCGAGGAAGAACACGCATGCGAAGGCAACGGCGTTGATCATGCCGCTCGCCATCCACGCCGCCTTCTTGCCGATGCGCGCGGATAGCCAGATCCAGAACGGCAGCAGGATCACGCCGGTCACGAAATACAGCAGCAGGAACGCCTCGGCGTTCGGGTCGCCGATCACATACTGCACGTAGTAGGGGATGAGGGTGGCCGGGAGGTTCGAGCCGATCGCAGTCACCCCATAGGACAGGAGCAGCGTCACGAAGGGCTTGTTGCCGAACAGTGCGCGTGCGGCGCGCCATGGGTTGCTCGTCGGGGCGTGGGTGCGGGTACGTGCGTGCTCGCGCACGCCGGCGATGCACCAGGCACAGCCGATCAGCACGATCGGCGCGTAGAACAGCACGACGAGACGGAACTTCTCGCGTTCGTCGGCGGCGCCTTCGCCCAGGCCGAAGGCCGTCGCCACGATCAGCGGCGAGGCCGCAGCGGCGACGGTGCCCAACACCAGCAGGCCGTCGCGCAGCCCGAGGATGGCCGTGCGCTCGTCGTAGTCGAAGCTGAGTTCCGCACCCAGGGATTCGTAGGGCACCTGCACCACGCTCCAGAAGAACGACACGGCGAACATGCAGGCGGTGAACCACAGGGCGGCGAGCATCGGCGTCATGCCGGCCGGCGGAATGAAGGTGGCGAGCAGTGCGCCGACGAAGGGCAGAAGGCCCCATGCCATCCACGAGCGGCGCCGCCCCCAGGTGGAGTGGGTGCGATCGGAGGCACCGCCGATGAATGGGTCGATCACGCCATCGAACAGGCGCATCGCCAGCAGGATGCCGCCCATGACCGCAATGTCGACGCCGACGACATCGGTGTAGAACTTCGGCATGTAGACGTAGAAGGGGATGCCCACCACCGCCATCGCGAACGCGGGCACGGCATAGGCGATTCGCGTGCGGAACGGGACGGTCATCGGCACTCCTGCGGCGCGGGGAAGGGCAGGATGCGGCAAGCGGGCGATGGCCCGCTGTCGGCGCATGCCGTGAAGCGATCGGCCTGCGACGTCAGCTCGCGCGCCCGAGCAGGCGATCGCGCAGGTCGTTGTCCACCGGCTTCGGGCCCAGCCAGATGTCGTAGTACGCCGCACCGAACTCGGCGCCGGGCACCGTCACGAGGGGACGTCCGTTGTGCTTCAGGGTCGTGCCGCGGCCGGGCGCGTAGCACAGTGAGTAGCGATCTCCTTCCTTGATGTCTACGTAGGCGCGGGAGATCGCGTCGAACTGCGGCCGCAGCGCGCGCATCTGTGCTGCCGTGAGCGTGCGCGCGAGCACCTTCTCGCCGGCCGGGCCGAAGTCCTTGCCCTCGATGTCGACGAGGTAGGCAATCTCCAGGCACTTCGACACGTCCGTCCGGTAGGCGCTCGTCGGCACGTTGGCCGGCAGGTAGAGGGCACTCGCATAGGCCTTGATGAAGAAGTAGGTGAGCAGGCCTGCGCCACGCCGCTGCAGGTTCGTGCCTTCATGCACCAGGGCGTCGCCGAAGCTCAGGCCGGCGATGCGCACGGGCGTGGTGCTGGCGGGCACGGCCGCAAGGGCGAGCAGCGCTGCCAACAGCGCGACGAGGGGGGTGCGGCGCGTGCCGGCGCCAGCACGCTGCGCCTCGCAGGGGTTGGCCGTTCGCACTGCCGGCGTCGATCGAGTGATCAGGGTGTGGGATAAACGCATCGTGAATGCCTCCTGAGGATCCCTGCCTGGCAACCATCCGCATCATAGCCGAGGTCCCGCGGACAACATGACGATCGAGCCACGCGGTCCGACGGTCTCCGCTTCGCCCGTACCGGTCGATCGTCGGGCCGTGACGGCACACCTCGCGTTCCTGGGTGATCCCGCATTCCTCGCGGCCCTCGCGCTTGCGTTGCCCGCGTTCCTGGCGTTCGCATTCGCGCCGGGCTACGGAATTCCGATTCGCGTTCCTGCCTCGCCGCTGCTGTTCGTGCTGGTGTATCCGGTGCTCGAGGAGATCGTGTTCCGGGGGCTCGTGCTGGGCCGGCTGCTGCAGGTGCCAGCGCTCGCCGTGCCCAGGCTCGGCATCGTCACCGGTGCGAATGTCTGCACCGCGCTGCTGTTCGCGTTCGCGCACCTGCTGCGCGAGCCCTGGCCCTGGGCGCTCGCGACGTTCCTCCCCGGGCTGCTGTTCGGCTGGCTGCGCGAACGGCACGGCGGGGTGGCGGCACCAGCCCTGCTGCACGTGGCCTACAACGCTGCCGTGCTCGCGGCGGTCTGGGCCGCACCCTACGCTGCGACCCTTGCCTTCGCTGCGACGTTCGATGCGCTCGGATGGCCGCCCTGGCTTGCGGCGCGCGCCGCGGACATCGGCGTCGTGGTCGCGCTGTCGCCTTCGCTGCGGGGCTGAAGCCCATGGACTGGCCGGCCTATCAGCGCCTGTGCGACTCGCCGCGCTACTGGTCGCGTTGGATGCTCGATACCTGCGCGGGCCTGCTCGACGGCCAGGGTCAGCCCGAACTCGCCGACCTGCTGCGCGTGGCGCTGGCGGGCACCGCGCTGGAGAAGCCGGCCGGCCACCGCGGCCCCCCGGCCACCGACATGTTCATGCTGGCGCTCGGCGGCGACGATGCGCGCCGCGTGCGCGATGCTGTGCGGCGGGCAGCGGCTGCGGATGTGCGCACGGCACAGGGGCGCGGGCTGGGTGGCTTCGTCGCCGCGTGGGACGAGTACCTGCGCCTGCTGGCGCCTGGCGTTGTGGGTGCGGTGCCCAGCGATCCTCGATCCTGAGCGCGCGCACGCGTCCGACCAGGATTCAGCCCGCACTCCGGACCTCGATCGGCAACCCGAAACCCTTGCCGACAGCGCGCCGTGCGGGCAAGGTCTGCCATCGAACCGGTGCGTGGTGGCCCTGGGCTCCGCGCGCTCGCGATGGGGGGCCGTGTCGATACCCCGAGGCAATGCAAGGACAGGAGCCCATGAGCAACAGCGATCGCGTGCGCGCGTTCATCGATGCGTTCAACCGCAAGGACATCGACGCCGTCGTGGTGGCCTTCACGGACGATGCGGTCTACCACAACATGATGGTTGCGCCGCTCGTGGGTCGGGCCGCGATCCAGGCCAGCATCGCCGGCTACACTTCGCCCGCGAGCCAGATCGACTGGGTGATGTGCGCCGTCGCCGAGACTGCGGACGGCAAGGTGCTGACGGAACGCATCGACCGCTTCCACATCGGCGGCAAGTGGATCGAACTGCCGGTCATGGGCACCTTCGAGTTCGTCGATGGCCGGATCAGCGCGTGGCGCGATTATTTCGACATGAACCAGTTCACGAGCCAGATGCCAGGGAAACCCGCATGAAGCGCAACGCAACCTTCATCCTGTGCGCCTTCGCTGCGGGCCTGCTCGCTGCCGCGCCCGCGCTGGCTGCCGGCAAGCCCCATCCCACCTACCCGGAACGCCAGGAAGTGCCGGCAGACACTGCGGAGCGTGACGCCAAGTGCGCAACGCTGCGCGAGCGCACCCAGCGCATCGGCGATTCGATGGCGAACCCGAACAGCCTGCTGGCGCGGCTCGACATCGTGCGCGTGTACCACCGCTCCTCGGAACGCTACCTCGAGGAGCAATGCGGGGACGTCGATGCCGACGGTTACGCCCTGTCGCATCGCACCGAGCGGAGCGGTGTCGTCAAGGGCAGCCCCGCCCCCCATGCCGATGGGCATTCCGGTGGCCACGGCGGGGGCCACGCTGCGCCTTCGCACGGTTCGGCCGCCGAAGGCGAGCATCACGAGGGCTGAGCCCGCTCTCGCACAGGTACCCATCCGCCGGTGTGCCGGGAATCGCTCCTGCCGTGTTCCGTAAAGTCCTCGTTGCCACCCGCGGCGCAGTGGCGCGCCGGGTCATCCACGCCCTGCGCGCGCTCGGGGTGCGCAGTGTCGCCGTGTTCTCGGAGGCAGACGCCGGCGCGCCCTACCTGGAGGAAGCCGACGAGGCATTGCTCATCGGTGGGCCGAAACCGGCAGACAGCTACCTGCACGTCCCTCGCCTCCTGAAGGCCGCGGCCGATACCCGCGCGGATGCCGTGCATCCGGGCTACGGATTCCTCGCCGAAAGTGCCGAATTCGCGCGTGCCGTCGAGGCTGCCGGCATGCGCTTCATCGGCCCGTCGCCGCGCTGGCTCGACGCCATGGGGCACAAGACCCGCGCGCGCGCGCTCATGACACAGCATGGCCTGCCCTCCGGCCTCGGTTCGGAGGTGCTGCACGACGATGCGGCGTTCCTCGCAGCAGCAGCGCAGCTTGGCTATCCGGTGCTGGTGAAGCCGGCGGAGGGCGGTGGCGGCATCGGGATGCTCGCCGCACGGTCGCCCGACGAACTGCTGCAGGCGCTGGCCCAGGGGCGCTCGCTCGCGGCGCGGGCATTCGGCTCCGACGAGCTCTATCTCGAGCGCCTCGTCACGCAACCGCGGCACATCGAGTTCCAGGTGCTCGCGGACGCCAGCGGCGCACGGCACCTGTTCGAGCGTGACTGCTCGATCCAGCGCCGACATCAGAAGGTGGTGGAAGAGTCCCCTGCGCCGGGTCTCCCGCGGGCGGAGCTCGAGGCCCTGGCAGCGACTGTCGCCGCCGCGATGGGTGGGCTTGGCTACGACAACATCGGTACCGTCGAGATGCTGCGAGCGCCCGATGGCACTTTCGGCTTCCTCGAGGTGAACACCCGCCTGCA
>SXGU01471340.1_pt1 | contig 10051 bp, 4 predicted proteins | sample 3174531 | NCBI WGS metagenome assembly SXGU01 (sample SAMN11356863, study PRJNA531348) | freshwater metagenome | isolation source: freshwater sample F1-140 | place: China: Fuxian Lake, Yuxi | collected 2017-12-25 | reverse complement strand
GGGTGCGGCGATGTGTATGCCGACACGGGTCATGCCATCGGCTAAGGGCAAAATTGAAAAAGCATCGTCAATTTCGGTGGTGCTGCTGTCGTCTATGCTAAAAGCTTCGGCATCGGCCAAACTCAAATCGGCCAAATTGACAGGCGTAGCTTGCGCAGAAAAATCCGTACCGCGCGGAAAATACTCACGCAAAAAAGCACCCAAATGGTAGTCATGTGCTGAAGGAATAGCACCACAAGCCTGCAATAATTTAAGTTGACTTAAATGGCTGTCATTCGCCGCCGTCTCTAAGGTTTTGTACTCGAAAGAATTTTTATCCGGTTCGTAGAGCAGGCTATCCAGCTTTTGCCTTATTTCGTCAGGCAAACTGTGGGCTTTGAGCTGACTGACCAAGGTCGCCATTTTTTCAGCCAACAGGCGTTTTTTCTCTAAACCAGCCAGTGCCGCCTTCAATATGTCCGCTGGTGCGGCCTTGTAGCGACCCTTGCCCTTGCGATTAAAATAAACCGGCGCACTGTGCAATTTGAGCGCCACGGCCGCCAATTCTATGGGCGTGGGCTGGCGTCCATAATATTCCAGCGCAAATTCAGCAAAGCCAAACTCACCACCAGCCTCGCCATTAAAGCTAAATTCGCTGCAACATTCCCATAAAAAATTAAGGTCCAATGCCGCTGCTGCCAAATGGGCGCTGTCCATAAAGCCCGTCAATGGCGTTTCAAAGCGCATCAAGACATTGTTGGCTTTGACTTTACTGCGCTTACCGCTGACCGACTCTATTTGCATAGACCCTTGCGCTTCGGTCATGATGGCGGCCACTTTAAAGCTGCCATCCTCTTCAAAAAATACGTTCATACTCGTCTTTCTATACGCTGCTGCCAATTTGGCTAAATATTCCTCATTTTACCTTGTATTAGCAGATTCGCTTTGATGCACGCTAAAATACTGGGCAATTAAATCAAGACCGGACCCCTTATGGACCCACGCATTCCCGTCACCCTGCTCACCGGCTTTTTAGGCAGCGGCAAAACCACCTTACTCAATCACCTGCTTCAGCATCCGGGCATGCGCGACACCGCTGTCATCATCAATGAATTAGGCGATACCGGCTTGGATCACATTTTTGCCCAGTCCAATTTAGCGCAAAGCATAGAAAGCGAACACATCGCTGACAACACCGTGCTGTTAAGCTCGGGTTGCTTATGCTGCACCTTAAAAAATGAACTGGCCGACACTTTGCGCGATTTGTTTTTCAAACGCGCCCTAGCCGCCATTCCACAATTTAATCGATTAATCATAGAAACCACAGGCATGGCGGATCCAGGGCCGATATTGGCCAATTTAATGAACGAGCCGGTGATAGAATCGGTGTACCGCCTAGACGCGGTGGTGGTCACGATAGACAGCGTCTACGGCTTGCAGCAATTGAGCGAAAACAGCGAAGCGCTCAAACAAGCTGCGGTAGCCGATGTGCTGGTGCTGACCAAAACAGACTTAGCCGATGCCAAACAAATTCACGATTTGCAAGAAAAACTAGCGCGCATTAACCCTGGGGCCAGCCTACAGCAAATAGTGCACGGACAACTGGACCCCAAGTTTGTAGTCGACGTCGGGCTGTTCGATGTAGCCAAACAACAAGCCACGCCACAGCGCTGGTTGCGTAGCCCCACTAAGCCCTCTGCCGTGAAAGGCACACTGCCGCAAAAAGCCCATCACGACGGCATCATTAGCTTTACCGTGACCTTGCCAGACCCCATCCATTGGGCACAATTAAAACCGCATTTGTTGAAATTTTGCCAGAGCTACGGCAAGCATTTATTGCGTATTAAAGGCATCATCCATGCCGCCGATCAAGCGGCGCCACTGGCTATCCACGCGGTGCATTTCACCCCCTACCCAGCCACGCTATTGGAGGGTTGGAGCGAGCCGGAAAAAACCTCAAGGGTGGTCATCATCGCCCAAGATATCGATGAACTTAGCTTAAGAAAAGCTTTCATGGCGTTCTAGGGATGCCCAGGCGACTTATTTAATTAAAGCTCACTCAAGCATTTGACATGGGTCATGACGCTACGGCCTAAGGCATGCAAGGCATAGCCCCCTTCTAGAGCAGAAACAATGCGGCCTTGTGCGTGACGCTTGGCCACGGTTTTAAGGGTTTCAGTCAGCCAAAGGTAATCGGCCTCGCGTAAGGCCAAGCCACCCATATCGTCTTCTCTGTGCGCGTCAAAGCCCGCGGAAATCAACAGCATTTGTGGCTGAAAACGCTCCAACGCTGGCAACCAGTGATCAGTCACCACCGCCCGCAATTGCTCGCCATCGCTACCCGCGGCCAAGGGCACATTGATGATATGCGCGTTGCCCGCGTCTGCCCCACAATAGGGGTAATACGGATGTTGAAAAATAGAGCACATAAGAACGCGATCATCGTCTTGAAAAATGTCTTGTGTGCCATCACCATGATGCACGTCAAAATCAATGACGGCGACACGCTCTAAGCCGTGGTGATGCAAGGCATGCGCCGCCCCCACCGCCACATTATTGAAAATACAAAACCCCGAAGCACCAGTCCGTTTAGCGTGATGGCCCGGTGGCCGCACATTGCAAAAAGCATTGCTTACCTGACCGGCCATTACCAAGTCCACCGCTTGCACCACCGCGCCCGCTGCATACAAAGCGGCATCAAGCGTATACGCATTCATGGCGGTGTCGCCATCCAAATCAATTAAGCCGCTGTTAGGCGCTTGCGCAAATACCCAATCGATGTAGTCCGCACTGTGCACCCTAGCCAACTGGGTTTTATTGGCCCTAGGTGCTTGGTGCTGACTCAAGTAATCAAGCAAGCCTGAAGCAATAAGTTGATCTTTCACCGCATACATACGTGCCGGGCATTCCGGATGATCCGGCCCCATGTCGTGTTTTAAAAATTCCTCGTGACTAATGTAAGCGGTATGCATAAAGCACTTAATTACAATAATTTGTAGACATTTTTAATGCTGTTATCATCGGCGTTGAGGACAGCGGTGAAGCCTAGGCGTTTCATCAGCTTCAACATGTTCACGTTGTTTTTTAGCACTTCCCCTTCCATGCGGCTTAAGCCTTTAGACCTGGCAATATCCATCAGTGCTGTCATGAGCTTTTGTGCCAAGCCGGTACCGTGCATGCTGTCGGCCACCACCAATGAAAATTCACAACTGTCACCGTCTGGGTTAATCGCATAGCGGGTCACGCCCAATTCGATCTCTTTATCTTGTTCATTCTTGGTGGCAATCAAGGCCATCTCACGGCTGTAATCAATTTGGGTAAAGCGTACCAATAACGATTCACTTAATTGCTGCACGCTTTTCATAAAACGGAAATAACGCGACTCTTCAGACAGGTTTTTCACAAAATCCTGTACCAACCAAACGTCTTCTGGACGGATAGGACGTATCACCACATCGCTACCGTCGGCCAACTGCCAGTGACTTAACAAGTGCGTTGGGTACGGGTAAATGGCCATGTGCGCATAACGGTCGGCACTGGGTGGACGTAGCCCAACCACGATTCTGGCATCGGCCGCCAAGGCACCGCCCTCATCCAAAATCAAGGGGTTGATGTCCATTTCCATCAGCATGGGTAACTCACAGACCATTTCCGACACACGCAGCAACACACTTTCCAAGGCCTCACTGTTCACCGCCGGCATATTACGAAATGGACCCAACATCTTGGCCACGTGCGTGCGACTGATCAGATCTTTCACCAAAAAAGTATTCAGGGGCGGTAGCGCCACCGCGCGATCAGCAACTATCTCAACCGTCGTGCCGCCCGCGCCAAAAGTAATAATGGGGCCAAACACAGGATCATTGGTGACGCCCACCATCAATTCTCGACCGTGCTCTTTCACCACCATGGGCTGTATGGAAATGCCATTGATGTGTGCCTCTGGTCGCAAACGCTTAACGTTTTCTATAATTTCGTGGTAGGCCGCCCGCACGGCCGGCGCATTCGCTAAATTCAATAACACCCCACCCACATCGGATTTGTGCGTGATATCGGGCGAATTGATTTTCATGGCCACCGGAAAACCCAATTGCTGCGCAATCAACAAGGCTTCATTGGGTGAGCGTGCCACCATGGTCTGGGCAATCGGAATGTGAAAAGCCGACAACAAGGCCTTGGATTCCATTTCACCCAAAATCTTACGTTTTTCTTGCAGTGCACCCTCAATAATCATGCGAGCACTTTCCACATCCGGCTCTAAATGATGCGAGATAGGACCCGGCATTTGCAGCAGCAGCTTTTGATTGTTGTGATAGGCCGACAAAAAGGAAAACACGTCCACCGCCGATTCCGGATTACGGAAGCTGGGTTTTTTTGCACTGTTAAAGGCTGCCCGGGATGATTGCACTTGCGACTCCCCCATCCAAGAACTCAACAAAGGTTTTTTATACTGATTGCTAAGCTCAATAATCACCTCAGCCACTTCCAAGGGCTTAGTCATGGCTTGCGGGGTGAGTATGGTCAGCACGCCATCGACATTCGGGTCTTCTAGACAGGCTTTCACCGCGTGGTAGTAACGGTCTGCCTGCGCATCGCCTATGATGTCTACCGGATTGCCATGCGACCAAGTGCTGGGCAACACTTGATTCAAGGTGGCCAAAGTGGCTGGGGTTAAATCGGCCATGAGCAATCCTAAATCGAGCGCATAGTCGGTCGCCATCACCCCGGGGCCGCCACCATTGGTGACGATAGCCAGACGATTGCCAGTAGGATCAAAGTCGCAAGACAAGGCTTTGGCAGCGGAAAACAATTGGTTGATGGTCTGCACTCTAACCACGCCAGCACGACGTACCGCCGCATCAAAGGCATCGTCAGCACCAACGATGGAAGCCGTGTGCGAAATGGCCGCTTTAGAAGCAGCCGCATGGCGGCCCACTTTCACTAAAATAACCGGCTTAATGCGTGCTGCCGCGCGCATGGAACTCATAAAACTGCGGGCATCGTGTATGCCCTCGATGTAGAGCAAGATGCTGTGGGTTTGACTATCGGATATTAAATAATCCAGTATTTCGCCAAAATCGACATCCGCTGAAGCCCCCATAGACACCACACTGGAGAAACCCACGTCATTGGCATTGGCCCAGTCTAAAATAGCCGTGCACAGCGCCCCAGACTGCGACACAAAAGCAATGTTACCGGCGATGGCGGCGCCGGAATTAAACGTGGCATTTAAGCCTATATCGGGTCGCATCACCCCTAAGCAGTTAGGCCCGATCAAGCGTAGCCCATATTGCTTAGCTAACGCCAACACCTCCGATTCTAAAGCGCGTCCGGCCTCACCCGTTTCGGCAAAACCGGCACTGATAATAATGGCCGCCTTCACTTGCTGCTGGCCACATTGCTCGATGATGCCAGGCACAGTCGAGGCTGGCGTGGCAATCACCGCCAAATCAACTGGTTGTTCAACTTGCGCTAAGCTGGCAAAAGCCGCTACGCCTTGCACTTCCTTATGCTTGGGATTGATGGGATAAAGTTGGCCTTGGAAACCACTTTGCCGCATATTCTGCATGACAATTTGCCCGATCGAATCTATTTTGTCACTGGCGCCAAATACGGCCACCGACTTCGGTGCAAATAAAGGTTTTAAATGGTGCTGACTCATGGTGACTGGACGGCTAATGGATGAACTTATATGTTAGCGCATTGTGCATCGTTAATGGGTAAGTTTAGTGCGTGGCTGAATTTAGCCTCTATTTTTATAATTCGTGCCAAAAAACTCCATCATCATGAAATCCTCTAAGCCGGCATTGTCTTCTGGCCTCGCCGATTGCACCACCACCCGACCTAAACGCTGTGACTCCCAATTAAAATCCCCTTGGTAATGCTGGCGGATCAAAGTGATCATTTTCTTCACCACCAACAAGCGTATGTCTTGGCCGGTGCTGGCCTCCACTTCAAACGCTTCGCGCCGCGCATTGCTGTAGTCACTGGTCCAACCTCTAAAGCTAAAGCCGGCGTGACGCGCGGTTAAGCTGGTGATTTCAAAGATGCCGTTGGTGCCGACTTTCAAATTATCTTTAATGCGCTGCTCGCGGATTTGCTCGGCGCTGGGGCCCAACTCTTTTGCCACGGCCTCGGCATTCTGTTTGGCGGCATCGTCTTCAGATGCTTGGCGTTGCTGACGCCTGGCCTGAACATAAGCCATCATGTCCACGGGCTGCTCTTTATTCGCCGTGACCGGCGGGCTAGGCACTGGGCTGGGCGCCACTTCAGGCACATGAAATGCCGGTGGCTGGCCAGTGGGTTTTTGCGTCATGAGCTTGGTTTTAATTTTAACCGGCGGCACCGGCTTAACCGGCACTGGCGGCGGTTCAGGTTCAGGCACAGACGGCGCTGGCGCTAAACTCACTTGCATGGTGCTGGGCGGTGGCACGGCAGGATTATCAAGCAGTGACGGCATGGCCAGAAATAAAATCAAACCGTGGACCAACAAAGAAAACAGTATGGCCAACAGCGTATTGCGTTCTATCTGCACGCGCAGCAATACTTTGGGCAGCAAAGTCCGGCTAAGCGGCGTTAGCCAATAGTCCTGCTGCTCTGTGCGTGCGTTTGCCTGCATGGCCGTCACTGATACCCCATGTCTGTCCAGGTTTTCTCCAAACGCTTGATGGAAACCGGAAATGGCGTTCTTAGCTCTTGGGCAAACAAGGACACCCGCAACTCTTCTAGCAACCATCGGTAATCGGCTAAATCGGCCGGTATGGGCAACTGTGCTTGATTGAGATGCTGAGTCTTGTCTTGCCATTTTTGCCAGAGCACAGCCACGCTGGCGGCATTCTTGCCGTCTCTATCCGGGTTAGCCGGCTGCTTTTCGATGCGTAAACGCAAGGCTTTTAAGTAGCGCGGCAAGTGTTGCAATTGCTCCCAGGGCGTGCGACTAAAACAGTTTTTATACAATAAGCACGGCAGTTGTTGCTCCAGGTCGCGTTTTAAGCGATTGGGCGTGGCCGGCATCTTGGCTTGGCTGGCAGTCAACAATTGGTATTCGCTGGCAATCGCCTGCGCTTGCCGAGTTAAAGCCTGACTGACCGCCGGCAAGCGTGTTCTGGCACGGGCTTTCAAACTCATAAAATCGGCATTGCTGCGCGGCAAGGCGTCGTCCGCGATAAAGGCACGGTCGGCTATCGCCAGCAACAAATCTTCACGCAAATCGTCCGCCCCCACCACATTACGTAACAGCAAGGCGTATTGATTAAAATTAGCTAGATTTTTCTCCAATTGCTTCATTTGCTCTTTGAGTTCCAAGCGCATCAAGCGGCACACGCCTTGCCTGTGACTGAAATTAGCTTCAAGCTCGGTGTCAAATAATTTAACCGCCACGCTGTCACCGTTATCTTCTAAGGCTGGGTAGCCTGTCATCTGTAAGCCATCGCGCGCAAAACTCAAGGTGGCTGGCAAGTCGCCGAAATCCCACTGTTTCAAACCGGTTTTTTCTAAGTGTTTAAGGGTGTCCGGTGTGCTGTTTCTAAAGGTCAGTTGCGCCGCCGAACCCAGTTGTTTTTTAAGCCCCTGCCAATCGCGGCCCATGGCCAATTCACGGCCAGCATCGTCCACCACACTGAAATTCATCAGCAAATGATCGGGCAAGGCTTCGGTCCAGTCTTCTACGCTTATTTTTAGACCGCTAACACCCTGTATATAAGCTGCCAACAGCGCTTTAATGGCGGCTTCGCCTGGCGCATGCTTGACTAGAAATTGCGTGACAAACTCAGGCACAGGCACACACACACGCCGGTAAGTCTTGGGTAAGGCTTTGATTAAATGGCTGAGCTTTTCCCTTAGCATGCCGGGTACCAACCATTCCGTTTGCAGCGGATTGAGTTGATTTAATAAAGCCAAGGGCACGGTCGCCGTGACCCCGTCCAACACATGACCTGGCTCAAAACGGTATTTAAGCGGAATGTCCACGCCATCCAAACGCATTTTTTCGGGAAACTGCACCGCGGTAATGGCGTCCGCACCATGCCGCATCAAATCGTCGCGGGTCAAATAAAGCAATCTTGGATTTAGCTTTTCTGCTTCCTCACGCCACGCTTCAAAGCTGGCGGCTTGATAAACATCGGCCGGTATTTTGCTGTCGTAAAAATCGAACAATTGTTGCGCATCCACCAGCACGTCTTGCCGGCGCGCCTTATGCTCCAACTCCTCCACTTCGGCGATTAAGCGTTCGTTGGCACTGAAAAAAGCCGCCCTGCTATCAAACTCACCGTGGGCTAAGGCTTCACGAATAAAGATCTCACGCGATTCTTTAGCGTTGATAGGCCCGTAATGCACCCGACGTTTAGGAATGATGGTTAAGCCATACAAAGAAACCCGCTCCCAAGCATGGACCATGCCCATTTTCCTATCCCAGCGTGGATCGGTATATTGGCTGTCGGTTAAACCGCGCGCCAAAGGCTCTATCCAATCCGGTTCTATCTTAGCCACGCAACGCGCGTACAATTTACTGGTGTCCACCAATTCGGCCGCCATCACCCATTTAGGTCTGGCTTTTTTCAAAGCCGAGCCTGGTGCCACATAAAAGCGTATGCCACGGGCACCGGAATAGGCTTCATTGTCGCCGTCTTTAAAGCCTATATTGCCCAACAAGCCAGCCAACAGCGCTTTATGTATCTGCTCATAATTAGCCGCCTTGTCATTGCCTTTAAAATCCATTTCATCGGTAATTTGTTTGATTTGCCCGTGCAATTCCCGCCATTCTTTAAGGCGTAGAAAGGACAAGAAGTGACTGTGGCACTGATTTAATAAATCTTTATTGGATTTCTTGGTTTTGAGCGCCGTGTCAAAAAAATCCCATAATTTTAAATAACTCATAAAATCCGAGCCTTCGCCGGCAAACTTAGCATGGGCATTGTCCGCCGCCTCGCGCTTGTCCATGGGCCGCTCACGTGGGTCTTGTATGCTCAAGACACTGGCGATAATCAATATTTCATTCAGGCAAGACTCGCGCTTGGCCGCCAATATCATGCGGCCTACCCGTGGATCAAGTGGCAGTTTGGCTAACTGCAAACCAAGCTCGGTGATGGCGCGCTTGGCGTCTACCGCACCCAATTCTTGCAACAACTGGTAGCCATCAGCAATTAAGCGACTGCTAGGCGCCTCTATAAAGGGGAAGTCCTGGATATCGCCTAGCCGTAATGCCGCCATGCGTAAGATCACGCTAGCCAAGGAACTGCGTAAAATCTCTGGTTCGGTAAATTCCGCCCGGCCAGCAAAGTCTTGTTCGGAATACAAGCGCACACACACGCCATTGGACACGCGCCCGCAACGACCGGCCCGCTGTTTAGCGGCGGCCTGACTGATTTTTTCTATTTGCAACTGTTCTACTTTGGCACGGGTGCTGTAGCGATTAACCCGGGCTAAACCGGCATCAATCACGTACTTAATGCCAGGCACGGTCAGAGACGTTTCCGCCACGTTAGTGGCCAAGACGATACGACGGGTGCTGTGACTTTTGAATATTTTTTGCTGGTCTTCTATGCTCAAACGCGCAAACAGGGGCAACACTTCAATGTGCTTCAATTTGGCAGAGCGGCCCTGGTATTTACGCAAATGTTCGGCGGTGTCCCGTATCTCACGCTCGCCCGGCAGAAACACTAAAATATCGCCGTCGCCCAAACGCAACAAATCATCGGCCGCATCTAAAATGGCCTCTTCTATGGCCTCTTCCTCGTCGTCTTCCTCTAACCAACGCGCTTCCGTTTGGGCTTTGCGACTGATGCCAAATAGGCTTTCCTCTTCCGTTTCTAGGTTGACTCGATCGACGTCCAACGCCTGCTTTTCAGCAAACGCATCTTTTGCACTAAAGGCCGACTTGCCTAAGGGTCGATAGCGTATCTCCACCGGATAAGTGCGTCCAGACACCTCTATCACCGGTGCGCCATTAAAATGCTTGGAAAAACGTTCGGCATCGATGGTGGCGGAAGTGACGATAATTTTTAAATCAGGCCGCTTCACCAATAATTGCTTGAGGTAACCCAACAGAAAATCAATGTTCAGACTGCGTTCATGC
>SXGU01196205.1_pt1 | contig 10053 bp, 5 predicted proteins | sample 3174531 | NCBI WGS metagenome assembly SXGU01 (sample SAMN11356863, study PRJNA531348) | freshwater metagenome | isolation source: freshwater sample F1-140 | place: China: Fuxian Lake, Yuxi | collected 2017-12-25 | reverse complement strand
TGTCGTTAGACCCCTAAAACGTCAGAGCAGCGAGAGCCTTTCGTTGCAAGAGTATGACTTTGCTCCCCTCGGCGGAACTTCAGGCCCAAAACGTCAGAGCAGCGAGAGTCTTTCGCCAGAAGAGAGATTGCATTGAAGTTCGTTGAAGTTTGAATGAAGGCCCGGCCGTGGAATACTCCACTATTCCCCGTCTAGTTTGTGACCGATCATGACTGATAATGGCTGCATCTGCTCTCTTAGGAGGGTGCGGCCCAGCCAGGAGATCCGAGTTTACACCAACCTCCTAACCTCTCTATTGTGGCCTGCCTCGTTTCCTTGTTTGGTGAGTCGGAAATCTAGCAGGGGAAATAGTCCCAGAATGTGTCCAAAGTGTCCATCGTGCCCGTGGGGGATTGTGAGAGGGAGATGTGTCGGCATAGACAGGGCAGGTTCGGCTCTATTTATCCTTGCTAGGGTTTGCGATATGGTCGCGACGTTTCTGACTGTTGATGGAAACGATCTACAGCTTACTCGAAGTGGTGAGTTCCCCATATTAAGTTGAGTGCCTTCTCTGAGAGAACGGGCATTCTACAGTTCATGTTTACATCCGTAAATAAACTCAGAGCTAAGTGCGAAGATCTTTAACTCAGCACTGCTGCCCGCAGCACCCCATCTGAAGCACTTCCCCTTCCTCTTACGTTTTCCTGTGTCCTAACTGCGTATAGGATCACGACAACAACGACGACGCGTGCTGGTGGTGTGTGCTGGAAATAGGCGCACGGCGACCACAGTATGCCGCTGTGGGTTCAGACCGAAGTCAACGTGTTCAGTGCCATCGACGGTGCTATAATTTCAAGGGACGATAGTCGACGCTGGGCTATCGGAGTTCGATGAAATTCGAATCGCAGTTGACTTGGCGTATGGCTGTGCTACCCTCAATGGGGGGAGGTCCAGTGTTTCATCGTGTCAACCGCGAAGAGGGAGGGGCGATGGTCATCCGGCGCAAACAAAGTCCGTTGCCATTTTCTATAATACTTCTGCTCGGCATGGTCGTTCTAGGAGGCTGTGCAAATCAGCCGCCACCAGGAGGCTACGATCCGCCCGGCTTCTTTTCCGGCCTACTTCACGGTTTCTTCATTTTCTTCAGCCTCATAGGAAGCATTTTCATGGACATCCGAATCTATGCGTTTCCGAACTCAGGCTTTTTTTATGACCTTTAACTTCATGTAGTTGGCAGACTGGAACTGTGGAAAACAAAAGCGCCTACCCTCCGTGCGCTTCGCGCACTCCGCCCCGCGAAGACGCGGCCTGAAAAGGGCTGAGAATTAACTCATCCGATTTTCAAGACCCGGAAGCCGGACGGTTGGTAGGGCGCAAAGCGCAAGAACCGGACCGGAGAGGACGGGAGCCGATAGCTTTTCAGATACAGGGTTGACCACATTCAGATACATTTCCCATCTTTGAACCCCCATCGGCCAGACCCTGACCCGTTTAAAACCCCTGCCAGTTTCGCCACAGATCGTCCGTGGTGCGTTTTAATGCCTTTGGCCCTCCGGACACCAGCCGAAGCCTAAACCCCTTCCACGGCCTTCCTTTCCCAAAGAAGATTGCTCGGCAGGAAAGGAAGGGTAGGGGCTTGGCGCGGGCGTAGCCCGCCGTTCTTCCATCCTTTCCCATTGCAGCGGCAGGGCAGGACCAAGTTCGGCACCGATATCTTAAGGCTCTCCAAAAGGAGACGGGCCGGGATACGATCATTTATTTTAGTTCTTATAACATGCCAAGGCCTTTCCCGGTTCCATCTGCGGCGTTATCGGTATCTCAGGATGATATTCGGGGGTTCATGGCAAGCCTGCACGAATTAAAAGGCACAAATCTGGATTTAGTTCTCCATAGCCCTGGAGGTTCTTTAGAGGCGGCAGAACAGATTGTTCAGTATTTAAGAGCAAAGTACACACATATTCGTGCGATTGTTCCTCAAAATGCGATGTCAGCAGCAAGTATGATTGCTTGCGCTTGCGATGAAATAGTGATGGGGAAACACTCGGCTATTGGTCCAATTGACCCGCAGATGTTGATCCAGACAGCGAATGGGGGGCAGATCAGTGTACCTGCTCATACGATTCTTGCGGATTTTGAGCGCGCAAAAACCGATATTGGCAGTAATCCAAATCTAGGTAATTTGTGGGCTCCTCGGCTGGTAAGTTTGCCAGTTGGGTATCTAAATTTTTGTGAGCAGACGATTAAGCTCGCAAAAGAAAAGGTCGAACAATGGTTAGGCCAGTATATGTTTCAGGGTCGGGAGCCAAGAAAGGCAAAAGATATCGCTGATTGGCTTGGGAATTTTGATGAGCATCGGACACATGGGAGGCCGATAGGCTTTGATCTGGCGGCGGCAAAGGGTCTGAAGGTCAATAGGCTGGAAGATAATCAGAAGTTACAAGAATGTGTGCTGTCAGTCTTTCATGCGGTCATGGTTACGTTTCAAACAACGGGCTGTATGAAAATCATTGAGAACCACAAGGGGAAAGGTCACTACTTAGTCGCTCAAGTTGTTGTACAACCGGCAGCTCAGCAAGGGTCGGCGGCTGTCGGTGGGGATTCTGGTTAATGATGTGAGGTAGTTGTAATTACTCCCAATCAGGAGTTTTGATTCCAAGACTGCGGGCGTTCTCCGATACGGCGCGCTTTACCTGGTCTGACGCTCCATCAGGAAATTCGGCAGAAATCTCCAGAACAACTTTTACAGAAGCATTGGGATCAGAACAGAGCACTTTAACAATCTCATCAGCAAGCTGTACCAGATGCATCTTTGCGGTTGCGGCAGGAACCTCATGCGAGGCGTGAAAGAGCGTTGGTTTGGGTAGGCCGGGAGTTGCGCCTGGTGGAGTAGGCAGTGGCGGGAGTGGGGCAGCACCCCCTGTCTCAGGCTTCCCAGGGCTCGGCTCTGGCGTGGACGGGCTTGGTCTGTTTGCTTCTTCATAGGCACGAGCAGCATCAGGCTCGATGAGAAGCAGGGTATCGTCGAATTGGATGTTTGCGCTGCCGAGCTGGAAGCCTTCATAAGTTTCGCCGGTCTGGCCATAGGCGGTGCCGAAGAAATCGCGGCTGGCCGCGCCGGTACGGATGGCATGTGCAAGAACATCGCGGTTCTTTAAGCGCGGTAGATAGAGGTAGCGCAGGGTGTCTTCCCAGAAGGCCATTACTTTGGCTGCGGGCTGTCCTGGCTTCCAATAGAGGTCTTTGAGCTTTGTGCGAAGATGAATCGGCGACCAGGTTGTGATGACAAGTTCGTTCTCGCTACATACGCGCTCTATTTCACTAGCGACCGAACCGCCAGTTGTGGTGAGGGTGAAAGCCTCAATTAGTGGTTTGGGGTCGGTCGGTGTTTCTTGCACAGCACAGAGAAGCCACCGGTAGCACTCGCGGGCCGCACGTGGTAGCACTTCTTCTGCGGTCCTCAATTCTTTTTCAGCCTGGTTTTTCTGCAAAAGGTCGATGTTAAGACGACCCTCTTTCACGTCGTCTACAATAGATCCCCAGGCAAGTGCCACGCGGGCAGCATCAGTCAGGCGCGAAAGTGTCCCATGGTCGGCGGCCAGGAAAATCAGCCGATTGCCACGATAGCGCGGTTTGGGTCCATTGTTTCGGATGTAGTCAAGGGCGGCTTCAAAAGCGAGGCGTGGTTCGTCTCGGGAATACCAATTCTCTGGTGGAAGAACAACCAGTCTAAGCCCGCTATCATCAGGAACATCGCCATGGGGCGTGAAAATATGTGCGCCGTCAAAGACGGTTGCAGCACCAACCGCACGTTTGAGTGCTTCAGCCATCTTGCCACGAATTTCTGTTTTATCGTCGAAGCGGCGTTTGCGGTCTTCCATTTCACGTCGCAGATTAGCGCGGGTATCAAACCAGAAGCGGGTTGCATCCAAAACTTTGTCGCCAGAAGCGTTGAGATAGTGGAGCCGGTCGGCAAGACGGTTAAGCGCATCAGAATAAACGGAAGATGGTTGACCTGGCTGGAGGCATCCGAGCAGAACGCGAGCACGGTCAATGCCACGGCTACCAACTTTAGAAGCCACGGATGATGGTGCGCTGCCAAGGAATAGAGTGCGTGCTACGCGGCGGGCAGCGCCTACCTGTCCGAAGCGCGGTTCCTTGTTCTCCAAGTCTGTCGTCTCAGCGCGCTCACCATCTATATCGCGCTCGATGACCGGATCCCAGCCTGCCGGCAGGTAGTAAGTCAGTTCATTGCGGGTGCTCCCATCGTGGAGTGGAAGACTTCCCGGCAGGATCATGAGGTCCTTGTTGTCATCCTTCCAGAGGCGATAAATAACCTTTGCCATGAGTTTCAAGACACCACGGGTGCGCTGGAATCCATCGATGGTGGTCCAGTCTTCGTAGAGGCGGTCGAAGACTTCTGGATGGATAGGGTAAGCATTCACAATTCGATCGTAGTAACGACCTTCCTGGGTCTCTGTGGGCAGCTTTGAACCTTCTGCCACATAGGCGTCGGCGAAAGCACGGCAGACTGTATTGCGGGCTGTTGTATCCTTAATTGGCTCGAAAAGCCTCCGGCGGACGATCTCGAAAGCCTCCTCCGTAGCGACCGGCTTCCACAAAGCCTGAACGCGGCCAAATGTTTTCTCAAGAGCCCGAAGGGTTGTGCCGCCTCGTTGGCTGCCGGCCTCAACTTCTGACTCCGGTAAGGATGCCAATACGATCGCGGTCGGGACCAACTTTACTGCTTCGGTAAGCGCCTGAATAAAAGAGAGGTTACTGTCATAACTCCCGCCGCTTAAAGGCTGCCCTTCTGGGAACTGGCGGACATAGGCCACCAACTCGTCGATCAGAACCACGCACGGCGCGTATGCAGCGAGCAGCTCCCGCAGAACGTCTTTACCAGGAGATGTGCCAGTCGCATCCGCGTCTTTGAGGAGTGCGAATGCCTCGCTGCCGCCAAGTTGCCAGGCCAGCTCGCCCCAGAGGGTCTTGATAGCTTGTTTGCCACGCTTCCATGGCTGGCCGGGGGCATGAGCGGTTCCATCGAGCACGGCGACACGCGCCTGAGGGACATCCATCAATCCGGCTTGGTCGAGCAAGGCAGGAATACCTGGTAATTGAGAGAGCGCGCACTTGCGAGTCGTAAGATGATAGACCGCAAGCATGGTGTGGGTCTTGCCACCGCCGAAGGCGGTCTGGAGTTGGACAACTGGCTCACCACCCTTGCCGGTGAGGCGCTGTGCTACTTGTGTGAGCAAGAGCCTCATGCCTTCAGTGATGAAGGTACGATCAAAGAAGGCAACCGCATCCTGATATTCGCGGGTCGCGTTGCCGCTATGGACGGCCGTAATGTCGGCGGCAAATTCAGATTGCTGAAAGGTTCCTTCCAGCACGTCACGGTGAGGAACTGCGATTTCTCTCCAGGGCTTCATGGCCTCTTTCCTTCCTAACCAAACAGAGTTGGTTGCTGTGGGCCCGGCACCTTGGCAGCGGCGGACTCGATGGCGCTCCAGCTTGAAATGATCTCGTTATAGGCGCGGGCATCTTCTGTCCATCCTGCACGCTCACAGAGCGTATAGAGGCGATACGCGAGCTGTCGCGCGGCTTCGGCCTTGGCTTGAACGGCAGAGAACACTGCACCAGCACCAGTTTCACCCTCGGTTTTGAAAACGCGAATGAGATGGTGGAGCGCCTCCCATACAGGCAGGCGCTGGTCGGTGGCTGGATCCCAGTCTTCAGGGTAGTCGGCCCACTTGAGCAGACGCACGACGCCAGCCGCAGCAGACAGAACGCCTGCCTGTTTCACGCCGTCTACGCTAGTACCCTTCGCGCGAGCAAGGGTATCTGCGTCACCGAATTTCCCTTCCTTCCAGCCATTCTGTTCGAACCAGTGCAGACAAAACTGCGTGTCGTGATCGAATTCATCTTCGGCGAGGAAGCGGTTAATGAGTTGAAGGGCGGTCTTAACACTCATCGGCGTGCCGTCGGCTTCGAGTACAGCCGAGTATTTGGAAAATACAGCCATGCCTGGCCCGATGATGGCCTGTGAAAGATCCACCGGGGCCACAGGCGAACGGTCATCGCCGGAACCTTTAGTCATCTCGTCGAGCGCTTCTGGCAGAACACCGTTCAACTCGCGGATGAAGTCGCGGCGGGAAATAGATGGCGCATCAGATAGGCGCTTGCGGCATACGAGGACTATGCTGGAGGCAAGGGCGTTTGTGCCTTGACCAATCATCCGTGACGAATTTTCTGTTCGCAATGGCCAAGTGCCGCTGAGTTGAAGTCCAGCACGATGCACTGATTCGAGAAATGTGACCCAACCGGTGGATGTTGTGCCGGAAGCGCTATTCGTTTCAGACTGTTTGAATGCGTAGTAAATAGTAATCGGGCCTTCAGGGTGAGCCTGATTAGCTAAACTTCTCATTGCAGAAGTCATTCCGTCCAAAAAGAACGCTTCAGCTTGGTCACTTCCCCCGTGGCGGTATGGCGCAGCAACTAATTCTTCAGCCTTTGGGACGGCAATCGTGGAGAACAGAAGTGGATAAATAGGACGTAACGCTCGGCGCAGCCAAACATAGAAGAAGTCTGACAGATCGGCGTAGGCGATGTTGTCATAGTATGGCGGGTCGCTGGAAATGAACTTACCATGCGAAACAGTCTGGGTCTGTGCATCTGCTTGCAAAGCATGCCCTCGAAACCACGGCTGAGTTTCCGCAAAGACTTTGATAATCGCTTTGGACAATCCATCAACAAAAACATCCCATGAACCAGATGAATCTCCCAACGGATTTGCTTCAGCAAAATCCCAAGCCATTGGAATAGCTTGCCGCCCGAAGAGATGGCGAGGGCACTGAGCTATCGGCTCCCATGTGACTAAACTGTTTCCAAGATCGGCCATCTTATCGATAGCAAACGCGAGATACACAATAACAGCTTCGGCGTAAGCTGTCGCACCGCATCCTCCGGCATCGAGACCTTTACCGTCATCGTCAAATCCTGCGTTGCACGCGTCTTGGCGAATTTGGTTCCGTACACTGGCAAGTAAGTCACTAAAGGTCGTTAAGCCAACCAACTGACGTGGAGTGAAGAGTGAGGCGTAGGTGCTAAGCCCGTAGCTTACGGTCCAGAAATTCCGTTGGTCATCTGGCAAGGGCGTTTCGGGTCTCCATGTTGGTATGGCGGTTCTGGCAATTGTTTCCGCTTCAGAAGTCGGTGGGAGATAGATGCGGCCTCTCGGCCCTTCTGCGACAATAGCCATCATCTTGGTGCCCATGCGACTAGCATAGCCCTCCGCTTTGATGTAATCCCCTTCCATTGCTATGTTCGAGAGAAGGCAGCGAAAATTAGCTCCCCGAGACAATTTCGTTCCCTTCTCCGCCTCGGGAGGCGGCGTTCCGATTTTTACGGTGAACCGGTATGTGTCGCCCTCGATAATTGGCTGCACATAGACCTGCTTGCCGGCCTTACTTGAAATGATGAAGCTGGACACGAGCGGGACATCCACATGCGAAAAAGCAGGATTTGGACTCTTGACGGTGCGCGCCCACAGCCAAGAAATGACGGTGAGCTTCTGGCCCACGAGTGGTTTAAGGTCGGTCCGATCCTCCGCCATGTCCGATGTGACTTCGATCTGCGGATAGAGGTCGGCGAGCGCCTTTGCTGCTTCATTCTTTAACCACGTGCCATAGTACCGGACATCTTCTCCTAGGCCAGTTACTCCAGGCCAACCCCTGTCAAAACCTAAATCCTTGTTCAATGCGCCCTTTGCAGCGAGGCTAGCTGGAGGTCGTCCAGAGAATTTAGGCGGGATCTCAATCGTTGCCTTGTTGATGACAACTGGAACAGGATTGAGATCCGAGGCGTAGGCTTCTAATCCCAGTCGCTGCGCCTCCAACGGAATGGCTCCTCCACCAGCAAAAGGATCATGCAGGGCGGGCAATTTATCTGGATTAAATAGTTCTGGAGCCTGAGGGTGATCCCTGTTGAGCTCGCACACCTCCCGCCACGAGCGGCGAATCTCGGCGCGAGCTTGCTCCAGCACTGTCTCGTTCGTAGTGTTCTCCCAAAGCACCAGGTCTTCGATAATCTTGAAGAGCCGCTTCCTCTCGATGGCGGCTTCTTTCTTGTTCTTACCGTATTTGAAGCCTCTACCAATGTTAGTGCCAGGATCATTCACCAACTGTGCGAAGATGACCGCCCGAGCCGCTGCCAGCGGCCGCCGTGCCCACCAAAGGTGCAATGAAGCTGGATGGCCACTCTTGATGGTCTTCTCACGTGCACAAGCTGCGTTTATTGCATCCAAGGGCAACGCGACTTCGATCAGCTTACGAGGTGATTTAATGGGATGGGTCATTTTAGGTTCTTTCAGCGCGGGCGAGGAGGTTACTGAGGTCATAATTGATGGAGGCAACGCCCCACCCAGGCTCACGGTCAAATGGATTGCGGATGTAGTGTGGTCCTTCAACTGCATCACCTTCACCAACTAGCACGATCGCAAGCACAAATTTATCACCCTGATTAAAGGCATAGAACATTTCGTTACGGGTAAGGGTGACGGTGCTGGCACCTTTGACGCGGCCCTTCACTTCGATGTGGCGAGGCTCCGGTTGGAGGCCACCTGCTGCAGGCGGGTAGGAGGTAAGATCCCAGCCACATTTGGCAGCGGAAACGTCCACGACACGGTATCCTCTGGTCTCCTCAGCACGTCGGACTGCGTTCATTGCAAGACGCTCTATACGGGCGCGGGCAGCGGCATCAGCAGTAAAGGTTGCGGAGACGGGATCGACCGGCTCATCACCGCGCCGCGTGCGCATCAAGCCAGCCGGAACGACGAGGGCGCCACCCAGCACCACTGGAGTGCCATTGACCACATGGCGCATGACGTGGAGTTCTTTCTTGCGATTTTCAAGCCGTCCTTCTAGGTCAGCAAGGGTGCGGCGAACGTTTTCCAGATTGAGCCGCACATCTTTACCAGCTTCACCATCTTCTTTGAGCTTCAACCAACGGTCTTGCCAGAAAGCGATTTCCTTGGTTAGACGCTCGTGCACCGCGTTCAAAGTCTTTTCCACGTGAGCGGTTCTGCGGCCCGCCACTTCGTTATAGTGTTCTGGCACCAGTGTAGAAGCAGCAAGCGCGACAGCGCGGGTCTCCTGGTCAGCCACAATCCACGGCGCGGCCAGTACATCCCGAAGGAGTGGGCGCTCGGACGTGGCTAAAGGTTCTAGATCAAGATGAGGTGCCCAGCCGGCGAAAGTAGCCTGACCGTCTGGAGCCACACGGACAAACTGCAAGCGCTTGGATAGCACCATTCCGTCGCCTGACTTAACCTCATGAGTGAGCAGAAATAGCAGCCACGGCTCCGTCCCATCATCCGTCGGATCGACGAGGATCGCACCCTGCCGTAACAGATTGGCGTGTTGCTCGATGATCAAATCAGAGATAGAGAGCATGAGCGGGTGGCCGGGGTGCATGAGAACGGCACGGGTTTGGCCTGGTTTGTCGAGTGGCTGAATGGCCTCTCGTTCAAAGCATACGCGATCGTAGCGTTTGAGCACTGGTTCATATTCCCGACGGTTGCGGCCGGTGATGCGTCGATCCCGCTCGCGGATGGCAACGGGCACATGAGCGATTTCAAAACGACCTGCCTCACGGGGATGGGCTGCACCGCCCAGGGAGGTAAAGGCCTGTAGGAAAAAGGACCGCACGAAATAGGGTTGAAGGCGGCGCGCTTCCGCTTTTTCCATCTCTTCCTTGACGGAAAAGAGTCGCTCCTGGCTCATTGTTTCCTGAGCGAGTGCATTGCGATTCAGCAATGATTTGAGATGGTCGTGGTCGAGGGCATCATCAATCTTTTTCGTGAGGCGAGAACGGACTTCTGGTTGGTCACCATAGCGGATAGCCAGCATCAGCAGGTCTTTGAGACTTGTTTCTTCAAATATCTCACCAAGGATGTCAAAGACTCTACCCTTGAGAGCTTCGCTTTCAACTTCGAGCTTCGTCAGAAGACGGTGATAAACATCGCCCTCACGAGTTTCTTTCGCAACGAGATTCCACAGATGGCAGACTTCAGTC
>SXGU01180830.1_pt1 | contig 10058 bp, 8 predicted proteins | sample 3174531 | NCBI WGS metagenome assembly SXGU01 (sample SAMN11356863, study PRJNA531348) | freshwater metagenome | isolation source: freshwater sample F1-140 | place: China: Fuxian Lake, Yuxi | collected 2017-12-25 | reverse complement strand
TGTCGATATTGACGACGGTCACTCCTTCGGCGCACGAATTCAGCATGCCAAGCAAGGCGGCTAGTCCGTTGAACGACGCTCCATACCCTACGCTGGTTGGTACCGCGATCACCGGCCGGCCCACCAAGCCCCCGACGACGCTTGGCAAGGCCCCCTCCATCCCAGCCACCACGATAATGACGTCGGCCCGGTCGATTTCCTGTCTGGCCGACAGAATCCGGTGGAGGCCGGCCACTCCCGCATCGAACACTCTGATCACCTGGGCGCCGAACGCCTCCGCGACCACGGCCGCTTCCTCGGCCACGGGAATGTCACTCGTTCCCGCCGTCACCACCGCCACGGTCCCCAAAACCGGCCCGGGAGTCCCCGCCGGAAGCCACGCGGTGCGTCCCTCAGGATGCAGCCTGACGCCGGGGAATCGGTCGGCGAGAGCCAGGGCTTGATCCCCGGTCACCCGGGTGCAGAGGAACCAACCGTTGACCGCTTCCAGGCGCTCGGTGATCGCGATCAACTGGGCCACGGTCTTGTGACTCGCGAGCACAACTTCGGGATGACCGTAGCGGAGGCTCCGATGATGGTCCACCTTGGCCAGGCCGATATCCTCTTCCGGAAAATGTCTGAGTCGCTCCAAGGCATCGGGGACGCTCAGGGATCCGTCGGCAACGGAGGCGAGCCACTCGGCAAGTTGCGTCCTCACACCGAGACCGGCCGCGTCTCGAGATAGTCCTGAAAGATGGCCTGGGCGGCCGTCATCGTTTCGACCTGGAAGAGCTTCTCCCTGAGGGCGCTGGCCTGCGGCAACCCCTTGGCGTACCACCCCAGGTGTTTCCGGAATTCGATCACGGTCTTCCGGTGGTCACCCTGCAATCGGACGGCCAGGGCCGCGTGCTCGAGGGCGACGGCAAACCGCTCTTGAGGACCCGGATGAGGAGGTCGTTCGGTGCCGTCGAGCAGGGCCCGGCTTTCCCGGAAGATCCACGGATTCCCAAAAGACCCTCGGCCGATCATCACGCCGGCGCAACCAGTATGAGCCCGCATCCGAATCACGTCTTCAGGGGTCTCGATATCCCCGTTCCCGATGACCGGGATGTCGAGCGCATCCACCACCGCGGCGATCTCATCCCAATTCGCCTTCCCGGTAAACATCTGGGTCCGGGTCCGGGCGTGCAGGGTGAAGGCCTTGGCGCCGGCATCCTGCATCCGTAGTGCGATGTCGACCGGGTTCCTGGTATCCTCATTCCATCCGCTCCGGGTCTTGACCGTCACCGGCAGATGGGTTGCGGCCACCACGGCCCGGATGATCTGGCTCACGAGGTTCAGATCTCGGAGGCAGCCCGAGCCCCCATTCCGCTGCACCACTTTTTTGACCGGGCAGCCAAAGTTGATGTCGATGAATGTCGGGTTGTACACCTCAGTGACTATGGCGGCCGCCCTCCCCATGGCCTCGGCATCCGCCCCGTAGATCTGGACGCCAAGCGGCCGTTCCGACTCATCGAACTCACAGCCTTCCAGGGTCTTCTGGATCCCTCGCCTGATGGCCTCTGCCGCCAGGAACTCGGTCATCAGGACGTCGGCCCCAAGACTCCGGCATACTTGCCGGAACGGCGCCTCCGACACCCCGGCCATCGGGGCCAGGATGAGGGGGACTTCGATCCCTGGGGAATACGGTAACCGCATGCCCGAAAGCTACTTGCGGAGCCCTGGAGAGGCCAACCCCACGGCAAGCAGGCACCCGATCAGCGCCACGCTGTACTCCATCCCGTTCCGACCGGCCCCCACGACGAACCAGCCCTCGCGGCCGTGGAGCAACAGGATCCCCATCGTGAGCTGGAATGAGAAATAGAAGGCGATCGGCCGCACCAGACGGCCCGCCGCCAGGATCGGCGCCGCAACAAGCTCGATCCCGGTAATGATGGCGGCCAAGGCCAGGCCGGCCGGAAACCCTTGACCGCCGAGCCACTCGCCGAACGGTGCCACGCCCCCGAGGTACACGCGAGCGATCCCGTGTATGGCCAACAGGACGCCAACGACGATCCGAATCGCGGCCAGCGATTGGTGCGGTGCAAGTTGCATACTGCTCCGATGAATGGGACTTCGGGTCCGTACGGCCGGTTCCCCTTTGAGTTTCCTGAGGAGCATCCCTAGAATTCCCGCCCTATGCGACTGCGGGACTACTTCGACCCAGGCTCGATCGACCTCGCGCTCGCCGGAACGAGCAAGGACGAGGTCTTGGCCGAGATGGTCGGTCTCCTTCGGGTTGATGACCGCGCAGAGCGTACGCTGCTCCGCCTGGTTCAACGACGAGAACACCTGGGTTCGACCGGCATTGGGCGCGGAGTAGCGGTCCCGCATTGCCGATCGCTCGCCGTGGGGCGACTCCGGCTTGCGTACGGGCGGCACCGGACCGGAATCGAGTATGACGCCCTCGACCGCCGGCCGGTGACCAGCATCTTCCTGATCGCGGCGCCTCCCACGGAAGTGGCCAACCAATTCCTGACGGTGCTCGCGCAGATTGCCCAGTTGGCCAAAGAGCCCGATACGCCCGAACGTCTGGCGCGCCTGGAAACGGTCGAAGATTTTCTTGGGTTACTCGATCAACGGGCCGGCTGAATCACTCCCACTCGATCGTAGCCGGCGGTTTGGAACTAACGTCATACACGACCCGATTGACCCCCCGCACCTCGTTCGCGATCCGATTGGAGATCAGACCTAGGACCTCGGGCGGGAACGGGTACCAGTCGGCCGTCATGCCATCGCGGCTGGTCACTGCCCTGAGGGCGATGACTTGGTCGTACGTCCGCCCGTCGCCCATGACGCCCACTGATCGGATCGGAAGCAGGACCGCGAACGCCTGCCAGATGTCGTCGTACAATCCCGCGGACCGGATCTCCTCCAAATAGATCGCATCGGCCTTGCGGAGAGTTTCGAGTGACGTCTTGCTGATGTCACCGAGAATCCGGATCGCGAGTCCGGGACCCGGGAACGGGTGGCGCCCAACCATTTCCTCGGGAAGACCGAGGTCGCGCCCAACCGCGCGAACCTCGTCCTTGAACAACTCGCGGAGTGGCTCGATCAACTTGAAGGGGAGTCGCTCCGGAAGGCCCCCGACATTGTGATGGGTCTTGATCGTGACAGAGGGACCGCCCCGAGGCGAGAACGACTCGATGACGTCGGGATAGAGGGTGCCTTGGACCAGGAATCCCACGTCGTCCCCAACCACCTTGGCCGCGGCCTCAAATACGTCGATGAAGGTATGGCCGATGATGGTCCGTTTTCGCTCCGGATCGGTGACACCAGCTAGGAGGCGGAGGAACTGATCGCTGGCATCCACGACCCGGAGATCGATGCCAAGGTGGCGGCGGAACGTCAACTCGACCTGCTCGCGCTCATGGAGCCGCAGAAGACCGTGATCAACGAAAATACAGGTGAGCCGGTTCCCGACGGCGCGATGGACCAAAGCGGCCGCTACGGCGGAGTCCACACCACCGGACAGGCCGCAAATGACCCGGGCTGTCGGGCCCACCTGCGCCTGAATCTTCGCCACTTCCGTCTCGATGAAATGGGCCGGCGTCCAATCCGCCACCGCGCCGCAAACATCGAACAAGAACGCGTTGATCATCTCTCCACCCCGCGCGGTGTGAGCGACCTCGGGATGGAACTGCAGGGCCATCAGGGGCAAGGTCTCATGCTCGATCCCGGCGATTGGGCAGTTTTCGCTGGAGGCGGTGACGCGGTAACCCGGCGGGACGTTGTCGACCCGATCACCGTGGCTCATCCAAACCGTCGTCGATTCGCCCGAATCAAAGCCCCGGAACAGCCGGCCGCCCCGAACCGAGAGTTGCGCCCGCCCGTATTCGCGGCGGCCGGCGGCCACGACGGTGCCGCCAGCCAGCTGGGCCACGAGATACATCCCGTAACAGAGGCCGAGGACCGGAACCCCGAGGTTCAGCAGCTCCGCGGGCGCGGTCGGCGCCCCTTCGTCATAGACCGAGTTCGGGCCCCCCGACAGAATGATGCCCTTCGGATCCCATTCCCGGATCCAATCGAGCGAGCAAGTCGGCGGATGGATCTCGCAGTAGACATGCGCCTCCCGGACTCGGCGGGCGATGAGCTGGGTAAACTGAGAGCCGTAGTCGATGATGAGAATGGCGTTCTTGGTCACGGGCTTCAGCGGTGGAAGGGATCGTCGGTTTCGCCCCGGAGCAAGTCCTCCAGGGTCTCACGCACGCGGGTGACTCCATACCGTCCGCGATCAATCAGCACTTCGGGCGCCCGGAGTCTGGTATTGTAGTTCGACGCCATGACCGACCCGTAGGCTCCGGCACAGAGAATGGCGAGATGCTCGCCGGCCTCAACATCGGCCAGCGGCCGGTCCAACGCCAAGAAGTCACCGGTCTCGCAGACCGGCCCGACAACGTCGACGTTCCGCACCGGCCGACCCCGAGCCACGACTTCAGTGATCTCGTGGTAGGCGTCATAGTGGCTGGGGCGAACCAGATCCGTCATTGAGGCGTCGACCACGACGAAGTCTTTGCCTCCCGAGCGCTTCCGATACAGCACTGTGGTCAGCAGCACACCGGCACTGCCGGTCACGAACCGGCCCGGCTCGAGATGGAGCACGAGGCCCCGCCCGGCAATGAGCGGCGCCAGCACTTCCGACAGTTGGCGGGGTTCAAGGGGCGTTTCGTTCCGGTACCGAATCCCGAGCCCGCCCCCGACATCGACCGCTTCGATCGAACGAATCCCGAGCGCCTGGATATCGTCAATCAGCCCGATGAGCTTCTTTGCCCCATTCGCAAACGGCGCTGGATCGAGCAGTTGGCTCCCGAGGTGCATCGCGACGCTGACCAAGGTGAACCGGGGATTGCCGGCAATCCGGCGCGCCAACCCGAGAACTTGTTCGGTAGGAACCCCGAACTTGATGCCACCGGCCCCCGTGGTGATGTAGGGGTGGGTCTCGGCCGCGACATCCGGATTGACCCGGATCCCGAGCCGAATCGGGTATTCCACCGAGCGGCGCCCGACGATCCGTTCGAGGGCCGTCAACTCCTCCGCCGACTCGATGTTGATGCCGCCGATCCGGCAACCGATGGCCGCCTCCAACTCCGCGTCGGTCTTCCCTACCCCGCTGAAAACAACCAGCTTCGGATCGAAACCCACCCGCGTTACCCGCCGGAGTTCCCCACCGGACACGATGTCCGCGCCGGCGCCAAGATCCTTGAGGATCTTGAGTACCGCGAGGCTGCTGTTCGATTTGACCGCGTAGTGAACCCGGTGCGGGATCCCGGCAAAAGCCGAGGCAATGGCCTGGTACCGCTCGCGAATCGCCCCCCCGTTGTAGACGTACGCTGGCGATCCGACATCCCGGAGGACCGCAGCGAGGGAGACCCCGCCCAACCGAAGCACCCCATCCGGTCCCCGCTCGAGCCCAGCATCGCGAAACAACTCGCGAGCATTGGCCGCGGGGCCGCCCATCGCCATCACCGCCCGGCTCATTCAGTATGCCCGCGCCCAAATGACTTCGGCGACGGCCGGCCGTCCGGTCCAAATGCAGGTCTTCGGCGACTCGCCCTGGAGGAACTCCGGATCAGGAATCACCCGGATAGTCGCCTTCGTGGCCTCCTTGATTTCGGCCTCCACCGCCGGATCGCCGCACCAACCAGCGTAGACGAACCCGCCGTTCCCTTCGATGAAATCAATGAACTCTTGTTTGCTCTTCGGATGCCGGAGCGAATGAGCCTCGCGCCGGGCCTGGGAGGCTTCGAACAACGCCCGTTGCATGGCCTCGACTTCAACCGCCAAGGCGGCGGCCAGTCCGACCATCGGCAAGGACGCCTTCGGGCCACCAGTTCGCCGGGCCAGCATCACGGTTCCAGCGGCAAGGTCTCGGGGACCGATCTCGAGCCGGAACGGAACGCCACGCCCCTCCCATTCGTAGTACTTGGCTCCAGGCTTCATCCCTTCCCGCCCGTCGACATGAACCCTGATCCCGCCGGCGCGGAGGTCAGCGGCCACCCGGTTGGCAGCTTCCAGAATGGTGGCACGCTCCGCGTCCGTCTTGTAGATCGGGACGATCACGGCCTGCCACTGGGCCAGCCGGGGGGGGCAGACGAATCCGGCGTCATCGCTGTGGGCCATGATCATGCCGCCGATCATCCGGGTCGAACTGCCCCACGACGTGCTCCAGACATGGTCGATGGTGCCTTCGGCCGTCTGAAACGAGATATCGAACGCCTTGGCGAAGTTCTGGCCAAGATTGTGGCTGGTGCCCATCTGGAGCGCCTTGCGGTCCTGCATCATCGCTTCGAGGGCGTAGGTCCGGAGTGCCCCGGCAAAACGCTCGGTGTCGGTTTTGCGGCCGGTAACGACCGGCAATGCCAAGTACTGCTCCTGGAAGGTCCGATAGACCCTGAGCATCTGCAGCGTCTCTGCCTCCGCTTCGGCTTCAGTGGCGTGCGCCGTATGGCCTTCCTGCCAGAGAAACTCAGTGGTTCGGAGAAATAGCCGGGTCCGCATCTCCCATCGGACGACGTTGCACCACTGGTTCAAGAGCACCGGCAGGTCCCGGTAGCTTTGAATCCACTTCGCATACATCGCCCCGATGATCGTTTCGGAGGTCGGCCGGACGACCAGGGGCTCCTCCAACTCCTTGCCGCCACCGTGGGTCACCACGGCCGTCTCCGGAGCGAATCCCTCGACGTGCTCCGCCTCTTTCGCGAGAAAGCTCTGCGGAATGAACAGCGGGAAATACGCGTTCTGGTGGCCGGTGTCCTTGAACATCTTGTCGAGGGCGGCTTGCATCTGCTCCCAGATCGCGTACCCGTTCGGCCGAATGACCATGCAGCCACGAACCGGACTGTAGTCGGCCAACTCGGCCCGGGCGATGAGTTCATTGTACCAGGCGCTGAAGTCAGCGGCCCGGGTAGGTAATGCCTTGTTGTCCGACATCGAACCGTCGTTTCTGCCTAGAAGGGTGACGAATGCGCCGGGGTGCCGGCACCCAGCGCCCGAAGCGCCGGAACGACCTCAGCCCGAGGAACCGAGCGTTGCGCCCCGGCGGTGAGATCCTTGACCACAACTTCGCCGCGGGCCCGGTCATCCGGCCCGACGACGATCACGACTTTGACCCCGCGGGCGTCGGCGAGCTTGAACTGCTTGGCCACCGTTTGGTCAACCAGGGCATACTCGGCGCGAAAACCGCTGTCCCGGAGTTCATGGGCCAGGCCCAATACGAACGGGCGGTCCTCTGCCGTCACCGCGGCCAGAAAGACATCGGCGGTCGGCGTCGGCGCCGGCAGCAGCCCTCGGTCCCGAAGCAACTCAGTCAGCACCACATCGCCCATCCCGAAGCCGAGTGCCGGCAGATCAACCCCGCCCAAAGCCGCCAGCAGATTGTCGTACCGTCCGCCCCCGCAGATTGCCCGGAAGGTTCCCTGGGCGTCGAACAACTCGAAGACGGTGCCGGTGTAATACGCCAGGCCCCGGACAATCGTGAGATCGAGATCCACGAAATTGCCGAGCCCCATCGCCTCCAAGGCCGCCAGCGTGGCCCGGAGCGGCGCGGCGGCTTCGACCACCGCCGGGAACGGGGCGAGCAACGCTTCCAGCTCGACCCAGCGGGTTACCCCGCGGTGCCGCTCTACGAAGTCCAATGCCGCGACAGAGCCCGCAACTTGGCCGAGTTTCTCCTTCTGGGCCGCGAACTCCCGACGACCGATCTTGTCGATGGCCTGATAGGCTACACCGAGGTGCTCGCTCGGAACGCCCAGGCTCTGCAACAGGGCCTGGAGCACCCGCCGGTCGGACACCCGGACCCGGATGTCCGTCGGCCCCAGACCAAGCTCCCGCATCACGTCGACCGCTAACGCGATGATCTCGGCATCGGCCGCGGGGCCCGGTTCCCCGATCAAGTCGCAATTGAGCTGAAAGTGTTCCCGCAGCCGACCCCGCTGCTGCCGTTCGTACCGGAAGAGCTGCGGTATCGAGAACCACCGGATCGGCTTCTTCATCGACGAGGCCTTCGGGGCAACCATCCGGGCCAGGGTCGGTGTCATCTCGGGCCGAAGGGCGACCTCCCGATCGCCTTTGTCTCGAAAATGATAGAGCTGGCCGACAATCTCGTCACCGCTCTTCTGGGTATACAGCTCGAGGGACTCGAGCGGCGGCCCATCATACTCCTCGAACCCATACCGAAGCGCCACCCGCCGCATCGCACCGAACACGTGCGACCGGATGGCGAGCTCATCTGGATAGAAATCACGAAACCCCGGGAGGGCCTGAATCGACATGCCTAAATATAAGCGGAATCACTGGCCCCCGTTCCGGTCAAATTGGCGCGAGGCCCCGGGCGGCCATGACATCCCCGACGGTATGGAAGGATCCGGTGACCAGGACCGTCCCCGCTCCGGCGGCGACCGCCTCGAGCGCCTCCGGGAAGTCCTCGATCAGCCGCCAATCGGCCCGGGCCGGCGGCCGGTCGGGGCGGCCGAGCCAGCGCCGGAGCCAGGAAAGATCCCATCGCCGGCCCTCCGCGGTCGGGGCGATGGTGAGAATGCCCCGGTCCACGACTTGGTCGAGCTGCACCAGCATGGCAGGCCAGTCTTTGTCCCCGAGAATCGACACCAAGGCGTGGAGCGGTCGAGGGGGATCTTGGTCAGCGATCGCCGCCACGAGAGCTTGAACCCCATCCGGATTGTGGGCCACGTCGAACAGCCAGCGACCCCGTCGATCAAGCCGGCCGGGGACGAAAGCCGTGGCAAAGCCCTGGTCGATCGCAGCGGGGGTGGGCCGGAGCCGCGGCGGCAAGGCCATCAAGATGCCGTGGGCCACGGCCGCGTTCCGCCGCTGATGCGGACCGGCCAGCCCGAGCGACCCTTCCCAGAGGTAATCGGGCGGCAAGACCCGGAGATCGGCCTGCCCACCAGGCTCGAGCGCCTCGACTGCGCGCCGGGCTTCGTCCTTCAGTACGGAGACCAGGTTTGGGTCGCGCTCACCGATGATGAACGGAGTACCCGGCTTGGCAATCCAGGCCTTCTCGCGAGCAATGGCCTCCAAGGTGTCCCCGAGGTACTTCTGGTGGTCGAGCGCGATCTTCGTAACCCCGCTGACCATCGGCCGGACGACGTTCGTGCTGTCGAGGCGTCCTCCGAGCCCCACCTCGATGACAGCCGCATCGGCGCCCCGCATGGCCAGATCGGCAAACGCGATGGCTGTGGTGGCCTCGAAGAACGTCGCGCCGGATTCCTCGATCAGGGGCCGGAGGTGTTCGGTCCACATGGCCGTCGCCTCAGCCGAAATCGGCACGCCGCCGACCGTGATCCGCTCCCGAAAATCAACCAAATGAGGCGAGGTATACGCTCCGACGCGGAGGCCGGACGCTTCCAACGCCGAGGCGACCAGGGCCGTCACGCTGCCCTTCCCGTTGGTGCCGCCGATGTGAATCGAGGGGACGAGGTGGTGCGGATTACCTAACGCCGCGAGGAGCAGTTCCGTGCGATCGAGCCCGAACTTGATCGTGGTGGTTCGCGGATACAGAAAATCGAGGGCCCGCTGGTATCCGTCGTGGCCCCGAACGCTCAAGCCTCGCTCCTCGCCTCCGCATCGGACTTGTGGCCCAGCATGTGCCGAAGCAGCCGCGCCACCGTTTCCCGGAGCGCGCCCCGCGGAACGACCTCATCGACCTGCCCCCGCTCGAGCAGGAACTCAGCCGTCTGAAATCCCTCGGGCAAGTCCTGCCCGATGGTCTGCTTGATGACTCGCTGGCCCGCGAACCCGATCACCGCGCCCGGCTCCGCCAGAATCGTGTCACCCTGCATCGCATAGCTGGCCGAAACGCCACCGGTGGTCGGATTGGTCAGGACCGTCAGGTAGGGCACGCCTCCACTCTTCAACTCCGCAATGGCCGCCGACGTCTTGGCCATCTGCATCAGCGAGAGCACCCCTTCCTGCATCCGGGCCCCACCCGAGGCGCAGACCAAGACCATCGGGACACCCTTGTCGGACGAACGGCGGGCCAGCCGGGCGATCTTCTCACCCACCACCGACCCCATCGAGCCGCC
>SXGU01030418.1_pt1 | contig 10058 bp, 10 predicted proteins | sample 3174531 | NCBI WGS metagenome assembly SXGU01 (sample SAMN11356863, study PRJNA531348) | freshwater metagenome | isolation source: freshwater sample F1-140 | place: China: Fuxian Lake, Yuxi | collected 2017-12-25 | reverse complement strand
GTGATCTCGCCGGCCAGTACCACCAGGCCGGTGTTGCACAGCGTTTCGGCGGCAACGCGCGCCTTCGGGTCTTGTGCGAGGATTGCGTCGAGGATCGAATCGGAAATCTGATCGGCGACTTTGTCGGGGTGACCTTCGGAGACGGATTCCGAAGTAAAGAGGTATTCGTTTGCCATCGCAAGCTCCTGTAAAAAATTAATTGTTGACCGTGTCGCGGCCAACTCAATGAGCCTGCGACGCTTTAGCGAAATTTTTAGACCGCCTCGCAAGTTGTCTGTTAACTCGGCGGGTTTTAGTGACGCCCATCTAAGTGATGCGTCACTAATATGTTATTTTACGCCTCTGGAAAAAAATCACCAAATTTCTCGCCGCTTTTTTGATGCTCGTCACTCTTTTTCGCCTGCTGTCGGGTTTGCCATTGTCAGCATTGCATGCCATCGGCACTGCGCTGGGTTGGCTGGTTTATCTGACATCCTCGTCTTATCGCCAACGATTGAAAAATAACATCGGGCGCGCCGGCTATGCCAGTTATCTATCTTCCTCGATACAGGAAGCGGGCAAGAACATACTTGAGCTGCCCTTTGTCTGGTGCGCGCCGCAGGAACGCGTGCTCAAAACGGTTCAGGTGGAAAACTGGGAACTGGTACAAGCGGCGCTCGATGCCGGACAAGGTATTGTTTTCCTTACTCCCCATCTTGGCTGTTTTGAAATTACCGCGCAGTACGTAGCGACTAAAACTCCCTTGACGGTCTTGTATCGACCGCCGCACAAAGAAGCATTGAAGCCGCTGATCGAAGGCGCGCGCGCGCGCGGCGACTTGCGCCTGGCGCCGGCCAACCTGTCCGGCGTTCGCATGCTGCGGAAAACACTCAAGCAAGGCGGACCGATCGGCGTGCTGCCGGATCAGGTACCGCAAAACGGCGAAGGTGTATGGGCCGATTTTTTCGGCATGCCGGCATACACAATGACGCTGCCGGCCAAGCTGCAGCAAATGTCCGGCGCGCCGATTATCCTCACCTACGCGGAACGCCTGCCGCGCGGCGCTGGCTTTCTCCTGCGCTTCGTGCCGTTCGAGGAATCTTTAGGCGACACGCCACAACAGGCGGCGCGCGCCATCAACACGGCGATGGAGAAGCTGATTGCGCGCTGCCCCGACCAGTACTTCTGGAGTTATCACCGCTACAAGGTTCCAGACGGCGTAGCTGCCCCGACCGCACCGACAGAGAACGCATGAGACTGCTGCTCGGACTCATGTGGCTGCTGCATTGGCTGCCACTACCGTTACTCGGCCGCTTGGGCGAGGCGATCGGCTCGCTGCTGTTTGTCGCTATACGTTCGCGCCGAAAAATTACGCTGACCAATCTGAGCCTGTGCCTACCACACCTGTCTGATGCGGAACGGCAGTTGATCGCGAAACAACACTTCCAGGCGTACGCCCGCAGCATCCTGGAGCGCGGCGTTTTGTGGTGGGCGTCGAAATCCCGCCTTAAACGACTGATCAAGGTAGAGCCTGGAGTGCCGCTGGACGCGATCCAATCCGGCCCGACCATCTTGCTGTGTCCTCACTTTGTTTGCCTTGACGTTGCCGGGGTCGCCGTCATGCTGGAAACCTCGCTGTGCTCGATTTATACGCGTCAGCAGAACAAAGTGTTCGATGAAGCGCTACGCAAGGGGCGCTCGCGCTTTCGGCCAATCAAATTGTTTTCGCGCGGCGAAGGCGTGAAGCCGATCATTCGCGCCATGCGCGACGGACTGCCGTTTTTCATGCTGCCCGACATGGATTTTGGCGCCAAGGATGCGGAGTTTGTCCCTTTTTTCGGCAAGCCGGTGGCGACACTGACTGCTCCGGCGCGCATTGCCGCAGCCACAGGCGCCAAGGTTATCCCGGTCGTTGCCACCTTCCTGCCCAATTACCGGGGCTGGAAAGTCAAGTTTTATCCGCCATGGGAAAACTATCCGGGTGACGACATTGTGACCGCGACACGCCACATGAATGCCGTCATCGAACAAAGCGTGCTGGAAGCGCCGGCCGAATATTTCTGGGCGCATAAACGCTTCAAGACCAGGCCGCCAGGTGAGCCGAGCGTTTACGGCTAAACACGAGTGCCCTGCCTATCGCGACGCAGTCTACGCGACCCGATTTATAATCATCACATGAAACTTAAATTCACCAAAATGCATGGAGCGGGTAACGATTTTGTCGTCATCGACGCGATCAACCAATCCATCAATTTCACGCCGGCACAATGGATGCAGTTGGCCGACCGCCGCTTCGGAGTCGGCGCGGACCAGATGCTGGTGGTTGAAAAACCGCAATCGGCCGATGTCGATTTCCGCTACCGCATCTACAATTCGGACGGTGGCGAAGTTGAGCAATGCGGCAATGGCGCCCGCGCTTTCGTCAAATTTGTCACCGATAAGGGCTTGACCAGCAAGCGTGCGATCAAGGTGGAAACCATGTCGGGCGTAATCGAGCCGAAGCTGGAAGCCGACGGCCGCATCACGGTCAACATGGGCGCACCGATCCTGGAGCCGGAACGCGTACCGTTCGACGCCAGCGACCTGCTCGGCAAGCAGGAAGGCGGCGACACCTTGTGGCCGCTGGAAATCAACGGCAGGACGGTTTGGTTTTCGGTAGTTTCGATGGGTAATCCGCACGCCGTGCGAGTCGTCGATGACGCGGAGAGCGCTGCAGTACAAATTGACGGGCCGGTGATTGAACACCATTCGCGCTTCCCGAAACGTGTCAATGCCGGCTTCATGCAGATCGTCGATCGTCAGCAGATCAAGCTGCGCGTTTTCGAACGCGGCGCCGGCGAAACGCTGGCCTGCGGCACGGGTGCCTGCGCGGCGGCTGTCGCGGGCATCCGCCGCGGCCTGCTTGATTCGCCGGTGAAGGTGTCGACACGCGGCGGCGAACTGTCGATTGCCTGGCAGGGCGAAGGCTCGCCAGTCATGCTGACCGGGCCTGCCGTCAGCGTTTTCGAGGGCGAAATCGAAATTTGATGCGCCAAGCATTCGTTTGAATACCGTCGCGCGTACCAGAGCCGGACGCACGGTTTTAAACGAACTCTATTTCACTCATGCTCCAACGTCTTCAACCGGTATAGCCGCTTCCGGTAATTCCCCTCCGGCCCGTCAGGTCCGCTATCTACGCGCTCGAACAGGCCGACCAGGCGATTGAGCGCCTGACGTTCGCTCGCGCTCTGCACCTGAATCAATCGCCTTTTGCTACGCGGATGCTGTGCGCGCACATCAACCACCAGGCAATGTCCGCGATCCGCCTCTTTTAGGTCGATCAGCAAGGCTTCTGTCTTCGACAAGCCGAACAACGCCGCCAATTCGATGCGCGCGACGAGCTGCGGATGCCTGTTGATCGCCTCGCGCGTCAGACGCTCCAGCAAAGCTTGCGCCCACGGAGCTGGCTTTGGCAGTTCGGCGATTTTGTCGAGCAGCGCCGCCGCGCCGGCGACGCCTTGCGCCTGCGCCTTCTGCAGCCAGCCAAGCGCGCGCACATCATTCGCCTCTTGTTCGCGGCGGGAGCGCCATGCATGAATTCCCAGCTCCAGTTGCGCCGTTCCGTGTCCCGCCTGTGCGGCGAGCTCCAGATATCGTCGTGCATCCGCCAGATTGCGTTGCGAGCATTCCGCCTTTAAATAGATTCGCGATAAGGCAAACCATGCATCGGCCACACCCTGCTCTGATGCCTGCGACAACCAGCGTATTGCTTTTTTGTAGTTTGCCGGACCAGGAATGGCTTTAGCGCGCTTGCCGCCGGCATCCATGCGGGCCAGCCACAGGCCCAGCGAAAACTGGGCTGCGCCGTCTCCTGCCTGTGCAGCGAATTCCAGAAAGCGCATTACTTCGTCGCTCTTCTTGCCAGAATCGGACAAGGCATGCGCGCAGCGTGCGACGAGGCTGATATCGGCCTTGCTCGGCAATGTGGGGAGGCTGTCTGCACGATCAATCACACGACGTGCCAGCGGTAATGCCCAGTGCAGGAATTTATCAAGGCGGCCACTTGCCCATCCATGCTCGGCCAAGGCGTACTGCGCGTCGACCACTCCGCTATTGGCTGCCCGTGTAGCCCATTCCAGTATGGCTTCGTCGTCGGCTGTCACGTGGGCATTATTGGCGGCAAGAGGACGATCAGGCGCGACTTCGTCCGTTCGACCGATCGATTGCGCAAGCAGCCACTGTGCCTCGGCAATTCCGGCTTGTGCCGCTGCCTGCAATGCGCGCAAGGCCTTGTCGCGCATCGTGTCGCTGACGGCTCCGCTGACTTGTCCCAACACGAGTTTTGCCAGCACTAACCCTGCCTGGTCCACACCGGCATCAAATGCCCTTTCATACCAGACATAGAGTTTGGACGGCTGCGTTGCCTGGCTAACGGTCTCGTAAGGCACATGGCGGCCGATCAAAAGCCATGCATCCGGCTCGTCTTGTTGTGCAGCACGATCCAGCCAGTAGAGAGCGGTCGACAAACTCTTCGGCAGGCCGGCGCCGCCAAAAAGATAACGCTTTCCCAGATTCAATTGTGCCGACGCCTGTCCGGCGCGTGCGGCACGAATAATGAATAACTCCTCGCGGTTAGCCATGTGACTGCTGCCATTTCCGAAACTTGATCGGCTTTAGTGTTCCGCATAACTGCAGCGTAACGGCTGAGGCAGGTCAAACCCCATCACAAAACATGAAAAACAAAGAAGTTTCTCCAACTTAACTTGATTTGCAGATATTTTCATGAAGTTAATAGAAATTACCGCACAAGAACGTGATAAAAAAACCACATTCTTGTCCGACTTTTCCCATTTTGGTCAAGTCGCCATGGTGTAGGCGACCAGTCCATCCTTTTGGCTTTCGCAAGCACTTACTGTTGCTTCATCCGGCTTATGCGGATATTCAGCAAACCATTTTTCAATAAGGACAGATCAATGAAAAAGTCACTAATCGTACTTGCTGTGCTTGGTGCTTTTAGCAGCGCCGCTTCCGCTCAGACATCCACCACCATATACGGGCTTGTTGATGCCGGTATCGTGCACGAACGCGGCGGTCCGACGGGCAATGTCACGAAGTTGACCAGCGGCGTGCAAAACGGATCGCGCCTGGGATTCAGAGGCAATGAAGATCTGGGTGGCGGCTTGTCTGCAAAATTCGTACTGGAGGCAGGCTTTAACATCGACGCCGGCACATCCGGCCAAGGTGGCGTGCTGTTCGGTCGTCAAGCCTATGTCGGTCTTGGCAGCAATTGGGGAAGTGTGTTGCTGGGACGCCAGTACACGCCACTGCACACAGCCCTGGACCAGATCGATCCGTTCGGCACCGGCCTGGCGGGCAACATTGAAAACCTGTTTCCTGGCGGGCCTGTCGGCTTCCCGGCTGGCGGACCTAGCGGTGTTCGCATGAACAACACGATCAAGTATGTTGCACCCGAATGGAGTGGCATTACCGGCGAACTCGCCTATGGCTTCGGCGAAGCTCCGGGCGACAACGCCGCCAACCGCCAGATTGGCGCGGCAGCAGGTTATGCCAACGGCCCGATTATTGTCAAACTGGTTCACCATCGCGCAGAAGACGCTACCGGCGCCGACGACGCACGGAACACAATGATCGGCGGCAAGTGGGATTTCGGCGTTGCGGCCGCGCACGCCGCCTTTCAAAAGGACGATGGCTTAGGCCTCACCGATAGCCGCGAATTTATGGTTGGCGCAAGCGCCCCAGTCGGTGCCGGCAAAGTTCTCGCCTCCTTCATTCGCCGTGACGACAGGTCAGCATTGAACCGTGACGCGCGCCAATGGGCATTGGGCTACACCCATGCGCTTTCCAAGCGCACCAATTTCTATACGTCCTTAGCGCGAATCACCAACAAGAACGGCGCCACCTTCACCGTCGGCAATGCGACCGAACCTGGAACCAGCGACAAGGCCTTCAACGTCGGCGTCCGCCATCTGTTCTAAACTCATGTCATTTTTGCAGCGCACGTAACAAAAAGGGCCTTCTTCAAGGCCCTTTTTTCATGCCCGTGTCTGAGTTGTCAACAATGGCGACACGCGTATGGTTGTCGGTTAAAATCACGCCTGACCGCGCCGCCACCATTGACTGACACACATGACTCGACATCTGGATTCCGCCACCATCGCCGACTACCTGTCGGACAACCCACATTTCTTTGAAGAGCACAGCGAACTGCTGTCCAGGGTCAAACTGACCAGCCCGGTGGCCGGACGCACCGTATCGTTGCAGGAACGGCAGATGGAAGTCTTGCGCGACAAGATCAAGTCGCTGGAGCTGCGGCTGGCGGATCTGCTGCGCATCGCACAGGAAAACGATGCCATTACGCAGAAATTCCTGCTGTGGACGCGCTCGCTACTGATGGCGCGCAACGATGTGGATATGCCGCATACACTGATCAGCGGCTTGCAAACGGTTTTCTCGGTGCCGCATGCGACATTGCGCATCTGGGGCGTGGCGGAAGAGTATTCCCATACCTGGTTTGCCACCGAGGTCACCGATGATGCAAGGATTTTCTGCAATGGGCTAACCGCGCCTTACTGTGGCCCGAATCAGGATTTTGAAGCCGCATCATGGATCGATGACGCCGAATCGGTGCAATCAATCGCAATGCTGCCTTTGCGCGTCGGCGCCGCCCCGGAGGCATTCGGCTTGCTGGTGTTGGGCTCGTCCGATCCGCATCGTTTCACTCCCGACATGGCGACCGATTTCTTGTCCAAGATCGGCGAAACCGCAAGCGCGGCGATGACCTGCCTGTTAGATTAGTTCCACCCCAGCGTGAGCACCACGACCAATCACGCCCACATTGCAAGCTATCTCGATAGCCTTGAAAAGCAGCGCAAACTATCGCCGCATACCGTCAGCAATTACCGGCGCGACTTGGTCGAACTGATTGCGCTGGCCGGCGCCCTCCCCGGCGCCCCGGCGCTCGCCTCTGTTTCGCATTTTCATATCCGCAAATTTGCCGCGCAATTGCACGCGAAAGGCTTGAACGCGCGCTCGATCGCGCGCAAGTTATCGGCGTGGCGCGGCTTCTTCGAATGGCTGGCGGAGCATGATACTTTGGCGGCCAACCCGGTGGAAGGGGTGAAAGCACCGAAGCGCAATAAACCGCTGCCGAAAGCGCTGTCGGCCGATGACGCCGTGCGCCTGGTTGCCGAAACCAACCCGGGCCGGGACGCCCATTCGACTAGCCAGCTATGCAACCGAGCGATGTTCGAATTGCTGTACTCGAGCGGCTTGCGCGTGTCGGAACTGGCCGCGCTCGACCTGCGCTTTGTCAAGGAAAGCAAATATGAATCCGCCGGCTGGCTCGATTTCGATGAGCAGGAAGTCAGCGTCACCGGCAAAGGCAATAAGCAGCGCAAGGTGCCGGTCGGTCAGCCGGCGCTGCAAGCGATCGCCGCCTGGCTGGTAGTGCGCGACACGCTGGTCAAGACCGATCCGTACCCGCTGTTTTTGACCGAACGCGGCACCCGCATGTCGCCGCGCGTGTTGCAGATGCGGCTAAAGGCGCACGCCCAGGCGCTCGGCATACCGGCCAATGTGCATCCCCATGTGCTGCGGCACTCATTTGCATCGCATGTCCTGCAATCCTCCGGTGACTTGCGAGCGGTGCAGGAGATGCTAGGCCACGCGTCGATTGCGGCGACGCAGGTATACACTTCGCTGGACTTTCAGCGCCTGGCGCAGGTGTACGATGCCGCCCATCCGCGCGCCAAGAAATCGAAAGACAAATAAGCGCTGCCCGCAACGCATTAACCGTTTACCCTTGGAATCCGTCCCCCATGCTTACCATCACCCTCAAACCCGGCAAGGAAAAAAACCTGTTGCGCCGTCATCCCTGGATATTCTCCACCGCGATAGACCGTATCGAAGGCAGGCCGGAAGAAAAGAACAAACCCGGCGCAACCGCATTGGTGCAGTCATCCTCCGGACAATTCCTGGCACGCGCGGCATACAGCCCGAAGTCGCAGATTCGCGCGCGCGTCTGGAGTTTCAACGAGAACGAGCCGATCGATCATGCATTGATCAAGCGCCGCGTGCAAAAGGCGCTCGCGTATCGCATGGCAAGCGTCAGGGATACTGACGCAATACGCGTAATCTTCGGCGAAGCGGACGGCTTCCCCGGGCTCGTTGTGGACTGGTACGGCGGCAAGCAAGGCTACCTGGTATGCCAGTTTCAGTCGGCCGGCGTAGAGGCATGGAAAGAGCCTATCGTGCAGGCACTGATCGCCGGGACCGGTTGTCCTAATGTCTACGAACGGTCGGACGCGTCGGTGCGCGAGCACGAGGGACTGCCGCTAGTGACCGGTACGCTGGCGGGCAGCGAACCGGGCGACGAAACGCTGATTACCGAAAACGGCGTGCGCTATGCGGTCGACATCAAAACCGGGCACAAGACAGGCTTTTACATCGACCAGCGCGACAACCGCAAACTGGTGATGGAACACGCGGCCGGACGCGACGTGCTGAACTGCTTCTGCTATACCGGCGGCTTCTCGCTGGCCGCATTGAAAGGCGGCGCCAACAGCGTGATTTCGATCGACTCGTCGGGCGAAGCGCTCGACGCCGGCCAGCGCAACATGGCGCTCAACGGCTTCGACGCGGAGAAAGCCGAATGGCACGATGCCGATGTGTTCAAGACCTTGCGCTCGCTACGTGAACAGGGCAAGTCGTTCGACATGATCGTACTTGATCCGCCAAAGTTTGCCGCCTCGCCAAGCCATGCCGATCGCGCGGCGCGTGCCTACAAGGATATCAACCTGCTCGGCTTTCAGTTGCTGCGCGAAGGCGGTCTCCTGTTTACCTATTCGTGTTCAGGCGCGATCAGCGCTGACTTGTTCCAGAAAATCGTGGCCGGTGCCGCTAACGACGCTAAAGTCGATGCCCACATCCTGAAGCGTCTGTCGGCCGGAGCCGACCATCCGATGACGACCAGCTTTCCGGAAGGCGAATATTTGAAAGGCTTGATGCTGCACAAGCCTTGATTGCAATTATCTTGGTATCGCCGCCGAGTTTTGCAACTTAATTGCAAAATTGAGTCATAATTACCGATCATGTTTTTCATTGCATTGCCTCAATGAGCATCAAAGCCAAGCCGTCCCCCTCTAACGCGCGGACGATCCGAACAACCGATGTACCGACCACGATCGCGCTCGCCGAAGCCCAATTGCGCGGCGCGTCGGTACGGATCACTGCAGCGCGGGTAAAAGTCCTGGCGGCATTGCTGGATGCGCGGCGCGCCTTTTCACACCAGGATGTGCAGGATGCGTTCATCGATATGGATCGCGTCACGCTGTATCGCGCGCTCGACTGCCTGACCGACGCCGGACTGGCACACAAGATCGCCGGCGACGACCGCGTATACCGTTACAGTTCGGGAGCCGAGCATGACACAACACGGCAGGGCGACCATACGCCGCATCACCAGCACGGACACTTCAAGTGCACCCGCTGTGCCAAGGTCTTTTGCCTGGATAGCATAGGCGAGACAGGATTGCTGCAAAATGCCTTGCAGGAGACCCTTGGAAAAGGCTTCCAGAGTCACGACATTGAATTCACAATAAAGGGATGGTGTGCCGATTGCGCGCACGAGAGGGTGTTATGAGCTATTTTTGGGGGCGCGTTCGAACCAGAAGGGATGCATCCGTGGTGCAGCAAGGCGCGCCGCAGTGCGTGCCACTGCAAGCGACTTGCGATGCCGCGGGGCGCCCTTCTGGTTCGAACCCTTCGGGCAACCCCGAGAACCGGCCGCCTGCTGTGTTGCGGCTTCTTGCCGTAGCACCACTACGTCGCGTCGCCGCGCCTTGCATTCAGCCGGTTCTCGGGGCTGCGCGCCCCCAGAAATAACTCATAACACCCTCTATTTTTATGGCCTTAACACCCGCAACCATACTAACCGGCTTTCTCGGCGCTGGAAAAACCACGCTGCTCAATCGCATATTGCGCGAACCGCATGGCTACAAGATTGCCGTGATCGAGAACGAATTCGGCCAGGAAAATATCGACAATGAAATCCTGGTCCAGGAAAGCAATGAGCAGATTGT
>SXGU01007145.1_pt1 | contig 10058 bp, 7 predicted proteins | sample 3174531 | NCBI WGS metagenome assembly SXGU01 (sample SAMN11356863, study PRJNA531348) | freshwater metagenome | isolation source: freshwater sample F1-140 | place: China: Fuxian Lake, Yuxi | collected 2017-12-25 | reverse complement strand
TGTCGGCCGCGCCCGTGTTCTCGTCAACGTACAGTACTTTTTGCCAGCTGCGGCCGCCGTTCAGCGAGCGAAACACGCCGCGCTCGGTGTTCGGTCCGTACGGATGGCCGAGTGCGGCAACGAAGACGCGATCGGGATCCCGGGGATCAATCGCGATGCGCGGAATCTGCTGCGCGTCGCTGAGCCCAATGTGGCGCCACGTCTTGCCGGCGTTGTCGGAGCGCCACATGCCATCGCCCGTGGACAGGTCGGGGCGCTGCAGTCCTTCGCCGCTGCCGACGTAGATGACGTTTGGATAGTTGAGTGAGACCTCAATCGCGCCAATCGACTGCGACGGCTGGTCGTCGAAAATCGGATTCCAGGTGCGGCCGTAGTCGGTGGTCTTCCACACGCCGCCATTCGACGGGGCCATATAGAAGACATTCGGCTGACTCGGCACGCCCGCCGCGCTCTTGGTGCGGCCCGCGCGGAAGGGGCCGATCATGCGCCACCTCAGGTTCTGGATCGAGGCGGTCGGGAATGACGACTGCCCCTCGGCGGCCGGAGCGGCGAATGCAAGCAGCGATCCAGCGAGAATCAGGCGGCGGACGAACATGGCACGGCCTCGCGTACGAGTGTGCCGTCTAATCTGCGTGCGGGGTGGGGAGTGTCCAGCGGCATACCGCAGGCGCTCACCGGCTGTCAGGTCGCCTGGCCGCCGAACAAACCCTTCCCGGGCGCGGCTCATCAGATTGGTGCCCAAAGGGCTGCGTACGTCCTCTGCACCCCCATACACACCTATGCATTCGCGACGTCAAGCACTAGCCATACTCGGCGGGATACCTGTGGCGTCTCTGCTTGGTGGCGCCCGATGGACATTCGCGCCGTTTCTGCAGTCGCAGAAACCCACTTCGCCCACCCTTGCACCCGGCGCGCCGGCCTCTCCAGAGCGCCGCGCACTCGTTGACGATTTCCGAAAACGCTCTGCCGGCATCGAAGCCCGGTTCGAAGCCAGGTCGTTCACGGCAGACGGCACCATGCCCTATCGGCTCTTTCGGCCAGAACGCCAAACGTCACTTCCGCTCGTGGTATTTCTCCACGGCAGTGGTGGTCAGGGTGCTGACAATCTCAAGCAGATGGGGTCGGGCAACATATTCGGTACGCGGCTTTGGGCCCTGCCCGAATCTCAGTCGGCGTTTCCCTGCTATGTGGTGGCTCCACAAACGGACCGCGGCTGGGCCCGCTACGGCGATCCAGCGCCAGGCGACTCAGTTGCTCGCGTGATTCCGGGCCTCGGCGAGGGAGCGCGACTTGCGATCGGCATCATCGAAGCGCTGTGCAAGGAGTTCCCGATCGATACGCGTCGTATTTACGTCACGGGGCAATCCATGGGAGGCGCCGGTGTCTGGCATCTCGCGGCCCAGCGACCGGATCTGGTGGCTGCAGCTGTGCCCGTGTGCGGCTCAGAGACCGGAGCCAGCGTTGCCAACCTCGCCTCGCTGCCCCTATGGAATTTTCACGGTGACGCCGACGCGACGGTTCCCGTTCGCGTCTCGCGCGAGCGGATTGCATCGCTACGACAGGCCGGCGGCAGCCCCTTCCATACGGAATATGCAGGCGTTGGGCATAACTCCTGGGAGCTGGCCTACACGGAACCGGCGCTGGTTCCGTGGCTGTTCTCACAGGTCAAGCGTGGATAACAACAGGCCAGCCGCGCCGAGGTAAACAGCGCCAGTGAGGCAGGGCATCCCTGGCGCGCCGATCCGCTACGACGCGGAGAGAGCGTTCCGGGCTTCGGTCTCAATCGCGCTCCGGAGCCCAGGGTCCAGCTTCAGTCGCGCGGCGAGCATCGAGAGATAGGCCTGCTCCGCGGGATCATCAGGATCAATCGCCAGCACCGACGCCGCGTAGATCTCGGTTGCGATCTCCATCGTTTTTGCCGGCGCCACAACAGCGTCGATGTCGAGGCTGCGGCGGAGTTCGTCCACCACGAACGCCTTGGCCTCGGTGCCGAGCTGCAGGTCGTCGAGTTTGCCGAATATGCGCTGCTGTTCTGTGGCGTCGATGTGCCCATCGGACTTCGCCGCTGCGATCATCGCGCGGAGCACGGCCGTGCTGAGATCGGCCATGGCGGCGTCGTTCGCCGGCAGGAATGGCGTGCCGTCCGGCCCGGCACCCGAACCGCTCGGCGCCGGTGCGCCGCGCTTGTTCGCCTGCCAGTCGTTGTACGCTTTGTACGCGAGGCCGGCGAGGACGGCCGTTCCACCTAGCTTGACGGCGCCCTTGGCGAGCTTGCGGCCGCTCTTGGACCCGAGCAGCAGCCCTGCGATGCCACCTGCCGCGAGGCCGTGCATGGTGTCGCGTGACGGACCGGTGCGACGGCCATCGTTGCCGCGGCCGCCGAGGAATTGATCGAGAAGTGCGCTGGGATCGAACATGCTACTGATACGCGCGTCGCGCGCAGAGTGTTTCGAATTGCTGGACAGCGTAGCTACCTGCGAAAGGTTACCGCTGCCGCTGTCAATGCCGGTGGCTGTTGAGCGGCACAGGTCACGGAAGCCCCAAACTTGCCCTCGACTCGCAGTGTCGTGGCGTCCACGAGCTGCAGCAGCGCGATACCATGGCCAGCGCCGAAATCGCCGGCGTTGATGAGGTCCCAGCAGTGCACGGTCGGGCCTGGCGTGATCTGCGCGGGATGCCGATTGAAGGGCCCGGTTTCCGAGGGCAGCATCGCACGAAGTCCGCTGGGGTACGCTCCACCAGACGTCCCCATCGAGATCTCGATGCGTCGCGGGTCCACATTATTGGGCGCGATCGCGAGGTGCGGGGATTCAGGATAGGTCGGCGCCGTTCCGAAGAACCAGGTGCCCTGTGCCGTGCCGGGCACATCGGTGGCAATTGTACCGCCGAGGGGCGGAATCGTGCGCTTCATTTTTCCATCGTACGAGCCGAGCATCGACTGCACCGTGCTGCGCAATGGCTCGGCGTAGTAATCACTGAACGGCACCACGTGAAAATGATCGAAGCCAGCGGATGCTCCGCCCCAGCGCGCGGGATTGGCGTACACGATGGGTGGCACGCGACTGTCGAACAACCAGAGATCCAGCCCGGCGGCCGTGCCGATCACTTCACCGGCGGGCACAACCACTTCCACGCCCTTGGTCCAACATGCGGTCACGCTCGACCCGGGCGCGGGCGAGTAGGTGTTGCACCCCTGATCGAAGGGTGGGAGCTTGGCGAGCAACGACGGCGTAATGCTGCGCACGTGGCCGAATTCGGCAAACGTCTCACGGCACGACGAGAAGTAGATCGAGTAGTCGGTGAATCCTGAGGTGCCGCTGTATGTCGACGAGCGTGCGCCGAGGACGGTGATGTTGCCGGGGGCGTAAAGCGGTACGAGGGGTCGCGGCGCAGAGCCGAAGAAGGTCAGGTAGATGTACTGGTGATCGGTCGGGAAGGTGTGGCCCGACGGATTCATTGCGCCAAGCGGAACCCAGCCGCCGATGTCGGCCTGCGCAATCGGGAGAGTGGTAAACAGCGCCGTGCTGCCGCCGCAGGGGGCGAGCGTGACCGCCAGTCCGAATGGGTCGGTCGGAGATGACGGACCGCCGTCATCTCTCCTGCCATCGCCGCAAGCGGCTACCGTCAGCACCGTTGCAGCAATCGCCCCCGCCAGAAATCCGCGCATCCGTACAATCTCGGCCCAAGCGTCGGGCCGATATATGACGCGCGTCACACTGCGTGGAATCCGGCCAGGCTCAGGGCTGGCGCCCCCTGGCGCGCAGCTCACGCAGTACGCCGCCGAGCAATTCGATCTCGCGTCCGTATTCCGCCCAGTTGCCAGCCCGCTGTGCGGACATCGCTCGATCATAGTGCTGCTGCGACCGCTGGAGCAGGTTGTCCATGCTGGCGTTCGCTGCAGCCGGCGCCGCAGATGCACCGGTGGCTTCACGCGTAGTGGGGCGCGCCGAACCGGCCGTCGTGCCGCCGAAGACCATGGCCAGGCCTTCGTCCAGCGTCGTGCCCATCGCCACCTGGTTGCCGTGCGCCACCACCACGCGCTTGAGTTCGGGGATCGCCCCGCCTTCAGCTCGCAAGTAGATCGGCTGCACGTAGATCAGCGATTCCTCGATCGGAATCACCAACAGCTCGCCGCGGATGGCCTGTGACCCGCCTTGTCCCCACAGCGTGAGCTGGCGCGAGATCTCGGTGTCCTGCTCGATGCGGTTCGCAATCTGCTTGGGGCCGTACACCAAACTCTGCTTCGGGAAACGGTACACCACGAGCTTGCCGTACTGGTCACCGTCCATGCGCGCCACGAGCCAGGCGGCGAGGTTGTCCTTGCCCCGCGGTGTGAACGGTGTCATGTAGATGAACTCGGGTTCCTTTTCCCCGGGCAGCCGCATGATCATGTGGCGCATGTACGGGCTGACGCCGCGCTCGCGTTGCGCACCCTCGGGGATCTGCCACTGATCCTCGCGGTGGTAAAACGCATTCGGCTGATCCATATGGAAGGTGCCCAGGAGCGAGGCCTGCGCCCGGAACAGCACGCCCGGATAGCGCAGGTGCTTCCGCAGGTCGGCCGGCAGTGAATCCATTGGTTGAAAGACGCCGGGAAAGATGCGCTCGTAGGCCAGCGCAATCGCGTCGGTCGTATCGGCGAGGTACGCCGTGACGGTGCCATGGTAGGCGTCAACCGTGACCTTGACGCTGTTCCTCATGTAGCTCAGCCCGTCAGCCGTGCGAGCCGCATACGGATAGTTTGGGCTGCTGGTGTAGGCGTCCATCATCCACACGAGCCGGCCGTCGTCGGCGAGCACGAGGTACGACTCGGGATCGAAACGCAGGAACGGCAATGCCGTCTGCGCGCGCTCCGTAATGTTGCGGCGCATCAGGACCCTTGCCGAGTCGCCGATGTCGCTCGACAGCAGGATCTTGAGCGAGTTCAGCTGCCACGCGAACAGCGCGCGCAGTGGCATTGAGCCCACCGGTATTCCGGCCCGGCCGCTGTAGCGTGTGTACGCGTTGGCTTCGCCCGACGGGAAGTCGAACTCAGGCTGCTTGGTGCCGACGAACACGTAAGAATTGGTGAGTTCGCCGAAATACACAGCCGGCTGTGTCAGCTTGAGCGATGTCGTGGACACCGGCGGCAAATCCTTCACGAAGAGCACCGGCAATCCTTCCGCGGTCACTTCATTCACCGGGGCCATCGCGAGCCCCATGCCATGCGTGTACGCGAAGCGTTCGTTGATGAAGCTCCGTGTCGGCAGCAGGGCGGGGTTCAGTTCGCGTGCCGCGAGGTGCACCTGCCGGTACTTGCCGTCGATCATGTAGCGGTCGTCGCTCACCGACACGAAGTCATAGTACGTGCGGATTTCCTGCAGCTGCCCCAGCGTCTGCGCCAGCAGGTCGCGCTCCCAGAGGCGCACGTTGCCGACCGTCGGCCCATTCGCCCGAATGTCTGCCATCGAGAGCTGCACATCGCCGGAGAGGTCGCGCGTGACGGCGTTCTCAAGTCCCCACGCCGCGCGCGTCGCCTTGATATGCCGTTCGAGATACGGAGTCTCGCGCTCGAGTTCGTTGGGTGCGACGAGCAGTCGTTGCATGGCCCCGGGAATCACCACGCGACCGAGCATGGAGATGGCCCCGTAGGCCACGGCGCCGCCGACGACAAATCGCGCGAGCTGCCCGCTCCGCGCACCGTACAACGCGAGGCCGGCGGCACCGAGCGCAGCCACGGCAGCGGCCATGATGCCCGGAAGCCGCGCATGCACGTCCGTGTAACTCGCGCCCACCAGCGGGCCTGTGGTGGATGAGGCCAACTCCGCGCGCGTGACGATCCAGAGTTGCGCCGCCTGCAGCACGAAATACAGCGCGAAGAGGCCGGCGACGTGCCACGCGGCCCGCGGCTGGGTTTCACCACCCAGACGCCCCACCCGGAGCTCTCCCTTCAGGGCGTAGAGTGCCGTGGTCACGATAGTCGTGATCAGGACGACCCCCAGCGCCGTGCTGATGGTGGCAGAGATGGCCGGCAGTTGGAAGAGGTAGAAGCTCACATCGTTTCCGAACAACGGCTCGGTGATACCAGTGTCGCCGCCGCGGCCGGCCATGAGGAAGCTGAGCCAGCGCGCCGACGCGCCGAGCGCGATGGCCAGTGACACGAGCAGCATTGCCGATACCACGAGGGGGCCAAGCAGCCGGGCGACATCCGCCGGACTCACGCCGAAGCCGGCGGAGAACCGGCCCAGCTCACGCGTGGACGTCGGCCGCGCACGGGCCACATTGAAATACATGAAGGCAAAAGCCACGCCGCCGTGCAGGAAGAACATGGCCCAACGCCAGGTCACCTCGGTGGCGAACACCTGCGAATAGCCAACTTCCTGGAACCAGAGGAAGTCAGCCGAGAGGCGGCCGCCCCACGGCACCACGATGACGACAATGAACGCCACGAGCAGGATGGTTCGCAGTGTGCGCGCCTGACGTGCAAGCGCGGCGGGATCCACCCGCCGTGAATTGTCGGGAAGGCCGAGCAGAGGGTCTGTCATGGTGCTCCAAATTGGTGGGACACGGCCATCGCACGTACCTGCGCCGCCGTCAATCCGGCGTGCCGCAGTTCGCGGACCCCGGTGTCGCCGTCCGACTTGCTGAGCTTGGCGCCACCGGGCTTGCGAATCAACCTATGGTGAAGGAACGCCGGCGGCGCCGTTCGTCCAAGAATTCGTGCCAGGCGCAACTGTCGGCCCGTGGAGGAAAGCAGGTCTTCGCCGCGCACGACGAGATTCACCCGCTGGTCCCAGTCGTCCACCGTGACACAGAACTGGTACGTCCATTGGCCGTGCCGGTCGCGGATGAGCAGGTCGCCGCACTGGGTTGACGGGTCCTGCGATTGAGGGCCCAGGGCGAGGTCATTGAACTGCTCGATCCCGGGCTCCATCACCACGCGGCGCGCGGGCGTGGCGGTGGGCGCCAGCCCACGATGGCGACACCGGCCCGGGTACCGTGCCTCTTCATTGAACACGTCACCGGAGACCATCGCGATATCCTTGCGCGAACAGTCACACGGATACGCCAACCCGCGTGACTCAAGTTCGGCGAGGACGGCGGCGTAGCGGGCGCCGCGTTCGCTCTGTCGCGGCACTTCGCCATCGGGGCTGAATCCGAGCCAGGCGAGGTCTTCGCGGATTGCCGTCTCGTACTCGGCCTTGCAGCGCGTGCGGTCGTGATCCTCGATGCGCAGCAGCACATGGCCGCCGGCCTCTCGCGCCGCTTGCCACACCGCGATGGCGTTGACCACGTGACCGAGGTGCAAAAAACCGGTCGGCGCCGGCGCGAACCTCGTGACGAGATTCGCGCCGAGCGCCGATCGGATCGCTTCTCCCGCGGAGGCTATTTCTGGGCCTGCAGCTGCTTTGCCACCTGCTCGGCCTTCTCCATCACGCGCAGGAGGTTGCCGCCCCAGAGCTTCTCGATCTGCGCATCGGTGTAGCCGCGCTTCACGAGTTCATAGGTGACGTTGATGGCTTCGGGCGCGCAGTTGTAGCCGTCCACGCCGCCACCACCGTCAAAGTCGGAACTGATTCCCACGTAGTCGATGCCGATGAGCTTCACGGCGTAGTCGATGTGGTTGACGAAATCCTCGACGTTGGCGCGGCGCGGAGTGACCGGCGCAGGGTATTGCGAGTTGATGGCGTCGAGTTTGGTCTGGAAGCGCGTGCGCGTGGCCTCGTCCATGGCGTCCGCCGGATTGCCACGACCGCCTGCGCCAGCGCGACCACCGGCTGCTCCAGCACCGGCACCGCGGCCGGCGCCCGCACCACGTCCCGCTGCGGCAGCAGGATTCTCCGGCGGATCACCAATCGAGCAGGCCGCCGAGCGCGCTGGGGCAGCGCCACGTCCGCCGCCGCCCGCGCCACCACCGCGACCCACTGCCGCCACCGGGACGTTGAACTCGGCGGCGAGTGCGGCGAGCGCTGCGGTGCGTTGCGCCGACGGGGCCGGCGTGCAGTTGACGTACGACGCGAACGCGGTCGTTTGAATCACACCACCGTTCTTCTTGAGCGCCTGCAGTTCTTCATCGTCCAGGTTGCGTGACGCCGTGGTGCAGAGTGCGCGAACGCTCGAGTGTGATGCGATGACCGGTGCCTTGCTGTTCGCCATCACCCACATGTTGCTCGCCTTCGACGGATGCGAAATGTCGAGGAGGATGCCGTATTTGTTGGCTTCCGCCACGACCTGCTTGCCGAGTTCGCTCACACCGTTATGCACCCAGGTGTTGTTCGCTTCCCCGTTGTTGGAGTCGGAGAGCTGGTTATGGCCGTTGTGGACGAGGGAGATGTACCGCGCGCCATAGTCGGCCATCTTCTTGACGCGGGTGATGTCCGTGCCGACGCCAAGCCCGTTTTCGACGCCCATCAACGCCACGAGCTTTCCGGCCCGCACAATGCGCCGGACGTCGGCCGCGGTGCGGGCGATTTCGATCTGGTCCGGCGCCATCTTGGTCGCGAGCTTCTGGACCGCTTCGAACTTGTCGACGTTGGCCTTCCACGCCGCGTCGTAGCCCTCGGGCGTGAGCGGACCCGCGCCGGTGTAGATCGAGAAGAAGATTCCGTTGTACCCCGCCTTCATTTTCGGCAGGTCCACCTGCGTCCGGAGACCCGTGACATAGTTGGGCGGGGCGTCGCTCATGTTGCCGGGGCTGAAATCCACGTGCGTATCGAGCTTGATCACTCGCTCGTGGATCGCCTTGGCCCGGGTCATGATCGCGGGATCCTGCTGGGCCGCGGCAACGCCGAGTGGGGCGGCGAGCGCAATGAAAAGCGCCCGAAGGCGGCGTGGCGGAGCGAGGGAGGTCATAGGCGGGCGTCCTTGGAGGGTACGGGGATATAGGTGGGGCCAATTACTGCACGGGTAACGTGCGGCCCCCCTGTGTCGCTGGGGAAGGGGGGTAGCCCGTCACCAAACGCCCTTTCGTCCGGGCTTCACGCGCGGTACTCTTTTCCGCAGCCAGGTTCGACCAAATCGACAGGAGAAACACCATGACAGGCGACGGCAAGCACCACGCCAAGATCAGAACCGCTGACGGCGGCGGTTCCAACCAGTTGCTCATTGTTGGCGGACTGATCGCCGTGCTCGGTGGCGGCGCCATCTGGTACCTCAACCGCGCCGGTGACGAGACCAAGCTCAACCCGCTCTTCACGGCAGCGGATGCGCGAACCATCAGCACCAACAACGGTCAGCGCGGGGACATGACGCTCTCCGACGGGTCGAAACTGAGTATTGGACCAACAACGAAGCTCACCATCATTCCCGACTACAACAAAGTCTTCCGGGGAATCAAAGTGCAGGGCACGGTGTCGTTCGATGTGAAACCGAGCCCGGGGGTTCCGCTCGAAGTTCGCGTTGCCGGCGCGGCACTTGTGCTTAACGAAGGTGCCGTGGTGGTGCGCGCGTACGCGGACGAGGAATACGGCTATATCAACCTGACGACCGGGGCGGCGTCGATTCGAGGCAAGGGTGAACGTCGCGAGCTCACCGCGCCCGCCGCAGTGCGCATCGGCAAGGACTCGACTGTAACTGACGCCGATCCTGCGGCCGCAGCGCTTGCGACTTCGTGGGCGACGGGCACGGTCTCCATCAAGGACATGCCGCTGAAGGACGTACTGCCACTCTTTACCAAGTACTACGCCCTGACGATGGAAGTGACCAATCCGGCGCTGCTCACCCGCCCCGTGACAATGGACGCGCAGCTCGACTCCAAGCAGAAGGCGATCGATGCCCTCGCAGCGAGCGCCTTCGTCAAGTTTGGCTACGATGACAGCAAGCCGGTCTTGCGTGATGATCCGGCCGCCGCGGCCAAGGCCGCCAAGGCGGCACCGAAGCCGTAGTTCTCCGCAGCTGATACGCAACGCGGCGCCGGGAGCTGATCCCGGCGCCGCGTATGCAATTGGGGGACCGTAGTCGCTACGGCTGCGTGCGCTTCATGACCGTGACCGTCAGCGCGGACGGGTACTGCGGCGAGTGGTGCACCGAGTTGCGGGCCACGACACCCTTCACCTCGTCGTAGTTCTTCCCGCCCGTAT
>SXGU01429951.1_pt1 | contig 10059 bp, 7 predicted proteins | sample 3174531 | NCBI WGS metagenome assembly SXGU01 (sample SAMN11356863, study PRJNA531348) | freshwater metagenome | isolation source: freshwater sample F1-140 | place: China: Fuxian Lake, Yuxi | collected 2017-12-25 | reverse complement strand
GGATCTTGTCGTCGATGTCGGTGACGTTGCGGATGAACGTGACCTCGTAGCCGCGGTGCCGCAGCCACCGCTGGAGGACGTCGAAGGTGACCGCGGAGCGGACGTGCCCGACGTGCGGCTCCGACTGCACGGTGAGCCCGCAGACGTAGAGCCCAGCCTTGCCCGCCTCGAGCGGCACGAAGTCGCGGACCTCGCGGGTCTGGGTGTCGTAGAGCCTCACCGGCCGAAGTCTAGAGAGCGGCGGCCCACCCACCGACTCGCCGACGATTCCCGGTACACGTGGTGCTGCTGTGACCTACGGTGACAGAGTGCGTCGGTCGGCTCCTCTCCTCGTCGGTGTCCTGCTCGGTCCCCTGCTCGCCACCCTGGTGACTCCCCCCGTCGCCGCCCACGCCCCGGCGGCCGCCCGCCGCGACCCGGTGCGGCTGATCTCGGACGTGAGCTGGGACCTCGGCCAGGACTGGCGCACCGGCGAGAAGCGCGGCGTCCGGGTCCGCAAGGGGTCGCTGGTCCTGGCCGAGAACGGCACCGCCCGCCGCTACGGCGGCACCAGGTACGACGTCGGCAGGTGGACCTCCGCGTGGACCGCTCCCGGCTTCGGGCTCACCGAGCTCATCGGGTCGTGGCAGGCGGCGACCCCTCGCAACAGCTGGGTCGAGGTGCGGGTCCGCGGCAGGGTCGGCGAGCAGACGTCGAGCTGGGACGTCCTCGGACGCTGGGCCGCGAGCGACCGCCGGGTCCGCCGTACCTCGGTCGGCGGCCAGGGTGACGACCTCGCCGACGTCGCCGTCGACACCTGGAAGGTGGGCGACCCCGGTGGCGTCGCGTCCTACCAGGTTCAGGTCCGGCTGATGCGCCGCAGCGGCGCGACCTCGCCGTCACCCGCCGTCGACGCGCTGCACGCCGTCGCCAGCCGGCTGCCCGCGGCGCTGCCCTCGGTGTCGACGCCCGGACCGGGGGTCGGAGTCACGCTCGACGTGCCCCGCTACTCGCAGATGTCCCACGTCGGGCACTCGCCCGGGTACGGCGGTGGTGGCGAGGCCTGGTGCTCGCCCACGTCGACCTCGATGGTGCTCGGCTACTACGGCCGGCTGCCCGGCCCGGCGACGTACGCCTGGGTCGGCGAGGGCCACACCGACCCATGGGTGGACCAGGCCGCCCGGGCGACGTACGACGCGGCCTACGAGGGGACCGGCAACTGGCCGTTCAACACCGCCTTCGCAGCCGGCCTCGCGGGTGACGCCTTCGTCACCCGGCTGGCCGACCTGCGCGCCGCCGAGAAGTACATCGCCGCCGGGATCCCGCTGGTGGCCTCGATCTCCTTCGAGACCGGCGAGCTCACCGGCGCCCCCATCTCGGGCACCGCAGGGCACCTGCTGGTCATCGTCGGCTTCACCGCCTCCGGCGACGTGGTCGTCAACGACCCGGCCTCACGCAGTCGCAGCGGCGTCCGCCGTACCTATGACCGCGCCGAGCTCGAGGCGGCCTGGCTCGGCGGCTCCGGCGGCGTCGTCTACGTCATCCATGACGAGGCCCACCCTCTGCCCTAACGCGAGTTGCCACTTTCTGACCACCGAGTCGTCGCTTCCTGACTCGGTGGTGGACCCGATCTGGCGACTCGGTGGTCAGAAAGTGGCAACTCGCGTCTAGACCCCCCACCCACCGTCCACGTCGAGCTTCTGGCCGGAGATGAAGCCGGCCCGGTCCGAGGCCAGGAAGCAGACCGCCTCGGCGATGTCGGTGGCGGTGCCGAACCGGCGCAGCGGGATGTTGCCGCGGGTGATCGCCAGGGCCTCGTCGGACAGCTCCCCTGAGTCGATGAGCCGGGCGGCCATGCCGTCGGTGAGCATGCCGGGCCCGACGCAGTTGACCCGGACCCCGAACCGGCCCTCCTCGGCGGCCAGCGCGCGGACCATCGCCTCGACCGCGGCCTTCGGCGCCGACGACAGGCCGTCGCGCACCGGGTAGCGCGCGGTCGCCGCGGTGGTCACGGCGACGATCGAGCCCTCGGTCTCACGCAGGTGGGGCAGGGCGGGACGGGCCAGGTTGAAGAAGCCGGCCGCGTCGGAGCCGAGCTGCTCGGCCATCTGCGCGGGCGGCACCGACGACAGGTGGACCATCGGCACGTGCGGGCCGGCGGCGTGCACGAGGGTGTGCAGGCCGCCGAAGGCGGTGGCCACGTCGGTGACCACCTCGGCGGCCCGGTCCGCGTCGGTGACGTCGAGCTCGTACGCCGCACCGTGCACCCCCCAGCCGCGCACCGAGTCCACCACCGCGTCGGCGGCCGCCTGCCGGGACCGGTAGGTGACGGCGACGTCGCAGCCCCGGCTGGCGAGCAGCCGCGCGACCGCCAGGCCGATCCCACCACTGCCCCCGACCACCAGCGCCCCGCCGGCCCGCCCCGCGAAGTCCTTCGCCGCCATGCCCCCACCCTGCCACTGAGGAGCGGGACCGATGGACGGCGCAGCTCCGCGCAGCCCACCGAGCGAAGCGAGGCGCCTCGTGATCGGCCCCGGAGGCCGTGGCGACGGCGAAGCGCGCGAGCGCAGCGAGCGTCGCCATGGTCCCGGGGCCGAAGCTCGCGAGGGTAGAAAGCCAGCACGCGGTCCGTCGTGGGTGCCGGGCCGAAGCTCGCGAGGGTTATGACGCGGTGAAGTCCCGCGCGTGCAGGCCGGTCGCGCCGTCGGGCAGCACGCCCTGCTCGACGTCGGTCTGCACGGTGCCGTTCTTGTCCACGGCCCGGACCCGGACGATGTGGTCGCCCGGGGGGACGTCGGTGGTGCCGGACCACTGCACCCAGGTGTCCTCGTTGGGGACCAGGGCGAGGTCCGCGGCCCGCCAGGCGCCCCCGTCCACCGAGAACTCCACCTCCGAGATGCCCGTGTGCTGCGCCCAGGCGACGCCGCCGAAGACGACCTCGCCGGCCGGCACGTCCTCGCCGGACCGGGGGACGTCGACCCGCGAGGACATCTTCACCGGGCCGAGCTCGCCCCACCCTCGCTCGGTCCAGTAGGCGGTGATGTCCGCGAAGGTGGAGACCTCCATCTCGCGCAGCCACTTGGTGGCCGAGACGTAGCCGTAGAGCCCCGGCACCAGGGTGCGCACCGGGAAGCCGTGGTCGATCGGCAGCGGGCGCCCGTTCATGGCCAGGGCCAGCATCGCGTTGCGGGAGTCGGTCAGGGCGACCAGCGGGGTGCCGCAGGTCCACCCGTCGTCGGAGGTCTGCAGGACCGCGTCGGCCCCCGGCAGGATGCCGGCCTCCTCGAGGATCGGGGCGAGCAGCACCCCGCTCCACCACGCGTTGCCGATCAGGTTGCCGCCGACCTCGTTGCTGACGCAGCTCAGCGTCACCCACGCCTCGGTGAACTGGCGGTCGAGGAGGTCGTCGTAGGTCAGCGTGATCTCCCGCTCGACCATGCCGTGGATCCGCAGCGTCCAGTCCTTGGGCTCGATCGCGGGCACGACGATCGCGGTGTGGATCCGGTAGAAGTCGTCGCTGGGGGTCATCCAGCGGGTGATGCCCCGCACCCCGGCGCTGACGCCGTCCGGCGTGGCCGGCCGGGTGACCTGCGGGAGCCGGAGCAGCCCGCGGACCTCCTCCACGTGCCGGCGTCCCCGCCCGACGACCCGGCCCAGCACACCGAGCACACCGGCCGCCGCGACGAGCAGCCCGACCCTGATGCCGAAGGCCCGCCGGGTGTGCGCGTCGTCCGGGACCGGACCGGCCTCGGGCATCACCTCGCCGGGCATCAGGTGGTCGACGGCCGCTCGGTCGGCCTCCGCCCCCCGCTCCTCGGCGGCCCGGAGCGGCTCGGTCAGCAGCGACAGCGTGACCAGCCAGGTGACGAACCCGACCGCGACCGGCAGGACGTCGATGGCCGCGGCGCCCCGCTGGGTCGAGACGGCGACCGCCCCGACGGCCGCCAGGACGGCGTACACGACCGCGGGGGCCCACCACGTCCGGCGGGCCAGGCGCCCGGACCAGGCGAACACCACCCCGAGGAAGACGAAGATCCCGAGCAGCAGCAGCGGCTTGTCGAGCTTGCCCACCAGGGAGATGAGGTACTCGGCGACCGGTCCCGGGGTGAGCCGGATGACGAGCTCGGCGACGGCGACGACGGGTGACTCGCGGATGGTCAGGGCCATCGCGGCGAAGTAGCTGGTGGCCAGGCCGGCGGCGCCGGCGGCCAGACCGGCGGCCGACCAGGCACCCCGGAACGTCGTCACGCCTCGATTGTGGCGCAGAGGTGCGCACGTTCTGCGTCCGGAGCAGGCATGATGCGCCCCGTGGACATGCGGGTGGGGGTGGGGACCGACGTCCACCGCCTGGTCGAGGGAGTGCCGATGCACCTCGCCGGGCTGGCCTGGCCCGACGAGACGCACGGGCTGGCGGGGCACTCGGACGGCGACGTGGCCGCGCACGCCGTCTGCGACGCGTTGCTGTCCGCCGCCGGGCTGGGTGACCTCGGCGCGCAGTTCGGGACGAGCGACCCGGCCTGGGCGGGAGCGTCCGGCGCGGCGCTGGTCGAGGAGACCGCCCGCCGGGTGCGGGCCGCGGGCTTCGAGATCGGCAACGCCGCGGTGCAGGTCATCGGCAACGGCCCCCGCGTGGGCTCACGCCGCGACGAGGCGGAGGCCGCCCTGTCAGCGGCCGCCGGTGCACCGGTGACCGTCTCGGCCACCACCACCGACGGGCTCGGGCTGACCGGACGCGGCGAGGGGGTGGCCGCGACTGCCACCGCCCTGCTCGTACGCCGGCCCGCATGAGCCGGCTCCGGAGCACTGCCGCCTGGCTCCCGGCGCTCGTGCTCGTCCCCGTCGGCCTCGCCGCCTCAGTCGGCGCGAGCCGTGTCGACGACCCGGCGGAGGCCATGGCAGCCATGCAGCCGCTCGAGCCCGGGACGACGTGGGTCTACACCGTCGCCGACCACGGCGAGCCGTCGGGCCGGCGCACCCGCCAGGTGCTCGGGCTCTCCCAGCTGGTCGTGGACGGGGAGCTCACCGACCTGACCCGCATCTCCAGCGTCTACGACGCCTACCCGGGCGTCGGCCAGCAGTCCCTCGACGTCTACGTCGGCATCGAGGGCCAGGAGCTGCTCCAGTACGGCGTGATCGGCCGGGGGCAGACCTTCGACATCGAGCCTCCCGCGCCTGCCTACGCCCTGCCGCCCGAGGTGGGCACGTCGTGGGACTACGACGGCACGCTCGACGGGGACCCGTTCGCGTTCGAGGCCGAGGTGACCGACGTCGACGACATCGAGGTGGGCGGCGAGACCTTCGAGGACTGCGCGGAGATCGTCACCGAGGTGGAGGTCCAGGACGGCGAGAAGGGCGAGGTCGACGAGATCACCGAGTGGACCTGCCCCGACATCGGTGTCGTGCGGACCCGCACGGTCAACGAGGTCCAGAACGTCGACGTCGCCGAGGAGCTGGTCCGTTTCCGCAGCCCTGGCCTGGCCCTCGACCTCGGTCCGCTGCCGGAGCCGGTCGCCCCGGACCCGACGGCGACCGACCAGCCGACCGACCAGCCGACCGATCAGGCACCCGACCAGGGCGAGCCCTCCACCGCCGGGTTCGACGCCCGGCGCAGCCACGCCGTGCCGGACGGGGTCCTCGGACGCGACCTGGCCTGGACCGACGTCCGAGACGTCGCGGCCCCGTTCCCCGCGGTCTCGGACGGCCGGACGGTGGTCCTGGGCGAGAAGGACGGCCTGGTCTCGGCGCGCGACGAGGCGACGGGTGAGCTTCGCTGGCAGGTCACCCTCTCCCCGCCCATCGTCGCGGCCCCGGCGATCGACGAGGACGTGGTCCTCGTGGCCGACGCCTCCAAGGCCCTCTGGGCGCTGTCGCTCGAGGACGGGTCGGCGCAGTGGGTGCAGACCTTCGGCGACGTCGTCGGAGCGGCGCCGACGGTGGCCGGCGACGTGGTCGTCGTGCCGGTCGAGGACGCGACGGTCGTCGCCCTGGACCCGGACGACGGTGACGTGGAGTGGACCGCGGTCCTCGGCGGTCGGGTCGCACTGCCGCCCGCCGTCCAGGACGACGTGCTGGTCGTCGCCGACACGGCGGGCGCGCTCACCGGGCTCGACCTGGACGACGGCGAGGACCTCTGGAGCAACGACCTCTCCAACGGCGTCGACCTCGGCCCGGCCATCGGGGGCGACGTCGTGGTCGCCTCCGACATGGACGGGGTGGTCAACGGCTTCGACCTCGACGACGGCACCCTGCTGTGGCAGCGCCGCGGCCGGTCCTACCCGACCCAGCCGTTCGCGGTCACCGACGACGCGGTGGTGATGGTGTCGGAGGGTGACGACGTCGAGGCGTTCCGGCTCGACGACGGCGCCCGGCTCTGGGCCCGGGACCTGGAGGACCTCACCGTCGCGCCGGTGATCGTCGGGGACGAGGTGCTGGCCATGAGCGAGGACGGGCGCGCCACCGTGCTCGACCTCGAGGACGGTGCGGTCGTCGACTCGTGGCGCCTCCCTCGGCCTGAGGGGGTCTTCGTGGTCGACGGCACGGTCGCCCGGCTCGACGACACCGTCGTCTATCACGCCCAGAGCACGACGCTCGGCACGTCGCACGTCTTCTTCGCCTACCCCACGTCCGCGGACGACCGTCCGGTCGGCGTGGCCTACTCCGCCCGGTCCTACCCGATGCCGGGGGCCCCCAACGTCCCCCCGGTGCTGGACGACTCCACGATCTATGCGCTCACCTGGGACAACGCGGTCATCCGCAGCGCCCTGCCCGCCGAGCTGGCACCGTTGACCATCGTCGACGGGAGGACAGTGGGGCTGGCGGTCGCCGAGGGCGTCCTCGTCGTCCCCAGCGGCGAGGAGACCATCGGTCTCGACGCCGAGACCGGTGAGCCGCTGTGGTCGCTACCCACCGGCAAGGGGACTCCCGGATCGTCCCCCGCCATCGGCGACGGGACGGCGTACGTCCCGCTGCCCGAGGTCGGGCTGCTCGCCGCCGACCTCCGCACCGGCGAGGCCCGCTGGGCCGAGGCGGTGCCCGGTGCCGCCGGGGTGCCGACACCGCTGCCGACCCGCGACGGCGACGTGCTCTACGCCGGGTTGGGGCTCACCCGCTACGACGGACGCACGGGCGAGGTGGTGTGGCAGCTCGGCGGCGAGCTGGCCGGTGGCACCACCTACACGCCGCTGGCCGCGGACCGGGACACCGTCTACGCACCGCTCGTGGTGCCGGACCCCACCCAGCCCAACGGCGAGCGGGTCGAGCTGGTCGCCGCCGACCTCCGCACCGGCCGGGTGCGCTGGCAGCAGCAGGTCGGGGGGCTGAAGTTCCTCGTCGGTCCGGCGGTCGGGTCGGGAGTCGTGGTGTCCACGGACTCCGCCAACGTCGTCACGGGGCGGGACACCGGCACGGGTGAGGTGCTCTGGTCCTACCGGATGGCCACCCAGCCGGCCGGCACCCCGGTGGTCTCGCAGGGCGCCGTGCACGTGATCGAGCGTGGGCGCCCCGAGGACCTCGCTGCCCGGAACTTCCGGGTCGTGACCCTCGACCTGGCCACGGGTCGCTTCCTCGGCGCCTACGAGCCACCCGGCGCCAACGACGTCCTGCTCCCCACGGTCGGCGCGGGACCCGACGGCGAGCTGCTGGTCCCCACCGTCGACCTCAGCAGCGTCGTCGAGAGCCTGGTGGTGACCCGGTGACCGCGAAGCTCCTCCGCGCCCTGCTGTTCCTGCTGACCCCCCTGTGGGTCACCACCTTCCGGGACCCGGTGCAGAGCGGGCGGCTCCGGCTGGACGGGCTGTCGCGCGGCGAGCGGCAGCTGGCCAGGGCCGGCCTGGTCACCCTCCTGCTGCTGCTGGGTTCGCTGCTGTTCACGGAGGTGTGGCGGCGTGGCGACCTGGTCGCGCTGCAGAGCGACGACCCGGTGCTGGTGCCGGACGGACTCGTCCCGGTCACGCTGGTCGCCACGTGCCTCGCCATCGCCCTGGTCGTGTGGGGCGCCCTGGACGCCTCCCCGCTGGTCCGGATCGGGGTCGCCGCGGTCTACGCGACGACGGTGGTCTCTCTCAGCCTGCCCGGCGCCATCGCCGCCGACGACGTCTGGATCCTGCAGCACGGCGAGACGGTCCTGAGCGTGGCCTTCTGGACACCGTTCGCCGCCCTGGTGCTCTCCGCGGTGCTGTCACTGCTCCCCGGCCGGGCGCGCGGGTGGACGAGGTGGGCGACCCCCACGTTCCGGGTCCTGACCCTCCTGGCCCTCGGGGCGCTGGCCGGCACGCACCTGCGGATGGGGGTCGCCGCCGCCGACCTCGGCTTCCAGGGCAACGTCCAGACCTGGCTGCACACCGCGTTCAGCACCATCGACGGCCTGCTCGTGCCGCTGACGTTCATCGCGGCCGTCGCCGTCGTCGACTTCGCGACCGACGTCTCCTCGAGCATCGCGGAGCCGGTCCGCAGCGCCTCCGCGCGGTGGCTGCGGGTCCTGGCCGCCGCCCTGCTCGGCGTGATCGCGGTCAAGCTCTGGTCGGCCCTCTGGCAGCATCGCGACTACTGGTCGACCCTGCTGGCCAACCAGCCGTTGTCGATCGTCCGGACGATGGCGGCGGTGCTGCTCATCGGGGGGCTGGCGGCGTACCTCCTCCGCACCGTGCCTCCCGGCCCGGACTCGGCCGTCGACGAGGCCAAGGAGCGGCTCACCCTGGCGGGCGCGGCCGTCCTGTCGCTGGTGATCCTGGGCCAGGTCGTGCTGCTGGGCTTCGCCCAGCTCGTCGTCAAGCTCACCCGGGACGACTGGGGGTTCGTCCCGTCGCGGCACTACCCGTTCGACACGCTGAACGACGCCGTCCCGATCGTCGCCTCGGTCCTCGCCATCCTCGGCGGCGCCCGGCTCGTGCGGTCCGGGTCGCGCCGGCTCGGGCCGGCACGGTCGCGCGAGCTGGGCACCGGGCTGCTCCTCCTCGGCGTCTGGAACCTGCCGGCCTGGATCGACGCCGCCACCGACTACAGCTGGGGCTTCTCCTACCCCGTCGTCGACCTGGCGGTGACGCTGGCGGTCGTCGGCTGGCTGCTCGTCCGCTGGCGGCGGCTCGACCTCGCCGAGGTCTCGCTGCTGCTCGCCGTGGTCGTGTTCTCCTGGCTGGTGATCAGCCGCGGCGACTACATCTCGTACGCCGGCGGCCTGCTCGGCCTGCCGGTCGTGGTCGTGGTGGTGTTCGGGATCCTCTACACCCTCGCCAGCGGGGCCGGCTTCACGACCGAGTCGAGCCCCCGGCTGCCCCGCGAGGCCCGGACCCTGATGTTCGTGGGCTACCTGCTGCTCTCGGTCACGATCCTCAACTGGCTCGAGGTCATCCACGAGCCGGGCCTGGACCTCGGCACCACGGCGTTCTACTTCGTCGGGCTCCCGCTGGCGGTGTGGCTGCTGGTGCGGCGGATCGTCCCGCGGCAGCTCACGGCGCCGGCTCTCGAGCCCGACCCTGCGCCGTCGGCGTAGGACCGGGCTAGGCCGCGGTCTTGCGGTGGCCGATCAGCACGACGCCCTCGACCACCTTGACGTCGTAGGCGGCCACCGACACGTGCGGGTCCTCCAGGCACTGCCCGGTCCGCAGGTCGAAGGCGTGCTTGTGCAGCGGCGAGGCCACGAACGGGACGCCGTCCCGCGAGCCGACGATGCCTCGGGCGAGCAGGGACTGGCGGGAGAACGGGTCGTGGTTGGCGAGCGCGTAGACGGTGTCCTCGTCGAACCGGAAGATCGCCACGGCCTGCCCGTGGACCAGCGCGGCGACGCCCCGCTCCACCTCGAGCTCGGCCACCCGGCACACCGGGTGCCACTCCTCGAGAGCCTCGGTCCGGGACGGCGTCACGGAGCCGAACGTAGGCACGTCAGGTTTCGGCTCGACGATCCCGTGTAACGGCCGTGTGAATCCGAGCGCGCGGTCGAGCGTGGCGCCTCGGGATCCCGGCTACGGTCGGACGGTGCCCGCCGCCGTCGTCATCCTCGCCGCCGGGTCCGGGACCCGGGTCGGCGCGGACACCAACAAGGTCCTCCTCCCCCTCGGGGACGCGGCCGTCGTGGCGTGGTCGGTC
>SXGU01210590.1_pt1 | contig 10059 bp, 9 predicted proteins | sample 3174531 | NCBI WGS metagenome assembly SXGU01 (sample SAMN11356863, study PRJNA531348) | freshwater metagenome | isolation source: freshwater sample F1-140 | place: China: Fuxian Lake, Yuxi | collected 2017-12-25 | reverse complement strand
CGTGTCGCCGATGTACCTGCCCGGGCGTTTACGCACCGCCTCTAAGCCTTCCAAAATTTGGATCGAGCCCTCGCCATAGGCCTCGGTCGCGCCGGCTTGGTTGGTGTCAATGGTGGGCTGAAAATTGGAGCTATCGGCGGTACCTTCGCCGGTGTGCACGCCTTCCTCACCGTCATGGGGCAAGGGAGCGTGCTGGTTTTCTTCGGTCATGGATAACTTCTCTCAGGTGGTCGCAGGTACGGTGTCAAATACAGAAAAAATACGGGGGACAAAAATCAAATACGCATCGGCATCACCACGTACTTGAACGTGGCGTTGTCGGGAATCGTCAGCAGCGCGGAGCTGTTACCGTCAGAGAGCTCCAAGGTAACCATGTCTTGACCCATATTGGCCAAGGCGTCGATCAAGTAGGTGACGTTAAAGCCGATTTCGATGCTGTCGCCGCCGTAATCGATGTCGAGCTCATCGACCGCTTCCTCTTGCTCGGCATTGTTGGAAGCCACACGCAAAGTGCCGGGGTCAATGTTCAAGCGAACGCCTTTGAATTTCTCGCTGGTCAAAATAGCAGTACGTTGCAACGTTTTGAGCAAGGTTTCGCGGCCCAGCGTGATAGTGTTTTTGTGGTTCTTGGGGATCACACGGTTGTAGTCTGGGAACTTGCCTTCAACCAGCTTGGTCACAAACTCCATACCGCCAAACGTAAAGCGGGCTTGGTTGCTGGCAAATTGCATTTCAATGGCGCCCTCGGCATCCGATAACAAACGCTGCAATTCAATGACCGTTTTACGCGGCAAGATGACTTCTTGTTTTGGAACTTCCACGTCCAAGGTTGCCGATGCAAAAGCCAAGCGGTGGCCGTCGGTAGCCACTAAGCTCAGCTGCTTGCCTTCAGCGACAAACAAAATGCCGTTGAGGTAGTAACGAATATCGTGAACGGCCATCGCAAACGAGACTTGCTCGAGCAGGCTTTTAAGCGTCTTTTGGGGCACGCTAAATACGGGGCCAAAACTGGTGGACTCTTGCACCAGCGGAAAATCTTCCGCAGCCATGGTTTGCAATGTGAACTTGCTTTTGCCGCCTTTGAGAATGATTTTGTTTTGGCTTGATTCCAGCGAGACGGTTTGGTCTGAGGGCATAGTGCGCAAAATATCGATCAATTTACGAGCGCCTATGGTGGTGGTGAAGTCACCCGTATCGCCGCCCAACTCCGCGTTGGTTCGGATCTGAATTTCAAGATCGCTGGTGGTGAACTGAACTGAGGCACCGGTTTTACGCACCAGCACATTGGCCAAGATAGGCAGGGTATGTCGGCGCTCCACAATGCCGGCAACCGACTGCAAAACCGATAAGACTTGGTCTTGCGCTGCTTTCAATACGATCATGTCAATCTCCAATGTATATTTTTACTATCTATGGGGCGTTGTGCCGGCCTCGTCGCACTACCCGCCATTTTCGCTGTTTTATGCCCTCGATTGGAGGGCTTTGAGACTATTTTCCCTAAAGTGCTCTAGCCCTTGAGGGTTTGCTCCAACACGTGAAGCTGCTGGTTCAATTCCAACATTTGTTGGCGCTCCCCGCTGATTTTGCGCACCGCGTGTAGCACTGTGGTGTGGTCCCGCCCCCCAAACAACTCACCGATCTCGGGCAGGCTTTTTTGGGTCAATTCTTTGGCCAAATACATGGCGATTTGGCGCGGACGGGCGATGCTGGCTGGGCGTTTTTTTGAATACATGTCGGCGACTTTGATTTTGTAATAATCGGCAACCGTTTTTTGGATGTTTTCCACCGAGATTTGTCGGTTTTGGATCGACAAAAGGTCCCGCAGCGCTTCCCGTGCAAGTTGGATCGAGATTTCTTTTTGGTTAAACCGGGAGTACGCCAGGCATTTGCGCAGAGCGCCTTCAAGTTCCCGCACGTTAGAACGCACATTTTTAGCCACGAAAAACGCTACTTCTTCTGGCATATCGGCCCCTTCAACGCGGGCTTTATTGATCAAAATAGCCACCCGCATCTCGAGCTCAGGCGGCTCAATGGCCACGGTCAGGCCGGAATCAAATCGCGAAACCAAGCGCTCATGAATGTCCGTCAAACCCTTGGGATAGGTGTCGCTGGTCATGACAATGTGCGACTTTTTAGCCAAAAGGGCTTCAAAGGCGTTGAAAAACTCCTCTTGGGTCCGGTCTTTGTTGGCAAAGAACTGCACATCGTCAATTAACAACAAATCCAAGGAATGGTATTTGTCTTTAAATTCATCAAAAGTCTTGCGCTGGTACGCTTTAACCACATCCGAGACAAATTGTTCTGCATGGATGTAGAGAACTTTGGATCCAGGCTTGTCGGCCAGCAAGCGATTCCCCACCGCATGCATCAAATGCGTCTTACCCAAACCCACGCCGCCGTATATAAACAAGGGGTTGTACAAATGCCCCGGCATGGTGGCCACATGCATGGCTGCGGCTCGGGCCATCCGGTTGGCTGTACCCTCCACCAAGGTCTCAAAGGTCAGCATGCTGTTGAGCCGGTTTTTCTGTAAACCGTCGGACCGCTGGTCTGTGGCTTGCGGCTCAGAACTCACGCCAAGAGACTCCGACACAGGCTCCAAGTACGCGCTTCGCGAAGGCATTTCTCGAGGAGAAATGGATAATTCAACCTGAACGGGCTGACCATAAAGTTTTTCTAATAACGCAGCAATCCGCACGCTGTACTGGGCGCGCACCCAGTCGAGCTTGAAGCGGTTGGCCACAAAAATCATGACCTTTGACATGTCATCAGAAACTTGTGCGCTTAAGGGTTTGATCCAGGTGTTGAACTGCTGCTCGGGCAGCTCCTGGGCGAGCTGATCGACGCACGACTGCCACAGACTTTGGCCGATTTCATGCCCTCGGGGCTCAGACGGCAGATTAGAAATTCCCTCGGTCATAGTGGTCGCTGGCTCTGTGGATAGTTTGCGTTTAGACGGGGACTTAATTCGATTTTTTGAATACTTATCCACAGTTTGCCACAGTTTTCAAACGGCACTTTTGTCCTAAAATCGCCCTAAGTTTCAGCGCAAGACATCAAATCCTAGCTAAGCGCTTGCCGGGGCTCAGAAAATTTGCGATAATTTGAGGCTGCCCTGATCGAAGTCGGGGTTTTTTGAACCCTCAGGATTTCCCCAAATGAAACGCACTTACCAACCCTCCAAAATTCGTCGCGCCCGCACCCACGGCTTCTTGGTTCGCATGAAAACCCGCGGTGGCCGCGCTGTGATCAACGCACGCCGCGCCAAAGGCCGCAAGCGCCTGGCTGTCTAATTTCACTCGGTAAAGCCCTGGCTTGACCGTGCAACGGCTGCAAACACGACCCCAATTTCAGGCCGTGTTGGCAGGAAAAATCAGGGCGCGTACCGCGCACTTTGCTTTGCACAGTTGCGCTATTGAGATGCATAACGTCCCTACAGAAACAACCGCTGCTCCAGCGGTTTTTCCGTTTTCTGGGCTGTGGATGGGCGCTATGGTGCCCAAACGTTGGGCCAAACGCGCAGTTACCCGCAACGCCATCAAACGACAAATTTACAGCGTGAGCCCCCAATTTCAACATTCGCTCCCTGCGCAAGCGCATCTTGTAAGACTCCGAACGGCCTTTGACCAGACGCAGTTTGTCAGCGCGTCGTCGTTAGCATTGAAGGCGGCTGTCCGAGCTGAGTTACTCGAATTGTTTAGCCAAGCCAGCCATGCCCATTCCAAACAGGCTTTGCCATGATGCAAGCGCTTTTGCTTGGATTGGTAAAAGGCTATCGCTTACTACTTAGCCCTTGGTTGGGCTCGGCCTGTCGTTTTGAGCCCACCTGTTCTGTGTATGCTCTGGGGGCGTTGCAAAACCATGGCGCGGCAGCTGGCAGCTATTTGGTGCTGTCCCGACTGGCGCGTTGCCACCCCTGGTGCGCTGGTGGGCTTGACCCCGTCCCAACGCAAAAACCCCGGCTATTTAGCCGCTTGATTCCTCCATCTTCCGAAAAGAAATCTTCATGAACGATATTCGCCGCACCGTCTTGTGGGTGATCTTTGGCTTCTCTATGGTCCTGCTTTGGGATCAATGGCAAATCTCTCACGGCCACAAAGCCACTTTTTTCCAAGGCCAGCCCGTGAAGGTTGACGCCTCGAGTGTTGCGCCGGCTCAGCCAGCGTCCGATACCAGCGTTCCTGCGGGTACGGTGCCCGTTGCAGCGGCCGCCCCAGCCACCGTTCCAGCGGACACCGCTCCTGCCAAAACCGGCGAGCGCTTTACCGTTAGCACCGACGTTCTCAAGCTGCGTTTTGATACCCAAGGTGGTACTTTAGTCGGCAGCGAATTCGTGCGTTACGGTGATAACGCCGACAAGGCCAAGAACTTTGTTTTACTCGATGACAGCAAAGACCGCGTGTATTTGGCGCAGTCTGGTGTGGTCTCTGGCGCCGTGCCTGGCGCATTCCCCACCCACAAATCACCGATGACCGTAAGCGGTGCGCGTGAATTGAAAGACGGCGTTGACGAACTCCAACTGACCTTTACCTCTGCGGACGTGGGCGGCATCACCCTCGTCAAAACCTATACTCTTAAGCGCGGGTCTTATGCTGTTTCGGTCAAGCATGATTTGACCAACACCACTGCCGCACCGATTGCGCCGCAGTTGTATTTACAGCTTGTTCGCGATGGCAACAAGCCTGTCGGAGAGTCGTCTTTTTACTCCACCTTCACGGGCCCTGCGGTTTATACCGACGCGAAGAAATACCAAAAAGTTGAATTTGCAGACATTAAAAAGAAAAGCGCCGAATACGAAAAGCAATCGACCAACGGCTATGTCGCGATGGTGCAGCACTACTTTGCCAGCGCCTGGGTTTTGCCTGAAGGCATGGATCGCACCATTTCTTTAGACGCGGTAGACATTGGCTCGAACCTGCCTGATTGCTGCTACCGCGCCGCGATGGTGGGCCCACTTGCTGCAATTGCCCCGGGCGCCACACAAACTATTGACGCCACGTTATTTGTCGGGCCCCAAGAAGAAAAAATGCTCGAAGCGCTGACACCGGGTTTAGAGCTCGTCAAAGACTACGGATGGCTCACTATTTTGGCCAAGCCTTTGTACTGGCTGCTCGACAAACTTCATAGTTTTATTCAAAACTGGGGCTGGTCCATTGTGGCTTTGGTGCTCTTGCTGAAAATTGCTTTCTACTGGCTCAATGCCAAGGCCTACGCCAGCATGGCCAAGATGAAGGCGGTGAATCCCAAGATCATGGAAATGCGTGAGCGTCTTAAAGACAACCCGCAGCAAATGCAGCAAGAGATGATGCGCATTTACCGCGAAGAAAAAGTCAACCCCATGGGCGGATGCTTCCCCATCATGGTTCAGATTCCCGTGTTCATTGCCTTGTACTGGGTTTTGCTCTCCAGCGTGGAGATGCGCAATGCGCCTTGGATGGGATGGATTCATGATCTCTCTGCGCCTGATCCTTACTACATCTTGCCTCTGATCATGACACTAACGACTTTGCTGCAAACCGCCTTGAACCCCGCTCCACCTGACCCGTTGCAGGCCAAGATGATGTGGTACATGCCACTGGCATTTAGCGTGATGTTCTTCTTTTTCCCCTCGGGCTTGGTGGTGTACTGGATTACCAATAACATCTTGTCCATCGCGCAACAGTGGCTGATCAACATCCGCATGGGCGTACCGCCACAGTTCAACCTGCCTTCTTTTAAGTAAGCACCATTCGCCACCACGACGATCCCATCATCGCCATCGCCACCGCGCCAGGGCGCGGGTCGGTGGGTATCGTTCGCCTCAGTGGCAAGGGCTTGGATCGCTTAGCGCAGTCATGGTTAGGGCGCTCGCTAAAACCTCGGGAGGCAAGCTACTTGCCATTTCCCGATGCGCAAGGCGCTGCCATTGACCAAGGCTTTGCGCTGTACTTTCCGGCCCCTCACTCGTATACGGGGGAAGATGTTCTAGAAATTCAGGCCCACGGCGGCCCGGTGGTTTTGCAATTGCTGCTGGTGCGGTGCTTAGAGGTGGCGCAACAGCTCGACGCTTCTAACCAAACTTGTCTGCCCTATTTGCGTTTGGCTCGCCCTGGCGAATTTACCGAACGCGCTTTTCTGAACGACAAAATGGATCTTGCCCAAGCCGAGGCAATCGCCGACTTGATCGACGCCAGCACCGAAGCTGCTGCCCGCAGCGCCACGGCGTCTTTGTCTGGTGCATTTTCAAAAGAAATCCACACGCTGCGTGATGCTTTGATTCGCTTACGGATGTTGGTTGAAGCCACCTTGGATTTCCCGGAAGAAGAAATCGACTTTTTACAAAAGGCCGACGCCCAAGGACAGCTGGATCGGCTGCAAACGGCTTTGCGATCGGTCCAACACAAAGCCACGCAAGGCGCACTTTTGCGCGAAGGCATGAAGGTGGTGATTGCGGGGCAGCCTAACGCGGGCAAGTCGTCGCTGCTTAACGCTTTAGCCGGTGCTGAACTTGCCATCGTGACACCCATTGCCGGAACCACCCGGGACAAAGTGGAACAAACGATTCAGATTGAAGGGGTCCCCGTGCATGTGGTGGACACGGCGGGCTTGCGTGAAAGCGATGACGCAGTTGAAAAAATCGGCATTGAGCGCGCATGGCAAGCCATTGAAGGGGCTGATGCCGTGGTTTTTTTACATGACCTCACTCGCAGTGCTTCCCCAGAATACCAAGCCGCAGACGCACACATTTCTTCTCTCTTGTTAAAAAAATTATCCAGTGCGGTGGTGGTTCTGCACGTATGGAACAAAGCCGATACGGTTTCACCTGATACACCTGCCACGGGGAGTAGCGAAGGCATCCGTTTGTCTGCCAAAACCGGTGAAGGGCTTGATACGCTGCGTTCGGCTTTGCTGCAGGCTGCCGGTTGGCAAGCGCCATCCGGTGGGATCTTTATGGCCCGCGAGCGCCATGTCCAAGCGCTTCGCTCGGTTGAAGACCATTTACTTGAAGCTGCCACCAACCTCGCGCTACGCGCACAGTCGCTCGATTTATTAGCTGAAGAATTGCGCTTGGCGCAAAACGCATTGAACGAGATCACCGGAGAATTTAGTTCTGATGATTTACTCGGGGTTATTTTTTCCAGCTTTTGTATTGGCAAATAAGGTCTGGTAAGGCCTAGTCCGATCTAGTGGCCTGAAAAATCCAACAGGGTAAACAGCGGCATGCCAGTGGCGCGTAATTTGTCGGAGCCGCCAAGCTCGGGTAAATCCACAATCGCAGCGCCTTCCATGACATGCGCGCCCAAACGCTCCAATAGTTTTTTTCCTGCCATCATCGTGCCGCCCGTGGCGATCAAGTCATCAATCAGCAGTACGCGGTGGCCAGGCTTGACCGCGTCGGTATGGAGCTCGACCGTCGCGCTCCCATATTCGAGCTCATACGTTTCTTCCACGGTCGTGAAAGGCAGTTTTCCTTTTTTACGAATCGGGACAAAACCAATATTGAGCTCATACGCCACAACGGCGCCCAAAATAAATCCCCGCGCATCCAAACCCGCGACCACATCAGGTCTGCGGGCTGCATCCATATAACGGTGAACAAAGGCGTCGATCAAGACCCGAAAGACTTTGGCATCTTGGAGCAAAGGAGTAATGTCGCGAAACTGCACGCCGGGCGACGGCCAATCGGGGACGGTGCGAATATGGGCGCGAAGGTAATCGGTGACGCTGGTGTTTTGCATAGTGGCTATTGTGCCTCTGCGCCGGGAATCGCGGCCAAGTGTTGCTCTGCGAGGGCTAAGTCCTCTGCGTGCCCAGACAACACCAAGGTATCCCCCAATTGAAACAACGTGGTGTTGTCCACGTTGGCTACTTCGCCGTTGGCTCTGCGCAGACTAATTAGGCGAACGGAAAGCGCATCCAGCCCCGCATCTTGAATCCGCAAGCCTTCCCAATTTTTTTGCTTCGTCAAAGTCACTACGCGCAAACTTTCTTGCTCCATGGCGTCCGCAGACGTGTCATCTGCACCATGAAAATAACCGCGCAACAAGTGGTAGCGTGCTTCCCGCTGCTCTTGCGCAACGCGGATCACCCTGCGCATCGGCACGCCCACCAAAGCCAAAGCATGGCTTGCTAACATGAGCGACCCCTCGATCGCTTCTGGCACCACTTCGGCAGCACCCGCTTGGGTGAGCCGATCTAAGTCGTGGTCGTCGCGGGTACGCACAATCACCGGCACTTGCGGCGCATGGGCGAGGCTGTGTGCCAATACTTTGAACGCCGCAGCCACTTCGAGGTAAGTCACCACCACAGCACTTGCTCGAGCCAAACCCGCTGCCATCAAAGCAGGCAATCGGGTGGCGTCTCCGAACACCACCGAGTCACCGGCCGCTGCGGCTTGTCTTACGCGATCGGGGTCTAGGTCCAGGGCCAAGTAGGCGATGCCTTCGCTCTCCAACATTCTTGCTAAATTTTGTCCACATCGCCCGTAGCCGCAAATAATGACGTGGTGGTTGGCGTTGATCGATTTGGTCGCAAGCTGGGTCATTTGCAGAGACTGCATCAACCACTCGCTGGAAACGAGCTTAAGGACGATGCGGTTGCTATACATCAAGATAAAGGGCGTGGCCAACATGGACAACACCATGCTGGCCAAAATAGGGTGGAGCAAATGCGCCGGTACGAGTGCGTTTTGTTGGGCGAGGGTTAGCAGCACGAAACCAAATTCGCCAGCCTGTGCCAAATACAAACCAGTTCGAACCGCCACCCCCGCTGTGGCCCCTAACATGCGGGCCAAAGACGCCACCAATACCGCCTTAAACAGCAGTGGGCCAATCAACAGTAACAATACCAAGGGCCACTGCGCCATGATCATGCGCCAGTCCAACATCATGCCGATACTTATAAAAAATATGCCCAAGAGCACGTCGTGAAAAGGCCGTATATCGGTTTCCACTTGTTGTTTGAATTCGGTCTCTGAAATCAGCATGCCCGCAATAAACGCCCCCAGGGCCAAGCTCAAACCCGCAAGTTCAGTCAGCCAGGCCAGTCCTAAAGTGACAAGCAACAGATTCAAAACAAAAAGCTCTTCGCTTTTGCGCCGCGCGACCAAGGTAAGCCAGCGGCGCATCACATGCTGCCCACCAATCAGCAAGACCGTCACAAGCACCACCGCCTTGAACGCCGCCAACATCAGCGCAGTCCAAAGGCTTTCGCCCGTTGCCCCCAAAGCCGGAATCAGTACCAACAAGGGAACCACCGCCAAGTCTTGAAAAAGCAATACGCCCATGACGCGTTTGCCATGTTCGGACTCGACCTCCAAGCGCTCGACCATCAACTTGACCACAATCGCGGTGCTGCTCATTGCAAGAGCGCCCGATAGCGCCAGCGCTGTTTTCCAGTCCATCCCCCACAACGAAGGCGAAACAATTGCCAAGGCCCACATCGCCACAGTTGCGCCAACCATGGTGAGTGAGACTTGCAGCAAACCTAAGCCAAATACGTGTTTGCGCATCGCATTGAGCTTGGGTAGGTTGAATTCCAGCCCAATGACAAACATCAGGAAAACCACCCCGTATTCACCCAAATGTCCTACTGCGACGCCGTCTTTAGATAGCGCCAATGCGTGCGGCCCCAAAGCCACGCCCACTGCCAGATACCCCAACATCGGTGGTAGTTTTAGAGTACGGCACAGCACGACACCTGACACCGCAGCCAAGAGGTAAAGCAAAGTAATTTCAAGAGCGCCCATGCTTCGATACTATCAAGACCCGCGCGCTCTATAAAATAACCCGATGACTTCCACATCCCCCACGGCAGATTCAACATCCAATGCGGCAGCGGCAAACCGGGCAAGCGCTCTAGCCTACGCCACCTTTGACATTGAAGCGGCCGCGGTGTTGGGGCTCAAAGCCCGCCTAGACGAAGGGTTTCCCCGCGCCGTATCCATGATGCTAGCCACCACCGGGCGCGTCGTCGTGATGGGCATGGGTAAAAGCGGTCACGTCGGCCGAAAAATCACAGCCACCTTGGCCTCAACTGGAACCCCCGCACTCTTTGTTCACCCTGCGGAAGCCAGCCATG